>Ga0207695_10008728_pt1 | contig 12639 bp, 10 predicted proteins | sample KBSC54metaG_FD_184354 | JGI IMG/M metagenome (GOLD analysis project Ga0207695, IMG submission 184354) | Corn rhizosphere microbial communities from Kellogg Biological Station, Michigan, USA - KBS C5-4 metaG (SPAdes) (version 2) | ecosystem: Host-associated > Plants > Roots > Rhizosphere > Soil...
CGGCTGGTGGATCGTCAGGCCGCCTTCGACGCGCGTGCCGTCCGCCTTCACCGGGATCATCAGGTTCTTGATCCGGACGTTCGCGAACGTGCCGCGCATCATCACGTCGTGGTTGCCGCGGCGCGAGCCGTAGCTGTTGAAGTCGGCCTTCTGCACGCCGTTTTCCTTCAGCCACTTGCCTGCCGGCGAGTCTTCCTTGATCGAGCCTGCCGGGCTGATGTGGTCGGTCGTGACCGAGTCGCCGAAGATGCCCAGTGCGCGCGCGCCCTTGACCGACGGGATCGAAGCGGCCGGTTCCATCGAGAAGTCGTTGCCGAAGAACGGCGGCTCGGCGATGTACGTCGACTTCGGCCAGTCGTAGACCTGGCCCGATTCGCCCTCGATCTTGCTCCAGAGGTCGCCCTTCTTGGTCAGCTTCGAGTAGTTGTCCTCGAACTTCTTCGGATCGAGCGCGAACTTGAGCAGCGCGTTGATTTCATCGCTCGTCGGCCAGATGTCGCCGAGGTAGATGTCGCGGCCGCCCTTGCCCTTGCCGACCGGCTCGGTCATCAGGTCGCGCGTGATGTTGCCGGCGATCGCGTACGCGACGACGAGCGGCGGCGACGCGAGGAAGTTCGCGCGGATGTTCGGGTGGATACGCGCTTCGAAGTTACGGTTGCCCGACAGCACGGCTGCCGCGACGATGTCGTTCTTCGTGATCGCTTCGTTCAGTTCCGGCGTCAGGTCGCCCGCGTTGCCGATACAGGTCGTGCAGCCGTAGGCGGCGACTTCGAAGCCGAGCTTCGACAGGTAGGGCAGCAGGCCCGTCTTCGTCAGGTACTCGGTGACGATGCGCGATCCCGGCGCGAGCGACGTCTTGATGTGCGGCGCGACGGTCAGGCCGGCTTCGACGGCCTTCTTCGCGAGCAGGCCGGCAGCCAGCAGCACGCTCGGGTTCGACGTGTTCGTGCACGACGTGATCGCGGCGATCAGCACGTCGCCGTTCTTCACGTCGACGCCGTTGCTCGTCGTGTACTGCGTGTTCAGGTCGTCCGCCTTCTTCGCGAAGCCGTTCTCCGCGACCGGCTTCGAGAACAGGTCGGTGAACGTCGACTTGACGTTGCCGATCTCGATGCGGTCCTGCGGGCGCTTCGGGCCGGCCAGCGACGGTGCGACCGTCGCGAGGTCGAGCGTGACCGTCTTCGTGTAGTCGATGTCGCCGGCCTTCGGGATGCCGAACAGCTTCTGCGCCTTGAAGTAGTTTTCGAACGCGGCGATTTCCGCCTTCGTGCGGCCCGTGCCTTCGAAGTAGTCGATCGTCTTTTCATCGACCGGGAAGAAGCCCATCGTCGCACCGTATTCCGGCGCCATGTTGCCGATCGTTGCGCGGTCCGGCAGCGACAGCGACTTCGTGCCTTCGCCGAAGAATTCGACGAACTTGCCGACGACCTTCTCCTTGCGCAGCATTTCGGTGATCGTCAGCACGAGGTCGGTGGCCGTCACGCCTTCGCGCAGCTTGCCCTTCAGCTCGACGCCGACGACGTCCGGCGTCAGGAAGTACACCGGCTGGCCGAGCATGCCGGCTTCGGCTTCGATGCCGCCCACGCCCCAGCCGACCACGCCGATGCCGTTGATCATCGTCGTGTGGCTATCCGTGCCGACGAGGGTATCCGGGTAGTACACGGTGTCGCCGCCGTCCGCCTTCTTGTGGACGCCGCGCGCGAGATATTCGAGGTTCACCTGGTGGACGATGCCGACGCCCGGCGGCACGACCTTGAACGTGTCGAAGGCCTGCATGCCCCACTTCATGAACTGGTAGCGCTCGTTGTTGCGCTGGAATTCCAGTTTCATGTTCAGGTCGAGCGCGTCCTTCTGGCGGAAGTAGTCGATCTGGACCGAGTGGTCGACGACGAGATCGACCGGGACCAGCGGCTCGATCTTCTTCGGGTTCTTGCCGGTGCGCTCGGCGACGCCGCGCATGGCCGCGATGTCGGCGAGCAGCGGCACGCCCGTGAAGTCCTGCAGCACGACGCGCGACACCACGAACGGAATCTCGTCGACGCGCTTCGCGGTCGGCTTCCAGTTCGCGAGCTGCTCGATGTGCTCTTCGGTGATTTTCTTGCCGTCGTAGTTGCGCAGCACGGACTCGAGCACGATACGGATCGACACCGGCAGGCGCTCGATCTTCGTCTTCAGCTCCTTGCCGAGTTGCGGCAGCGAGTAGAACTTGCCTTTGCCGGAACCGCTGTCGAATTCCTTGAGGGTCTTGTGGAGATTGTGGGCCATGGTGATTTTCCTGGGTTTAAGGCTAGGAAACAACGTGTCCTGTAGATGACGGCTATATCACATACAAGTCGACGTACTCATCGACCGGCATCGCTTCGAGCTTTGCCTGGTCCAGCGACACGTCGAGAATCGCTTGTTGCTGCTTTGCCGGGAAGCGGCGGGCGAGGTTGGTCCGGAACTTCTCGACCAGCAGCGGGATGCCGTCCGCGCGGCGTCGCTTGTGGCCGAGCGGGTATTCGACCGCCACCTCGGCAAGCTTCGATCCGTCCGTGAACTCGATCGTCAGCGCATTCGCGATCGATCGCTTGTCCGGATCGTGGTAATCCTTCGTGAACTGCGGATCCTCGACGCACACGGTTTTCGCGCGCAGCGCGTCGATGCGCGGGTCCGCCGCGGCCGCATCCTCGTAGTCGGCCGCGGTCAGCCGGCCGAACAGCAACGGCACGGCGACCATGTACTGGATGCAGTGGTCGCGGTCGGCCGGATTGGCGAGCGGGCCTTGCTTGTCGATGATGCGGATCGCGGCCGCATGCGTGCGGATCGTGATCCGGCCGATCTCGTCGATCGTGCGGCCCGCCGCCGCGAGCTGCGCGTGCAGCTGCAGCGCGGCCTCGGCGGCCGTCTGCGCATGGAATTCGGCGGGGAACGCGATCTTGAACAGCACGTTTTCCATCACGTACGTGCCGTACGGGCGCTGGAAGCGGAACGGCTGCCCGTTGAAGAGTACGTCGTAGAAGCCCCAGGTCTTCGCGGTGAGCGCCGACGGGTAGCCCATTTCGCCGGTTTTCGCGATCAGCGCGAGGCGCACCGCGCGGGACGTGGCATCGCCGGCCGCCCACGACTTGCGCGAACCCGTGTTCGGTGCGTGGCGGTAGGTACGCAGTGCGTGGCCGTCGACGAACGCGTTGGATACCGCGTTGATCAGCTCGTCGCGCGTGAGCCCGAGCAGCCGGCCGACGACGGCCGTCGACGCGACTTTCACGAGCAGCACGTGGTCGAGCCCGACCGCATTGAACGAATTCTCGAGTGCCAGGCAGCCCTGGATCTCGTGGGCCTGGATCATCGCGACCAGCACGTCGCGCATGAGCAGCGGCTTCCGGCCGGCCGCGACGGCCGTGCGGGAGAGCCAGTCGGCCGTCGCCAGAATCCCGCCGAGATTGTCGGACGGATGACCCCATTCGGCGGCGAGCCAGGTGTCGTTGAAGTCCAGCCAGCGGATCATCGCGCCGATGTCGAACGCGGCCTGGACGGGATCGAGCTGGAAGGACGTGCCGGGCACCTTCGCGCCGTTCGGCACGATCGTGCCGGGCACGACGGGGCCGAGCAGCTTGGTGCAGGCGGGATAGGACAGCGCCTCGAGTCCGCATCCGAGCGTGTCGATCAGGCAATGACGCGCCGTCTCCAGCGCGAGCGCGCTGTCGATGCCGGTGTTCAGCACGTAGTCGACGATATCGACGAGTACCGTATCCGGAGCAGGGCGGACGTTGGAGACCGGGGCGGACATCGAGGGGCCGGGGGAACGCGCTTAGTTCGTTGCCGGGCTTCAGCTCGTTCGACTGCGTCGGTGCCGCGGTGCCTTGCGCCATTTCCGGCGTCACGCATTCGTCCGCGAGGCGCTCGCCGCCGTTTGCGTCGGAGAACAGCATCGCCTTGGTCGGGATCACCACCAGCTTCAAGCCGGCTGCCGGATCGTAGAACGTGTCGGCGCCCGTCGTCGTGGCTTCGCGCGGCAGCTTGTAGTTCCTCTTCGCCCAGTGAACCGTGACGAGCTGGTCGCGCTTCATGTCGCCGGCGAGGTCGAACGACAGACCTTCCTTACAGGACCACTTGACCGCGCCTTCCGGTACCGAGTCGACCTTGGCAGCCGCGCGTGCCTGCGCCTTCTTGCTGCGCGGGATGATGCGCTTGGCCGGCGCCGGGCGCTTGGCCGTCTTCTTCGCGGTCGTCGCCGTACCCTGGGCGAACGCGCTCGGAGCCGACACCAGCATCGTGGCGGACAACGCGCCGATGGCGGTAGCGATCAGGAGTTTCTTCATGGAGTCAGAACCTTTCGATTATCAGTTGACAAGGGCCGGCAATCGAAACCGCCGGCCGGTTTGAAACTGCACGCGCCCCGGAAGCGCGCAGCGGCCGCTATTTTCACCTATTTGGCCGCGCAAATTTCAGGTTTTCGGGCTCCGTTACGTTTTTTGTCGTTTCGCAAACCTGTGTCGGGTTCACGCCCCGGCGATTCGATGAAATGCGTGTGTCGGCGCGCGCTCACCGCGCGTCTCCGGCGGCCGGGCCGAACAGCGGCGCGGCCTCGGCCGGCACCGGCTGGCCGGTCGCCCGCGCGCGGCGCAGCACCGACCAGTAATAGCGATAGCTCGCGCGGTCGTGCAGCGTATCGCCGTGGCGCGTCGGGCCCCAGTCGGCGGCCTGCGCGGCCAGCAGGATCTCGGCGGCCAGTGCGACTTCATCGGTGCGCGGCGCGAATGCGGCGACGATCGGGCGGATCTGCGCGGGGTGGATGCTCCACATCCGCGTGAACGCGAACTCGTCGCGCGCGCGGCGTGCGTCGCCGGCGACGACTGCCATGTCGCGCACCTCGGTTGTGACATTGTGTGACGGTGTCTTGCCGTGCGCGTGGCAGGCCGCGGCGATCTCCAGCTTCGCGCGGCGCACGAGCGGGTGGTCGAACTGGCCGGGCGAGCGCATCGCCGCATCGGGAATCGCGCCGTGATGGGCGGACACGAAGTCCATCAGCCCGAAGCTCAGCGTGCCGACCAGCGGCAGCGCGGCGAGGGCGGCCGCCTGCGCGAGAGCGCCGTGCGTCTCGACCAGCACGTCGACGGGAATCGGCTGCGCGAGGCCGAGCTCGCGGCGCGTGCCTTCGATGAACGCGACCATCTCGGCCGCGTCGGCGGCGCTCGCGATCTTCGGCAGCGTGACGTAGGCCGGTGCGCGCGCGGCGCGCAGCACGATGCGCACGTCGTCGCGCCAGTGCGGATGGGAAAAGTCGTGGATACGGACGCCGACCCGCCCGAAGCGGTTCTCGGCGCTGCCGAGGAGCTCGGCGACGAGCTGCGCGTGCGCGGCTTCCTGACCGACGGCCGCGCCGTCCTCGCAGTCGAGCGTGATGTCGAACACGGGGCCGAGTTCGGCCTGGAGCGCGAGTGACTTGCGCATCAGCTTCTCGCTGCCCGCGTAGTGATCGCAGCAGGGCAGGATCGCGGGCGGCGACGCCCCGTCGTACAGCACTTGTGCAGGAGTGAGCGCGGACATCTCTTCTACGTCAAGGAAGCGGGCAACGTGGAGAAAATCGGATTCGGGCGCGTTCTGGGCCGGCGCGCGGGGCGCGTGAGCGGCAAAACGTGCGCGGATCGGATCGGGCGGCGGGGCCGGCTGCCGGCCCGCCGCCCGTGCCGTGACCGGCCCGCCCGGAGGCGGCCCGGCCATCATGCAGCCTGCTTAGTTCTTCAGCAGGTGGGCGACGCCGTCGCGCTCTTCGAGCAGCTCGGCCAGCGTGCCGTCCATCTTCTCGCGCGAGAACGCGTCGATTTCCAGGCCTTCGACGCGCTTGTACTCGCCGTTTTCGCACACGACGGGCACGCCGTAGATGATGTCTTCGGGGATGCCGTACGAGCCGTCCGACGGAATGCCCATCGTGACCCATTTGCCGTTCGTGCCGAGGACCCAGTCACGCACGTGGTCGATCGCCGCGTTGGCTGCCGACGCTGCCGACGACAGGCCGCGCGCTTCGATGATCGCCGCGCCGCGCTTGCCGACGGTCGGGATGAACGTGTCGCGGTTCCACACGTCGTCGTTGATCAGCTTCAGCAGCGACTCGCCTTCGGCGGTCGCGAAGCGGAAGTCGGGGTACATCGTCGGCGAGTGGTTGCCCCACACGGCGAGCTTCTCGATCGATGCGACCGGCTTGCCCGACTTCGCGGCGAGCTGCGACAGCGCGCGGTTGTGGTCGAGGCGCAGCATTGCGGTGAAGTTCTTCTTCGGCAGATCCGGTGCCGACTTCATGGCGATGTACGCGTTGGTGTTCGCCGGGTTGCCGACGACCAGCACCTTCACGTCGCGGCTCGCGACTTCGTTCAGCGCGGCGCCCTGGACCGTGAAGATCTCGGCGTTCGCCGACAGCAGGTCCTTGCGTTCCATGCCCTTCGAGCGCGGACGTGCGCCGACCAGCAGAGCGACGTCTGCATCCTTGAATGCCACCTTCGGATCGTCGGTGATCACGACGCCCGCGAGCAGCGGGAACGCGCAATCGTCGAGCTCCATCACGACGCCTTTGACGGCGGCTTGGGCTTGCGGGAGGTCGAGCAGTTGCAGGATGACCGGCTGGTCCTTGCCGAGCAGGTCGCCGTTCGCGATGCGGAACAGCAGGGAGTATGCGATTTGACCTGCGGCGCCGGTGACGGCAACGCGCTTTGCGGGCTTAGCCATTGAAAATCTCCAGGACGGGTGAAGCGGTGGACGCTAGGCAAAACGCCATTCTATGCGCGTTACGCGTAGCGTTGCATTGAAGCAGGGCGGAGGACTCGCGAATGGCACACGCGGTGAACCTGGAGACGGCCGTGGCACGTAGCCGGGGACGCATTTTGCACCCGCGAACCCTTGCTCGCCCCGGAGTGTAGGAGCCGGCTGGCCCAAAGTCAAACGGTATCATATGTCTTATATAAGACAGATGTTTTGCGGAATTTGAGTGGACGAAAAAGCGCGGTTTGTGATGAAATGCGCGCCATGACATCGAACCAGGCGAACAACGCGAATCCAACCGGCGCAGGCGGCCCAGGGCAGCCGGGCGCGGGTGATTCCGCGCCGGCGCCTGCCGCTTCGCCGTCCCCGACCTTCAGCCCGTTATACCAGCAGATCAAGTCATTGATCACGCAGAGTCTCGAATCCGGTGAATGGAAGCCGGGCGAGATCATCCCGAGCGAAGTGGAGCTCGCCGCCCGCTACAAGGTGAGCCAGGGCACCGTTCGCAAGGCGATCGACGAACTGGCCGCCGAAAACCTCGTGGTCCGGCGGCAGGGCAAGGGGACGTTTGTTGCGACGCACAACGAGGATCGCGCGCAGTTCCGCTTCCTGCGGCTGCTGGCCGACGACGGTGCCGAGCATCCGCACGTGAGCCGGCTGCTCGAGTGCCGGCGCCTGCGCGCGCCGGCCGAGATCGCGCGGCAGCTCGACCTGAAGCCGGCCGACCCGGTCGTGCAGGTGCGGCGCCTGCTGGAGTTCGATAGCGAAGTAACGGTGCTCGACGAGATCTGGCTGCCGGGCACGATGTTCCGCGGGCTCACGTTCGAGCGGTTGAGCGAGTACAAGGGGCCGCTCTACGCGATGTTCGAGACGGAGTTCGGCACGCGGATGATCCGCGCGACGGAGAAGATCCGCGCGGTCGCGGCGGAGCCGGCGGTGGCCGACCTGCTGCACGTGCCGGCGGGTTTTCCGTTGCTGTCGGTCGAGCGGGTGTCCTACACGTACGGTGACCGGCCGGTGGAAGTGCGGCGCGGCTGGTATGTCACAACCGGGTACTACTATCAGAATGACTTGAGTTGACGGTGTTCGGCTCGGGCCGGGTGCATTCGCGTTCCCCACGCACGCGAAGCACGTTTTGGGCCGCCTTTGTTCGTGTTCGCGCAACTATCCAGAGCAGACTTTCGCTGCAGCGCGATATAAAAAGGCGCTAAAATCGCGGATTAGTGTGACAACATAGTAGGGGTCTAGCATGACTGACGCAGTAAGAAAGCCGAGGCCGGAATACCGGAACATCGGAATCGGCGACATCACGTTGAAATACCGCATGCCTCTGGCTGCGATATTGTCGATTCTCCACCGAGTCAGCGGCGCGCTGCTGTTCCTGTTCCTGCCGTTCCTGCTGTTCCTCTTCGACCAGAGCCTCACCTCCGAGCTCAGCTTCGAAGTCTTCAAGGCTTTTCTCTCCAACATCGTCGTCAAGCTGATCGTCCTCGCGCTGTCGTGGGCGTTCCTCCACCATTTCTGCGCCGGCATTCGCCACCTGCTGATGGACGTCAACCACGACGCCGTCTCGAAGGAAGGCGGCAAGCGGACGGCAGTCGTCGTCTTTGTCGTCTCGATCGCGCTGACGATCGCCATGGCACTCAAACTGTTCGGAGCATTCTAAGAAAATGGCAGCCAATAACCGAATCGGCTCGAAGCGCCTCGTCGTCGGCGCGCACTACGGCCTGCGCGACTGGCTCGCGCAGCGTATCACCGCCACGATCATGGCGGTCTACACGGTCATCCTGCTCGTCCTGTTCTTCGGCGCGCACGATTTCTCGTACGAAGGCTGGGCGTCGATCTTCTCCGCGCAATGGATGAAGCTCGCGACCTTCGTGATGCTGCTTTCCCTCTTCTACCACGCATGGGTCGGCGTGCGCGACATCTGGATGGATTACGTGAAGCCCGTCGGTGTGCGCCTGCTGCTGCAATCGCTGACCATCGTCTGGCTGCTCGCATGTGCGGGCTACGCCGCGCAGATTCTCTGGAGAGTGTAAAGAATGGCTGCAATCAAAACTTCCCTCCCGCGTCGCAAGTTCGACGTAGTGATCGTCGGCGCGGGCGGCTCCGGCTTGCGCGCGGCGCTGCAACTGTCGCGCGCGGGCCTGTCGGTCGGCGTGCTGTCGAAGGTGTTCCCGACGCGTTCGCACACGGTGGCCGCGCAGGGCGGCATCGGCGCATCGCTCGGCAACATGAGCGAAGACAACTGGCACTTCCACTTCTACGACACGATCAAGGGCTCCGACTGGCTCGGCGACCAGGACGCGATCGAATTCATGTGCCGTGAAGCGCCGAACGTCGTGTACGAACTCGAGCACTTCGGCATGCCGTTCGACCGCAACGCGGACGGCACGATCTATCAGCGCCCGTTCGGCGGCCACACCGCGAACTACGGCGAGAAGCCGGTCCAGCGCGCATGCGCGGCCGCCGACCGTACCGGTCACGCGCTGCTGCACACGCTGTACCAGCAGAACGTCGAGGCGAAGACGCAGTTCTTCGTCGAATGGATGGCGCTCGACCTGATCCGCGACGCGGACGGCGACGTGCTCGGCGTGACGGCCCTCGAGATGGAAACGGGCGACGTCTACATCATGGAAGGCAAGACGACGCTGTTCGCGACGGGCGGCGCAGGCCGGATCTTCGCGGCATCGACCAACGCGTTCATCAACACCGGCGACGGCCTCGGCATGGCCGCGCGTTCGGGCATCGCGCTGCAGGACATGGAGTTCTGGCAGTTCCACCCGACCGGCGTGGCCGGCGCGGGCGTGCTGATCACCGAAGGCGTGCGCGGCGAAGGCGGTATCCTGCGCAACGCGAACGGCGAGCGCTTCATGGAACGCTACGCGCCGACGCTGAAGGATCTGGCGCCGCGTGACTTCGTGTCGCGTTCGATGGACCAGGAAATCAAGGAAGGCCGCGGCGTCGGTCCGAACAAGGACCACGTGCTGCTCGACCTGTCGCACATCGGCGCCGAGACGATCATGAAGCGTCTGCCGTCGATCCGCGAAATCGCGCTGAAGTTCGCGAACGTCGACGCGATCAAGGAACCGATCCCGGTCGTCCCGACGATCCACTACCAGATGGGCGGCATCCCGACCAACATCCACGGTCAGGTCGTCGGCACGTCGCGCGATCACAAGGAACCGGTCAACGGCTTCTACGCAGTGGGCGAATGCTCGTGCGTGTCCGTGCACGGCGCGAACCGCCTCGGCACGAACTCGCTGCTGGACCTCGTGGTGTTCGGCCGGGCGGCCGGCAACCACATCGTCGAGCACGTGAAGAACCAGAAGGAACACAAGCCGCTGCCGGCCGATGCAGGCGAATTCTCGCTGGCGCGTCTGAACAAGCTCGACAAGTCGTCGTCGGGCGAATACACGCAGGACGTCGCGAACGACATCCGCGCGACGATGCAGAAGCATGCAGGCGTGTTCCGCACGTCGGCGCTGCTGAAGGAAGGCGTCGAGCAGATGGCCGGCCTCGCGGCACGCGTGGAAAGTATCCATCTGAAGGACAAGTCGAAGGTGTTCAACACCGCGCGCGTCGAAGCGCTCGAGCTGGAGAACCTGATCGAAGTGGCCCGCGCGACGATGGTGTCGGCGGAAGCGCGCAAGGAAAGCCGTGGCGCACACGCGCACAGCGACTACGAACACCGCGACGACGACAACTGGCTGCGCCACACGCTGTGGTACAGCGAAGGCGATCGCCTCGACTACAAGCCGGTTCAAATGAAGCCGCTGACGGTCGAATCCGTGCCGCCGAAGCCGCGCACGTTCTAAGCCGAGTCAAAGGAATCCGAAATGGCAAAACGCATTTTTGAAGTCTACCGCTACGATCCGGACAAGGACGCAGCGCCGCGCATGCAGACGTACGAACTCGAGATCCAGCACGAGCGCATGCTGCTCGACGCACTGGTCAAGCTGAAGGCAGTGGACGAGACGCTGTCGTTCCGCCGTTCGTGCCGCGAAGGCGTGTGCGGTTCGGACGCGATGAACATCAACGGCAAGAACGGTCTCGCGTGCCTGACGAACCTGAACGACCTGCCGCAGAAGATCGTGCTGCGTCCGCTGCCGGGCCTGCCCGTCGTGCGCGACCTGATCGTCGACATGACGCACTTCTTCAACCAGTATCACTCGATCAAGCCGTACCTGATCAACGACGCGCCGCCGCCGGAGAAGGAACGCCTCCAGTCGCCGGAAGAGCGCGACGAGCTCGACGGCGTGTACGAGTGCATTCTGTGCGCGAGCTGCTCGACGTCGTGCCCGAGCTTCTGGTGGAACCCGGACAAGTTCGTCGGCCCGGCCGGCCTGCTGCAGGCTTACCGCTTCATCGCGGATAGTCGCGACACCGCCACCGGCGAGCGTCTCGACAACCTGGAAGACCCGTACCGTCTGTTCCGTTGCCACACGATCATGAACTGCGTCGACGTTTGCCCGAAGGGCCTGAACCCGACGAAGGCGATCGGCAAGATCAAGGAACTGATGGTTCGCCGCGCGGTTTGACATGATGACCCCCAAGCTCACTTTGTCCGCCGCCCCCCAAGGGGGCGTCGACACCCTTGGGGCGGCCCTGCGGGTGTCGTTGCGATGAGCGACGATTCGCATCAATCCGACCCGCACCGTCGCGCGCGCCTTCGCTGGCGCGCGCGGCGGGGTCTGCTGGAAAACGACATCATCTTCGAGCGTTTCTTCAGCAGATACGAGCATGACCTCACCGATGCAGACGTAGGCGCGTTGTCGCGCCTGCTCGCTCTGAGCGACAACGACCTGATGGACTTGCTCCTCGCGCGCAAGGAACCAGAGGGCGACCTAGACAGCCCGGAAATTCACAGGCTGTTGGAGATGCTGCGCAACGTGTAACGCCAAGGTGTCGCGCGTTGTGCCCGTTATCGAATCCCGTTTCTTTATTTCGATTGAGGATGTGCCATGACTCCGTCTGATGTTAAAGCCACGCTATCGTTCAGCGACAACTCGCCGAGCGTCGAAATGCCGATCTACAAGGGGACGATGGGCCCGGACGTAATCGACATCCGCAAGCTGTACGGCCAGACCGGCAAGTTCACTTACGACCCGGGCTTCATGTCGACGGCAGCTTGTAATTCGGCGATCACGTACATCGACGGCGACAAGGGCGAACTGCTGTACCGCGGCTACCCGATCGACAACCTCGCGCAGAACGCCGACTTCCTTGAGACCTGCTACCTGCTGCTGAAGGGCGAGCTGCCGAACGCCGCGCAAAAGAAGGAATTCGTCGACACCGTCACGAAGCACACGATGGTGCACGAACAGATGCACTTCTTCTTCCGTGGCTTCCGTCGCGACGCGCACCCGATGGCGGTGCTGGTGGCGGCCGTCGGCGCGCTGTCGGCGTTCTATCACGACTCGCTCGACATCAACGATCCGCGTCACCGTGAAGTATCGGCGATCCGCATGATCGCGAAGCTGCCGACGCTCGTCGCGATGGCGTACAAGTTCAGCATCGGCCAGCCGTTCGTTTATCCGAAGAACGAACTGTCGTACAGCGCGAACTTCATGCACATGATGTTCTCGAACCCGTGCGAAGAGTACAAGGTCAACGACGTGCTCGTGCGCGCACTCGACCGTATCCTGATCCTGCACGCCGATCACGAGCAGAACGCATCGACGTCGACGGTCCGCCTGGCCGGCTCGTCGGGCGCGAACCCGTTCGCGTGTATCGCTGCCGGTATCGCGTGTCTGTGGGGCCCGGCGCACGGTGGTGCGAACGAAGCCGCGCTGAACATGCTCGAGCAGATCGGTTCGCCGGACAACATCCCCGAATTCATCAAGCAGGTGAAGGACAAGAATTCGGGCGTGAAGCTGATGGGCTTCGGCCACCGCGTGTACA
>Ga0207695_10008729_pt1 | contig 12639 bp, 7 predicted proteins | sample KBSC54metaG_FD_184354 | JGI IMG/M metagenome (GOLD analysis project Ga0207695, IMG submission 184354) | Corn rhizosphere microbial communities from Kellogg Biological Station, Michigan, USA - KBS C5-4 metaG (SPAdes) (version 2) | ecosystem: Host-associated > Plants > Roots > Rhizosphere > Soil...
TACCAGGCACCTGCATCATATACTGCAGCCATATCTGTAGGGCCATTAAGTAAGCCGCCTATATTTCCCTCATCACTAAAGCTGGGTGTTAAAGAAATATTTGAACCCATATCAAAACGCACCATACTGTTTGTTCCGTAGTTAAACAGGAAGCCATACCAGTTACCAGCTTCCTGGGCTATAAACAACCCACGTGGGTCGTTCAATACACTACCAAGATTGCCAAAGTTTACTATGTTAGGTGTATTTGAGAGCGAAGTAAGGAAGTCAAGGCGTCCCAGCGTGGAATTTGTAGGATCGTCACCGCCGGCTACAAACATAAACCACTTGCCCGATGCCGTATCCTTTGTCATGTACATCGACTTAGGATGCACGGGGAATTTATTTGCTAATGTTCCAAAATTGGTAACAGTAGGAACATTAGAAAGGCTTTTACCGTAATCAAGTCTTATAAGTGTAGAATTAGCATAGTTTGCGACAAAACCGTAGTAATTGCCACCATCCTTTTCCAGCACCATCGCGCGTGGCGTATCTATCTGAAAACCAGCGCCCAGATTACTTATTGCAGTAGGGAAGTTCCTAAGATATCCTGAACAAAAGCCCCAGTAGTAAGACGAAGCGCCATCTACAGTTGTTTGCAACTGTATAGTCTGTCTCACACACACTGTATCAGGTGCCTGAAATAGGGGTTGAGCCTTAAGTTTATCTAACTGCGACACTACTAAAAGTGCTACGAAGAGTAGGCATTTTTTCATAATACTGAAAACAATTTCACTTTATATTGGGCTAATATAACTATTTGACTAAAACTTTTATAGCAAAACGGTATATTTATTTCTTTAAATCAAAAAATTACTATGTTAAAGTTAAATTCTTTCGCGTCACATTTATCTAAGGCAAGTCTCTTATTATTGACGGTATTAAGCCTGCAAAAGGTTGAAGCGAAAGAGGGAATGTGGGTTCCCGCCACCATAAAAGCACGCGAAGCAGAAATGAAAGCTATGGGTTTGGAAATACCCATAGAAAAAATATACAATACTGACGGCACCGGCCTCAATAATGCAGTAGTATTATTTGGCAGAGGATGTACCGGTGAAATCATTTCGTCCAAAGGCCTGATACTTACTAACCATCATTGCGGCTATGGAGCGGTCCAGGGCCTTAGCAGTACTGAAAACGACTATTTTGCCAAAGGTTACTGGGCGATGAACCAGCAGGAGGAAATACCCTGCCCCGGCCTTACTGTAACCTTTGTACGCAAAATGGAAAATGTTACAGAAAGGATAATAGGCAATATTCCGGATACACTAAGCGATGCATCACGGGACAGCATCATCGTAACCAGGATAAGAAATCTGGAGAAGGGCTATAAGTTCACTACTCACATGGATGCGTCAATACGACCATTTTTCAATGGCAACCAGTACTGGACGGTAATAAGTGAAACGTATCGCGATGTGCGCCTGGTAGGCTTCCCACCAAATGGCATAGGCTATTTTGGCGGTGACGTGGAAAACTGGAGTTGGCCCCGCCATACCGGCGACTTTAGCCTGTTCAGAGTGTATGCAGGTAAAGACAATAAGCCTGCAGAGTATTCAAAAAGCAATGTTCCTTACCAGGCTAAGCAATCTTTTATTCTTAATGCATCAGGTTATAAAGAAGGGGATTTTACAATGGTCTATGGCTTCCCTGCCATTACCCAGGAATATATTTCTTCCTTCCAGCTAAACCAGGTATATGCTATCTCCGACCCTATCCGCATACAGGCCCGCACCCTAAAGCTGGGTGTTTGGAACAAAGCAATGGCTGATTCACGTGATGTGTTTATAAAGTACACTTCGAAACGCGCTGGTGTTGCCAATGGCTGGAAGAAGTGGCAGGGAGAAGTACACGGCTTGCAATTAAATAATGTGATAGCAAAAAAAAGAGCTTATGAGCATGACTTTCAGGCATGGGCAGTAACGCATGATAGTGCCTTTCCTTATGCAGCAGGCTTACTGGCAAGAATGCAGGCAAGCGCAGAAGCTGCAGATAGCCTTATAAAAGCAGAGGAATATATACGTGAGGCCGTGTATGGTATAGAGCTGGTAACGCAGGGAGCAATGCTTGACCGATTGCTGACATGCTTCCGGGCGGGTTTGCAGGATAACAAGCTGGATGATTCTCTGAACTCACTTTTAAGTCAATACAATAGCTTTTACAAAAACTTTGATGATGCTACCGACAAAAAAGTGTTTATATCGCTAATGCCTTTATTCTTTAGCAATTGCAGTGTTTTAGTCCCAGCTTACTACCGCACAGAATATGAAGTGCATAATAACAGCTATGAAAAATGGGCGAATGATGCTTACAAAACATCACTTGTTACCTCGATTCAAAAACTGAGCGACTTTGCGCAGAAAGCAAAGGCTGAGGATAGTATGCGTATTATGGCCGATCCTGCATGGCAACTGTACCATACAGTAGCAGATGTGAGGAAACAAAGTATTACACCGGCCTTAACACAGTATAATACACGCATCAGCTATTTCAACAGGCTGTACATGAAATGTCAGATGGCTAAAGAAAGCAATACCATGCTATATCCTGATGCTAATTTCACACTCAGAGTATCTTACGGCAAAGTAAAAGGCATTGATCCCGAAGGTGCTGCCCCCTACTCCTACCAGACTACGCTGGACGAAGCAATAGCACTGGATAATCCTGATGCACCCGACTTTACAGTACCGCAAAAGCTAAAAGGACTGCATGATAAAAAAGATTATGGCCGCTGGGGTGTAAACGGCTCAGTGCCAATTGCTTTTGTAGCAGACAATCATACATCAGGCGGTAATTCCGGTAGCCCGGTATTAAATGCTAAAGGGCAACTTATTGGCACAAACTTCGATCGTGCATGGGAAGGCACTATGAGCGATTATTATTTCTCTGATAAATATTGCCGCAATATTAGTCTCGATATTCGCTATACATTATTCATTATAGAGAAATTTGGCAATGCCGGCTGGCTGTTAAAAGAAATGAAAATCGTTGGCGCTCCACCATTAAAGAAAGCCCCTTCGCATAAAAAGTAAAAGTAATTGTACTAAATGCGTTTGCTCATAATCCGGCTTGATTATGAGCAAACGCCTTATTTTTTATCGGCCTTTATACTTTCCTTTTTAGAAGTATGACGTACATTCTTAAAAAGTATTGAAGGATATACTCTTAGCCCTACTATTAGCGTAGACTGTTTTGTGTCAGGCGTATATTCAGCAAATGCTCCTTGCCCATCAAGGTATGTTTTAAACAGCTTTCCAAACGGCAGCTCATAAGAAGCGTAGACGCTTATGCCTTTGTATATCAGCCCTACTGTTCCACTTCCACTTATATACATATTATAGCTACGGGTAAGCGGTGTATTTAAAATCAAAGCCAATGTTGCATCCAGGCTTAGATCCTTGGCTATTCTGTAATTGCCGTTTACACCGGGACTAAATTTAAAATACTGCACATTATCAATATACCGGTAGTAGCTTACGTATGTATTAGTTGTTTGTGTTATCGCATCATAGCTCGCAATAGATTCCTTAATATTATTAGTCAGGTAGTAGCTGCTGAAAGATGCATTTAGTTGAAAATGTATGCCCTGCAGAGTGTCTTTTCTTAAAGTCTTCATACCTATGCCTATCGTGTATCCACCTGCTGTTTGCATATTCATATGCTCCGTGGTATTGTCTATAGTTTTTTCAAAGACAGTAGATGATACACTGGGTTGCACATAACCCACTTCGCCAAAAAAGGCAAGATCTTTCTGGCCAAAGCAGGTTCCCTGTACTGCACAAACAAGAACTAATAGATAGAGCGTCCTGTACATAAACTTTAATTTTAATTAATTATCAGCATAATTACATTCAATAAATTTACATTATTTATTATAACGCCGAACAGTTATTACAATTAGATGAATATAGCCTGTCTGTTTTTAATTATCTTTGCTCTTCAGACAAATTTGGATGCGTTTTTATTTAACCTGTTTATTCGTTCTTTCTATCGGTCAATTGTCATATGCGCAAACAAAAAGGCATACTACGGTTTCACAAAGCCAATGTGTACAGCTAATAGAAAGTGTTATGCAACGAGTATTACCAGGCCAGAGAGGAACGCCACCTTCTACCCGCTATAGTTTCATTTTTGTCTGGAGAAGTGCACAGGAACCAAAAAGTTTTTTTTGGTATTCAGGCAACAACTGGATGTCTTGCACTATTTCTAAAGTTCATAAAACAAACTCTACTCCGCCAAAGGGCAATATTGCGCCCTGGGGCTCAGAGTATGAGCAGGAAAGAATAGGCCTCAATAATATAAAAGAAGGAGACACGCTTGAGCTAAACCCTCAATCGGTTGTAAATGCTCCACTTATCAACCCCTCTCTATTTAAAAAAGGAAACATTTTTATTGTTTACCAAACAAAAAACAAGTGGCTTTATACGCGGGTAAAAGCGATAAAAAGAGCACCCGACTTAGCATTGCCTTAAAGTAAAAAATGAGAAAGTTATTATTGGTTGCAGCGTCTGTTTTATTTGCAACAATTACTAATGCGCAGGCTCCCTGGCTTACTGATTTTGCAAATACTTCAAAACCTGTGAAGCTGCAGGATATTGCAGACGCATGGAAAAGTGACCCTGAGCATGCTAATAAGGAAACAGCTGAAGAGGCAGAGGAAGAAGGGGAAGCCGAGATTAACTACCAGTTTAACCGCTGGCTGTGGTACTGGCAGCAGCATACAGATTCCAACGGCTATATGGTATCTCCTGTCAGAACAGTAAGAGAATGGTTAAAGTACAAAGGCCAGCAAAACAGACTGAACTATGCAGCTAAAAAAACAGGCTCGGCTATCTGGTCATTTCAGGGCCCTGCATCATTTACTGGTGGCGGCAATGGGCTGGGCCGCATGACGGCCATTGGCTTTCACCCAACAGATACCAACACATTTTGGGTAGGGACTGCCGGAGGAGGCGCATGGAAAACTACAGATAACGGCGCTACCTGGACATGTATGACAGATAATAGCCTGCCAATTACCGGTGTATCCGATATTATTATTAACCCGGTTAATCCTAATTCTGTTTACTTGTTAACAGGTGACAGGGATGGCAGTGGCTCCATCGATTTTAGCAACTATAGTTATGGCATTATAAAATCTAATAACGGTGGCGGCACATGGGACACTACCGGCATCACCTGGCAGGATAGCGCGAAGATTGTAGCCAATTCTTTAGTTATGAACCCTAAAGATACCAGCACTCTTTTAATGGCTACGATTAATGGCATTTACCGTTCTCTTGATGCCAGCAAAACATGGACGAAAGTGCTGAATGGCAATTTTATACAACTTTTATATCATCCTGTTGATACTAATATTATATACGCTGCGGGTGGCCCGTTATTAGGTAACTGCACAGTGTATCGCTCAACCGATGGTGGTGCTACCTGGACTGCGGCTAGCGGATTCAGCAGTGCCATACGTATCAGCATGGCAGTTACACCCGCCAATCCCGGCATTGTAAAAGCCGTAGCGGCTGATGGCACTTATGGCCTCAGGGGCATTTACAGCTCATCAGATACAGGGCAGAATTTTAATAGAATCTATGATGCAGACTCTGGTTGCCAATACAATATTTTAAGTTTCGACCCCAAGCTCACTGCCAGCAGTTGTAAGGGACAGGGCTGGTACGATCTCTGCATTGCAATAAACCCTGCCGATTCTAACTCTGTATTTGTTGGTGGTGTTAATATGTGGCATTCTCCTGATGGAGGAAAAACATGGGGCATCATTAATCAGTGGACAGGTTCTATCTCCACTATCCAGGTGGTACATGCTGATAAGCATGTACTGAAATACAACCCCTTAAATTCGCATGTACTGTTTGAGTGCAACGATGGCGGCATTTATAAGTCAGACCCTGATGTATTTACTACATGGAATAATATTACAAACGGCCTTGGCATTACACAGTTCTACCGTATAGCAGTAGCAGGCGATACCAATCTAGTTTTAGGCGGAGCACAGGATAATGGTTCAAAAGGCATTTCCGGTACTCTGCTTACCCAGCCTGGGGGAGCCGACGGTATGACCTGCGCTATAGATTACAGTAACCCCTCTGTTTTTTACACCTCTATCTACTACGGTACCATCACAAAACACAACGGTAAAACTAATACCAGCCTTAAATTCACAGGCAGCCCCCAAGGTGCATGGGTTACACCGTTTGTATTATCGCCATTCGATCCTCAAACAATTTATGTAGGCTTTGGTCAGCTATATCAATCTACAGACGGCGGATCCTCATGGAATATATTTTCTAAAGTATTTCCTAATAACATAGACAGAATAGCATTATCCTATACTAATCCTGATTACATCTATGTAACAGCTGCCAATAGCTTATGGTCAACTACCGATGGGGGCAGTACATGGACAAGAATAATAAATTTATTAGGAGGTACTATTTCTGATATCACAGTTGATCCTAAAGACGAGACACATCTGTGGGCCACATTTAGCGGCTTTACTGTTAACAGGATTGGCGATTATTCTTTGAAGTCCAACAAATGGACAAAGCAATCAGGCAGCTTACCTAAACTACCGGTTAATTGTATTACTATCGACAGCAATAACAATACTATTTATATTGGCACTGACGTGGGCATAATGTACCGTGAGCCTTCTATGACAGATTGGGCCCTGTATGGCACAAACTTGCCAGTGGTACAGGTGAATGACCTTAAAATAAACTACACAACCGATGAACTATGGGCTGGCACTTACGGCCGCGGCATGTGGAAAGCGGCACGCGATATCCCGGTATCTTCCGGTATTTCCATAATTCCGCTTGCCAATAATGTGCTTAATGTATTCCCTAATCCTAACAAGGGAAGCTTTACAATTAGCACAACTCATGCAGATTTAGTAAACAAGCAAGTTAATGTGCGACTCATAAACAATATTGGTCAATCTGTATGGCAGTCAACTACGGCATTCGATGCCAGCGGCAATTTACATATCAGTACCAATGGCATCGCCCAAGGCACTTATACATTAGAAGTAACACACAATAGCATGATGGCTCGTACAAGAATAGTGGTGTTTCAATAATATTTATAGAAATCCATCAAGGATAATTCAAAAAAGAGGTCTTGCCTAATCGCAAGACCTCTTTTTATTAGATTCAATCAGAATTTTATCGCGTAGCATATTACAATATGCCCTATGAATTTGGGCATAAAAAAGCCATTCTTATGAATGGCTTCGTATAGTTCAATAAAAAAATGATCTTAAGTTTTATGCTTTCTGTAGTTTATTTGAGAACGCCTGCTGCAATAAATAATATGCGCCAAATAATATAACGCTACCTGCAAGATCACCCGCAAATGTATATTTAAAGAAAGGTATACCCATTACATAAGTAGTGATCAAACCACCAAAGCCCCTGCCATAATGCATAGGATCTACATGAGACAGCTCTATGTTAAGCCATACACCAAAATTGCTGATAAGGAAAAATATTACAGAGCCTGCTATTGAGTAACCCATTACTTTTAGGCTGCGAGGCTGGCCCATTTTTGTACCTAATAAAGTAACAACCATCATAGCAACATATACACACAGTTGCGATATGCCATAAAACCCTTGCCACGAAGTAAATAATTGAATGTAGATATCACCTATCAGCAAGGCCAGCATTGGCAGTAAATAAGCGTAGCGTTTATCCTTTAATACCGCACCGCTGAAAAGGCCCAGGGCGCCTACAGGAGCCAGGTTATACAAATGCATCTCATGATTCATGATACGGGCCGCACCTGCCATCAATATCAGGCCGGTAGCCAGCAATATACTTGTCTTATTATTTTTCATTTTGTCTGTTATTCGTAAGCAAAAATAAAAAAGAAGCGCAAATTATCAGCCTTTCTTTTCAGCAATGAAGTTAAGGCCAAAGAAAAAGTACTCTCTACGCACCCCATTGCCACTTTGTATGCGTTGTTCTTTATGCAAAAGCTTGTCTGAATTAAATAACGATAATGTATTGGTAGATAATAACGTATATACTGCACCGAGTTATTTTTTATCTCAAATCCGTTTTTCACAAACAGTTTATTCCAACTCCTAAGGCTACGTATATTTTCATTCCCTATTAGTATGTCTTTCTGCAGCTTTTCGTCCCATATACTTATTATGCGCTTATTGCCGCGATATTTATAAAGCTTTATGCGCTGTATAATGTTATTGCCATTTTCTTCAATCGACAATACTTTACCATTTTTTTTCAGCGTTTCATAAAATATTTGCAGCGCGTTATCTATGGGCTCCAGGTGATGCAGTGTATCCTGCACTATTATCCAATCATAGTTATTTGCCGGCGGATGGTTGTCAAAAAGGTTTTCATAGCTGCAGGTAAAGAGTGAGGTATCACCGTATTGGCTCCAATACTCCATTCTTTTCTGTATGGCATCATAGTAGAACTCTAGTGTGGTGCCATGCGCCTTAATGCCATTCATAGCCAGGAAAAGACATGTTGTGCCATATCCACAGCCGCAGTCCCATATTGATTTATTTTGCGCATCTCCAAGCTGTTGCTGTATATAGCGCAGACGCTGCAGAAAATAATTTCTTCTGAAATGCCAGGACGATTGCTTACCAAGAAATTTATAATAAGGCTGCATTTCTTTATGCTGCTCCAGTTCGGTAAGCATTAGCTCAAAGAAACGCTCGGGTTGCATCATATCAGGTCAAAAGTAAAGAATCAGGAAATAAAAGAGATAAGCGTAAAAGAAAAGGGCTATTGAAGCCCTTTTCCATGACAATTTTTATATTTCTTTCCGCTACCGCAAGGGCAAAGGTCATTTCGCCCTATTTTCGGCCCGGCCTGTACAGGTGTTCTTTTTACTTGCGTTTCTTCCCCATCATATATATCATGCTCGTCGGCTGCATAATCCTGCCCTGCAGCATCTATTTCTGCTTTATTTACCTGCAGGTGGCTCATATCCGTTGGCGGCTGTGGCCTGCGGGCTGCCTGTGGTGGTGCTTCCTGTATAGGAATACCCGCACGCAGCAGGAAGGACACTATATCCCTGTTGATCTCAAGCAGCATTTGCTTGAATAGGTTAAATGCTTCAAACTTATAAATAAGCAATGGGTCCTTCTGCTCATAAGAGGCCATCTGTACCGAATGACGCAGGTCATCCATAGCACGTAGGTGGTCTTTCCACGCCTCATCTATCATTCCCAGCGTTATCGTCTTTTCCAGTGTTTGTATCACCGGCCTTGCTTCCTGTGCTACCGCTTGTTTCAGGTCGGCATACAGTTGCAGCATACGTATGCCGTCTGTAAATGGAATAACAATATTATCTACACGGTCGCCGTTTTCAGCAAGTATCTGGTTCAGCGTTGGTGTCATTTGCTCACGCAGCGCTGCCATTTTTCGGTTGTAAAAATCCTTAACCTGGTGGTAAAGCTGGTCACCGATTACAGCCATGTCCGTTTTGCTAAACTCCGCCGCATCTACTTCAGGTTCTATTGCCAGGTGTTTTATTACTTCCAGTTTGTATGCGTCCAGGTCGCGGCTGTCAGCAAACTGTTGTGCCAAATCCACGCAAACATCATACATCGCATTATCCAGATCTATTGAAAGACGATCGCCAAATAAAGCATGGTTGCGGCGTTTATATATTACATCACGCTGCGCATTCATCACATCATCATATTCCAGCAGGCGCTTACGTATTCCAAAGTTGTTTTCCTCTACTTTTCGTTGCGCACGCTCTATAGATTTAGAGATCATGCCATGTTGCAGCACTTCGCCTTCCTTGTGTCCCATTTTATCCATAAGCGATGCAATACGCTCTGAACCAAACAGACGCATCAGCTCGTCTTCCAGTGAAACAAAGAACTGGGAAGAACCGGGATCGCCCTGGCGACCCGCACGGCCACGCAACTGCCTGTCTACACGACGGCTTTCGTGGCGCTCTGTACCTATTATAGCTAAACCACCTGATTCCTTCACACCTGCACCCAACTTAATATCCGTACCACGACCAGCCATATTGGTAGCGATGGTTACGGCACCTGATAAACCTGCTTCTGCTACAATCTGCGCTTCGCGGGAATGCTGTTTGGCGTTCAGTACATTGTGCGGTATTTTCTTTTGCTGCAACATACGGCTCAGCAATTCAGATACTTCTACTGATGTAGTACCTACCAGTACCGGGCGGCCAGCACCACGTAATGCCTCTATCTCGTCTATTACCGCCTTATATTTTTCACGCTTGGTTTTGTAAACCAGGTCTTGTTGATCTTTACGAATTACGGGCACATTGGTAGGGATTGATACTACGTCCAGCTTATATATTTCCCAGAATTCACCCGCTTCTGTTTCCGCCGTACCGGTCATACCGGCAAGCTTATGGTACATACGGAAGTAATTCTGCAGCGTAATGGTAGCAAATGTTTGTGTTGCTGCTTCTACCTGCACATTTTCTTTCGCTTCTATAGCCTGGTGCAAGCCATCGCTATATCGGCGGCCATCCAGTATACGGCCGGTCTGCTCATCTACTATTTTCACCTTGCCATCCATTACCACATATTCCACATCTTTGTCAAACAGGGTATATGCCTTCAGTAACTGCTGTACAGAGTGTATACGGTCGGCTTTTATTGCATAGTCCTGCAGTAAGGCATCTTTACGCTGTGTTTTCTCTTCATCACTCGCGTCCATCTTTTCTATTGCAGCCAGCTCGGTAGCTATATCCGGCAATATAAAGAAGTGTGGGTCCTCACCCGACTGTGTAATAAGTGCAAGCCCTTTTTCTGTAAGGTCTACACTATTATTTTTTTCGTCAATAGCGAAATATAACTCACTATCCACTTTAGGCATATTGCGTTGTTGCTCGCCTATATAGTGGTGTTCTGCTTTTTGCAGTATCTGCCTGTTCCCTTCTTCACTTAGGTATTTTATAAGAGCGCTGTTCTTAGGCAAGCCACGATAAGCACGATAAAGGTGTAAACCACCATTATCCTTATCAGCTTTGCCTTCACTTATCAGTTTCTTAGCCTCTGTTATACTTTGGTTTATTACTTTTCTCTGGGCCTCCAGCAAGCGTTCAATACGTGGTTTTAACAGGTGGAACTGTTGCTCATCACCACGTGGCACAGGTCCTGAAATGATTAATGGCGTACGGGCATCATCCACCAATACACTATCCACCTCATCCACCATAGCATAATGGTGCTTACGCTGCACCATTTCTTCCGGTTGATGCACCATATTGTCACGCAGATAATCGAAACCAAATTCGTTATTTGTTCCATATACTATATCCGCGGTATATGCTTTATGGCGTTCAGGCGAGTTTGGCTCATGTTTATCTATACAATCTACCGTCAGGCCAAGCCATTCAAATATAGGCCCGTTCCATTCCTGGTCACGACGCGCCAGGTAATCATTTACGGTAACAATGTGTACACCCTCGCCCGGCAGAGCGTTTAGGTAAGAAGGTAGCGTAGAAACAAGCGTTTTACCTTCACCCGTTGCCATTTCCGCTATTTTGCCTTCATGCAGCGTTATACCACCTATCAACTGCACATCATAGTGCAGCATATTCCAGGTAACTGTAGTACCCGCTGCCTGCCAGCTATTCTTAAAAATAGATTTATCGCCCTCGATGCGTATGTGATCCCTGTCTAATGCCAGTTCTTTATCCAGCTCTGTAGCAGTAGATATTATTTCTGTGTTTTCTTTAAAGCGGCGTGCTGTCTCTTTTATTACGGCAAAAGCTTCAGGAAGTATTTTTTCAAGTATTTCTTCTATCTGGCCGTCACGTTTTTTTATCAGTTTGTCTATTTCTTCGTATTCTGCCTCACGTGTATGTAGTTCTGCTTCAGGGTGTTCATCTGCAGAAGCCTTTTTAGCTGCTATTTCAGCATCTATATCATTTAAATATTCCCGTATACGCTGACGGAATTCCTGGGTTTTATTACGCAGCTCATCATTAGATAAAGACTGTAATTCGCCATATACGCGATTTATCTCGGTTACAATCGGACGGATACGATTTACATCTTTATCAGACTTGCTGCCACCAAACAATTTTGAAAGGAAACCAATCATCTTATTATATTGTTTACTTAAGTATAGTTAATATTAGTATATTAATGCACTGCTAAGAATGCTTATTTAATATAATTTGTCACGCTTAAAGTATCAAAAGACGTGCAATTTTTAAAAACTGACAGCCTGACACACAAGGGGGTCAAATCTACGCCAAATGCCGCATTTGACCAAGGATAATATGATGATTATTAAGCTGAAAAAAAAAATTATTGCCAAGCACTTGCAGGTCAAGAAAATTTTTATGTATTTTGGTAGCGATTTGAAAAAAAGCGTATAAATATGAAAAGAACCTTCATCCTCATTACAACTGTATTAGTTTCGGTTTTCACCGCTAATAAAGGTTTTGCACAAACCGACGATGAAACTATAAGAGTTTATCGTTGGTATAATCCTGAGGATAATGAATACGTTACAGTAGCAGATGGCGAATATCAAGAAGGACAGATGCTTAACTGGAAATGGAAAAACAAGACAATGCTCTTTACAGCATATCGTA
>Ga0207695_10008733_pt1 | contig 12637 bp, 14 predicted proteins | sample KBSC54metaG_FD_184354 | JGI IMG/M metagenome (GOLD analysis project Ga0207695, IMG submission 184354) | Corn rhizosphere microbial communities from Kellogg Biological Station, Michigan, USA - KBS C5-4 metaG (SPAdes) (version 2) | ecosystem: Host-associated > Plants > Roots > Rhizosphere > Soil...
CAAGATCTTGGGACCGGGCCCCGGGTGCTCCGCGACGAGATGCCCCGCACGACGAAACGCCGCGCCGTCGACCCAACGTGTCTTGAAGCCGAGTGAATCGAACTGGGCGCGGAGAATGTCGCCGACCTGTCGAACGCCGGCGAAATTCATCGTGCCGCTGTTGATGTTCACGATTCGCTCGAGCAGCGCGAGTGCGTCTCGATTATGTGAATCGACCGCGGTCACGATGGTGCGCTCGGTTGGCGACAGCGACGGCGCCTGCGACGACGCCGTGCTTGATACCGCGATCGCGACGAGCGCCAGCGCCTGCCGTCCGAGGAGCGCACGCACTGATCGACGACTCAGTTCCACGGCTCGTCGGCCGAGGGTCCATAGATCGACGGAACCTTTCCGCCGGCCATGCGCACGTAGACGGACAGCTGTCCGCGATGATGAATGTGGTCGAAGAGCATGTACCAGGCGAAATCTTCGAGCGAGTACTTTCCCATCTGCTTCGGGCCCGTGAAGAAGTTCACCGATCCGTCGAGATTCGGATTGCTCGAGTCGCGAAGGAGAGCCAACACTTCATCACGTGTCTTGTCGAACTCGGCGAGCACCGCCTCCCAGGAGTTCGGCGGTGTGCCAAAGCCGCCACCGAGAACTTCTTCGCGCTTCAGCCCTTTCCGCAGCAGGTTGGCCTCGACAACGAACGTCCAACCGAGTGCAAATGCGGTGTTGGACCGCTCGTGGGGGCGAAAATCGGATTTGTCAGCCGGCATCTCGTTCAGGAGTCTCCGCGTCGTTGCCAGCTCCTTCTCATACGCGTCGAGAAATCGTGCCTTCGGCGTTTTGGTACTCGCGGCAGTGTAGGTCGGTGTTGGCGTGGTTTGTTGAGCCATTGGAATTGTTTCGGACGTTGAAGAAGTAGTGAGATTCTGAATTGGAGTCTGACCCCATTTGCGCGAAATGGAGTCTGACCCCAATTCGGGAGGGCTCCGATTCCGATGCCGCGTGAACGTTGGTCGTGAAGCTCAACTTGCCGACCATGCTCCGAGGAGGCGTCGTACGGCAATGATTTGACCCACATGATATGACGTATGATCGACCGCGACGAGGACAGTCCGAAGATACGTCTGTCCCGTGCCGTGCGGAATTTTCGCGGTGAGATCGCGTCCGTCTTCCGTCGCGAACGCGGCCAACGCCGCGGTGTCACGATGAATCGCGTCGACGCTTTCGTTCCACGCCGCGTCGGTCGGCGGCGCTGGAGCCGGCGGCCAGTAGTCATCAGGCCACTTCAGCTCCTCATATTTGGGATTGCGAACGAATTCCAGCAGGTCGTGCTGCGTGCGACGAATGTGATCGAGCAGCTCCCACGACGAATGCGGAAAATTGGCCGGACGCTTGCCGCGGAGATCGGCGGGCAAGTCCTTGATCGCGCTGTCGAGCGACGCGTGTGCCTGCTCCCAATCCAACGCCGAGGCGACGATGCGTCGCCAGTCGTTTTGCGATGCTTGTGCCATCGATCGAAAGCTCCGTGCGAGGTTCGAGTATACTAGCGCAGGCGGCGACTTTTATTCAGTCGCGACGCCGACCACCGAGCTCCGGCGCTCGAGCAGAAACGTGTCGCGCCACCGACCATACTGACAGGCTATTCGTTCGCGCCGCCCGACGATCCGAAACCCGCATCGCTCGTGCAGACGGACGCTCGCTGTGTTCTCTGGGAAGATCGATGCTTGCAGCGTCCACCGTCCGTCGCGCTCTGACGCATCGATCAGCGCGGTGAGCAACAGCAACCCGATACCGCGCCCGCGTGCACTCTCGGCGACGTACACGCTCACCTCGGCGACGCCCGAATAGACGGGCCGCGCCGACACACGACCGAGAGCGGCCCAGCCGATCACGCGATCGTCGTCGTCGCGCATGACGAGACGACACGTCGGCAAATGCGCGGCGTCCCAGGCGTCCCACGGCGGCGCTTCGGTTTGAAACGTTGCTTCGCCGGTCGCGATCCCAGCTTCGTAGATGTCGCGGACCGCCGGCCAATCGTCGCGCGTCATCGTGTCGATGCGCATGCTTGAAATCGAAACGCTCACGGAGATTTGTCGGACGGAAGCATCAAACGCTCATCGCGGCGGTTGGCGAGTCGCTGTACGAATGCGCCAGCACCAAGTAGCCCGACCGACCCCGCGAGTATGAGCTTCACGAGGCCGACCGCCAGCAACCACGGCACGCCCGGGATCGACAAGTGAAACAGCAGCGCGAGTCCGACCGCGCCGCCGACGGCGCCGCCGAGTGCCATGAGGAGTTGTCCGAGGAGTCGCATTACGCTGCGCTCGCGAAGTCGAGCAGTGGTCCAATGCGCGCGGAGGCAATCTCGGGACGTGCGCGCGTCCACGCTTCGACTGCCGCTCGGTCAGCGTCGGTCGCCTGACTCGCTTCGCCGCGCACAACGAATGAAGAGCGGCATCCGCTCGAGCGCTCCTCGCACTCCAGCCCACGCGGCTCGATCACGTCTCGAATGAATGCGAGATGAACGTCGCGCGCCTGATCGGAGCCCAGCGCTTCTGCGAACTCCCACTCGACCAGGAATCCAAGCACCGGACATGGGGCTGACACTAATGACCCTCCGTAACTTGCCGACCGGCATTCATACGACGGGCGTCCAGTTCGGCGCGTATTCGCGGGTCCAGTACCGCATTGCCTGCTCGTCGTGGAGAATGTGTCCGTCAGTAGGATCGGTGACGAGCTTGCGTCCCGTGTACTGCGCGATGTTGCCAAGGTGGCAGAGCAGAACACTCTTCGCGCCTCCCGAGATTGGCGCGCGCAACGCTTCGCCGCTTCGAATCGCGTTGAGAAAATTCTGCATATGGATCGACGTCGCGGCGTCGTCGCCGGTCAGCTCGAGCCCATTGCCCGCTTTGGGCTCGATGTTCTGCCTGACAGGTTTTCCTTTGAGATCGTAGAGAACGTAGCCGTCGCGATCGAGCACCAGGCTGCCGGTCGTCCCAAGAATCACCGTGCCACGCGAGCGATCGAACAACTTCGCGCCGTTACAGCTCTGGCCTTGCCATATGATCGTCGGGCCACCGGCAAACTCGAACGTCGCTTCTTGCGTGTCGGGAAACTCCCAGTCGTCCTGATAGTGATATCGGGCGCCGCTCGACATGACGCTCGTCGGATAATCGACGCCGAGGGCGAGGCGCGCGATGTCTATTTCGTGCGTACCGTTGTTGCAGATCTCGCCGGTGCCCCAACGCCTGAACCAATGCCAGTTGTAATGAATGACGTTGTCACGATACTCGGTGCGCGGCGCCGGACCTTGCCACATCTCATAATTCAGATTCGACGGCACCGGCGCCGGTTTGCCGTGGCCGATTCCAGTGCGCGTGTTCGCGTACCACGCACGCGCGAGATACGGATGACCAATAGCGCCGTCTTTGATGACCTGCATCGCCTCGATCGTTCGCGCCGATGACCGCTGCTGCGTCCCCATCTGCACGACGCGATTGAATTTCTTTTGCGCGGCAACCAGCATCTCGCCTTCGTGCGGATTGTGGCCGCATGGCTTCTCGAGGTATACGTGCTTGCCGGCTTGCATGGCGAGAATCGCCATGGGCGCATGCCAGTGATCGGGCGTGGCAATGGACACGACGTCGACGCTCTTGTCGTCGAGCGCGCGCCGGAAGTCGTCGATCGTTTTCGGCGCTCTGGCTTTCGACGGCGTTCCCTTGGCCGCTTTCGCGAGCACGTTCGAGTCGACGTCGCATAAGTACGCGACTTCGCTGTTCTGGAGTGTCGAAAAATTCTGCGCGTGCACCATGCCGCGTCCGTTGAGCCCGAACACCGCAACGACGATTCGTTCATTCGCCGAAGCGCCAGCGTGAATCGCCGGTGACGGAAGCACGTTCGTCATCATCAACCCAAGCCCGGTCGCCGACGCGGTTTTCAGAAATTCGCGCCGGTCAACCGATGAATGATCTGAATCGTCGGGCGTCATGGCTTGATCTCCCGAATCTTGATGTCGCGGTAAAAGACTTCGTCACCGTGATCCTGCAGGATGATATGCCCGGTGCGTCGATCCGCGAAGCCTTCGAGCACACGATATTTGCTCTTTGCCAGAGCAGAGTCCATGCGCGGCGTGCCGAGATCGAATTCGACGATCTTCTGGCCGTTGAGCCAGTGCTCGCCATGATTGCCGCGGAACACGATGCGCGAGCTGTTCCACTCGCCGACGGGCTTCAGGCGTTTCTTGTCGTTCGCCGCGAACAAGTCATACAGAGCGCCGGCGCGATGCGTCGCCAACTTGTTATCCTCACTCAGCGAGTCGTCGAGGACTTGATACTCGAAGCCGAGCGCGGCGTGGTTCGACGCGTTCGCGAGTGAATATTCCTCCGACACGTTGTACTTCACACCGCTGTTCGTGCCTGGAACGACCTTCCAATCGAACGCGAGCTCGAAGTCGCGGAACGTGTCGGTCGTCATGAGATCGCCGCCGTTCGCTGGCTGACCGTCGGGCATTTTCGGCACGCTGCCGCTGGCGACTTTGTGAATCGCTCCGGCAACGACATTCCAATGAACGGTCGGCACGGTGTCATAGCCGAGTCCGCGCCAACCAGCCAGCGTCCTGCCGTCGAAGAGCAAGCGCCAACCCGCCGAACGCTCGGCGGCCGATAGGGTATTCGGCGAGTGAGACGCTTGAGCGCACAGAGGCGCGGTGCACAGCGCCAACACGAGAACGGCAGCTCGGCGCACAGAATCTCCGGGTTCGGATGGATCACCAACCTGTGAGATGGCAGCACGTCAAAGCAAGATGCGGCTCAGTGGCCGCCGCCGACCAGGCGCGGCCAGTGAGGCGATTTCGCCGCCGGTCCCCACATTGCAGATGAGTCCTCGCTGTCAAGGAGGCCGCATCATGTCTGAGGTTCTCGTGCGATTTACCGAGCTGGTACGTGGAAGCGATGGCCGCGAATACCAACCGCAGGCGTGCGGCGCCGCTGCGTCAGACGGATTGTGGGAGGGCTGGATCGAATTTCTCTCGCCGTCGGCAGCCGTTCGAACCGAGCGCGAGACGTCGCAGCCGAATCGCGCCGATCTGATGTATTGGGCTCAGGGCCTGACGCATACCTATCTCGAGGGTGCGCTAACTCGCGCGCTTGGTGGACGTCCGATACCGTTGGCCACTGAGACTGTCATCGCACCCGCCTTTGACGGACCGGCACCGCCGCCGGCGCACATGAATGCCGGGCGGGTTCCGCACGCGATCCTCGATCCGTTCGCCGTCTACGCGCAGGGCGAGCACATGCTTCGTCGCCAACTGCTCGCGTTGTCGTCGGATCAATTGTCAAACGTGATTCTCGCGTATTCGTTGGGCGAGCCCGTCCATGCAAACAGCACGGCCGCGGATATTGCCCGCCGCGTCGAAGAGGTCATCGCGACGGTTCGGTCCCGCGCCCGCGCTGCGTAGCGAGCTCAGTCTTCGTCGAAGTCGCCGGTCTCGTCGATTTGCTCGTCGGTCTCGTTGCCGGCACCGCGGTATTCCGCGAGAAATTCTTGCGCAGCCTCGAGAGCCGATGCCGGCACGAGGACGTCGACGCCGCGCGCCGTCGCGCCTTGGAATCCCGGGCCAAAGATCCCAACGATGTCGTTCCCGCGGATCGTGGCGTCGATGCCGGCGGCGTGCAGGCGTTCGACGAGGATCTCCGCTTCGAGCGCCGAGGCGCAGTTGACGAGTTTTGTCCAGGAATCCATGTCAGAAATCTGCGCTCACCGCGTGAACGGCACAAACAAAGAGCACGGTTCGGCCGCTGATCGCTACCGCTTCGGCCATACGACGCCCTGATTCGGCTCGACGTTGGCCATCCCCTTGTAGACGAATTTCTGAACGCGCTTTCCCTCGTACGTCTCGGCCGTGTAGATGTTGCCCTTCGAGTCCGTGGCGATGCTGTGCACGGCGAAGAACTCTCCCGGCTGACGACCGCCATCACCGAACTCCGTGATCACCTCGAGCGACTGACGGTCCATCACGTACACGCGCTCGTTCTTGCCGTCGGCCATGAAGATGTATTTCTGCGCGGGATCGCGAGAGAACGCGATGTCCCACACGGAGCCGTCGCCGCGAGTTTGCGGCTTGAAGATCTTTTCTTTGACGAACTCACCGCTCTTTTTGAAAACTTGAATACGGTCGTTCGGACGATCGCATACGTACACCAACCCATCCGGCGTCGGCTCGGCGCAGTGCACGGGGTTGCGGAATTGCTGCGCGAGCGGTGCGTCGGGGTTGTAGGGGCCGAGGTTCGAGTCCGAAGGCACGTGACCGTAGGCGCCCCAGAAGCGTTTGATCTTCCCGTTGTCCATGTCGATCACGGCGACGCGATGATTGCCGTAGCCGTCGGCCAAGAACGCTTCGTTCGCTTTGACGTCGAAGGAGATCTTCGCCACGCGACCGAAGCTCGTCGTGCTGTTGCTGTTCACCGTTTGGTGCGGCACTCCGATTTCCATCAAGAACTGGCCGTCGTGCGTGAACTTGAGAATGAACGAGTCCACGGTGCCGGCCGGACACTGCGGCGTGCCTGGGGGCGGACACAGTCCGTTGCCGCCGATCCACACGTTGTTCTTGTTGTCGACTGAGATGCCGTGATTCGATTCGGGCCAATCGTGACCGGGCGCGGGGCCGCCCCACGCTTTGACGAGGTTGCCGTCGGGATCGAACTCGAGCACCGGCGGCGCTGGTACGCAGCAGTCACTGATCTTTGGATTGGCCACTGCGCCAATCTCGGTTTGTCGGTCGAAGGTGTCGTTGCGATGAACGATGAAGACGTGATCCTTGGCGTCGACGCCGACGCCGATCACGTTGCCAAGGATCCAGTGGTTGGGCAGCGGCTTTGGCCACAGCGGATCGACCTCGAAGCTTGGCGCCTGGACCATGTGTACGCGCGCGGCCGCATCGAGTCCGGCTTGCCCGATGCCGAGTAAGGCGATCGCCAATGCGAGTGCTGTGGCCAACGTGACTTTTTTCTGTCGCGTCATGGCTTGGTCCCTCCTTTCGTTCCACTCGCGCGCGTGGGCCACAGCACGCCTTCATTTGCCTTGAGCACTGGGCCAATGCCTTTGAAATTGAACTTCTGCACCCGTTTTCCCTCGTACGTCTCAGTGGTGTACAGGTTGCCCTTCGAGTCGGTGGCGACGCTGTGCACGGCGTAGAATTGGCCCGGCTGGCGTCCGCCGTCGCCGAAGCTCGTGAGCACATCGAGCGTCTGACGGTCGACGATGTGTACCTGCATGTTCATGCCATCGGCGACGTAGAGATACTTCTGTTGCGGATCGCGCGAGAACGCGATGTCCCAGACGGAGCCGCTGCCGAGTGTCTTCGGGAGAATCCCTTTCTCTTTTACGAATGAGCCGTCCTTCTTGAAGACTTGGATGCGATCGTTGCGCTGGTCGCACACGTAGACGAGTCCATCGTTCGACAACTTTGCGCAGCTCACTGGCGCGCCGAACTGTTTCGGTGCCGGACCGGCGGGATCGTACTTGCTGGTATCGGCGTCGTCGGGCTTGTTGCCGTACGCGCCCCAAAAGCGCTTGATCGCGCCGGTTGTCATGTCGATCACCGCGACGCGGTGGTTGCGCGAGCCGTCGGCGACGTAGGCTTCGTTGGCTTTCGCGTCGAAGGAAAAGCCGGCCGGCCCCCCGAAACTGTCCATGCTCTGGCTATTCGCTGGAAGCGCCGGCGCTCCTGCTCGACCGCGACCTCCGCGTCCTCCGCCACCTCGTCCAGCGCCGCGACCCGGCGACACGCCCGCATACGCCGTGTCCGCGCCGCGACCGTTGGGGCTCGCGGCAACAGGTGCCGCAGCCTTGCCGAATTCCGCGATGAACTTGCCATCGTGCGAGAACTTGAGGATTCTCGAGTCGGCACCGCCGGTGCCGCCAATCCACACGTTGCCGGCGTCGTCGATCGCGAGCCCGGTGTTCATTTCGGGCCAGTCGTAGCCTTGGCCGGGTCCGCCCCAATGTCCAACGAGCGCGCCGACTGGATCGTACTCCAGGATGTTCGGTGCCGGCGCGCAGCACTCGCCGGTCGGCGGATTGGTGGCCAAGCCGATCTCGGTGCGCGGCGTGAAGCTGTCGGTGAGATGCACGACGAACACATGATCGCGCCCGTCGACGGCGACCCCGGTGGTCGAGCCGAGGATCCACCGATTCGGCATCGGCTTAGGCCACATGGGATCGACCTCGAAGCGCGGTGCCTTCGGCGCCTCGCGCTGCGCCAACACCGCTGTCGATGCCGATAGAAGTACCGTACCGCCGAGCAGCAAACTCCGTCCCGTCATGAATCCTCCGTTCCACCGTTCCACCGTTCCACCGTTCCGGTCCGCGATGTATACTCGGTCGTCCAGGAGCGAGTGCGTGATTCTACGCCGTCAGAGTCTCATCCGTCCAGGTGTAACGGTCGCATTGGTCGTCGCGTTGGTGCTCGCTTGGGCGCTTGCGTTCGCGGGACCCATCTTCGCGCACGATATTCCGAGTAGCGTCACGGTCCTCGCGTTCGTGAAGCCCGAGGGTCAGCGCCTTTTTCTCGTCATGCGCGTCCCACTCGAGTCCATGCGCGACGTGAACTTCCCGATCACCGGACCTGGCTACCTCGATCTCGCGCGCGCCGGTCCGTTGCTCACTGACGCGACCAAGCTATGGCTCGCCGACGAAATCCAGATCTACGAGAATGACGCACGCCTCGGCGCTCCACAGATCGTCGCCACGCGCGTGTCGCTGCCGTCCGACCGATCGTTTTCAACGTACACGGGTGCGCTGGCGCACACGACGGGCGAGCCGCTCGCGCCGGAAACACAACTGATGTGGAAGCAGGCGATGCTCGACGTCGTGCTCGAATATCCAATCACATCCGACCGATCGCGCTTCTCGATCAATCCAGCGCTCGCCCGACTCGGCGTGCACACCACGACGGTGCTTCGCTTCGTGCCACCGACCGGCTCCGAGCGCGCGTTCGAGTATCTCGGCGATCCCGGACTCGTGCGTCTCGACCCCCGGTGGCACCAAGCCGCGCTGCGATTCATCGAGCTTGGCTTCGCACACATTCTCGATGGCATCGACCATCTCTTGTTCATTTTCTGCCTGGTCATTCCCTTCAGGAAAATCAGGCCGCTCGTCGCCATCATCACGTCGTTCACCGTCGCGCACTCGATCACGCTGATGGCGTCCGCGATGGGACTCGCGCCCAACGCACTCTGGTTCCCACCGCTCATCGAAGTCCTGATCGCGGTATCGATCGTGTACATGGCGCTCGAGAACATCGTCGGGCCCAAGCTCGAGCGACGCTGGATCATCGCGTTCGGATTCGGGCTCGTGCACGGATTCGGCTTCTCGTTCGCCCTTCGGCAGTCGCTGCAGTTCGCCGGTGCGCATATGGCCCTGTCGCTCGTGTCGTTCAACATCGGCGTCGAGCTCGGACAATTACTCGTGATCGCGTTGGCCATTCCTGCTCTCGCGTTGCTTTTCAAGCGAGTGGTCGCCGAGCGAATGGGAACGATCATTCTGTCGGCGCTTGTCGCTCACACGGCGTGGCATTGGATGCTCGATCGCTGGGCAATTCTCCGGCAATACCAGGTACAGTGGCCGGCGTTCGACCTTGCGTTGTTGGCGAGCACGATGCGCGGGCTCATGCTCGTGCTCATCGTGGGTGCGGCCGGATGGGCGATGTTCGAGCTCTATGGACGTCTCGTCCGCCGCCCGTCGGTCACCGCGAGCCTTGCGTCGCGGGTGGATGGCGACTGATGCGGCTTGGGTGGACGATTGCGGTCGCGGCGTGCATGCTTGTGCGTGATCCGAGCCACGCTTTCGCGCAAACAGGGAAATCATCGGCGACCAGCGGCGGTGCAGTGCCGGATTCGTCGGCGTCGACCTTGAGCGGCGTGTACACGGACGAGCAGGCGAGCCGTGGAAAAGACGTCTACGCGGGAACTTGTCGCTCGTGCCACACGCCGGCATCGCACACGGGCGCGACGTTCAACAAATGGTGGCGCGGCAAGCATTTGTCGGATTTGTTCCTGTTCGTCAGCACGAGAATGCCAAAGAATGATCCTGGGACCTTGGCTCCCGAAGATGTCGCCGATGTGATGGCGTATCTGCTCAAGATGAACGCCATGCCCGTGGGCAAAGAAGAGCTTCCCCCCGACGCGGATGCGCTGAAGAAGATTCGCATCGAGACGAAACGCAGCAGCGCTCCTTCTACTGGTTCTACGGCAAAGAGGAAGAAACCATGACGCGAAGTTGGACAGCGATCGGTATGCGGAGAATTGGAATGGCGGCGGCCGGAGTGGTTCTCGCCGGCGGCGCGTTCCTGGTTTACGCATCGCAGTCGAGCGCGAAGCAAGGTGCTGCGCTCGTACGCGGCAACAAACCGGGCGAATGGCGCTACTGGGCGGCCGACGCGTGGAGCACACGCTATTCGCCGCTCGATCAGATCAACGCCGATAACTTCGATTCGCTGCAGGTCGCGTGGCAGTGGGACGCCGGCAAATACGGTGAGGATGAGTATTACCGTACGACGCCGCTCTACGCGAATGGTCGTCTCATGACCGTCGCGACCAACCGTCGCAAGGCGTTCGCGATCGATCCAGCGACTGGTGCGACGCTGTGGCAGTGGGGAATCGACGAGGGCATTCGCTGGCAGAAAGCGCCGCGACAATTTGCGGGACGTGGTCTCGCGTATTGGACGGATGGGACGAATGAGCGTGCGATCGTCATCACGCCGGGCTACCACCTCGCGTCGATCGACGCAAAGACGGGAAAGGGCGATCCGGCCTTCGGAAAAAACGGCGTCGTCGACCTCATGACCGGTTTGGGCTATCCACTCGTCCCGCTCGCCGTCGACGACTCGGGTCCGCTCATCATCAGTGAAGCGGCACCTGCGCGTAAAGCGAAGCCCGGCGAAAAGTGGAATGCCACGACGAAGACGGGCGCCGATGGCACCATGGGCATCGATCCGGCGAACGGGCAGATCGCCAATAGCTCGCCGGCGATCGTGGTGGGCGACGTGATCATCGTCGGCAACTCGTCGATGCACGGCTACTACCCGCTCCGCTTGCACAACATCCCCAGCGCCATCCGTGGCTTCGACGTGCACACCGGAAAGCAGCTCTGGCGGTTCAACCTCATCCCGCAGCCGGGCGAGTTCGGCGCGGAAACGTGGGAGAAGGGCTCGAAGCCGGGAACGGTGGGCGTTGGCAAAGCCGACGCGTGGGCGCCATATACCGCCGATCCGGAGCTCGGTCTCGTCTACATCCCTGTCGGCGAAGGTTTGAGCGACGAATACGGCGGCTATCGGCCGGGCAACAATCTGTTCGCCAACAGCGTCGTCGCGATCGATGTGAAAACTGGAAAGCGCAAGTGGCACTACCAGATGGTGCACCACGACATCTGGGATTACGACGTGCCGATGGCGCCGAATCTTCTCGATATCACAGTGAATGGTCAGCCACGGAAAGTCGTCGCCGCGACGACGAAGCAGGGATGGGTCTACGTGCTCGACCGCCTGACAGGTGAGCCGATCTGGCCGATTCCTGAGACGCCGACGCTGCAGAGCGAAGTTCCTGGCGAGAAGACATCGCCCACGCAGCCGATCCCGAGCAAGCCGGCCCCCTACGCACAGCAAGGGCTTGTCGAGGCGGACCTCATCGACTACACGCCGGCGATCAAGGATTCTGCGCTCGCGCTCGCAAAGAAGTGCCGCATGGGACCGTACTTCATTCCCGCCTCGCCGGCTGACGGCAGAGGCGCAAAGGGTCCGGCCCAGTACCGGTGCTCCTGGTACGCACCGGGTGCGTCCGGTGGCGTCAACATCGACGGCGGTGCGGCGGCCGATCCTGAAACCGGCATGCTCTACGTCGGCGGTCAAAGTGGCCTGAGCACGATCGAGATCGAACACGATCCATGCTCCGAGCACCGCTTCAGCCAACCGCACGACAGTTGCGGTCTGCTTGGCGCACTGCCGAAACCGAAAGACTACGCCACCGTGGACGAAGGCGCTGGCGCATTCCAGCCGCGTGCCGCGACGACGATCGGCGGCATTCCAATTCTCAAATTCAAGGAGATGGGCGGCATCACCGCGTACGATCTCAACTCCGGCGACAAGAAGTGGTGGGTGCCCAATGGCAACGCCTGGCGACAGCTCGCGACCAACGATCCGCTCTTCGCCGGCGTCAACCTGCCCAAAGTTCCAGCACTGGGCGGACAAGCCGAGGTCATCACGACAAAGACGCTCGTCATTCATGGTACCGGGCGTTCCGGCGCGCCGGGGGCCGGTCGCGCTGGCCGCGGCGGAGCCGGACGTGCCGGTGGCGGAGGACGTGGCGGCGGGGGCGCGGCTGCGCCGGCTGTTCCTCCGCGGCTCTATGCGTTCGATAAAGCGACGGGCAAGCAAATCGGAGCAGTCGCAATTCCGAGCGTGAATACCGCCGTACCGATGACGTTCTTGCACCAGGGCAAACAGTACATCGTGTTCGCGAGCGGGCAGGGCGAGCACACGTCGCTCATCGCGCTGACGCTACCCCGAAAATAGGCGCAGCGGATTGAAACCGCGCAGACCAAAACGCTCCACCGATTACACGGTGGAGCGTTTTCTCTGCGTTCCTCGGTCGTTCAA
>Ga0207695_10008736_pt1 | contig 12634 bp, 10 predicted proteins | sample KBSC54metaG_FD_184354 | JGI IMG/M metagenome (GOLD analysis project Ga0207695, IMG submission 184354) | Corn rhizosphere microbial communities from Kellogg Biological Station, Michigan, USA - KBS C5-4 metaG (SPAdes) (version 2) | ecosystem: Host-associated > Plants > Roots > Rhizosphere > Soil...
CATCGTGGTGGTGCATGAGCGGCTGTTAGCGGCGCTTGGTTCGCGGTGGGATGATGTGCGGGCGCTTCCGGATGGGTGGCTGTCGAGCGAACCTGCACGTCGTGCGGCCGCGGCAATCACCGAAATCATCGAGCGGGATTTTGCTGGCATACCGTTGTGGGCTGTCAAGGATCCCCGTCTTTGCCGCGTCCTTCCGCTCTGGTTCGAAGTGCTCGACAAGTTGGGCACTCGGCCGATGGTGTTGTTCATGGTGCGCGATCCGGGTGAGGTATCCGCATCCATTGCAGAGAGAAACCTCTGGGCGCCCCCCATTGGGGAAATCCTGTGGCTACGCTATGTAACCGAGTCCCTCGAGCATAGTCATCGCGTACCGCGAAGCGTCGTCACGTTCGACGCCCTGTTGGCGGATCCTGCTGTCACCCTGTCGAATGTCCTGTCGGAATTAGGCTTGCGTCCGAAGGCCACTGACTCGGTTGCGAACGAATCTCTTGGGCAGTTCGTCGATATCGCAGATCGGCACCATGTGCACCTGAATGCCGCGGTGCCTTGCACGAGGTTCGGCATCATTGCCAAACGCGTTTACGACTTGCTGGTCGAGGTCGCCCAAGATCGCGGTGATTGGTCCGCGGTCACCCGTGCGGGCGCGGGGTTTGCCCGTGAGTGGCAGGCGCAGCACGAGGTGCTGGAAGCTTTCGGCGGCATGGCTGCGAAGTTGCACACAGATTTTCAGGACGCCGAAGTGCGTATTGCACGACTCGAATCGGATTTGACAGCGCAAATACGTTGGTCTGACGAAGCCAAGACCGCACACGAAGCCATGCAGGCCGAGAACGCTGAATTGTCGTCCAAGCTGACAGCACAAATCCGATGGTCGGAAGAAGCCCAAGCCCGGCAGGAAGCCCTCCACGCCGAGAACGCTGAATTGTCGTCCAAGCTGATAGCACAAATCCGATGGTCGGAAGAAGCCCAAGCCCGGCAGGAAGCCCTCCAAGCCGCGGACGCCGAACTGGCGCGGGCCAAGGAGGAGGCGACACGAACACAAGAGGCGCTGACGGCGAAGTTGGCGGCGGCAACGGGCGATCGGGAACGGCTGGATGCCGAACTGGCGCGGGCCAAGGAGGAGGCGACACGAACACAAGAGGCGCTGACGGCGAAGTTGGTGGTGGCAACAGGCGATCGGGAACGGCTGGATGCCGAACTGGCGCGGGCCAAGGCGGAGGCGACGCAAGTACAAGAGGCGCTGACCGCGAAGTTGGTGGCGGTCATGGGCGATCGGGAACGGCTGGATGCCGAACTGGCGCAAACCACGGCTGAGAAGACGTCGCTTGCAGAAGCTATCGCAGCGATCCACGCCTCGCCTTGGTGGAAAATGACACGTCCCTTGCGCGCGATCTCCAGATTCCTGGGTCGCTCGTCACATACATGAAGTGCACCATGCGTGAAGGCAGAGGCTGTATGCAACGCATGCACGCTTGTATCATGGCGCGCTATGCACTTTCATGTATGAGACTCCTTGCAAGGAGGCGGCTCCAGTGATCTTCTTCACTTCAATTTGCTCCAACTATCTACCCAAGGCGATGACGCTGGCCGAATCGGTCAAGCGGCATTGCCCGGATGCAAAGTTCGTTCTGTGCCTGGTGGAAAGAGAGGTGCCCAAGGTCGCGACCGAGTACTCGCACTTCGACAAGGTGATTCTGGCAAAAGACGCGGGTTGGGAAAATTTCGATCAGTTCATGTTCCGCCACGCGATCGTCGAAGCCTCGACCGCCGTGAAAGCTCAGTTCATGCTGAATCTGATGGACAGGTATCCGGATGAATCCAAGTTCGTCTACCTCGATCCGGATGTCCTTGTTTACAGCGATTTGGTCGAACTCGAAACGCTTCTCGACAAGGAATCCATCGTCTTGTGCCCGCATTTACTGCGGCCGGGCAACATCGATATGGAAATCAGCTCGCTCGCGCATGGCTGTTACAACCTGGGTTTTCTGGGCATCGGCAGGACCGAGAATTCGCGCGCCTTTCTGGGCTGGTGGGCGGAACGGCTTTTCCGGTTCTGTTACGACGACATGAGCCGCGGCATCTTTACCGACCAGCGCTGGATCGATCTTGCACCGTGTTTTTTCGAGGTTTCGGTGCTGAAGCATCACGGTTACGATTTTGCCACCTGGTCGCTCCTCAACAGCGACCTGCGCGAGATCGATGGACATTACGTCGTCAATGGCGACCCACTGCGCTTCATCCACTTTTCCGGCCTGGATTCGGGCACCATCGACAAGGCCATCGGCTGGTGGCTGACCGACGACAACCGCGGTACCTTCGTCAAGCTGTATGGTGAGTACAAGCAATTGCTCACAAAGCACGGTCAGGAAACCCTCGGAAAGCTGCCGTGGACTTACGCCAACTATACGGACGGGCGCAAGATCAGCAACGAGGCAAGGGTGGCGTACCGGCATTGGGAACTGTGGGGCCGTGTGCCCGCCCCGTTCGCTGCCTCCGATGCGGGAATCCTGGCTGCGCCGGATCACCCGAAGGTGGAGGAAACCATTCCCGCGCCAGATGAGGCCGCGGCGGCGCCGACCGAGGATGTGCAGCTTGGTGTGCTCGACCGAGTTGCGCGGTCAGTGCGGACTGACGGAGTAGGTCCGACGGTGATCAAGGCGATCCGGAGGGTGGGTCGGCGTCGAGTTCAAGGTTGAGTCTTGGAGTTGCAGGGGAATAAACGGAATGAAAAAGGTTTCGGTCGTCATCCCGTGTTTCAATGCGGGTCAATACTTGGACGAAGCGGTGCGCTCCGCGCTGGCCCAAACGTACGAGAATCTGGAGGTGATCGTCGTCGACGATGGTTCGACGGACACGGAAACCATCCGCGTTCTCGCTGCTGCGGATTGGCCGCGAACACAAATATTCCGTCAAGCCAATGCCGGACCGTCCGCTGCGCGTAATCATGCAATACGCGAAGCGACCGGGCACTATATCTTGCCGCTTGATGCCGATGACACCATTGAGCCCACATACGTGGAAAAGGCAATGGCTGTGCTCAGCACTCGTCCCGAAATCGGGTGCGTCTATTGCAAGGCTATGAAGTTCGGGGCTGAGCAGGGACCATGGGACTTGCCGCCTTACAATCTTTATGAATTAGTCATTGACAATGTCATTTTCGTTACGGCGCTGTTCCGCAAGCACGACTGGCAAGCCGTTGGGGGGTTTGACGAACAACTACGAAATGGCGTCGAGGACTATGATTTTTGGGTGAAGATGATTGCCTCGGGTAAGCAGGTCGTGCAGCTTGATGAATACCTCTTCAACTACCGGGTGCAAGAGAAGTCTCGCACGACACGGTTTCAGGATGGGTTGGAAGGCAAGGTGGCCACCTATGCGGAAATCTTTCGCAACAACAAGGATTTCTACGCGGCCAATGCGGAATTGCTGTTTCGGCATCGCTTTGGCTTGTACGCGCAAGTGGCGGACTGGCAGCGCCGTTGCGAGGGACTGAAAGCGAACTCCGATGCGCAGCAGGAAGAGTGGCGCAAGCGTTGCGAGGCGCTCGAATCTGAGATGCAGCAGTATCGCGTGTACTGGCAAGGGCGTTATGGTGGACTAGATGCATTCGTCAATCGGCACACCGTGCTGCGCAAAGTTGCGGATTTCGTCAGGCGCAGGTTTTGACACGGCGCAGTCATACTCTTCACGTTTGGAACCTATAGGAAAATAGAACCATGAAAAAGATGCAACTACTGCTGGTCTCGACGTGCAGCCTGCTGTTGGCAGCGTGTGGCCAGACAAGTCAGCAACCTGCAACCTCCACGAAGTCAACAGGCACAAATTCCAGCGCCCCCGTTGCATCTGCTCAAGCGACGGCGGTCGTACGTCCAGTTGATGCCAACGTCCTTGCTGCGGCGAAACCGACGGGGCAACCTTGCTCTTTCGACTCTGATCCGCACCTGACGCTTGGCAAGCCACATGTACTCAGAGGTTGGCTATTGGGTCCTGAGCGGAAACCGGCAGGGGCATTCACATTTGTCTTGCAAGGACCGCAGACGCTTGGCGTCCAGGCAACTACGGGCGCGCAGCGTCCGGATGTAGGTAAGTACTTGGGGAACGCTGCGCTTGCTTCAGCCGGATTCACGTTCTCAACTGAATTGAAGGCGGTTCAACCTGGCAGCTATGACGTAAAGCTGCTCGTTAAGCGTGGAAGTGAGGCCTACATCTGCGACACCGCCAAAAAATTGCTTGTCGCGAAATGAGATCGCGAACACAGTTGGTACAAAGTCGTCTGAGCACTACAGTATACCCGGTTTATCGGGGCGTAGTCCTGTCTTTGTTCATAGGTCTGGCAGTTGCGCTTGCTGCATTTCATTCGCCAGGCGAAATGTCCGTTGACTCTGTGATGGCTCTGTATTCAGCGATGAAAGGGGCAGCCCAAGGCTGGGGACCTACTTTCATGTCTGCAACGTTGGCTTGGCTGGGTGGCGGTGCTGTCGGTGCGAGTTTGTTCGTCGCCCTTATCTGTTTCTTGACCTATGGGTGCTTTGCAATAGTTTTGACCCACCGGCATGCGTCAAAAGTACCAGTGTGGCAGATCGTTCTCGCCATCGTACTGGCGCTGAACCCTCTGTTCATGTTCTATGTCGGAATCATCTGGAAGGACGTGATGCAGGCGACGGTCGCGATGGTTGCGGCAACCCTGCTACTGCTAGCCACCTATCGTCACGGTCGCAGTCGATTTGCTCTTCTTGGCTTGGCTGCGGTTATTACAGGTATTCTGGTGCCGATAAGACAGCAGGGTGTTCTGCTCGCTGTACCAATTGCGACCGCAATAGGGTGGCTAACTGTTATAGAGCTGTGGCAGCGGACCTTGCCGCGTCTAATGGGAACGGTCGTGTGCGTAGGGTTTGTGTTCGGGTGCAGTTTCGGGTTTTACGCGTTATCCGCAGCGACAGTTGCCCCCCAAGCTAATGGGCCAGTATCGGTCGGGATATATACGATTCAAGCGTACGACATAGCTGGAATGATCAAGGATGCGGCGCCAGGTGACCCGAGCGCGTGGTCACACGCGCCATTAGATGTCCAAGAAAGTATTAAGGCCCATTACAGTTCCGAACGTATCGATACCATCTGGCACTTGGAAAATGTTAGAAACTATTTCAATGGGCTGAGTGCTGAGCAATACATGGCGGTGTGGTTTCATGGAATTGAGCACGACCCTAGAGCGTACGTCAAGAGTCGCTTCAGAGCCTTCGGATCCTTGCTGGGCCTTCACAATATCACTGGTTGCGTGCCGGCGTTTGCGGGAATCGGCGCACTACCTGAGCAAGTCGCTCAACTAGGACTAGAGAACGGAATGAATGAGCGCGCGCATATTCTCGGACGTGCCGTAGTTGCGCTCTATCCGACCCCTGTATTTCGTAATTGGTTTTACGGCTTTTTGTTGTTAGTGGCCAGCGTATGGATACTGTTTGGTACGCGAGGTGATGTGCGTGTGGGTGCCGGAGGGGTAGCCATTGCAGCATGGCTTTACTTGGTATCTTTCTTACCAACGACTATTGCGTGTGATGTTCGCTATTTGTACCCAGTGGCCAGCCTGTCTACAGCGCTCTGCTTATTTTTGCTCACGCATACGATGTTGATCCAAGGTAAGGCCAGTCGTGATGCAGACTGACATGGCCATCTATTTAGTCGATGGATACATGCGCCAGTGCGTGAAGTACTTTCGCCTACCACAGAAGCTACGTCGCACCGGCCTTTTGTGCAGATGAACATTGCGCGCCAAGGGGTTAGCTTCGTGATCGTCGGCTGCTGCCTGATCGTCGTTGATTGGGCCGTGTTCGTCGCGTTGAGCGCAACTGGTATGACGCCGATGTGGGCCAATGTTCTCGGGCGTGTGGCTGGTGCGTTGGTAGGGTTTTGGGCGAATGGTCGAGTTACCTTTGGGAGTCCGGGCGCTCCACGATTCGGCTACCATCGATTTGCAAAGTTCTCAGCATCATGGGTCGTGGTAACGCTGCTCAGCACAGTTCTGATCACAGAGCTGGCGGACCACTTAAGTTTGCAAGCCGCATGGTTAGCCAAGCCGATGGTTGAAGGTGCATTGGCAGCAATTAGTTTCTTTGTCTCACGCCATTGGGTATATCGCTAAGATGAATCAAGTTGGTAAACCATGTATCGCCGTGGTAATCCCATGCTTCCGAGTGGCTTCCAATGTGTTAGGGGTGATTGATCGCATAGGCCCGGAGGTCGGCTGGATCATTGCCGTCGATGACGCCTGCCCGGAACACACTGGCGACGTGATCAAGCAGAATTGTCATGACCCGAGGGTACGTGTGCTGCGGCACGACAAAAATCGTGGGGTAGGCGGTGCCGTAATGACCGGTTACCAGGCGGCCCAGGCGTTGCCTGCTGAGGCCATCGTCAAGCTTGATGGTGACGGGCAGATGGACCCCGCGCTGATCCCTACACTGTGCGAACCATTGCTGCGTGGCCACGCAGACTACGTCAAGGGCAATCGCTTCTATCGGCTAAGTCACGTGGCCGGGATGCCAGCAGCGCGTTTGTTTGGCAACGCAGTACTGTCCTTCTTCACCAAGCTTTCGTCTGGCTACTGGCAGTTGTTCGACCCGACAAACGGCTTCACGGCGATCCATCGCGCCATATTGCCAGAGCTTGACTTCGGAAAGATTGCCAACCGCTATTTCTTTGAATCTGATTTGCTATACCACCTCAATCAGTTGGGTGCCGTCGTGGTGGAGATGCCGATGGCAGCGAATTATGGCAGCGAACCATCCAGTCTGCGACCACTGAAAGTGATTGGTCCGTTCCTCTTTGGTAATATCCGAAACGGGTTCAAGCGCATTTTCTATAGCTACTTCTTGCGCGGATTTTCGGTCGCTTCACTAGAACTATTGATCGGGTTTGCATTGTTCTTATTCGGTATTGTGTTTGGTAGCTGGCACTGGTGGCTATCGAAGATGGAACGCGTGCCTGCCACTGCCGGAACGGTAATGCTTGCTGCTCTGCCGCTTATCCTTGGCATCCAGTTCCTCTTGTCCTGGTTGGGCTTCGACATCGCATCCGAACCACGACATCCAGTGCACGGATTGCTCTGGCGTGGGACATCGATGAAAGCAGCACAAAAGAGGCCGGCTGAGCGACAAGTGCCTCACAAGAGCGGGTCTGCATGACACCCGGATTGCCGTATTCCAACCAAGACTCACCCATTATTAGTGGCACATGACGCGATAGGGTCCGCAGTTCTGTACGGTGTCATAAGCGAATGGCTAGCTCCTGCCATTTCCGTTGTTTCAACGGCTGAACGCCGCTATGCAAGCACCATGGAAAAATGCTTGCGTTCACCTTGGCGAAGTTCTAATCGTTTACTGTATGCGGAGAAATCATGATTAACTACCAGTCAGTGAAGACAGATGATGAGTCACTGGCTCACTACGCGAGCCTGTTGAAGACGTGTTTTCCCACAGCGCCGCACTTGACTCCAAGTTATCTGAAATGGTTGTACGTAGGGAATCCGTGTGGCACGGTGATCGGGATGGATGCTGTGTCAGATGGAGTACTAGCTGCGCACTATGCTTGTGTACCGACCAGAATCTCGTTGGAAGGGAGAGAGGTGGCGGCCCTGTTATCGCTCAATACTGCGACTCATCCAGATTTCCGCGGAAGAGGTTTATTCACTAAGCTTGCTGACGAAACCTATGACGCCGCGGCGCAAGATGGTTTTGTTGCGGTGTACGGAGTCGCGAATGCCAACAGCACACCAGGCTTTGTTCGGAAACTTGGATTCCAACTTGTGAGTCCCCTTGACGCAAGGATTGGGCTTGGACGTCAGTTGTCGATTAAATGGGACAGAGTCGTGGAGACAGCGCAGTTCCGGCGGGTTTGGGATGAGGCACAAATGGAGTGGCGAGTTCGCAATCCTTCGAATCCCATACGCGCAGTTAAGAATGCGTCGGGATATACGGAGCTGTACGCGAAAACCGATAGAAACGGTATCATCGCATGGGGAGAATCTCCGGTTGCTGTACACGAGACTGAGCTCAGGGACCCAGCATTTCTTTTCCCCAGGCTGTTTCTTGGGCTTGCTCCACTGGGTTGTGCGCGCAGCAGGATCAGTCTCCGAATCCCTAGCAGGCTGCGCCCGTCACCATTGAACTTCATTATTCGCCCGCTAGCAGGAAGTGTAACCCTCGACAAGAGCGCGGTGAGCTTTTCGTTTATTGATTTTGATGCTTATTGAACGGAAGCAGTGTAGTGAGAAGTATTTTCATTTTTGCTCATCCAGACGATGAGTTCGGGTGTTATGAATCGATCCGCCGCGAAGTTTTGCTCGGACATTCGGTTGGGTGTTATTACCTAACTGATGGCGGCTATGGTGGACAGCCGACGGAGCCGCGCGAGAAAGAAAGTGTGCGTGTTTTGAAGAGACTTGGAGTTGCGACAAGCGCGATCTGGTTTCTCGGGCGGATGCACAACATCCCAGATGGAGGTTTACCCGGCAACATGTTGCTTGCTGCCAAGGCACTAATGGAACAGGTTAAAGGTAGTGGGGATGTCGCTGCTATCTATGTTCCCGCGTGGGAAGGAGGACATCAAGATCATGATGCGGCTCATGTTATTGGATGTGCCATCAACGCTCAGGTTAGGGCACGCGATGGCCTCTGGCAGTATTCTCTGTATCAAGGGAGAGGGTTGAAGTGGGTATTATTTTGGGTGATGAAACCGTTAAGGATTAACGGGCCACTCCGCACTCAGTCCGTTTCGCTAAAGTACCGATTTGTTTATTTGCGACTTTGCCTTTGTTATTCATCGCAGTGGAAAACATGGATGGGGCTTTTTCCATTTGTTGCGATGAAGCTGATATTCTTCGGTCATTTTTATCTTCAGCCTGCATCATTAAATGCGTGCGTACGCCGGCCACATGACGGTTTGCTGCTGTATGAACGTAGAAGAATGGCCTGTTTCGAAGAAGTTGAGAAACATATCCGCCAATTTGTACAAGACTATGGAGTTTCGGCAAAAAGTATTTGAGATCATGGGGCTTGGGCACGGAATTGCTGGCCCGTGTGTTACCTCTGATGTGGCATCGGCGATGGATAGCTTGATTGCGCCCGGCGAGCTCCAAGACTATTCGAGGCCGTCAAAATGTGCATAGCAAGGCGTAAACAGGCGATGAGCATCGTGTGGGAAGCGTGCGTCATCGGGGCAAGTCCGCCAGCCCAGGCTACGGAGAGCCGTCCAGCGTGTTTGTACTTTGATTGCAGGCTGAAACAGTGTGATGAATTCAGGGGGGGTCATGCCGGCTGAGGGAGCACCTAAATGGGATTCTTTGATCAATATTCACGGTTCTATCACACCAGCCACACCAGCCCAGTTCCACACCGTTTGAATGCCAGACATACGGCAATTATCGAAACAAATGCGGACAGGTTGGTCGGCTGCCGGGTTCTCGACATTGCGAGCCACGATGGACGTTGGTCATTCGCAGCGCTGCAGGCTGGCGCTGCGCACGTTGTAGGAATCGAGCCACGCGAGGAGCTTGTCGATAATGCGCGTGAAACGTTTTCGCTGTACGGAACCGAGCCTGAGCGTTTCCAGTTCTTGTGTGGCAGTGTATTCGATCTTCTAAGGAGCGAAGAATCGCGATTCGATGTGGTGCTGTGCCTCGGTTTTTTCTATCACACGATCCGGCATGCCGAATTGCTGGATCTCATGGAGAGAACCGGAGCTACGCTGGTGGTGATCGATACCGAGGTGACGCCTGCGGTCGATCAGCTGCCGGTACTGCCGATCGAGGATCCGCGGATCGTTTACCACAACCCTTACATGGTGCAGTTATTGTTCGACCCGATTGACAACGAGCAGATGGCGTGGCGGGATTCGATGACTCGTAACGGACGCACCGTAGTAGGACGCCCTTCTCGCGCTGCCATCGAGTTCCTCGCGGGCCACTACGGGTTCGAGTGCGAGCGATTCGATTGGCCACGATATTTCCAGCATAACGAGCATGCCCGCGCGTCGATGGTCGACTACGATGAAGCATGGCGCGACACGTTCTACCTCACTAGGTGAACCGCTGAAGGCGGCCGTGCACTGGGTGGACGCGGTGGGCTGCGCAGGTCTTGGCGCCTCTTTCTTCTGGACTCCTTAACACTGTGATTGAAGTTTCCATTGTCGTCCCCTGCTACAACAGCGGTCCGCATCTGGCCAAGGCGGTGCAGTCGGCGCTCGGCCAGAGCTTGCAGGATGTCGAAGTCGTTGTTGTCGACGACGGTTCGACCGATCCGGTGACGCTTCGGCTGCTTGACTCGATGACCGATCCGCGTGCGCGAGTGTTCCGTTGGTCGAACGCGGGTCCGGCCGCGGCACGTAACCGTGCAATCCGCGAGGCGCACGGCGAATACATTCTGCCGCTGGATGCGGATGATCTGCTGGAGCCGACCTATGCCGCCAAGGCCGCGGCCGTGCTGGGCGCCCGGCCCGAGGTCGGGATTGTCTATTGCAGAGCGGAGAAGTTCGGCGCGGAGGAAGGGCCGTGGGAACTGTTGCCCTTCTCAGCGGACGAGCTGGCGATCGGCAACATGATCTTCGTCAGCGCGATGTTCCGCAAGGCCGACTGGGCAGCGGTGGGTGGCTTCGATGAGAGCCTGCGGCACGGCATGGAAGATTACGATTTCTGGATCAAGCTGGTCCAACGTGGCTGCAAGGTGGTAAGGCTCCACGAGACCTTGTTTCGCTATCGGGTGCACGAGGTATCCCGGACGGTGGCATTCGAAGGCAACGAGGAACGTAAGGTTGCGGCGTATGCCGCGATTTTCCGCAACAACCGCGATTTCTTTGCGGAGCACGCGGAAAGCCTGTTTCGGCATCGGCATGCGCTGGACCGGCAACTGCGTGAAGCGCGGGAGCGCTGTCGCGTTCTGCAGGCGAGCTCGGGTCCCGACGCTTCTGCGCTGATGGACCGATACGACGCCATGAAGGCCGGGATGGGTGCGGCGTTGGAAGATTTGCGGCAGGTTTATTACAAGCTGGTCAAAGAGCACGAACATACCGTGCACTGGGCCAAGGACCTGGACTCCACTGTCGCTTCGCTCCGCCAGCGCCAGAAGAAGCTCGCCGCGCACACCCAATTGTTGACAGGTGAGTTAGCACGGCTGCAGGAATACCACGCACTGGTGGTCAACTCTCGCTCGTGGAAGCTGACGCGGCCGTTGCGTATTCTCACCAAGATGCTGCATGGCGAATGGGGCGCGTTGCGTGCGCTGTTTTCTCGGCCTCGAGAGGCCGATGCGTTTGCATCGGCAGCTGGATCGGCGTATCTCGGGGCGCTGCTCGACGAGGTGCAGAACTTGCCGCCCGCAGAGCAGGTCGCCGATCTCGCGCTTCCGTCGTTTCACCAGCCGCGGGTGACGATTCTGGTTCCTTCGTACGGCAATCTGCCCGCAACAGCCGCGTGCCTGCGCTCGATTTGCGAAAACCCGCCGGAGGTTCCGTTCGAGGTGCTGGTCGTCGAGGATGCCTCGGGTGATGCGGACATGCGGGTGCTGGCCGAGGTGCGCGGGCTGTGCTATGAGGTGAACCCGGAGAATCTAGGGTTCCTTCGTTCGTGCAATCGCGCTGCGGGGCTGGCGCGTGGCGAGTTCCTGTATTTCCTCAACAACGACACCGAAGTCACCGACGGCTGGCTGGATGCGATGCTGGCGGTTTTCGAGCGGTTTTCCGACTGCGGCATGGTCGGTTCGAAACTCGTCTATCCGGACGGGACGTTGCAGGAAGCCGGCGGCATTGTGTGGAAGGACGGCAGCGCGTGGAATTACGGACGCATGGATGATCCCGCGCGCAGTATCTACAACTACCTGCGCGAGACCGATTACTGCTCCGGTGCGTCGTTGCTGATCCGAAAGGAACTGTTCGAGAAGCTGGGTCGTTTCGACGAGCGCTACTTGCCGGCGTACTGCGAGGATTCCGATCTGGCCTTCAAGGTGCGCGAGGCAGGCCTGAAGGTGTACTACCAGCCGGAATCGGTGGTGGTGCATCACGAGGGCGTGTCGCACGGCACCGATGAGAAGACCGGGGTCAAGGCCCATCAGCCGCTCAATCAGAAGAAATTCCTTGAACGCTGGCACGAGGTGTTGGCGCGGGACAATTTTGCAAATGGCGAGAACGTGTTTCGCGCCCGCGACCGCACGCGCGGCAGGCCGACGGTGCTGATGGTGGATCACTACGTGCCTGAACCGGATCGGGATGCCGGTTCCCGTACCATCTGGCAGTTCGTGCAGGGGTTCCTGCGCCATGGCTGCGCGGTCAAGTTCTGGCCGGACAATCTGCATCGCAATCCCGTGTACACCTCGGCGCTGCAGCAAGCCGGCGTGGAAGTGGTGTATGGCAAGGAATACGAGGGCCGCTTCGACGACTGGATCCGCCAGTACGGTGGCGAGATCGACGTGGTGTTGTTGAGCCGGCCCCACATCGCCATGGAATACCTCGAAGCGATGCACAAACACAGCTGCGCGCGTGTGTGGTATTACGGCCATGACATCCACTATCTGCGATTGGATGAGCATTTGAAGTTGCAACCCGATGATGCGTTGTTGCGTTCCGACCGCGACAAGGCCCAGCGCCAGGAACA
>Ga0207695_10008737_pt1 | contig 12632 bp, 8 predicted proteins | sample KBSC54metaG_FD_184354 | JGI IMG/M metagenome (GOLD analysis project Ga0207695, IMG submission 184354) | Corn rhizosphere microbial communities from Kellogg Biological Station, Michigan, USA - KBS C5-4 metaG (SPAdes) (version 2) | ecosystem: Host-associated > Plants > Roots > Rhizosphere > Soil...
TGACAAACAAGAGAGCAATAACAGTGCGACGCACTCGCCCAAATCTGAAACGCGGTTCTCGCGCGACAATCCCCTCCGGGCAAAGCTCCTGGAGCGTCGGGAGCTCACGGCCGAGGCTTCAACCAGAGCGACGCTTCATCTTGCCTTCTCCACGGAAGATGGGCAACTCAAATACGAGGCTGGAGACGCCTTTGGTGTCGTTCCCACCAATGATCCGAATTTGGTCGCAGAGATTCTGCAGCAACTCCGATTCAATGGGAACGAGCAGGTGCCAGCTGCAAACTCCGGAACTACGACCCTTTACGATGCCTTGCTTCACAGCGTACAAATTACGCGGCTCAGCCGGAAGTTCGTTCAGGAGTACGCGAAGCGGGGCAACTGCTTGCCACTGCTGGCCCTGTTGACGCCGGAGAGACAGACTGAGTTGGAAAAGTACGTGTCAGAATGTGGGCCCGTCGATCTCTTCACGGAATTTCCAGGCGTGATGGACGATCCCGCTGATTTGATACGCATGTTGCCACGACTGACGCCACGCCTTTACTCGATCTCGTCAAGTCCTGCGGCACACAAAGGACAAATCCACGCAACGGTCGCGGTGGTGCGCTATTTCTCAAACGATCGAGAACGAGGCGGCGTTTGCTCTACGCTGCTCGCCGATCGCACCTCGCCGTCTGATCGCCTGCCGATCTACATTCAGCCAAACAAGAAGTTTCGCCTTCCTTCCGATCCAGATGCTCCGATGATCATGATCGGGCCAGGCACGGGCATCGCTCCCTTCCGTGGTTTTCTTCACGAGCGCAGAGCGCTTGGACACAAGGGACGCAACTGGCTCTTTTTCGGCGAGCGGAGCGCGTCATCCGATTTCCTGTACCGCGAAGAGCTTGAGGGCATGCTGAGCGAAGGTCACCTCACGCGCCTCGATACTGCATTCTCCCGCGATCAGGCTCACAAGGTTTATGTGCAGGATCGCATGATGGAGCACTCGCGCATGTTCTGGCAGTGGCTTCAAGACGGCTCCAGCATCTACGTTTGCGGCGACGCCTCGCGAATGGCGAAAGATGTACACGCCACGATTCTGAAGATCGCAGCTCTCGAGGGTGGCATGTCCACAGATGGTGCGGAGGAATTCGTAGCTCATCTGAAAGACCAGCATCGCTACCATCGCGACGTCTACTAAACCTCCAAGTCTCCCCGGCGGGCCACCTGCCTATATAGTCGCCTACGTGGTTTGGCCGTTCTAGGTCCAGGTGGCACTCCTGGATTCTAGCCGACTCGCAACCCCGAAAACGTCCGTAGGGTAGATGTCGGAGAGAGGCATAGCCCGCGAGTCTGACACCTTGTCGAAATCGGATGAGGTTTTCCTCGTGCGCCAGGCCATCCGGTACGGAAAACGCCAAATAGAGTCCCACGGAAGCAGCCTCGCCCGTATGTGCCTTGCGCCCATTCAGAATCTCTGTGCTCTTCGGTCGCGCTTCAGGGTCTCGGCGCAGAAGTTCCAGACAGAGACGATCCAGATCTGGCGCCGTCGAGGGGGCGAACTCCGAAGGGCTCGGCGGACCTGCTTCAGCCGCGCGAAGCATGTCGATACTTTTGCCCGGTCAGCGCCTCGAACAGCATGAGCCCAAATGCGTGACTGCTCTCCGTAAGGGCCAGCCCAGTGGCCTGCTCCGGCGCCATGTACGACAGCGTGCCCGAAATCAAACTGTCCGTGGACGCTTTTGCAAGACGGAGCCTTCCTGGGCTCCTCCGGTGGCGCGGAAACTGACTGAAAACTAGACTTTGAAGCGGATAGGATCGAAGAGGGTCGGAAGGCATGAAAGAATCAGGTGGGGCAGCAGATGAACTCGATGAGCGTAGATGACGTACGTGTTTTACATCGGCCGTCATCCGCACACAATTGGGGAACCCACTGGATTAGCGCTGTAGGATTATGAGATGCGGAAAGGCTTCACCAGGAGACCACGGGGGGACGAGCCCGCGACGCAAGGCAAAAACTACATAACGCCTAGCGGGTTGCAGCGCCTCAAGGATGAGCACCGGTTTCTGCTCACCAAGGACCGCCCGGCGGTGGCGGAGGTGGTGGCATGGGCTGCCGGCAATGGCGATCGCAGTGAAAACGCCGACTATCAATACGGCAAGCGGCGTCTGCGGCAGATCGATGGGCGTATTCGCTTTCTTACGAAGCGAATCGAAGCGGCGGAAGTAGTGGATCCGGAAGCTCCGCGAACGGGGCAGCGGGAGACGAGGGCATTCTTCGGGGCGACCGTGCGCTATGCCAACGGTGAGGGAGCGGAGCGAGTGGTGAGCATCGTAGGCACCGACGAGGTCGATCTCAATCGCAACCACATCAGTTGGGTGTCACCTTTGGGGCGCGCGTTGATGAGGTCCGCAGCGGGTGACACCGTAGTTCTCCATGCGCCGGGCGGGACAGAAGACCTGACAGTGCTGGATGTGTGGTACGAGCGCATCGCTGTCGAGCCTTTCCGTGAACCGCCTGGATCCGAGGCCACGACAAAAGGACTCCCCGGCGGACGCTCAGCCGATCTTTGAGAAACGATACGGCACTATATTCGAAGCGAAGCCAGCACTTTCATCGCCTCGATGTCGGGCCATTTTGACAGCCAAGCTCACTTAGCCTAGAGCTGCAACGTTCCCCTCAATTGGAAAACACTGGCGAGGAACTAGCAGCCGACCTACAGATTTCCTCCACAATTCATATTTGCTAAGGGTCGAGCCGATAATTCACCTTCTTTGCAATCGAGACCCAGGCTATTTACCAGGCCAGTTGATGCGGATCAGTGTGATGCACGAAGTCGCGTTGAACGTGTATTTCGATGTTGCTGGCCATGTCTTCCGCACCGTGCCGTCAGGTTGAAAGAATGCAGCGAATCCCGCATCCATTCCGTCGCTTATCGTCAGCGTCACCTGCTGTGGGGGGACCGGTGTAGCGAGTGCGTGCGCCACATCCCAAATCGGTTGGGTGAGCCACACAGCAAGGAAGAATTGTCCGCCAGACTTCTGGAGGAGCAGAGTCTCAACATGGGCAGTATTGCCGCTCAGCGTATAGGGTAGTTTTCCTGGGGTGAAGGGGGCGTTGCTGTCCTCAAGCATCTCCTGCATGTTAGCGATGGCGGTGTAGGCAGGTTTCGCAGAGAGATCGTAACGGAGCAAGCCGTAGGTTGGCCCTCCATTGGGATCGTCGATCAGCTGATACATATAGGTGCGCTTGATCCCGCGATTGAAGCGGGCCAGAAACACACGCGGGGCGTATGTACCTTCGACAGTTTCAGGAATTGCGCCACTCCAGGAACCGGTTTGAAAGCCAGTCTCGGTTGTTATCACGGGGAGACCGGGTGCATATTGGTGCGCCATGTCCTCGTTCCATAGGATGGAGCCATAGGCGTTGCCCTGTGCATCCAGTCCACCCCATCCAGGCGTTTCAGGATTGCGATTGCCCTGGTAGTCGTGAATATTGCCGAAGGCGAGGTACCGGCTGACGTCACCCAATTTCGAGAACGACGAGGCCTGCACGAGAGAAGGACCGAGGACTGGGAGATCGAGGTCAACGCCGGCCTGGTGTGCGATGGGCAGCATCTGCCAGGCGGACGAAACCCAGTTGGAACCACCGTTATTGTCCCACTCGTTCATCATTTCGATGCTCTCAAGTCCCGGGTATTTCCTTAGACCGGCCTCAAGCTGATCGACGGTTTGCGGATAGCTGATAACGAGATTGCTTTTCAAGCCTGCTGCGTTTAGCTGCGTGTACATCGAGGTGACCCAACTCGGAGTGTTGTAGCCGGCCCATTGCTCGCCATCACGGAAGTGATGAATCCGGGCGTTCTGCATCTTGCCGACGAGAGTAGTGAAGTTGGGCAGATACTTGTAAGGTGCCCCGAACGTCCAGTGAGTATTGACGCCCACCGAGTCGTACACGTCGAAATCACGAACGGCTTGTACTTGTGCCGGCGAGGAAGACGCAATCGAACACACGATAGCTATGAGAAATAAATACAGCTTCTTCAAGATGGTCTCCTTAAAACATCGGCAGCAGGGGCGCAACTCTATCCGAGTGCAGAAAAGGCGACACACATCGAAAGGAAGCATGCGTTCACAAATTTAATAAGCCACAGAATCTAACTTGTAGGCGCGGTCTGTAATTGTTATGACGTCAGTCTAGCAGAGAATCTGTGCTCCGAATCACTCAAGACAGGTACCAAAGATCATCGTGAAGCGTGTACCTCATTCGAATGCGAGGGCATCGATCTGCTGACACTAGGGTGGAGCACTTCGGTTGGAACTGCGCAGGTTCTTGCTTTCAAACCTTTTGTGGCCTCAGAGCATCGGAAGGGGTATATCGGCCATCTGTGAGCATCCAAGCACACAAGAGGTGAATCTGCCCGTGCTCCGGAATTCAATGCATGTTCCTCAGGCGACCTCCGCCATCATTCCAACATACAATCGTGCTCGCTATCTGGCAGATGCGATTGACAGCGTTTTGAATCAGACGCTTCCACCCCTCGAGGTGATCGTTGTTGATGATGGATCCGCCGATTCTACACGCGAGGTCCTGAGGTCTTTTGGAGACAGCATCCAGGTCATTCACAAGGCAAATGGCGGGAAAGCGAGTGCCCTGAACGTGGGTCTGAAGAAAGCGCAGGGCGAGTTTATCTGGATCTTCGATGATGATGACGTGGCTTCACCTGATTGTCTCGAGAAGCTGTCTTGTGCGTTGATGAAACTTCCGGAAAGCGGCTTCGCATACGGTAGCTATGACCATCTGATAGAGACGAGCAACGGAAAGACTAAAATCATCGACCCTGATCTGCGCATTGACAAGAGCATAGATTTCAGACTGTCCGTGCTCGAGCGGTGCTACATTTTTCAGCCTGGAATGCTTGTGCGGCGTTCGGTGTTCGACGCGGTGGGGCCATTGAATGAGGAGTTGGCTCGATCGCAAGACTACGAAATGCTGTTGCGAATCACCAGGCAGTTCAGCGGAGTCGAAGTCAACTCCGTTTTGTTCCATCAGCGACAGCACTCAGGAGTGCGAGGGTCGGCAAAGGCACCCGTATCCAAAGGTCAGATCGTGTCATCCTGGATCAAGTACGATGATTTGATCTTCTCGCAAATCTACGAGACATATCCGCTTGCTGAATACCTGCCCAAGCGATGCGTTGGTGATTTGTCGACGGCCGAAACGCGGTATGCGCTGCTGGAGCGATCCTGCATTATGGCTCGGAAGGGATTATGGACGCAGGCTGGTACTGATCTGAAGGCGTATCTCGTTCTGGTTCAATCCGGCGCGCCGATTTCGATTGCTGATTCAGAGCGGGCAATCTTGCGGCGGTTCTTTGGGCCGTACAGTTATGCGGATTCGAAGCTTGCGGATTCGGGTGCACTCTTCGAAGTTATTCGCGATATCATCTCAGCGAGTTTGCGCTGGAAGATCGCGGCAGAATTATTTGCCCCGATTGCCGGCGAACTAGGATATGCCATTCGACATCGATACGTTCGGTATTTCCTCGGTACGGCGAGGAAGTGCCTCATTTTCGTCCGAAACTACCTTTGCGCGCGACGTCGGCGAGATGAATCCATTCGCGTGGTGAGCCGACTGGGGTCTCGATGAAGGTCTCCCGTGAGGAATCCAGGGTTGCGAATCAGGCGGACCTTCTTGCGGAGCACGAGCTGAAGGAGGACATCGAACCGAGATCCAGCGTGCCGGGTCTTACCGGCCATGCCGTTCGTGGAGGCGTCGTGATCGGCACGGCGCAACTTGTGCGCATCGGTGTTCAGCTTCTTTCTGTGATTGTGCTATCGCGTCTGCTGTTGCCAGAGGACTTTGGCTTGGTCGCGTCGGTCACGCCAGTCATTGGATTCGTTTCAATGTTCCAGGATCTTGGTTACGGGCAAGCTATCATCCAGCGTCGCGACATCACGCAAAAACAAATTTCCTCTATCTTCTGGACAACGGCGGCGCTGGGTTCCTGTTGTGCGCTGGCGGTGATTCTGGCCAGTCCTGCGGTTGCATGGTTCTTTCATGACAGGCGGCTTCTGCTGATCACAGTTGCGGCGAGTGCGCCGCTCTTTCTAGGCAGCATGATGTCGGTGCCAAGCGGACTGCTGAACCGGCGCCTAAACTTCCGAGGGCTTGCAATCTCCGATGCGATGGGCGCGGTTTCAGGCCTGGCGTGTTCGATCGGAGCTGCGTATCTGGGTGCGCGCTACTGGTCGCTGATGATCTCGTCCGCGGTATCAAGCCTGGTGATTGTTATCGGCTATTGGACGTGCGCACGATGGAGACCGAACCGACCGAGTGCACAGTTTGTCGATAAAGAGATCGGGTCATTCGGGGCGAACCTTACCGGCTTTACCTTTGTGAACTACTTCGCACGCAACCTCGACAATATTCTCATCGGGCATAAGGTGGGCAGCGTAGCCCTTGGCTACTATGATCGTGCGTATAAACTCCTCTATTTTCCAATCCAGAACATCAATGGTCCGTTGTATCGCGTGATGACACCGCTGCTGAGCCGAGTGCAGGATGATAAATCGCGGTTCCGCGAGATGTTTCTTCGAAGTACGGGGCAGTTGACGCTTCTCATCGTTCCGGGCATGGCGGCACTCGTTGCCGTGTCTCATGATTTCGTTGTTCTTGTCTTCGGCGATCGATGGGCACCTGTTGCTCCAATCTTCTTTTACCTGGGTATAAATGGGCTGCTGCAGCCTCTTGGGAATTCAACAGGGTGGATATTCATCGCCCAGGGACGCACGGATGTGATGTTCCGCCTCGGCATTGCTACTTCGGCGATTACGGTTGCCTCCTTCTTCGTGGGTCTTCACCTAGGCGGTGCCGTAGGACTTGCGATGGCTTATGCTTTTTCGGAGTATGTTCTGAAGTCGCCGATCCAGTATGCCGTTCTGCACCGGCTAGGGCCTGTGACGGCATGGGATCTATGCCGGCAGCAGGTTCCGCTGCTGGTGGCAGCAGGGTTCACACTTGGGGCAGTGCATTTTGTGCTTCGCGGAGTACTCGGCATGCACGGCATTCCCGTCATTGCATCTTCACTGGTTATCTCTTACGCGGCTGCAGTTACAGTCACCGCAATGCGCCCTGCGGGAAGCGCTGTTCTCAAGGAGACCAGGATGCTGGCCAAACGGATGTGGATTTTGGCAGCGAATTTGTTCCGGCGGGAAGCATCCGCCTAGCGTGGCGTGAGACAGCTGGGATCCCGTAACATCAGTTACCCCACCACTAACTTCGGACATGTAGTCCAACACCGAGTTTGCGATTCAGTTCGTTCATCAACTCTGAGCGATATGCAATTTTGCGAGCGAAGTGTGCCTCGCGGTTCTCAATCGCGGGCAAATCTGTAACGTCGAGAGTTTTGGGATGCCATGCGTCCGGAGTGGGCCAGCTGATGTAGCGGAGGTTGTTGTTGTGAAGCTTCAATGGCGCATTGGCGAGGATCGAGTGGTAGTAGCACTCCTCGGGACATTCACGCGAACTAAGGTGGCGGGCCAATTGGAGCGACCGATCGGTTTGTGCGAGCAAAACGTCCGCGGCCCTGGCATTCGCCGTAAACCAGTGCTCTCCCGCGAAACATCGGAAAGCAGGACCAAAAGGAGCGGTGAATATCGAGCGCCAGGCAGGATTTCGCAGGTATGATCGCCCAACTGGCGGAAAGGCAAACGGCATTGCCAAGGAGGGCCGAGGAACCGCGACAGCGCAGTAGCGCTTGTAGGCAAGCGTCTTGTAAGAAGGCCGAGCAAAACCGGTCGGTGGACCATCCGAACCATCCTTCGCGTCATTCCGATAGGAGATCTCGCGATGATCGATGAAAGCATCGTAGTTTGTGGACGCAAGAACCGAGATCGCTCTCTCTGAAGCCATAGTGGGGTAGTCTGAGCCGCTTAGAAGATAAAACCAATCAGGCGGATTGGGACCGCTCATCAGGAGCCGGAGAGCTGCGAGGGCGGCGGGTATGATCGAGAATCCTCCCCAAAAAGTCGGAAGGTGTCGCTCAACGAACCGCACGTTCGAAGGAAACAGACGCTTCTCAAGCGGAGCTTGGCTGAAGTCGTGATGACACACGATGGGCGGAGCGTCATAAAGCTCAGTGAGAACGTCTGTGAAATTCAAGAGCTGATCAGGATCAGTGTGCGAGAGCAGTACGAACCCAACACGAATCATGTACATCCAATCCTTTTCGCCGCTTGCGAAGTAGGTCTCCGTCAAGGGCGCGGAACTTAGGCTCTTTCGAGAGTCTCCTGATTGAGCCGGGACGAATCGGTGCGGGTAGACCGAAGCACATCTTCATAGACCTGCTCGATAGCGAGCGCATGTCGCTCCATGGTGAAGAAGCTCCGAACCCTTTCGCGTCCTTGAGCCCCCATTTGCGCTGCTCGCCGGGGATCGCGAAGAAGAGTGATCATCGCGTCAGCTAGCGCGTGCTCGTCTTCAATGGGAACCAGCAAGCCAGTGACTTCGCTCACCACGATTTCCGGGATGCCGCCGGCACGAGTAGCAATAATGGGTTTGCCAGCTGCCATTCCTTCAATGACGACCTGACCAAAAGGTTCGCCAACAATCGAGGCGTGCACGACCATCTGGAGCCGTCCGATGGCTGAAGCTATATCGTCAACGAATCCCGTAAACGTCAGGCTCCGTTCCAGGTCAAGACTTGCCGCGAGTTGATGCAACTCCTTTTCGTACGATGTTTCAGAAAACAATGGTGCACCAATGATTTTGAACTTGGCGTAGGGAAACTGCCTGGAGACGATTGCGGCCGCTTTGATGAACACATGCTGGCCCTTCCAGGGACTTATACGTCCGACCATCCCGATGCAGGTGGAACCGTTGTCGTGCGCTTCCTCGCATCTATCGGGCCAAACACACCCATCGTGGATGACTCTGAAGCCGTGGCTTGTAGCTGAGGTCTGGCGCAATTTTGGGATAATCGTCTCCAGCGTGGCCTGAGAATTTGCGATCACAGCGTGTGGAAGTACCCTGCTGAGTACACGGACGAACAGGACAGCAGGTCGCGGCAGGTAGTCTGTCGCGATGCGATCTCGCAGATGCCAAATGAGTGGCCTGCGGGCCAGGCGAGCAGCCATGCCGCCCAGCAGGTGAGCTTTCAGGCTGTTCGTATGTACTACATCTATCTTCAGCTTTCGGATGTACCGAGCCAGTCTCCATACGAATGCAAGGGAAGCTCCAATCTCCTTGAACCTCAGAAGCGATTTCCATCCCAACGAATCTTTCCGCGTTTGCGCAATGTGAGATGAGAGTTGAAGCACGTGAACTTTATGATTGTTCCTCGCCAGTTGATCTACAAGCGGTCCTTGGGCGCACACAATGACTGTCGCGGTAACCCGTTGCGGATCCAGATAGTTCAGTAGATTGCGCAATGCAATCTCTCCACCGCCAAGCTGAGCAGTGTGGTCGACAAACAGGACTCGTATAGGTTCGATGGTTTTCTCTGCGGACACGATGTTGAGTTCATAGGATGCGTCACTTGGGGGCACGGCTGCATCAAACCCCTCGGTCGTTCCGAAATTGTTCAGGGAATTCTGCGTTTCACATTGTGGGCTTCTGGTTCACTGGTTCGTGGGCGATCCGCAGGTGTAAGCGTCTGAAAAGTGTAACCTTGTACGCTTTCAAATCGCGTACTCCACAGGTCTGATTACATGGGACGGTTGGTGCACGCAAAGCAACTGCTCGGAGCCAGCCTACATCTGACGCCCTATACAACGCGCATACAGTTTGAAAGTTGCAATTCACGGGCCCCTTTCGATCGCGATTCAGCATTTCTGGCGCGCAAAGACACGTTTAGCGGGATTTTCACAAAGCGAAAGATGCCACCGAGAATCCAACTGAACACGAGTTCGAGAACAAGCGAAGCAAGCTGTTCTTCGTCTGAACACAAGAACCGCAGCTAGAGCAATTTGCACCGCTGCTTAGCGAATGCGGCGACCGCAAGGCGAAACCGAAGAGCGACACTGCGGCTGGTACGTTCGGCCGCAACGGGAGAACTCCATCTCATGACCAAAGCAATCGGCGCATCCAACACACTCGTCTTGAGCAGTGCTGAAAGAGGTGCAACTCCGGAGCGCCCGGGGCATTCTCCCGTTCGTCTGATCGTCGAGGCGATCTACAGGCAGAGATGGCTCTTTCTTCTAATTGTCTTGGCCGTCGTAGGCGCTACTGTGGCGCTTATTGTCTTCAAGAAGAGACAGTTCCAATCGGAGATGATCTTTCTGGTGCAGGCATCGAGAAGTCACTCCGTGATTTCAGCCGATAAGTCTTCGTCTGGTGCACAAGTTCAGGATGTAACCGAACAGCAGATCAACTCAGAAATGCGCCTGCTTCAGAGCGAAGATGTCATCGGGGCAGTAGTTGATCCTCATTGGTTCGACAAGCCATCGCAAAAGCGTACTCCCGAGGAGGTGCAGGAACACGAATTGAAAATTGCCGCGTTCTTGAAGCACCTGACGCTCGAGTCGAGCAGCAAAGCAAATGTGATTACGGCAACATATCGCGCCGAGAGTCCGGAAGCGGCGGCACTAGCCCTTGAGCAATTGTCCTCCGCATATTTGTCGAAGCGTCGGCTCATCACTCGCCCTCCAGGCACGTCGGAGTTCTTCGCGGAGGAGACCAAGCGGTACAAGGACGTGTGGAATCGCGCCAACCAGGCGATGGTGGATTTTCAGCAGGCGAATGGGCTGGTGTCAGTTCCCGATCAGGAAGAAGCTCTGAACCAGCAGATTCTGCAAACCGAGAACGATCTCCGCACTGCGCAGACAAACTACTCCGAAACGGACCAGCGCGTTGCGGAGGCCACAAAGTTACTCGGCACCATTCCGGAGCGGCAGGCGACTCAACAAAGGCTGACGCCGAACCAGGGCGCTATCGAGCAGCTGCAAGCGCTGCTTGTTCAGCTCCAGAACCGTCGCACCGAACTGCTCAATCGCTATCAACCCACAGATCGCCTGGTGGTTGAGATCGATAAGCAAATTGAAAACACCGGCTCCGCATTGAGGCGAATGACACAGGGCCGACAGACAGAAGATACGACCGACGTTAGCCCGGCATGGCAGCAGGTAAGGACCGGGCAAGTGCAGGCGATCGTGGAAAAGCAGGCGGTCCGCAGCCGGATTGGCAGCCTCACTGCCGACCTTGCACAGCTACGAAAACAGCTGGCGCAGGTGCAGCCGCTGTTCGTGAAGTACAACGAGTTGCAGGAGAAGGTTGATCAAGCCCGCAACAACTTTGAGGTCTTCTCGCAAAAACGCGATCAATCGAACATAGAAGACGCGATGGACGAACACAAGCTCGTCAATATCGCGATTGCTGAGACTCCGACACTGAATTACACGCAGGTAACGCCTAAGCCGCTGTTGTATTCGGTATTGGGAGTTCTGTCTGCACTGTTCCTTGCGGGAAGCGCGGTCTACTTTGCAGAGTCGTTTAGAAGCACGATAGCAACCTCTCGTGAACTCAGCTTGATATCGCGGTATCCGGTTGTGGCTTCAATTCCGCTTGAAGAAATCAATGGGCGTGGCGAAGATGGGGCCGGCGTTTCAATATTGGCCGGCGAGCGGATTGTGCGAAACAGACAGGGTGACCTGATCACGGTAATGCAGAATATGCAGGATGCGCGGGAGTCGTAGTTGAAGATGAATTTCTTGCTGAGCGAAATACCGGATGGTCAATTTGCTGGCTGCCAGGCACTGGTTTACAGCCTCTTACAGCGCTGCGAAGACTCGGAACGCGAGGATGGGTATGCACTCGCACTCGTATCGGCCCATCCGGCAGCCGGTGTAACGCATGTGGGGCGGCTCATTGAGTTGATGCTGAATGAGAATGAGGCCGACTGTGCCATGTCGTTAGATTGCGATCTGCTTGGAAGTCCTGACAGCGATGTTCCCGAGCAAATGGGGCGCAGGAAAACAGGACAGCGGCAGAAGAAACGGCGGGCGATCGCTCGGGCTCGAGGGCTGGCGCGCTATCGAGATCGTGTGGGTCATTTGAACAAGCTGCGTACAGAGTACCGTTATGTACTTCTCGATTGTCATTCCCTGGCGGAGCGAACAGATGTTCTGGGTCTCGCGCCCGTTGTCGACGGGACTATCACGGTCGTGGAGTGCAATCGAACGAGGTCCAGCCAGTTGCATGAGCTCGAACGGAATATCGAAAAGTACGGAGGTTCGATCGTTGGATCGGTACTGAACAAGACCTCGAGTACGGTGCCGAGGTGGATGAATTCTCTTATGGAGAAGGTTGGAATCTAATGTTGCGATTAGTCGTTCGAATCGTACTAACGTCCTTCGTGGTGATGACTCTGCTTGGCACTGTGTGCAGTGGTCAAGCCAAGCTTCAGACGCGACCGCGCTATCTCCTCCGGCCAGGAGACACGCTTGATGTGCAATATCGCCTCACACCGGAGTTCAACCAAACCGTCATGGTCCAGCCGGATGGCTACATCAACCTAAATATCGCAGGGACGATCTTTGTGAATGGAATGACGGTGGATCAGACCCACGATCTGATCATTCAGAAGGTCTCGACGAGACTCAAGGAACCCGAACTGAACCTGGTTCTGGAGACATTTACGCATCCCTATGTTGTCGTG
>Ga0207695_10008739_pt1 | contig 12631 bp, 12 predicted proteins | sample KBSC54metaG_FD_184354 | JGI IMG/M metagenome (GOLD analysis project Ga0207695, IMG submission 184354) | Corn rhizosphere microbial communities from Kellogg Biological Station, Michigan, USA - KBS C5-4 metaG (SPAdes) (version 2) | ecosystem: Host-associated > Plants > Roots > Rhizosphere > Soil...
GCGTAAGTTCTTGACTGCGACCGCCGCGGCGCTGGCGCTTGGCGGCGTTGCCCTGGGCGCGGCGGCTCCGGCCGAGGCGCGCTATCATGACGGCTGGCATGGCGGCTATTACCATCATTATCATGGCGGTGGCGGCACGGCTGTCGCGGCTGGCATCCTTGGCCTTGCCGCCGGTGCCGCGATCGCAAGCAGCGACCGCGGCTATTATGGCGGCTATTACGATTACGGCCCGGCTTATTACGCCCCGCCGCCCCCGCCTCCCGGCTATTATTACGGCGGGCCTTATTGCCGTACCGACTGGCGCTGGGATGGCTGGGCGCACCGTTATTACCGGGTCCGCTATTGCGATTGAGGATACGGACAACCCACGAATCGAAACGGGCGGCGGAGCAATCCGCCGCCCGTTTTGCATTCTTCCGGGAAGATTTGGTGCGGGTGGTCGGGCTCGAACCGACACTCCTTTCGGAACCGGATTTTGAGTCCGGCGCGTCTACCAGTTTCACCACACCCGCACTGACAGCGCCCCTAGCGTAGCCCGCCCCCGCGCGTCTAGAGCCTGATCGTATTGGTGGAAGCGCTGCGCGTTTCCACCAATACGATCAGGCTCTATTCAAATGGTTGAGACCTTGACCGTCCGGAATTTTGGGTTGGAGGGGCGAATGGACATGACCCGCAGAAGCCTGCTCGGCACCGCCGCGCTCGCCACCGCGATGCCCGCCTTCGCCACGACCGACGAACGCTGGGCCCAGATCGCCGCCCAATATGACGTGACCCGCCAGGCGGTGCAGCTCGAACATGGTAATTGGGGCATGATGGCCCGGCCGGTGCTCGCTGCTTATCAGGCGCAGCTGGCGCGCGTGAACCGCGACACGAGTTTCTATGCGCGGCGCGAGATGCCAGGCGAGATCGAGGCGATCCGGGCCCGGGTCGCACGCGAGATGGGCGTCGCGACGAACGAGATCGCCTTCACCCGCAACGCGACCGAGGCGATGCGCGCGCTGATTCTGCGCTATGCGCGGCTGCGCCCCGGCGACGCCGTGCTGCATGCCGATCTCGATTATGATTCGATGCAGGCCTGCATGGAGTCGCTGCGCGCCCGGCGCGGGGTGGAGGTGATCAAGATCGCCCTGCCCCAACCCGCAAACTACCAAGCGCTGATCGACGCCTATGCCGCCGCCTTCGCGGCACATCCACGCATCCGGATGGTGTTGCTGACGCACGTAAGCCACCGCACCGGACTGGTGCTTCCGGTCGCGGAAATCGCAGCGATGGCGCGTGCCAGGGGCATCGACGCGATCGTCGACGCAGCCCACAGCGTCGGGCAGATCGACTTCAAATTGCCCGACCTTGGCGCCGACTTCATCGGCATCAACCTCCACAAGTGGATTGGCGCGCCATTGGGCGTAGGCGCAATCTACATCCGCAACGGACGGCTGGCGGAAATCGAAGTCGATGCGGCCGAGCCCGATCTCGGCCCGGATAATATCCGCGCGCGCGTCCACACCGGCACGCCCGATTATGCCGCGCAGCTCACGGTGCCGGCCGCGCTCGATTTCCAGGCATCGATCGGGCTGGCGGCCAAGGAAGCCCGGCTGAAGGCTTTGCGTGATCGCTGGGTGCACCCAGCCCGCGAGATTCCGGGGATCGAAATCCTCACCCCCGATGATCCGCGTTGCTACGGCGCGATCACGTCATTCCGGCGCGTGGGAAGGACGTCGCACGCCGACAATGTCGCACTCGCCCGCCAGCTGCTGGAGAAATACGGCATCTTCACGGTGCATCGCGACGGCCTTGGCTCAGGCAGCTGCGTGCGCGTCACCCCCGCGCTCGCCACCAGCATGGCCGATGTCGATCGGCTGACGGCCGCGTTACGCGAGATCGCGCGGAGCTGAGGCCGAGGACAAGGCATCGTAAAGCCGGCGTGCCGCTTCGATGTCGCCCACATGCTGTTCGGCCCAGGCGGTGATCGATCCCATCAATCCGATCAGCCCGTCCGCGAGCGGCGTCAGGCGATATTCCACCGTGACTGGCACGGTCGCGAACGCCGAGCGATGCACCAGACCGTCGCGTTCGAGGCTTTTCAGCGTCTGCGACAGCATCTTCTGCGAAATGCCGCCGATGCGGCGGCGCAGATCGTTGAACCGCCTCGGTCCTTGCGCCAGCATGAGCAGGATCAGCGTCGCCCATTTGTCGCCGATGCGGTCCAGGATCTGCCGGGTCGGGCAATCGGGATTGAAAGCGTCGCCGGTCATGGTTTCCTCGGGGTGACCAGGTGGGATCAAGGTGCGTTCTTGGAAGGCGGTAGCCGACTGCCTAGCTGGTTTACGTTAGAAACCACTAAGGAGCCAGAAGATGAACGTTGCCGTGATCGGTGCAACCGGCCGCGCGGGCCGAGAAATCACCGCCGAGCTTGTCCGCCGCGGCCATAATGTCACCGCGATCGCGCGCCATCCCGATGCCGCCTTGTCCAGCCCGCTGGTGAGACGCGTCGCCGGCGATGTCGCGGATCCGGAGGGGCTGGCGAAGCTCCTTCCCGGTCACGACGCGGTGGTGAGCGCAGTGCACTTCCTCGACTGCGATCCGGCGAAGCTGGTGCGCGCGGTTCGTGCCGCGGGCGTGCCGCGCTATCTGGTGGTCGGCGGTGCGGCCAGCCTGGAGGTGGCGCCCGGCCAGAAACTGATCGACCAGCCCAATTTCCCCAGGGAATATGAGGCCGAAGCGCGCGCCGGTATCGCCTTCCTCGACTATCTGCGCGGCGTCGACGATCTGGATTGGACCTTTCTCTCCCCCGCGGCCTTGCTGTTCGAAGGGCCGCGTCTCGGCGCCTTCCGTCTCGGCAAGGATATGCTGATCGCCAATGCCGAGGGCAGCTCTATCTCGTTCGCCGATTATGCGATCGCTTTCGTGGACGAGGTCGAGCACCCCAACCACGTACGGCAGCGCTTCGCGGTCGGATATTGAGCTACCCCCGCCGACATGGGTTCCGCGCGGTGGCGGCCTCTGCTAGCCGCGCGGGATATGTCCCGCATCGACGACCTGCTCGAAGAATATGAATTCCTCGACGCCGACGACCGTTACCGCCTGCTGATCGAACTCGGCCGCGAGCTCGAGCCGATGCCCGAGGCACTCAAGACCGACGCCACTTTGGTCCGCGGCTGCTCCGCCGCGGTCTGGGTCTATCCGACACGGACCGAGGACGGGCGGCTCCATTTCCTCGCCGACAGCAATGCCGCGATCACCAAGGGCATCATCGCCTTGGTGTTGCTGACGGTGCAGGACAGCACGCCGGCAGAGATCGGCGCGTCCGATATCGAGGGCGCGCTTCAGCCGTTCGAGCTCACGCGCCAGCTTTCGTCCAACCGGACGCAGGGCATCCCCAATATGATCACGCTGATCCGTGAGACGGCGAAGCGGTACGCCTAGCCAAAAGGATCGTCATTGCGACCCCGGCGAAAGCCGGGGGAAGCAATCCAGGCCTTAGCTTGAGGGTAGCGCTGGACTGGATTGCCGCGTCACCCGGCTTTCGCCGGGGTCCTCGCAATGACGAAGAAAATTATTCCGCCGCGACCGCCTCTGGTTTGGCTAAACCCAGTCGCGCCTCGACCTGCTCGATCGGCGTGCCCGCCTGGACGATCAGCCAGTCGCGCGGGCGGGCGCCATCGATCACTGTGACCGCATGACGCGGACAGACCTTGAGGCAGCCGGTCGAGATCACGCCGATCTTCGCCTTGCGGCCCCAGCCGCCGCCGAAACGCTTGCGCAGCAGCTTGGACAGGCGCTTCCTGCCCTTGGGTCCGAACCCTTTCTTGTCGAGCTTCTTCTCGCATTTGGCGCAGACCAGGATCGAAGCGCGCCATTTGGCGGGCAGATCGACAATCACGCCGCGCGCCGCTCCTCGGCCTGGCGGAGTATGTCCCACGCCGCTTGCACCGCGCGGAAACGCTCGGCAGCCTCGGCATCATCGGGGCGCGCGTCGGGATGGTTGGCCTTGGCGAGCCGGCGCCAGGCAGCCTTCACATCTTCGAAACTGGCGTCGCTTTCCAGCTCCAGCACCGCCAGCGCGCGCATCTCGTCGCGCGATCGGCTGCCGTCGCCCGGGCCGCCCCAGCCATAATATTTGGCGTCGGCGAAACCCGATGCGTCGCGCCGTTCGTTCGCCTCGCGCGCGGCGGCTTCCTCGGCGGTGAGGCCCTGAAAATAATCCCAGTTGCGATTATATTCGCCGGCATGTTCCTCGCAGAAATACCAGCGCTCGCGGCTGTTGGGCGATTTGGGCGCGGGCCGATCGCCCGGCTTGTCGCAGCCGTCGCGGTCGCACAGGCGCACCTGGGTCGCGCCGCGCTCGCTGCCATAGCCGCGCCAGCGGGGGAATCCCCAGTCATTGGATCGGGTCGATTTCGCCATTCCCGCCTACATAAGATGCGGGACGCGAAACGCCATGCCGCAGGGCAAATTCTAGTGCGTCGGCGCGATGTAGCGGAACCGCTGCGCCGCGCCGCTACACCCGGTCGCGCCATCGGGCCTGTAGGTCTGGGTGTAGCGGGTGGCCGCCATCGCCTTCACCGTTGGCTCGCCGAAGGTGAAAGGCGGATAGGACATAACCGCGCGGCGGTTGGCGGTGCGCCCGTCGGGCATCACATCGAACTCGATCTGCGTCCAGCCGCCAATGCCCCACGAATAGGCGTCCATCGGATAATCGCTTGAGCCGACGCCGACCCGGCGGATCGATGGCTGCGCATCGACCAGCGAGCATTGCTGTGCAGACAATCCGGTTTGCAGATAGCTGGCGCGCGCCGCGTCAATATCGCCGCGCTGCTTCTGGATCGCGGACAGGCGGACTAGCGCGCCGACCCGCAAGGGGTCATGCTGTTCCAGCCTCTTGTCGTCCACAATCTGCTGCAGCAGCGGTCCCGCATCGTTGGGCGTCGAGCCGAGAGCGGGCGCCGCGATCAACAACCGCACCACACCCGCCGACTGCGCATCCGCCTGCACGTCGGGTCGGGCCAGCAATGCCCGCAGGCCAGCCCGATAAGTGCCAACGCCAACACGCCAGACCCGCACCTCCTGTCCCAGGCGGAGGACGCGAAGATAGACGCTGGCCGGCGTCGGCGCCTTGCTTTGCTCCGCCAGCAAGATCGCCTGGTCGAGCAGATCCTTGGAGTCCTTGATGTCGAGCGTCGGCACGTAAGCAAGCGCGACCAGTAGCGGCACGCGATCGATCGGGCGCCCGTTCTTGTCGGCCTCGATCGCGGCGCGCAGCTGCGCCGCATCGCGCTTCTCGCTGTCGGACGGCATCTTCAGATCATTGTCGGCAAGCCATTTTTCATAGCGCGGCGCCAGCAGGGCGACCTCGCCGGGCCGCCCGACAGCGTTCGAGCAACGAAGCTCGATCCGCGTCACCGCGCGATAGAAAAGCGGGATCGTTTTGACCGAGCTTTCCTGCCACTGCCAGTTCGAAACCGCGCGGGCGAAGTCAGTCGCCATCGGCCCAGGTCGAGAAGCGTAGACCGGATTGGCAAAGGTCACCTTGCCATCGTCGCCGATGCCGAATTCCACCACAGCGACATCGTCGGGCTGGAAGTCGCCACCGCAGGCCGGAATATTCGTATCGGCCGGGGCGGCGAACGGGCCGTCGGGCAGGCGCCCTTCCCCGGTCATGCCGAGATATTCGCGCGCCTTGTCCATCTTGTCGGCCTTGAGCGCCGCAAGCGCGAGGTCCGACCGCACCATCACATCGTCCAGATGCGTCCGCGTGGTCAGTCCGCCCAAATCCTTTAGCGCGATCTCCAGATCAGCCAGCGCCGCGGAATAGTTGCCCATGTTGAGCAGCACCTTGCCCCGCATGTCGTGGATAGTGGCGTCGACGTCGGCGCTGACCTTGGTCGCAGTTGCGATCTTCATGAGCTGGTCGGTGTAGGCCAGCGCAGTCTTGGCGTCGTCGAACATCGTGACACTGGCCAGCGCCAGCAACACACGCATCCGCGTAGGGTCGTCGGTGGAAAACGCCAGCGCCTGCTGGAAATCGGCGCGGGCGGCGGCATAGTCGTAGGATCCGCGTTCCAGCCCCCCGACTGCCAGCAAGGCGTCGATCCGGTCATCGGTCAGCGCGGGATCGTTGGCAGGCACCATCGCCAGGCCGCGGCGAAAAAGGTCCCGCGCTTCCTCGTCGCGCCCGAGATGACGTAGCGCCGTCGCCTCGCGCAACGTGACGACACCGCGCGTGCGGTTGCTGATTCCGGGCAGCGCCTCGATCGCCTTGAAACCGGCCAAGGCATCTTCCCACTTTTCGCCGACCAGCGCGGCGCTTGCCTGCTCGAACTGCGCCTGAAGACTGGTCGGGGCGGCAGCAGGCGCGGCGGCGGCCGACAAAGCCCAAGCAACGAATATCATTCGAAATTCCCCAAAAATCCGTGACGATCGATCGCACGGAGTTTAGGAAAATGCCAGAGGGCCTGTAAGCCGGGTTCTGTCCATTCCGGTTTGCACCGGAACTGGGCGACCATTCCTCTAGGACGACGCTTGCGCGCCGCCTCAAGCAACCAACCCGGACGACGGGGGCGAGCAACCCCATATGCCGTCCCTACTCGGTCTTGCTCCCGGTGGGGTTTACCGTGCCGTCGCCGTTACCGGAAACGCGGTGCGCTCTTACCGCACCCTTTCGCCCTTACGCGGTCGAAACCGTCGCGGTCTGCTTTCTGTTGCACTGTCCCTAAGGCGAAGGTCTCCCCGCGCCCCGCCGGGCGTTACCCGGCACCGTTACTCTGCGGAGCCCGGACTTTCCTCCCGTGCATTGCTGCACCGGCGGCCGCCCGGCCCTCTGGCGGCAGGCGCGTTAGCAGGCGCTCCGGTGGTTCAGCAAGCTGAACCGGTCCGGCACCGGCCCGCGCCCCCACCCGACCTCTCATAGAATAGGCTGTTTGGGAGGTCGGGTGGGGGCGTGGGCCGGTGTCGCTCAGCGCAGCGAACGCAACAAAGTCAGCCCTTGCGACCCTGGCGGGTTTCGGCGCCCTTGTCACCGCCGGTGAGCAGGGAGAGCAGGATCGCGCGGCACTGGCCGTCGATCACGCCGTCGATCCGATTGGGACGGAAGCGGCGCTGGAAGGCGCGCACTGCCGCCTCGGCATCGACCACGTCATAGCCGAAGCGTTCGAGTGCGAGCAGGAAGCTGGCATCGCTCCACAGCGGGTCGGTCAGATAGCGGTTGGGCCGCGGCAGCGCGAGCCGGAAGCGTGCCAGCCGGTCCCAATCGAACAATTCGCCCGGATCGTCCTTGCGGGCGGGCGCCACGTCCGAATGGCCGACGATATTGCCGCGCGTGATGCCGTAGCGGCGCACGATTCCGACCATCAACGGGATCAGCGCCTCCATCTGCGGCTCGGCGAAGGGGCGATAGCCGTTTTCGTGTCCCGGATTGACCAGCTCGATCCCGATCGAGGCCGAATTGACGTCGTCGATTCCGCGCCAATGCGCCTTGCCCGCATGCCAGGCGCGCTTGGTCTCGTGGACCAGGCGGTAAATCTGCCCGTCCTCGGCGATAAGATAGTGGCTGGAGACTTTCGACGCCGGATCGGTCAGCCGCTCCAGCGCGGAAGCCGCGTCGACCATGCCCGTATAATGGATAACGAGAATCGAAATCGGCAGCTTGCGCGCGTCGAAATTTGGCGAAGGACGCTCGATAATGCCGTCGGTCATGGCGCGGGACGCATAACGCTTGATCGTGGCCGCGTCAGCTTTTTCAGGAGGCTGCCCTGGCGGATCGCCCGCTTCGCCTCATCGGCGGGATCGCAGTGCGTTTCCACCAACCCCGATCAGCAGCGCGGGCGGTAAATGCCGCGCAGCTCCGCATCGGGCACGAAGGCGTCGGTCTGCCCCAGCACGGTCTCGCCCGCCCCCAGGATCAGCATGCCGTCGGGCGCGATCGCGCTGGCGAGACGATCGAGCACCGCGCGGCGGCGTTCGGCCGAGAAATAGAGCAGCACGTTGCGGCACAGGATCATGTCGAAACGGCCTGCCGGCGGCTGATCGAGCAGGTTATGGACCATGAAGCTGGTCCGCGCCTTGAGCATCGACCGGATCCGCCAATCGTCCCCTTCCTGGTCGAAACGTGCGATCAGATCGGTGATCGGCAGACCGCGCTGGACCTCGAACTGCGAATATGTGCCGTTACGCGCCTGCGCGACCGCCTGGGGCGAAACGTCGCTGCCGAGAAGGTCGACCTGCCAATCGTCCCAGGCATTCTTCTGGTTCGAGAAGAGGAAAGCGAGCGAATAGACTTCCTGCCCCGTCGAGCAACCGGCCGACCAGATACGCAGCTTCTTGCTGTCGGCGCGCGCCTGCGCCAGCACCGGCAAGGCTTCTTCGCCGATCGCCCGGAACACCGGCAGATCGCGATAGAAGCTCGTTTCGTGGTTGAGCAGGGCCTCGACCACATCCTCGCGCAGCGGGGAACCCGGCTGCGATGCCAATCCTGCCAGCATATCCAGGCTCGCTATATCATGTTTGCGCATGACCGGCTGAAGCGCGGTCTCGATTCGCCAGCGCCGCCCACTCGCAAGCTGCTGACCCGTCATCTGTTCAAGCAATCCCGCGAGCGAACGCGCGGCAAGCGGGGTCATTTCCACGCGGTGTCGCCCTCGCTCCAGGCCGCGATGCGGCGTGCCAATTCGTCGGGCGGCAGCACCGCCTGCGCCAACCGCGCATTGGCGACCGCGCCTGGCATGCCCCACACGACCGATGTCGCTTCGTCCTGCGCCAGCACCGAGCCGCCGGAAGCGACCAGATCGCCCGCGCCAAGCACCCCGTCGCGGCCCATCCCGCTCAGGATCACACCCACCGCCGAAGAACCATACACCTTGCCGATCGAGGTCAGCATCGGATCGACCGAGGGCATACAGCCCGAGACCGCGCGCTTACGCTCCAGCCGGACGTGGATCACCGGCCCGGTCTGGACCAGGGTCATGTGCGCATCGCCCGGCGCCAGCAGCAATTCGCCGGGCTGCGGCTGCAATCCCGGTGCGCCGACGCGGGTCGGGCGGCCCGTCATCTCGGTCAACTGCCCCGCAAAATACGGCATGAACGGCGCGGGGAGATGCTGGGTGATCAGGATCGGGGTGGTGAAGCTTTTGGGAAGCGCGCCGAAGAAGCGCGCCAGCGCATGCACGCCGCCGGTCGAGGAACCGATGCCGAGGCATTCCAGCCGGCGGGTCGAGGATTTCTGCGGGGTGGTTGCGCTGTGCGCGGTACGCGCGCGCGGCTCGGCCTTGCCCGGCCGCGCGATGCGGCGCAGGCTATCGACCAGATCCTCCGCGAAGCGGCCGGTATATTGGACCGCGCCCGGCTTCAGCAACGTATCGGCCGCACCCAGACGAAGCGCCGCGATCGAAGATGCGGCGCCATCGGCGCAGGCCGAGGACACGATCAGCACGCGCGCGCCATCGCCATTCTGAATGAGGTCGGGCAAAGCGGCGAGGCCGCCCATGCCAGGCATTTCGAGGTCGAGCAGGATGATGTCGACCTTCGTCTCGTCGAGGATTTGACGCGCGGCTTCGGCGCTGCTCGCCTGGGCCACCACCTCGATATCGTCATATTCGCCGAGCAGGCGCGTCAGCACCGCGCGCGCGACGACCGAATCATCGACGACCAGCACCCGGATGGGCGCGTGCGTGCGCGCGCCATGCGGGCGCTTCGCCTGGGCTGGAAGCGTAGCCAGCACGGCGGTTCGCCTCAGGCGACGCCGACGATCTGGAGCTTGCTCTCGAGCGTTTCCCGGTCGAAGGGCTTCATCACATATTCGTCGGCGCCGGCGTCGATCGCCGCCCGGATGTGACCCATGCCATTCTCGGTCGTGCAGAAGACGACCTTGGGACGATGCGGCAGCTCGGTCTCGCCGAGCACGCGCAGGAATTCGATTCCGCTCATCACCGGCATGTTCCAGTCGAGCAGGATCACGTCTGGCGCCGACGCCTTGCAGGCGGTCAGCGCCTCCTGCCCGTCACCGGCCTCGTCCACCGTGAAATCGAGCGTCTCGAGGATGTGTCGAGCGACTTTGCGGATAACCTTCGAGTCGTCGACTACCAGGCAGCTCTTCATGATACTGTCGTCCTCGCCTTAGCGTTACTTCGAATGGATATACCCGGCGCGGGTAAGCATGGCGTTAACGGCCAGATCGGTATTTCCACGGTTCGTCGGATTTGGACCGCGCGTCTTTACCGACTTGCCGTTCGAGACGCGCTCCCAAAGCAGGGAAGCGCGAAACGGCTGAAGGCTTATGCCGCGAGCGGCTCAGGGCCCGCGACCACGATCGCGGGATCGATCAGCAGGATCGCCTCTTCGCCGTGGCGGATCGTGCCCTTTGCGGCGCGGCGCCACGAAGCGGGCAGCAAGGCCGGGCACGGCTCGGGCTGGCTCGCCTCAATCACATCCTCGACCTCGTCGACCAGCAAGGCATAGCTATGCCCCTCATGCTCGACGATCACGGCGGTCATGTCGGAGTCGCGGTCGATCGCGCCCAGTTCGAGCGAGGCACGGGTATCGATCACGGTCAGCACCCGGCTGCGCAGCGCGAACAGTCCCGCGACATGCGCGGGCACGCGCGGCACCGCGGCGATCTGGTCGACCTCGACCACCGATCCGATTTCGGTAGCGGGCAGCGCCACGATTTCCTGGTCGATTCGTGCGATCAGATAGAGGCCCATCTCACTTCCCCCCGGCGACATGGCGGCGCAGCGCCTTGAGCAGCCCGTCGCGGTCATAGCGATAGATGCTTTCATCGCCCGTTTGATCGGGTGTGCCGCGCAAACGCACGACTGGAGCATCGACACCCTCCGGCACGGGCGCGACCGTGGTCACGATCACCGAAACGCGCTCGTCATTCGATTCGCCCGCGAAGGCGACGCGATACCCTGCTGCGCCGAGCAGCGGCGCCAGCACTTCGCGCGCCCAGGGATCGTCCGCGTCCGCCACCAGACAGAGCGGCGAATCGTCGTTGGACGGCGTCGTGACCGCACGGGTGAACAGCCAGAAGGGATCGAGCAACTCGATGGGGGTGCCGTCGTGCAGCACCACGCCCGCGATCGGACCGGCAACCGGGGCGGGCGCGAGCTCGGCGCGCACATCGACCACGTCGGCGACCTGATCGATCGCATAAGCCAGCATATTATGCCCGTCGCTCAGGCGCAGCACGCGCAGGCGCGGGCTTGCCGGAAGCGCGGACACGCTGTGCAGCCGGGTAAGGCGGCCCTGCAGCGGCAGCATCTGGACACCACTCGTCTCGACCACGCTGTCGGTCGCAACATCCTCGATCCGTTCGACCAGCGACAGGCGCACGCCGCGCACGACCCCGTCGAGGTCGCGGAACAGCAAGGTCGGCAGCGCGGTCCTGGTCTTCTTCTTTTCGACCGGCGCCTCCTCGATGGCTTCCTGGTCGCGGCCGACATTGGCTGCCGCCGCGATGCCGGCGACATCGAGCAGCAGCATCGGCCGGCTATTGTCGGGAAGCGTGGTGCCGGCATAGATGCCGCTTGCCATCAAGGCGGGCGCGGCGGGCTTCACCACCAATTCCTCATGATCGTGTACCGCCTCGACGCCGAGCGCGTAGCGTTCGCCGCCACCCGCACGCAGCACCACCAGCAGGCTGGATTGCGGCTCTTCGGTCAGGCCCATGAAACGGCCGAGGTCGACCACCGGCAGGCGCTTGCCCCGAATGAACACGACCTGCTCGCCACCGATCCGCTCGATCCGCACTTGGTCGCCTTTGGGGCGGACCAGCTCGTCGATCGCCGAACGCGGAATCGCGAACAAAGTCCCCTTGGAGCTGACGGTGAGCGCGGGAATGATGGTGAGAGTCAGCGGCACGCGCAGCGACAGGCGCAGGCCCTGGCCGGGCGTGCTCTCGATATCGACCGTGCCGCCGATCCGCTCGATATTGGCGCGGACCACGTCCATGCCGACGCCGCGGCCGGAAATGCCCGTCACCTGTTCGGCGGTGGAAAGACCGGGTTCGAAGATGAGGTCGAGCTTGCGCGACCAGTTCATCCCCGCCGCCTGCTCGCTCGTGACCACGCCTGCGGAGATCGCCTTGCGCACGACGCGCTCGGCATCGATGCCGCGGCCGTCGTCGCTGACCTCGATCAATATCTGATTGGCGGACTGGCGGGCGCCGATCCGCAGCCGGCCGATCTCGGGCTTGCCCGCGGCCTTGCGCTCCTCGGGCTTCTCGATCCCGTGATCCAGCGCGTTGCGCACGATATGCGTCAGCGGATCGCGGATCATCTCGATCATCTCGCGGTCCAGTTCGACGTCGCCGCCATCCACTTCGAGCCGCACCGTCTTACCCAGCTCCGCCGACAGATCGCGCACCATGCGCGGCAGGGCCGAGAACAGCGCCTCGATCCGCGCCATACGCGTGCGCGTGATCGCGTCGCGCATCTCGCCCACGCAGAGCGAAAGGCGTTCGAACGCGACATCGGTCTGGCTGTCGTTGCCGCCGGCACGCAGCAGGCGCGACAATTCGTTGCGTGCGAGCACCATGTCCGACACGCCCGCCATCATCCGGTCGAGCAATTCGACCGGCAGGCGGATGCTGCGCGATACGGTCCGCGTCGGCGGGGTCGCCGGCATCACGCTGATCTTG
>Ga0207695_10008741_pt1 | contig 12627 bp, 9 predicted proteins | sample KBSC54metaG_FD_184354 | JGI IMG/M metagenome (GOLD analysis project Ga0207695, IMG submission 184354) | Corn rhizosphere microbial communities from Kellogg Biological Station, Michigan, USA - KBS C5-4 metaG (SPAdes) (version 2) | ecosystem: Host-associated > Plants > Roots > Rhizosphere > Soil...
CTTATTCCTGACCAGAGGGGCTACTGCGTTCCTCTCTTCAGGATTAAGCCTGAAGAGCTCTCTATTCAGGATTTGCCCTATGAAGATGGGCGTAATGTCTCTCGAAATGTCGATTGCCGCAATAGTGCGTATGTGTTCGGCAAAAATGGCCTCCAAACGTGCATCACTACCCGACTCGGGGGTTTGTTCAAAAAGGCCTAATGGAAGGTCTGGAATCGTATCGAATCTTTCCCTGGCCGCATAACTGACTAGGCGTACAAACGGCGAATACTTCGCGATTGAAAATTCGGGTCGGCGAAGCGCAACAGCAGGTGCGTGAAATTCGATGTACGCCTGGTCAAGATTCTTGATATGCGCGTTCGCTATGTCGTTCCAACCGACGTAATAGATTGCACAAATCGGCACCTTTTTGATGGTACTTTGATAGAAGGCGGTCTCAATTAGGTGCTCTGTCGTACTATGAGTCTCCATGCCAAAATTCACAACGGTATATTTATTTTTCAATTCGGCTTCCAAGCGTTCTACCCACGTTGAACCTTGCGTCACGGAGACGTCATATGTTGTTGACCCACCATAGGCAAAAATCATATCTCTTTTGAAATCTTCTGCCGTCAATTCCCTCCCTCTCATTCCTAGTGAGTTATGAGAGAAAGTGAATTTTTGGTCCTCTACTTGCGCCCAGTTTATCGGCCAGTTCTCAAAATCGCCCCTGTCTTTGTTGCGGATATCGAGCAAGTGCTGTGTGTGCCCTCGCCAGTTAGGTTTTGGCACCCGCTGTAACAGAGGGTGGAATAGATATCTTTCATTCTCGCTAATTTTATCCATTGGCGGAAAGTGGTCCCCTGGCAAGAGGGGGATCCCGATTTCGAGTAAACTACTTGAGGTAGCGAGACTCAGCTCAAGTGTGCACCAGAAAAGAACAACAGTTGAAAGTAGAGTGACCTTGCTGAAAACTACAGCAATACAGAGCATAATAGTGACAAACGAAAAGAAGTAGAATCTTTCGGTTCCTACGCTGAGGTGGCCATTCGCGACTAAGAATGCGCATGTTATAAACACCAACAGCAGCTCGAGCGTGCCTAATAAAACGGGTATAACGACCGGGAAATTATAGGGCTTTCGAAATCCGTAGTATGTTGTAACGTTAGTTAGATCCATAAGCGCACCTATATTCCTTTATCAGAGCTTAACCTTGATCCTCTTTTCGTAAGAGCGCGTTGTAGGCGGCCGTCAGTTCGTCGAGCCCATTCAATCTTCGCACCAAAACGCGCTTTTAAAATTTGGCAATGGTCGCCCTCTGAACCAGCTTGTCATCCCTAAAAAGATTGGAAGCAAAGTCACAAAGCTCCGGAAACCCCGTAGGGCGAACGGGAGGTGGGTGTCAAATATACGATCAAGTTTCAAAAATGGCGTAGAAAACGACGCAATCGATATCTGCGGGCCTCGACTCCACTGAGCGCCGACAATATACCCCACAGCTTTAGCGAAAAAGCCAGGATCGTGATTCTTAAATGCGAAATATTCCTCTTGAGCTGCGGCAATAATATTGCCGTCAACCACCAAGCAGGGCGCGGCTTTGTTATACAAAGCCGACAAGCCGAGGGTGCTCGAGTTCAAAATAGAGCGTAGATGAATGGCGCAAAAACAGAACCCTGGGCCGCGATTAATAGCGCAGCGATAACGGCCATGAAAATGATGACTGGAGCAAGCCACGCCTTCTTGCGGGTGCGCAGAAAGCCCCAAAGTTCCTTGACAAAGTCGAACATACGCACCTCAGTACGGATTCTGGGATGAATCGTCTGCTAGTCCCAGCTGGCTGCGCTCGATCCAGTACGAACGGCTGGGACGGCGTCTCAATGGAAGGTCGCCGTGGCGACACAGGCGCTCGCCCAAAATGAAGCCATGCGCTATTTAAAGGGGCGAAAACTTGAGAAGCAGCGAAAGCGAGTAAACACAGCACAGCGCTGGTGCTGGACAAATCGCCGTATGCGACCGGCGGCCGATGTCTCATGCTCGTCCGGACGCATAATAAAACAAGTAAGGCTGCGAGCGTCAGGCCGAATCGTCGTTCAGACGGAAATTTTCTCGATGCCGCGAAGCTCATTGACCGCCCCGTATTACCCCGAAGTCGGAGCCAATATTCCACAGTCTAGTGCGCCACGACGAGTCTCCCCTCTGCCGTGATCGCTTGCATCAGGCACTCATGTGTTCCTATGGCCGCAGCGTGTGGGTCCATGATCGCAGACAACTAAGATGTTGCTGCTTGTCCATTGTCGGCTTGATAGACCGAAAGTGCTTTTGACTTTCGGGCGCTGTCTTACATTGGGTGAACCAACACACGTGACATTGATACTACGCCTGGGGAGAGGGCTGTCAAGATGCTGATGGTAGTTCGTATCTTCGAAATACTCTCAGTGAGGTTATTTGAGAATCAGTCCCATGTGGCTTTTTATTTTGGCGAAGTAGTCACATAACGCGAGTCCACGTCGTCGGACAGGGGAGTTAGTTTCAACGCACCCGTCCGAGCTTGGTCCGCCTGTGACGCTGGCGTCGATTGATAATTGTCGTTCATTCGGACCTGAAATTGGAGGGCGATCGTGTTCAGAGGCTGTGTTGTCAACAATGATACAGTGTGTGGGAGTTCCACATTTACGGAAATCTGTGCTGAGCGCTATTTCGATCGTCTCCGCGCGTGCGAGCTTGTACTGGCGGAGCGTAGCGAAGAAGCAAGCCTCGACCGAGATGCTAGTTGGAGTTAGTCACTGAACGACAATATCGTATTGGCGGACTGGGGTCCCCATTCGGTTCCCCTGTCGGAGGCGATGTGCCGCCAGCGTTGTGGGTGGTGAATGAGTTCTTGAGAACTCAGTACAGAACACCGAGCAATAGAACGACGTAGTCGATCCAGAACACGGCGTGGAAGGGGGCTCGGTAGGCCTCTCATCCCATCCGCAAGCCCGTCAGTTCCGGAATAGCTCTGGGTGCAACGCTTTGAAGCGTTCAGCAAAGCGTACCACCTGGAAGCCATTATCCGCGCTGTTGAACCAGATATCGCTGTTTTCTCGAAACTCCGGAAAGATTACCGGGTCTGCGGTGTGGTCACGAGCCTGGCCGGTCGGTGGCCCGACCTGCAGGATTGGGTAAAGGGAACCCGGATGATTCTGAGACCGCCGCGCCGGCGGCTTGTAGTAGGCGACCTCCCTCGGCTGATAGGGATTGCGGATATCAAAGACGCGCAGCCCTCCCTCCCAATAGCCGCAGGCGAGTAATCTGGGATTTTCCTCCCGATCCACGCTGCAGCCGTAGCTACTGTATCCAAAAGTGGGGTCATGCATCACTTTCGAACAGTTCGCAGGGTTGTCCACTTCGAGCATGAGCTTGGAAGCGATTGTGGGATGTGCCGCATGGCTAACATCGACGATACGGGCAAATCCGTGTGCCGGTTTTCCTGAAGCGCAGGCATTGGCGGATGCCGGACCCGCGGGAAGAGCGCCGGCGAGGTCCGTGACAACTAAATACTGTTTGTCTGCAATTGTAACGGGGAGAGCGAACTGTGCGACGTGTGTGTCACTCCAGAACAGCGTACCCACAACACGAATATTCGGGTTCTGACGCCGTGCCTGGACATCACTAACATCCAGTACTACCAACCCATTGACGTCAGAGTCAGCCTGAAAGCTGATCATTGTGACATACGCCAACGTGCCGTCTTTGCTGAGTGCGACACCGTGTGGTAGCCAGTTTGATTTTGGAGGTATCCATGTGGCAACGAGGCGCGGGTGTGATGCATCCCCCGTGTCGATGGCAAATACCGCTGATGCGGGAGGGGTCTTCGGGACCGGAGGCCATTTTGCACCGTAGAAGGTCCGGCCATCCGGAGCAAACGTGCCTGAATGTGAAAACAGATTTGGGAAGGAAAGGCTCCTCTTGAGGATTGGATGGCGGCAGTCAATGGACAGGTCGTAGAGCTCGAAAGAGTCGGGCTGTGTGCTGGCGATGAGCAGTTTTTGCGTAGGCGAGATCTCGAGAGATTCATATGCTGCCCGCATGACAGGGCTGTCGAGGTAGGCGGTCGCTCGAGGATGCTGTGGATTCGAGACATCCAGAACTGCGACACCCGGATGTTGCATCTGCGGTGATTGATCTGGGAATATTTGACCCGTTGAATAGTACGCGCAATTGCCGAAGGCTCGCATATCGGCACTCGATCCTTCGCCTTCGAACTGGCCTACGAGTTCAACGTTGCAATAGTAGGCCTGAGGCTGGCCCGGAGCGAACCGTTCGGCGAGCGTTGTTTCCCCTTGGACACTTTCTGTTCTGTCGTGCGGCCCGCAGGAAGCTGCCGGAACGGGGTGGGAGCGTTCTTCACCGGGCGCGGCCAGCACTGACGCCGCGAACAGAAAGGCACTGACAAACCACGCGCGCATGAGGTGTCACTCAGACTGATTGAGAGCGGGTATCGTAGAACGCCTGGTCGATAGAATGCCAGGGTGAGAAGGTGGTCTCGAGATCCTTCAGGCGCCCCGTATGGGCCGCCTCCACTCCTTTGAAGAGAATCTCGTGTACGTGTAACTGCTGTTGCGCGCCGCAGGTCGGCTTGCGTACACCCTTGATGCAATCGATGAAATGGTCGACGAGGCCTTCCTGTGAGATGTCCTGCATAGGCGTGAAGGGAATGGGGTAGCAGTCGGAGTAACCCCGCCACGTTGTTTTCTCGATCCCTGGGATGGGCCGGTTTGGAGAATGAACCACGACCTCAGCGTCCGAGAACCACAGGGCACCGTGACGCCCATAGATGACACTGTCGTTGCGGTACGGAGTCGCCCACAGAGTCCTGAAGATCGCTTGCTGCCCCGTAGCCCACTCCACGGTCAGTGTAATGTTGTCGTCTATGTCGGATACAACAGTGTTACCGCCATCGACGATGCGTTTCGGGATCAGGGTGTTGGCCATGCCGGTCACCCGTTTGGCGGGCCCGAGCAGATTGATCAGCCGGCTCACGGGGTAGACCAGGCTCTCGATGGCCCCCCCGGACATGCTGCGCTGGTAATACCAATTATCCCAGGGAGCACCGTCCCAGAGAAGTTGCGCTTCGGCGCCGGTAAATTTTCCTAGGGTCGCCTCGTTAAGATGTGCAAGAGCGGCGAGAAAGGCAGGCGACGTATCGTACGGGAGGTTCAGAAACAAAGTTCCAGTGCGCTGTGAGGCGGCGACCATCGCGAGGCAATCCTCCCAAGTGGTGGCCATGGGCTTCTCACACAGGACCGGAATCCCCCGTTCCAAAGCGGCAATGGTCGGTGCGGCGTGCAGTGAGTTCGGGGTCACCACGACCACCCCGTCGGGTGAGACGGTGTCATACATTTTCTCGTAGTCGTCGAACCAGGACTTGACGCCGTATTCGAGCGCACGCTCTTTCGCGCTATCGAGATGCTTCGCGCAGGTGGCGACGAAGTGCGCCTGCTTTCCGACTCCCGCCTGCTTGAGATAGCGTGTGGATATTTTCCCAGTCCCGACAATCGCAAGATTGAGGACAGCATCCTGATGTTTGGGCTTACGCTTTTTGGCCGGAGCATCGTGTTCCGAAGAATTGGCCTGCTTCGCCAGAGCTGCTCGCCCTGATGCTGCCGTGACGATGCCGACGCCTGCAGTTTGCAGGAGGAAATCTCGCCGTGTTCGCAAAAGACGCTCCTACTGCTACGTTTTAAGCACGCTACTACACCAACCTCTGTCCGGCAACGTTCGCAGGTGAAGCTAAAACATTATTAGTACTCCAATTAATTAGACAATAGGTACCACATAACAAATGCTCACTTAGAGCCTTCGCTATGCGCTAAGTTGTAAAATATTGCCCTCCCAACCGTCTCACACATGCCGGAGACGCGCACGGTAACCTCCACAATCGCTGTTTAAGAAATGAAGAACTCATCCGAACTAACGCTCCTCGCTGCCGCATTCGTTGTTGCTGTGGCTCACGCAGCACAGTGGCACATGCAGCCGATTCAGATTCAAACCCGCTGGGCGGCTTCAGTGGACCCGGCCCACGTCTTGCCGGACTACCCGCGACCGCAGCTTGTGCGTCAAAATTGGGAGAACTTGAACGGCCTGTGGCAATACAGCATCACGCCAAAGAGCGCGCAGATACCCACAGCATTTGAGGGCGACATTCTAGTTCCCTATCCGGTTGAATCTGCCTTGTCAGGGGTACGTAGGGCGTTAAAACCAGACGAGCTGCTGTGGTACCAACGCACTTTTTCTGCGAGGCTTTCAGTCGGTGGGGAGAGGACGCTCCTTCATTTTGGAGCCGTCGACTTCCAGGCGACGGTGTATCTCAACGGCCGCGAACTCGGAAGTCACGTCGGAGGGTATCAGAGTTTTGCGTTCGATATTACCGATGCGGTGAAAGGCGGCAACAATACTCTGCTCGTCAAAGTGTTTGACCCCACAGACGATGGCCCGAATCCGCACGGTAAGCAGACACTCAATCCAGGGGGCATTTCATATACTGCAACGAGCGGGATCTGGCAGACAGTCTGGCTCGAGCGGGTTCCGGCAACGTATATTGATAGTCTCGAGGTGACTTCAGATGTCGATAACAACCAGCTGCATCTGGCAGTGACTCTACATGGTGAACAGGACGGCTACATTGTCGAGGCTCTCGTCCGCGCCGGAAATGCTGTTGTAGCTATGCAAAAGTTGGGGAAGGGCGTGAACGTGTTACCCATACGCAATCCCCATTTGTGGTCGCCTGAGGATCCATTTCTCTACGACTTGCAGGTGCGCCTCTTAAGAGGGCACCGGACGGTCGACGAAGTACAGAGCTACTTCGGTATGCGCAAAGTGGAGCTGCGGAAAGACGCGGCGGGATTTTCTCGAATCTTCCTGAACAGTCGGTATACCTACAATCTCGGTACGCTCGACCAAGGCTTCTGGCCGGAAGGGCTGTACACTGCGCCTACGGAAGCGGCGCTGGAATTCGACATCGACACCCTGAAGTCCATGGGATTTAACACCATCCGCAAGCACATCAAGGTCGAACCGGATCGGTGGTACTACCACTGCGACAAAGTGGGAATGATGGTCTGGCAAGATATGGTTCCGCCGGCAAACGATAGCCCGGAAGCGCGGGCCGAGTTTGAAACGGAAGTCCGCGAGAATCTTGCTCAACTACATAATCATCCGAGCATCACAACGTGGATCGTATTCAACGAGGGATGGGGGGCATACGATCAGCAGCGGATCGAGCATCTGGTGAAGCAGTTGGATCCGTCAAGATTGCTGAATGGTCACTCCGGCGCATCGCTGATCGCGAATGCCGGTAGCGAGGATGGCGGTACTGAGGAGACGGTGGGCTTTGCGGGCGAGTCGAGTGACATCAACGATTTTCACGCCTATCCGGACCCGGCTCTTCGTGTTGTGAACCCCAAAAAGGCACAGGTCATCGGGGAATATGGCGGAGTGGGCGTGGCAATTGACGGGCATGTCTGGCGACCCGCCACCCAGGATTGGGGCTACGTGAAACTGAGCCGGGAAGAGCTGGCGACAAAGTACGAAAAGATGATCGGGGAACTGAAGGCCTTTCAGGCAAGGGGTTTAGCGGGTTCAATTTATACACAACCGTATGACGTTGAAACAGAGGTCAACGGATTGATGACCTACGATCGTGAGGTGATCAAGATCCCGGTTGCCGAGATCAAAGAGATGAACCGCGCTCTCGTACCTGATGCGATTTCCTACGTGGGTCAGCGCTAGGCATGAGTTGATTTTCGCATGGAGCGATCGATTTAAGAGCTGGTCTTTCTGCCGGCCGTTGTCTTCCGCCCCCGGGTCTCCAGCTCGGTAACTGGATCTTCATTGCCGAGCCGGTGTCGGTGTTTTGAATTCCGTTCAAAAGAACTGCGGCCTTCCTCCGAGGAATGTGCGAATGTACCGCACTCAGGGATGAAGGTCCGCGACCTCAAGGACGGAGGTGATATTCAAGTGCCCACCCTCAGTGTCACGTTGCGTGAACAAGGGCTCTTCGCGCGGGCATTGTTCCGGGAAGTGTTGGGATACGGAATGGCTTCCGCTGTGGCCCTGGGAGTCGATGCGGCCATCCTGAAGGCTCTCGTAGCACTCGCCGGATGGCATTACCTGCTGGCCTCGACGGTTTCATTCATTGCCGGTGCGGCGGTTGCCTATGGGCTTTCCGTGCGGTTTGTATTTCGTTCCCATCATGTGAAGAGTCGCACGCTGGAGTTTGGGTACTTTCTCGCGATCGGTTTGGTGGGGCTCTTGGTTAACGCGGCCACCCTGTCTGTTGCGATCGGTGCAGTGGGGCTCGGTTTGATGCAGAGCAAGCTCGTTGCAGCGCTTTGCACATTCACCACGAACTTCCTGTTGAGGCGCACACTATTATTTTCGCCCTCGAGGACCTCAGGATGAGACGAGTTGCTGTCATTGCGGGAGCGGGTCCCGCGGGGCTCACAGCGGCTTACGAGTTGCTCAAGCGCTCCGATGTGCGGCCCGTGATATTCGAGCCCGACCACCAGGTCGGAGGAATCTCAAAAACCATCAACTACCGCGGCAATCGCATGGACCTCGGGGGGCACCGCTTCTTCTCGAAGTCGGACTGGGTCATGGCGTGGTGGCAATCCATGCTGCCGCTCGCGAATGCGGATCCCGACGGCGGCAAAGCGAACGAAACCTCAGTACGCCTCGCCTACCAGGGACAGGAGAGAATGCTCGATACATCTAAGACCGGTGATATTCGGGATGATCGGGTTATGTTGCTACGCTCGCGTCTTTCACGCATCTTTTATAGGCGCCGTTTCTTTGACTATCCGCTCAAACTCAATGTTGCGACACTGCGTAACCTGGGAGCGGGTCACTCTGCAGCCATTGGCGCAAGCTACTTGAAATCCATGCTCGCGCCACGCTCTCCGGAGCGCACTCTGGAGGACTTTCTGGTCAATCACTTTGGCGATAGGCTGTATCGCACCTTCTTCAAGGACTACACGGAGAAGGTCTGGGGGGTACCTTGCTCAGAGATTTCCGCCGAATGGGGAGCGCAACGAATCAAGGGCCTCTCCATCAGTAAAGCCCTTAAGCACGCCCTCATGAAGCCCTTCAAAGTCGCCGGGGAAGCGGCGCAAAAGGGCACGGAGACCAGCCTGATTGAGCGATTTCTGTATCCGAAGTACGGTCCCGGTCAAATGTGGGAGACCGTGGCGGAGCGTGTTACCGAAGCCGGCGGTACGATCCATTTGCAACACCGCGTGGTGGGATTTCAGCGTGATGGCGCGCGTGTTTCGGCCGTCGATGTGCGTGATGAGGTATCCGGGGTTACACGACGGTTCGCGTGTGACTTCTTCGTTTCCAGCATGCCCATTCGTGAGCTCGTGGAACTTCTACAACCGGAAATTCCCAACATTGTGCACATCGCCACCGGCCTCCCCTATCGTGACTTCATGACAGCCGGACTATTGCTGAAGCAGATGCGGGCAGGTCACGGTGTCCACGCATCGAACGGGATGCCCCCGGACAACTGGATTTACATTCAAGAGCCGGACGTCAAGCTGGGCAGACTGCAAATCTTCAACAACTGGAGCCCAGCGCTCGTAGCCGATCCGTCCAGGATTTGGCTGGGACTCGAATACTTCTGCGCGGAAGGCGACACCCTCTGGTCGATGCCCGATCGAGCCTTCCTGGACTTCGCGAGCCTGGAGCTGGCAAAGATCGGCCTTATCGAGCTCGATGACGTTCTGGATGGCACGGTGGTGCGGGTTCGTAAGGCCTATCCCGCGTACTTCGGAACATACAGCGGTATTCAGCAGGTTCGCGAGTACCTCAATCGGTTGACCAATGTGTTTCCAGTCGGCCGTAACGGGATGCACCGTTACAACAATCAGGATCACTCAATGCTGGCCGCGAAGGCCGCCGTCGATTGTATCGTGGCGGGAAGTGTGGATAAGACACCCCTCTGGTCCGTGAATATAGAAGATGAATACCACGAGGAAGCAGACTCACGGGAAAAGGATGTGAAGCTCTCGCGAGTCGCATAAGTTCGTGGCCAAGGAAGGGCGACCAGCGGCGTACTACGAGCTCTCGAATGCCTTCAAACGGAGCCTTGGCGTCGCAAAATTGCTCCCAATTCTGTGCGCAGTCTCCTGCACCAGTGAGGACCGTACGATGGCGGTCACGTGCGGCCCTTCGCCAGGTAACCCCATTGCGGTCGACATGGGGGGATTCGGCCCAAATGAGGCGACTGTGGCGCTTGTCAACGCGCCTCAACTCATGCCAGGCGCGATAGTCTATGTACGAGATTCAGCAACCCCAAAGTACTCGGGTACTGGGACTGCACTCTATGTACTCCGAACGTCAGAGGCTGATTTTCTGCCGTCGCAGCCCGAACAGGCGTTCGGCACCGTCGTCAGTGCGCGTTTCGATGTCGACTTGGATAACGATGTGCGAAAGGCGCTGAGGTCCTTGAACATCCGTTGGAGCAATAGAATTGCTGCGAATACAACTGTTATGACGGGCGGAATGCGAAGGCATGTGTTGCGCGACCCGATCGGTCTCCTTAACAACGACAAAGCCGCCATAACGATCATGCGCGGCGTGGAGGATGGGGGGCGATTTGTTGTGGTATCTGCCGTTTCCTACGGGGCCCTTATCGCGATGGAGAGCTTTAACTATACCTCCTCACCTGCGGTTGCATTGAATACCCTGGAGGTTCCAAATTTCTATCTGCATCTGAAGTACACCTGTGCGACGTTGGATACGCTGAATTCACGCGCGAAACAGGTAGGCACTGCTGTGCCCATGTTGTTCTTTTATAGTCCTATAAGGCTGGATTCCGACACGGGGCTGGTCCGAGGCGATTCACAACCTATTGACCTCAGCGAATTTGATCTCACAGCGATTCCGGCGCGATAGCCTCGGATACCTGTTATCAGCTTAGCCAGTAGCGATGTAACAGCTTTGTCCCCATGTCGCCGATTGATATCGCAAGGACCAGGAAGGTGCCCGCAACACCCCATTTCAGGCTCAGAGGAGATAGCTGCCTGCACGGCAGCGAGTACCCGAGGAGAATGAGGATCGGCGTGAAATAGCGGCCTTGAATGCCCACGATCAGTCTTGCGGGGTAGGGTGACCAGACCAGTAACTCAATAACGAAGGTAGCGACCAGGGCAAGTACGGCACTGGCGGACAGAAATAGGGTGCCCCAATAGTCTCCGGAACCGTTACTGTGCGCCACTTGCACAAGGAGCGACGCCAGAATCAGGACCGCAAAGAGAAAATACACGTCAGCGTCCAGCGGTGTATCGAGCCACCCGAGAACGCCCACGAACGCCTCCCAATATGATTTCAGTACCGCAGCGTTACCCAATGTGTTTGAAAACGCTTTGAACAGCGAAATCGGATGCAGCGCGTAATATTCAGCGACGGTTATGGTGCTGGCCTGGTGTGTAGAGAACTCTTTGACAGCAGGAAGCACCCAGGCAATCCAGGCAAATGCCAGACAGACGCATAGGGCCGAAGAAAGCAGATACGAGCGCCTGCGGCGAACGCCATAAATCGCAACGGGCAGTAACGTCAGACCTATTAGACTGATTCGCGAGGTGGCGAGTGACACTGCACAGATAACGAGGCCTACGTGCATGCCGGAATTGAACTTGAAGCGCAGATCAGCCCCTCTCATGCACAGCGCCGCTGTTAGCGCAGTCATGCCGAAGGTGACGGCGTCGAGGCTGGCAGAGCCCATTTGAAATACGGCCATGGGTGTCAGCAACACTACGAGCACAGCCGGCGGTGCCGGGTACAGCAGCATTGCGGCCAGGAGCAGGGCAAGAGTCATGAGTAGGGAGAAGAATCGCGCCAGGTAATAGGATTCCTGCAGAGTCCATCTCATGCGCTCGCCTGCGGCGAGGGCCATTGCCTGCGGTAAATAAGGGAGCGGGAAATATACGGCGGTGTTGGGGAGCGGTCTGAACTGGAGCTTGTCAGTCCAGGTAATTCGCTGTGCGAGTCGGATGTCCTTAGCCGTTATTTTGCGCTCATAATTAAACGCAAAATCCTCAAACACCTGCATGTAAGTCAACAGTCCCGTATCAATGGCTCCGCCCGTATAGCCCTCGTGGACTTCCGGGAGCAACTTCCCCTTCGATAGCAGATACGCCCGTGCAATGTGTGCGTCCTCATCCGGAGATTGGAATGGCGGAATGAGCCCTGACACCGTATGAACGAGCAAAAATAAACACGCGAGCGCCATCAGCAACGACTGACGGGAATACCAGAATCCGACAGTGCCAGCAGTCGTGGCGCTGCGAACCGGATTGGCTCTTTCCTCGATTACCTGGGGTGAAACAGGCCCGTCGAAGGCGGTGGGCGTAGTCCAACGGCGGATACACACGCGGGCCTCTCCCTGGTCCGGGCATGCTGGTATACATGGTCGAGTACCATCGACCTATTCGTCTAGGAATGCAACTCGAGGTGAATAGCGGGGCGCCGCTGGACTGCTGACGGTCCGCCAAAATTGCAAAATGCCGGACTCACTCAGACTGATTGAGAGCGGGTATCGTAGAACGCCTGGTCGATAGAATGCCAGGGTGAGAAGGTGGTCTCGAGATCCTTCAGGCGCCCCGTATG
>Ga0207695_10008748_pt1 | contig 12622 bp, 10 predicted proteins | sample KBSC54metaG_FD_184354 | JGI IMG/M metagenome (GOLD analysis project Ga0207695, IMG submission 184354) | Corn rhizosphere microbial communities from Kellogg Biological Station, Michigan, USA - KBS C5-4 metaG (SPAdes) (version 2) | ecosystem: Host-associated > Plants > Roots > Rhizosphere > Soil...
GTACTCGACCTCGGTGGCGCGCTCGAACAGGTTGCGGATCTCCGCCGGGCCGGACGGGTTCTTGGCCATGATGCCGGCGACCGCCTTGCGGATCGTCAGGTATTCGTTGACGGCCGGGAAGATCCGCGCGCCCATGAGCATCAGGAAGGCGACGATGATCGCGAGCATCACCATGCCGAACACGGTGGCGCCACGCTGGCTGGAGAGTCGACGGGACGGGATCATGTGGTGTGCCCTTGGTTCAATGCACCGGCGCCCGGGGGGGCCGGCTCCGGGATCAATGGAACGAGCCGATGCGACCGAGGTCGCCGAAGTTCATCCAGACGAAGAACGCCTTGCCCACGATGTTCTCGTCCGGCACGAAACCCCAGTAGCGCGAGTCTTCCGAATTGTCCCGGTGATCGCCCATCATGAAGTAGTGGCCCGGCGGCACCTTGCAGACGACGCCCTCCGAACTGTACTGGCAGTTCTCCTTGAACGGGAAGCCGTTCATCACCCCGATCACCTCCGCAGGTCGCTGCGCGCTGGTGAGGATGCGGTGCTTCACGCCCATCAGGTCTTCGTCGAAGGCCTGCTCGTAGCTGCCGGGGCGGCCGTCCGAGCCCTCGACGTAGTAGTCCGGCAGCGGCGTCTCCTGCACCGGCTTGCCGTTGATGCGCAGCTGCTTGTTCAGGTAGGAGACCTCGTCGCCGGGCAGGCCCACCACGCGCTTGATGTAGTCGACCTCGGGCTTCATCGGATAGTGGAACACCATCACGTCGCCGCGCTGCGGGTCGTGGTTGGCGATGATCTTCTTGTTGATCACCGGCAGGCGGATGCCGTAGTGGTACTTGTTGACCAGGATCAGGTCGCCGATCTGCAGCGTCGGGATCATCGAGCCGGACGGGATCTTGAACGGCTCGAACAGGAAGCTGCGCAGGAAGAAGACGACCGCGATGACCGGGAACAGGCCCGCCGTCCAGTCCAGCCACCAGGGCTGCTCCAGCAGCTTGTTCTTGACCTCGTCGACATCGCCGTCGACCTTGATGCCCTGTCGCCCGAGCTCGGCGCGGCGCGCGGCCTCCTGGGACTCGTACAGGGCGGCGGCCTGGCGGCGCTTCGGCGCGAAGTACAGCCGTTCGGCCAGCCAGTAGGCGAAGGTCACCAGGGTCAGGATCAGCAGCAGCAACGCGAAGTTGCCGACCACCTTGTCCATCATCCAGGCGCCCAGATAGATCACCAGGGCGGCATACAGCGCGCCGGTCAATGCACTCATCAGTTCAATCGTCCACTTGCAGGATGGCCAGGAACGCTTCCTGAGGCACTTCGACGGAGCCGATCTGCTTCATGCGCTTCTTGCCTGCCTTTTGTTTTTCGAGCAGCTTCTTCTTGCGGGAGACGTCCCCGCCGTAGCATTTTGCCAGCACGTTCTTGCGCAGCGCCTTGATGTTCTCGCGGGCGATGATGTTGGCGCCGATGGCGGCCTGGATCGCCACGTCGTACATCTGGCGCGGGATCTGCTCGCGCATCTTGGAGGCGACGCCGCGGCCGCGGAACTGGCTCTGCGAACGGTGGACGATCATCGACAGCGGATCGACCTTCTCGCCGTTGATCATGATGTCGACCTTGACGACGTCGGCGGCTCGGTATTCCTTGAACTCGTAGTCCATCGAGGCGTAGCCGCGCGACACGCTCTTGAGCTTGTCGAAGAAGTCGAGCACGATCTCGGCCAGCGGCAGCTCGTACGTCAGCATGACCTGCTTGCCGTGGTAGGCCATGTTCATCTGCACGCCGCGCTTCTGGTTGCACAGTGTCATGACCACGCCGACGTAGTCCTGCGGCATGTACAGGTGCACCGTGACGATGGGCTCGCGGATCTCGCGGATGCGGCCCTGGTCGGGCATGCGGCTCGGGTTCTCGACCTCGCTGACGGTGCCGTCGTTGAGCTCCACCTCGTAGACCACGCTGGGTGCGGTGGTGACCAGGTCCTGGTCGAACTCGCGCTCCAGGCGCTCCTGCACGATCTCCATGTGCAGCAGGCCCAGGAAGCCGCAGCGGAAGCCGAAGCCGAGCGCCTGCGACACCTCGGGCTCGTAGCGCAGCGAGCTGTCGTTGAGCTTGAGCTTCTCCAGCGCGTCGCGCAACTGGTCGTACTCGCTCGCCTCGGTCGGATAGAGGCCGGCGAACACCTGCGGCTGGATCTCCTTGAAGCCAGGCAGCGCCTCGCTGGCCGGGCCGGCGTTGTTGGGCAGCTTCTTCTCGAGCGTGATGGTGTCGCCCACCTTGGCCGCGGCGAGCTCCTTGATGCCGCAGATCACGAAGCCGACCTCGCCCGCCAGCAGGGCGTCGCGGTTCTCGCTCTTGGGCGTGAACACGCCCAGGTGCTCGATGCCGTAGACCGAGTCGGTGGCCATCAGGCGGATGCGCTCGCCCTTGTTGATGCGGCCGTCGACCACGCGCACCAGCATCACGACGCCGACGTAGTTGTCGAACCAGGCGTCGATGATCATCGCGCGCGGCGGGCCGTCCGGGTTGCCCTTGGGAGGGGGCATGCGCTCGATCACGGCCTCGAGGATGTCGTCGATGCCCATGCCCGTCTTGGCCGAGCACGGGATCGCGTGGGTCGCGTCGATGCCGATGACGTCCTCGATCTCGGCGCGCGCGTTGTCGGGATCGGCCGACGGCAGGTCCATCTTGTTCAGGACCGGCACCACCTCGACGTGCAGCTCGAGCGCGGTGTAGCAGTTCGCGACCGTCTGCGCCTCGACACCCTGGCTGGCGTCGACCACCAGCAACGCGCCCTCGCAGGCCGACAGCGACCGGCTGACCTCGTACGAGAAGTCGACGTGGCCGGGCGTGTCGATCAGGTTCAGGTTGTAGACCTCGCCGTTGCGCGCCTTGTACTGCAGCGCGGCGGTCTGCGCCTTGATGGTGATGCCGCGCTCGCGCTCGATGTCCATCGAATCGAGCACCTGGGCCTCCATCTCGCGATCCGACAGGCCGCCGCAGCGCTGGATGATCCGGTCGGCCAGCGTGCTCTTGCCGTGGTCGATGTGGGCGATGATGGAGAAGTTTCTGATGTGATCCATGAGGGTCGTTCGAGCGGTCGGGCGCGTGGTGCCGGAGGCGCTGGACGTGTCGGCGCGAAGGTCGCAGCGGGGGTGTTGCGAAGGGGCGCCGGAATGGCGATGGCGCCCTGCGTCGAGACTAAAAAAAAGGCACGTCCAAAGAGAGACGCGCCTTCCAACAAAATCGTATGGCAACTGCTTGTTGGGCTTTCATTGTAGCCAAAAGCACTGTGCTGGAAACCGCGTCTTTGCTGGGTTTTTGTGGCGTTGCACGTCTCCAACATGAAAATTCGTCCACAAGTTATGCACAGGATGGCGTGCATCGATTGTGGACAAGATGGAGGCCTGCGGAAGTCGCCCGGAACACCGCGACAACCCAGCGATTTCGTCTTCGATTGTACCGTTTCGGGGCGCTCGGCCGGGCCCGAATGATGGGCAAGTGGGTGCCCGCAAACCCCTGCCGGACCGGCCGCCGACAGGCATTCGACATCGAATGTTCGGCTGGCGCACAAGGTTCCTGCCTGATGAAAAGACCCATCGCCCCACTCGGCTGTCAGGTCATTGGCGCGACACCGCCCGGAACTTTTGGGGCCAGAGTGGAGTCGGAACCGGCACATGCCGATAACCGGTCATGGCGTCGCTGGCGCGGCTGGCAGGAATCGAACCTGCGACCCTCTCCTTAGGAGGGAGATGCTCTATCCACTGAGCTACAGCCGCGAAGCGCGCCAGTGTATCAAGGGTCGGCGGCCTGTCCGCGGCGCCACGCTCGGCCCACGGCTTGCCGGGCTCTACGAAATTGCACAAGTTTCAGGCATGTGAGGGCACGCTCTACAGGAGCTGCGGTTCTATACTCCCACTCGTGCGCGCGCGGCCGCTGGGGCCGTCTCACGCACACCGTTCGACTGGAATCGGGGCGAAGACAGACATGGGTTCGAAATTCAAGGTTGCGGGGCTGCTGGCCCTTGGCGCGGTCGCCGGCGCCCTCACGACGATGCAGCTGCAGGCCACCGCGCGCAACTCCCTGGCCGCGCTGCCCCTGGACGACATCCAGCGCCTGACCGACGTGTTCCAGCGCATCAAGGACGACTACGTCGTTCCGGTCGACGAGAAGAAGCTGATCTCCGACGCGATCAGCGGCATGGTGTCGGGGCTCGACCCGCACTCGCAGTACTTCGACAAGAAGTCGTACAAGGAATTCCGCGAGGCGACCACGGGGCGCTTCGTCGGCGTGGGCATCGAGATCGGCATGGAGGACGGCCTCGTCAAGATCGTCTCGCCGATCGAGGGCTCGCCGGCCTTCCGCGCCGGCCTCAAGCCGAACGACCTCATCACCAGGATCGACGACGCGCAGGTCAAGGGCCTGACGATGGACCAGGCCGTCAAGAAGATGCGCGGCGATCCCGGCTCCAAGGTCGTGCTCACGATCTTCCGCAAGGACGAGAACCGCAGCTTCCCGGTGACGATCACGCGCGCCGAGATCACGGTGCAGAGCGTCAAGGCCAAGGACATCGACGGCTACGCCTGGGTGCGCATCAACCAGTTCCAGGAACGCACGGTCGAGGACTTCGCCTCCAAGGTCGAGGACCTGTACAAGAAGGACCCGAAGATCAAGGGCTTCGTGCTCGACCTGCGCAACGACCCGGGCGGCCTGCTCGAGGGCGCCGTGGGCATCTCGTCGGCCTTCCTGCCGGCGGACTCGATCGTCGTGAAGACCAACGGCCAGATCAGCGAGTCCAAGCAGACCTTCAAGGCCTCGCCCGACGACTACCTGCGCCGCGGCGGCAGCGATCCGCTCAAGCACCTGCCCGTGGCGCTGAAGACGGTGCCGCTGGTGGTGCTGATCAACGGCGGCTCGGCCTCGGCCAGCGAGATCGTGGCCGGCGCCCTGCAGGACTACCACCGCGGCACGCTGATGGGCGCGCAGTCCTTCGGCAAGGGCTCCGTGCAGACCGTGATGCCCCTGGGCGGCGGCGACACCGCCATCAAGATCACGACCGCGCGCTACTACACGCCCAGCGGCCGCTCCATCCAGGAAAAGGGCATCCTGCCCGAGGTCTGGGTGGACGAGACCGCCGAGGGCGACATCTACGCCGCGCTGCGCACGCGCGAGGCCGACCTCGACAAGCACCTGGTCAACGAGGACTACAAGGCCGACCCGGCGCGCGAGAAGGAACGCGAGGAAGCGCGCACCAAGTTCGAGGCCGAGCTGGCCAAGAACGCGAACAAGCCGCCCAAGCCGCTGCCCGAGTTCGGCTCCGCCGAGGACTTCCAGCTGAACCAGGCGCTCAACCGCCTGCGCGGCCAGCCGGTGATGGTCAGCAAGACCGCGACCGAGCGCAAGCCCGAAGACACCTCGACACAATGAGCCTCCACGCTCGCTGGCGCTCGCTGCCCCCCGAGGGGGCCGGCCGCGAGCGGCCCGGCGGAACCGAGAATCGACGGCCCCACGGTCGCTAGCGCTCCCTTCCCCGGGGGGCCGGCCGCGAGTGGCCCGGCAAAGCCGGATCCACCGCTCCCTCGAACTTCCTCAGGATCGCTTGAGCGGCAGAGCCGGGGGCGTTCAACTCCCCGGGCAACACGATGACTGACGAAGAGCTGCTGCGATATTCGCGCCACATCCTGCTCGACGAGATCGGCATCGAGGGCCAGGAGCGCATCCGCGCGGCGCGCGCGCTGGTGATCGGCGCAGGCGGGCTCGGCTCGCCGGTGGCGCTGTACCTGGGCAGCGCGGGCATCGGCCGCCTCACGCTGGTGGACGACGACGCCGTCGACCTGACCAACCTGCAGCGCCAGGTCGCCCATACCCATGACCGTATCGGCCACGCGAAGGTCGACTCGGCCCGCGCGGCGGTGCGCGCGATCGCGCCGGAGGCCAGCGTCGTCGCGGTGCGCCGGCGCGCCGACGCCGCGGCGCTGGCGGTCCTCGTCGCGGACGCCGACGTGGTGCTCGATTGCAGCGACAACTTCGCCACCCGCCAGGCCGTCAACGCGGCGTGCGTCGCCGCGGGCGTGCCGCTGGTGTCGGGGGCGGCGATCGCCTTCGACGGCCAGCTCTCGACATGGGACACGCGCCGGCCCGAGGCGCCCTGCTACGCCTGCGTGTTTCCGCCCGCGAGCGCGCCGCCCGAGGTGCGCTGCGCCACGATGGGCGTGTTCGCGCCGCTCGTGGGCATCGTCGGCGCGATGCAGGCGGCCGAGGCGCTCAAGCTCGTGGCCGGCGTCGGCACCTCGCTCGCGGGCCGGCTGCAGATGCTGGATGCGCGCACGATGGAGTGGACGACCATCTCGGTGCCGCGCGACCCGGCCTGCCCGGTGTGCGCCTTGCGCGCACGCGCGTGACGCGCCCGGGTGCGTGCTGACGCACGCGGGCCGCGCCCGGAGTTAAGCTGCCGGCCATGAAGCACCGTCCCCTGAAAGCCCGCAACTTTCCCTCCGCCGTCGAAGACGCCGCCAAGGCCAAGAAGCCGCCCTCGCTGTACGACGGACCCGGCAGCGCCTACCACCTCGCTTTCACCGACATCGACTTCCTGCTGCAGGAGGAACTGCGGCCCGTGCGCATGCAGCTCGAGCTGATGAAGCCGGAGATGGTGCAGGCCAGGCACGGGATCGAATCGACCATCGTGCTGTTCGGCAGCGCCCGCATCAAGACGCCCGAAGCGGCGCAGCAGCAGCTCGCCGACGCCATGCGCGGCGGCGACGAGCAGGCGATCAAGCGCGCGGAGACGGCCGTCAACATGAGCCACCACTACGCCGAGGCGCGCCGCTTCGCGGAGATGGTGACGGTCCGCACGCGCCACCTCGCCACGCCGATCCACGTCGTCACCGGCGGCGGTCCCGGCATCATGGAAGCCGGCAACCGCGGCGCGTTCGAGTCGGGCGGCAAGAGCATCGGCCTGAACATCGTGCTGCCCCACGAGCAGCAGCCCAACCCGTACATCACGCCGGAGCTGTGCTTCCAATTCCACTACTTCGCGCTGCGCAAGATGCACTTCCTGATGCGCGCCGTCGCGCTGGCGTGCTTTCCGGGTGGCTTCGGCACGCTGGACGAGCTGTTCGAGGTGCTCACGCTGATCCAGACCGGCAAGTCGCGTCCGCGCCCGATCCTGCTGTTCGGCGCCGCCTTCTGGCAGCGCCTGATCGATTTCGACCTGCTGATCGAGACGGGCATGATCTCGCCCGAGGACGTGCACCTGTTCAAGTTCGTCGAGACAGCCGAGGAAGGCTGGGCGGCGCTCAAGGGCGCCTACGGATTCGAAGGCATCGAAGAGGCCCCGGCCAAGCCCGGCGGCGAGCTTTGATCGGCCAAAGGCCCGCCAACTCGAATCATTCGCACCTGACACGCGGGGACAATCGCGCCATGACCAAAGTCTCACTCATCGGCGCGCCGACCGACATCGGCGCAGGCGCACGCGGCGCCAGCATGGGCCCGGAGGCGATGCGCGTCGCCGAGATCGGCCCGACGCTGCAGGCCCACGGCATCGAGGTCTTCGACCGCGGCAACCTGCTGGGGCCGGCCAACCCGTGGCAACCGCCCGTCGACGGCTTCCGGCACCTGCCGGAGGTGGCGGCCTGGAACCGGGCGGTGCACGACGCCGTGCACGCCGAGCTCGCGATCGGGCACCTGCCCATCCTGCTCGGTGGCGACCATTGCCTGGGCATCGGCTCGATCAGCGCCGTCGCGCGCCACTGCCGCGAGAAGGGCAGGAAGCTGCGCATCCTGTGGCTGGACGCGCACGCCGACTTCAACACCCACGTGCTCACGCCCAGCGGCAACATCCACGGCATGCCGGTGGCCTGCCTGTGCGGCCATGGGCCGCAGGAGCTCATCGAGATCGGCGGCCAGGTGCCGGCGATCAACCCGAAGTGGATCCGCCAGATCGGCATCCGCAGCGTCGACCCGGGCGAGAAAAAGTTCGTGCACGAGATGGGCCTGGAGGTGTTCGACATGCGCTACATCGACGAGATGGGCATGCGCCACACGATGGAGCTGGCGCTCGCCACGCTCGACGAGAACACCCACCTGCACGTCAGCTTCGACGTCGACTTCCTCGACCCGCAGATCGCCCCCGGCGTCGGCACCACCATTCCCGGCGGCCCGACCTATCGCGAGGCGCAGTTGTGCATGGAGATGATCGCCGACACCGGTCGCCTGGCCTCGCTCGACGTCATGGAGCTCAACCCCGCGCTGGACGTGCGCAACCAGACCGCCACGTTGGCCGTCGACCTCATCGAGAGCCTGTTCGGCAAGAGCACGCTGATGCGCAAATAGGCGCGCCGCCGGCCGGCGTCCTGGCGCATCCTGGGCACGGGATGTCGCCGGAACGTGTGCCGCACGTCGCTGCGGCGCTGTCTGGGCGTGCTGGCCGCGCGGGCTGCCGCCCTGGTCGCGCCCGCCGCACTGGCGACGTCGGCGGCGCCCGCCGCACGGGCCGCCGGCCTGCGTGGTGGAACCGCGCCGGCCCGGCCACCGGCAACGTCGACGCCGCCAGTTTCGTCACCATCCGCCCCGACGCGACGCGGCTGGCCGCGCTGCAATCGGGCACGCGCGCGACCTGCTGCGCGAGGCCGGCCATCCCGAAGGCTTCGACGTCCGGATGGACGGCTTCAACGTCGCCCTTCGCGAGCATGTCTGCCAGGCGATCGCGGCGATGCCGACGCAGGTGGGCATCCGCTCCGAACTGCATCCCTCGCCGGGGACGCAGTTCTTCCCGATGATCACGCAGGCCAAGGTGAGCCTGGCGGAATTCGGGTTCACGACCGAGGACGCGTGGCAGGGCCCGAACGGCCTGCTGCACACGCGGGACGCCAACGGCGGAGGCACCTTCAACGGCGGGCGCCATTCGAATCCGCGGCTCGACGCGCTGATCGACGCCATCCCCACCGAGCCGGACGCCGGCAGGCGCCACGCGCTGATCGCCGAGGCGCTGAAGCTGGCCGCCGACGACATCGCCGACGTCCCGCCGTACCGCCGCACGCTCAGCTGGGCGATGCAGAAAAAAGTGCAGGTGGTCGTGCTGCCGGACGACGCCCTGCCCGTGCGCTGGGTCCACGTCCGGTAACCGAGGGGCCGCGGCGGCGCGCCTTGGAGCCCGGTTAGCCCCTGCTGGCGTGAACGACTTCGCATCCGCGTGTGACACGGCGTACAAAGAGCATCCTGGACCAGCTTCGGGTATGCCGCATGCTCTCGGCAGCTGGACCGTAGCACCGCGCCCCCCGGCGCCGGCCCATGACCGCTCCATCGCATCGTCGATCCCTCGGCACCAAGCTGCGGCTCGCCATCCTCGGCTCCACCCTCGTGGCGCTGGCGCTGGCGCTGGCCCTTGGCACTTCCATCGTCTATGACCTGGCGACGTGGCATCGTGGCTGGATCGCCGACGTTCGGGCGCAATCCGAGCTGCTGGGTCATGCGAGCGCGGACGATCTGGCCGCCGGCAATCCGCGCGGCGCCAACGAGGCGCTGGCGATGCTGCGGCTGCAGCCCAGGATGCGCAGCGCCGCGGTCTACGACGCGCAGGGGCGCCTGTTCGCCGTGTGGAACGCCGCGGACGCGATGCCGCCTCCGGCGGCGATCGCCAACGTGGACAGCGACGGCGCGCACGAACTGCTGGTGCGCAGCCCCATCCTCGACCAGGGCCGCATGCTGGGCACGGTCGTCGTGCGCGCACGCGACGAGCTCGAGGACCGCATCGCCAGCTACGGCGCGCTGGCGCTCGCGCTGATCCTGCTGGCGGCCGCCGGCACCTGGGCCGTCTCGGGCTGGCTCAAGGCGATCGTGACGCAGCCGCTCGCCGCGATGACCGACATCGCGCACGAGGCGGTGCGCGACGGCGTGCTCTCGCGCCGCGCGCCCAAGCCGGGCGAGGACGAGGTCGGCGAGCTGGTGGACGCGTTCAACGACCTGCTGGCCGAGATCGAGCGGCGCAAGTCCGAGCAGGAAGCCGCGGCGGCGGAGAAGGACCGCGAGGTCGCGGAGCGCCGCCACGTGCAGGCGCTGCTGCAGCGGCTCAACGAGGAACTCGAGCGCCGGGTGCACGAGCGCACTGCGCAGCTGGAGGAATCCAACCGCGACCTGATCGCCGCCACGCGCGAGGCCGAGAACGCGAACCGCGCGAAGTCGGAGTTCCTGTCGAACATGAGCCACGAGCTGCGGACGCCGCTCAACGCGATCATCGGCTTCGGCCAGCTCCTGAGCCACGGGGACGCGGCCGGCGCCGGGCCCGAACGCAACCGCGCGTTCGTGCAGCACATCGTCGATGCCGGCAACCACCTGCTCACGCTGATCAACGAGATCCTGAACCTGGCGCAGATCGAGTCGGGCAAGGTCTCCATCAGCCTGGAGCCGGTCGAACTGCGCGAGGTGCTCGACGAATGCCACGCGCTGACCCGCACGGCGTCGGCGCAGCGCGGCATCCGGCTCGTGTTCCCGTCGGAGACGGCGATGGTGGTCAGCGCCGACCGCACGCGGCTGAAGCAGGTGCTGCTGAACCTGCTGTCCAACGCCGTGAAGTACAACCGCGAGCATGGCGCCGTCATCGTGGAGTGCACGGTGGGCGACCAGGGCAAGGTGCGCATCGCGGTGCAGGACACCGGCGCCGGCCTCACGCCCGAACAGCTGCGCGGCCTGTTCCAGCCGTTCAACCGCCTCGGGCGCGACAAGAGCGGCATCGAGGGCAGCGGCATCGGCCTGGCGCTGACCAAGCGGCTGGTGGAGCTGATGGGCGGCACGATCGGCGTGCACAGCACGCCCGGCACCGGCAGCACGTTCTGGATCGACCTGCGCAGCGCCGAGCCGCTGAAGGTGGAGCTCGCGCGCGTGCCGGTGCGCCCGCCCACGCCCGGCGAGCTCGCGGGCGGCGAGCCCGACGTGGCCACCATCCTGTGCGTGGACGACAACCGAGCCAACCTCGCGCTGCTGACCGAGGCGCTGTCGTTGCGCGCCGACTGCCTCGTGCTGACCGCCTCGGACGGCCAGGCCGGCGTCGACATGGCGCGCACGCACAGCCCCGACGTCATCCTGATGGACAACAACATGCCCGTCATGAGCGGCCGCGAGGCGATGCGCATCCTGCGCGAGGATCCGGCCACCGCGGGCATTCCCATCATCGCGGTGAGCGCGGCGGCGATGCCCGGCGCCGTCTCGGACGGCCTCGAGCAGGGCTACTTCCGCTACCTCGTCAAGCCGTACGACCTGGTCGACCTGACCGATGCCATCGATGCCGCGATCGACGTCTCTCGCGGTGCCGAGGCCAGGCGGCGCGTCGCGAGCCGCGACGCCGTGCCCGGCTTCGAGCCGCCGCCGGCGGCGTGACGCGCTGGCGTCAGCGCCCGTGCGCGGGCGCGCGGCGCGCCTTCGCGGCCGCAGGCGCGGGCGCAGGCCCGGCCGCGCCCTGGCCGTCGGCGGCGACGATCCAGCCTTCGACGGCGTCGGCGTCCGCCGGCCGGCCGTACCCCGGCCGGGTATCGGCCCAGCCCGCAAGCAGCAGGCACAGCGCGGCGTCGAGCCGGTCGCCCTGCGCATCGGCCACCAGCTCGTCGCGCTGCGCGTGCGTGAGCTTGAGGCGCAGCCCGCGCCAGCGGCCCTGCTCCAGCGCGTCGACGAGATCCTTGCGCGCGATCAGCCGCTCGGTCGTCTGCAGCGCCCGGGTGTCGCTCTTGTACGAGCGGCGGCCGATCAGCGCGCGTGCCACCAGGCCCGGATAAGCCTCGAGCGCGACACGCGAGGGGTCGCCCGCGGCGAGCCCGGGCAGGTCGACACCGGCCTCGCGCAGCGCCGGCACGCCTGCATGCAGCATGAACGCCACGGGCGGATTGACCCATTTCATCGACGGGCTGCTGCCGGCGGGCCCGTCGCATGCGCGGTGCGCGAACTTCGAGCCGGCCGGGCGCGCGTCGCAGAACGCCGCGAAGGCCGCCACGATCTGCGGGCGCGACAGGCTCGCGTAGTGCGCCATGCTGCCGGCCCAGTCGGCCGGCCAGCGGAGTGCGGCCAGCAGCTCGCGCGGCAGGCCGAACGGCATGTCGAACGCGGCCAGCCACGGGCCGGGACGTTGCAGCGAAGCAGCAAAGGCGGCCGGCGTCAGGTCCTCGTCGAAGCGCTCGAGCTTGAGCAGGCCCGGCCGCTGCCACGCGCCCCAGGCCCACACGATGGGCTTGCCGCGCCGCGGCGCGCTGGTGAAGTCGACGCCGGCGAGCGCGCGCGGCGCGTTCTGTCCAGCGACGCAAGGGGGCACGGCCAGGTTCATGTCGGGCATTTTTGCTCACAAGACAGGCTGGACCGGCCGATGTGTGCGGCGGCTTGAGGTAGCCTCGGATTCCTCGCAGTCCCTCCTGCTCCGGCCGCCGCCGGAGCCACGCCTGGCCGCCATGGTCGCGTTCGCGCAACCCTCCGACATCCCTTCCGCGCTCGGTTCGTCGTTCGCTCCCGCCGAGTTCTCGCGCCACGCCGCGACGGCGCGCGACTTCGACGACGAGGATGCCGGCCAGGGCGCACCGCTGCTGGAAGCCCTGCTGGCCGAGACGGCCCGGCCGTCGCGCCTGGGCCTGCCCGCGGGCGCCAGCGGCGTGCTCAAGACCGC
>Ga0207695_10008749_pt1 | contig 12622 bp, 8 predicted proteins | sample KBSC54metaG_FD_184354 | JGI IMG/M metagenome (GOLD analysis project Ga0207695, IMG submission 184354) | Corn rhizosphere microbial communities from Kellogg Biological Station, Michigan, USA - KBS C5-4 metaG (SPAdes) (version 2) | ecosystem: Host-associated > Plants > Roots > Rhizosphere > Soil...
CCATCGATGATGGCTTGAATTTCCGGGCCGCTGGTCTTCCACTTCGCTTCGGCCATTCACACTCCCACCCTGTGTTTACCTCTAGCTTTTAACCGCTAGTTTGTAGGTACTTTCCATATGTCGCGGGCATATTCGCGGATCGTGCGATCCGAAGAGAACCAGCCCATATTGACGCTATTCCGAATTGCCATCTTCGTCCAGTCCTTCGGTTGCAGCCAGGCCTTGGACACCTCTTCTTGCGCCGCAAGGTAAGCATCGAAGTCCTGGCCGACGAAGAACCAGTCGCCGTGGTAGATGCTGTCGGCGATGGCGTTGTATTGCTGGAAGTTGCCGTCCGAGAAGGTACCCTTGGAAAGCTCGCGCAAAACGGCACGAAGGCGGGGCGAATTTTCAACCACACCGTGGCCGTCGATGCCCTTGGCGCGGCGGGTTTCGACTTCGTGGGCTTCCAGGCCGAAGATGAAGAAATTCTCGGCGCCCACATGGTCGCGCATTTCGACATTCGCGCCGTCGAGGGTGCCAATGGTGAGCGCGCCATTCAGGCCGAACTTCATGTTACCGGTGCCGGAGGCTTCCATGCCGGCGGTCGAAATCTGTTCCGACAGGTCGGTCGCCGGTACGATGATCTCTGCCAGCGAGACATTGTAGTTCGGCATGAAGACGACCTTCAGCTGCTTGTTCACATCCGGATCGTTATTGACCACATTGGCCACTTCATTGGCCAGCTTGATGATAAGCTTGGCCTGGGTGTAGCTGGGCGCGGCCTTGCCGGCGAAAATCTTCACGCGCGGCACGAAGCTGGCCGATGGATTGGCCTTGATCGCCAGATAGTGATCCACCGTCTGCAGGATGTTCAACAGCTGGCGCTTGTATTCGTGGATGCGCTTGACCTGCACGTCGAACATGAAGGTGGGGTCGAGATCGATTCCCATATGGGTCTTGATGTAATTCGACAGCGCCGCCTTGTTATCGCGCTTGATCTTGAGGAAGCGCTCGCTGAGGCCCGCATCATCCGCAATTTTCGCGGCGCGTGGCAGCTTCTCGGCATCGTCCAAGGTTTCCGGACCACCCACTTCGGCGAGCAGCTTGGAAAGCTCCGGATTGCAGGTATGCAGCCAGCGGCGCGGCGTGATGCCGTTGGTCTTGTTGTTGATGCGGCCGGGGTAGAGCGTGTTGAGATCCTTGAACACGCTCTGCTTCATCAGCTCGGTATGCAGCGCCGAAACGCCGTTGATCGAATGCGAGCCCACAAAAGCGAGGTTGCCCATGCGCACGCGCCGGCCACCGGCTTCATCGATCAGCGAGACCGAGCGGATGAAATCGTTATCGGCGTTGAACTTGTTATGGGCTTCAGCGAGCATCAGATCGTTAATGGCGTAGATGATCTGCAGATGGCGCGGCAACAGGCGCTCGAACAGGCCCACCGGCCAGCTTTCCAGCGCTTCCGGCAGCAGCGTGTGGTTGGTGTAGGACAGGACTTTCTGCGTCGTCGTCCACGCCGTGTCCCACGGCATGTTGTGGATGTCGATCAGCAGGCGCATCAGCTCGGCGACGGCAATAGCGGGATGCGTGTCGTTGATCTGGATCGCCACCTTGTCGGCGAGATTGTTCACAGTCTTGTACTGCTGCGTGTGGCGACGCATGATGTCCTGGATAGCCGCCGAGGTCGCAAAGTATTCCTGGCGCAAGCGCAGTTCCTGGCCCTGCGGTGTTGAGTCCGAAGGATAGAGCACGCGGGTGAGGATTTCAGCGTTGCGGCTGCCATGCAGTGCGCCGTCAAAGTCACCGCTGTTGAAGGCTTGGAGCGAAATCGGATCAACCGCCCGCGCGCCCCACAGGCGCAGCGTATTCACGCGCTTGCCCTTCCAGCCCACCATCGGCACGTCGAAAGCCGTAGCAAGCAGATGTTCGTTCGGCAGCCACAAAGCATTGGCCTTGCCGGGGGTTGATTCCACATGGCCGCCGAAGGCAATCTTGTAGGCGGCTTCGCGGCGGGAGAATTCCCAAGGGTTGCCGTCTTCCAGCCAGTTTTCCGGCACTTCGAACTGCCAGCCATCCTTGATGATCTGCTGGAAGATGCCGTGGTTGTAGCGGATGCCATAGCCGTAAGCCGGAATATCCAGCGTCGCCATGCTTTCCATGAAGCAGGCGGCGAGGCGGCCCAGGCCGCCATTGCCAAGAGCCGCATCCGGCTCCAGCGCTTCGGCGAGATTGATATCCACATTTAGTTCGGCGAGCGCCTGCTTGAAGGCGCCGTTGAGATCTAGATTGTTTAGCGCATCGCGCAACAGGCGGCCAATCAGGAATTCCAGCGAGATGTAATAGACGCGGCGGGCTTCGGCCTGATACGAGGCGCGGGTGGCGGACTGCCACGGGTCGATGATGCGGTCACGCAAAGCGAGAATGGTGGCAGCCAGCCAATCATGATTCTTGGCGACGATCCGGTCCTTGCCGATGGAATAGGCCAGCTTGGCCAGGATGTCGTTCTTGATGGCTTCGGGAGTGTTCTGCATCTTGCGCCCCATTCTTGCTTTGTGTGACAGTTTGTCGAGTTAGCTTTTGCATCGCAACAGGAAAATGACGAACGCCCCTCAGTTTTCCGACACTTAATGATGCGGCAAATGACAGCACTTGCTTCCGGCGCCTTGCCATTTAACTACGAGAGCTTCACAAATTCGTCATGTCGAACGATCCCCTGCTGCAGCCCTTCAAGCTGAAACACCTCACCCTTAAGAACCGGCTGATGACCACGTCGCATGAGCCAGCCTACCCAGAGGATGGCCTGCCCAAGGACCGGTACCGGCTGTATCACGTGGAGCGCGCCAAGGGTGGCCTGGCTCTGACGATGACGGCAGGTTCAGCGGCCGTGTCGCTCGACAGCCCGCCGGTGTTCAACAACATCCTCGCCTGGAAGGACGAGGTGGTGCCCTATATGAAGCGCCTTGCCGATGAGTGCCACGAGTATGGTACGGCGGTGATGATCCAGCTGACACATCTCGGCCGGCGCACGCGCTGGGACAAGGCCGACTGGCTGCCGGCGGTTTCGCCCTCACATGAGCGTGAGCCGGCGCACCGTGCTTTTCCAAAAAAGATCGAAGACTGGGACATTGTTCGCATCCAGAAGGATTTCGTCGCCGCGGCGGAGCGCATGAAAGCGGCCGGGCTGGATGGGCTCGAGATCGAGGCCTATGGCCATCTCAACGACCAGTTCTGGTCGCCGCTGACCAATACTCTGGATGTGCCCTACGGCGGGTCGCTGGAAAACCGCCTGCGCTTCACATTCGAAGTGCTGACCAAGATCCGCGAGAAAGTGGGTCCGGCTTTCATTCTCGGCCTGCGCTACACGGCAGATGAAGTGCAGACCGGCGGCATTTCGAAGGCAGAGGGCCTGGAGATTTCTCGGCGGCTGAAGGACTCCGGTCTTGTTGATTATCTGAATATCATCCGTGGACGGATCGATACTGACGCGGCCCTGACGGATGTGATCCCGATCCAGGGCATGAAGTCGGCTCCGCATCTGGACTTTGCCGGCGAGGTGCGTGCGGCAACGCAGTTCCCCACCTTCCATGCCGGGCGCCTGTCGGATGTGGCGACCGCTCGCCATGCGATTGCCACCGGCAAGGTCGATATGGTGGGCCTCACGCGCCCGCACATGACCGAGCCGCATATCGTCAAAAAGCTGATGGAGGGCCGCGAGGAAGACATTCGCCCCTGCGTCGGCGCGAACTACTGCCTCGACCGCATCTATCAGGGCGGGCTTGCCTTCTGCATCCACAATGCCGCGACGGGCCGCGAAGAAACGATGCCGCACATCGTGCCGAAGGCGGACAAGAAGAAGCGCGTGGTCATCGTCGGTGCCGGGCCTGCCGGCCTCGAAGCAGCGCGTGTGGCGGGCGAGCGCGGCCACGAGGTGATCGTGTTCGAAGCCGCCGACAAGCCGGGCGGGCAGATCCGCCTCACCGCGCAATCGCCCCGGCGCAAAGAAATGATCGGTATCATCGACTGGCGCATGAAGCAATGCGAAAGGCTGGACGTGCAGTTCCGTTTCAACACGCTAGCCGGCGCTGATGATGTGACGGCAGAAAAGCCTGACGTGGTGATCATCGCCACCGGCGGCCTGCCGCATACGGAGATTTTGAAGGAGGGCAACGATCTCGTCGTTTCCAGCTGGGATATCATTTCCGGCGACGCCAAACCCGGCACCAACGTGCTGGTCTTCGACGATGCGGGCGATCCCCCTGCCCTTCAGGCGGCGGATGTGATTGCAGCAGCGGGCGGCACGGTCGAAGTGATGACGCCGGATCGAGCCTTTGCACCGGAAATCATGGCGATGAATCTCGTGCCCTATATGCGCTCGCTGCAGCAGAAAGGCACCACTTTCACGGTGACCTGGCGCCTGATTGCGGCGAGGCGCGTCGGCAACCAGATCGAAGCCGAGGTCGGCAGTGATTATGGTGCCTGGACCACCAGGAAGCTCTACGACCAGATCGTGATCAACAATGGTACACGGCCGCTGGATGAAATCTATTTCGAGCTGAAACCGCAATCGTCAAATCTCGGCGAAGTCGATCATCAGGCTCTGGTGCATGGCCGGAAGCAAGCCGTCACGACACATTCATCCGGCGCGTTTCAGCTGTTCCGCATCGGCGATGCTGTCGCGGCGCGCAATACCCATGCGGCGATCTATGATGCGCTGCGCCTGATGAAGGATATTTGAGATGAAGAAGCGGATCGTATTTACCGGCGGATCGGGCAAGGCGGGCAAGCATGTCGTGCCGTGGCTGATGGCCAAGGGCTACGACGTGCTCAATGTCGATCTCAAGAAGCTCGATCATCCGGGCGTGCGCACTTTCATCGCCGATCTCACCGACAGCGGCCAGGCCTTCAACGCGCTGAGCGTGCATTTCGACTACGACGGCTTCGACAAAGGCCGCCTGCCGCCGCCGCCCGATGCCGTGGTGCATTTCGCGGCTATTCCCGCGATCCTGATGCAGCCCGACAACGTGACCTTCGCAGCCAACACTGTCAGCACTTATAACGTCATCGAAGCGGCGATGAAACTGGGCGTGAAGAAGGTGATCATCGCCTCCAGCGAGACCACCTATGGCGTATGCTTCGCGGAAGGCGACAAGGACTTCCATCAGTTCCCACTGGAAGAAGACTATGATAGCGACCCGCAGGATTCCTACGGCCTGTCAAAAGTCGTGAATGAAAAGACGGCGCGCGCCTTCGCCATGCGCTACGGCCGCGACATTTACGCCCTGCGCATCGGCAATGTGATCGAGCCGCATGAATATGACCGCTTTCCCGCCTTCATCGCCAATCCGATGTCACGGAAACGCAATGCCTGGAGCTATATCGACGCGCGCGACCTGGGGCAGATAGTGCATCTCTGTATCGAGAAGGACAGTCTCGGCTGTCAGGTGTTCAACGCGGTGAATGACACGATCACCGCCCGCGATGCCACTGCCGCGTTCTTGGAGAAATACTGCCCCGCCACGCCGCACAAGCGTCGCCTGGAAGGCTTCGAAGCCCCCATCAGCAACCAGAAAATCCGCGAGGTGCTGGGCTTCAAGGAAGAGCACGACTGGAAGAAATACGTGAAGTTCTAGGTGGGCCGCTCGATCAGAGCGCGCGCCACAAGCGCGTCCAGCAATTCCGTGGCGAAGTCCTGACTTTCGTTTGCCATGTTCAGCGCGTTCACTTTCTTTTTCCGATCAGCGGTGAAGGACAAGCGTCCGGTCATCAACTCCGCGGCAAGCGCCGCCTTGAGTTCGGCCACTGTCTTCGTCCCGTCCATACGAGCGAGAAGAAAATTGGACAGCGGCGTAAGTTCGAAGCGCTGGTGGGCCAGTGTCGCCGTGTGCGTGTAATGTGCCACAGCGTCCTGCTGGGCCAGCCAAAACGCCTTGGGCTTTTCCGGGCATCGCGCGGCCGCAGGAAGGGGCTCAAAGAAAATTGTCACCGCGTCGGCCAACGCCAATTCAGCAAAAGTCTTGCGAATTTCCATCGCGTTCGGCTGCCCCTCCAGCAACGAAGCCATCGACACGCTGCCAGGCCGCGCGTCGAACACCTTCTTAACTGCCAAAATTGAGGCAGGTGAATCGATGCGGGCCTGCTTGGCTTGGCCGAGGTCCAACACGACGGCATTTCCCAAGTGCCTGTAAGTGACATCTGCCGTTGCTGCAAAATGCAAGCTGTCGAACCGTGTAAGATCCAGGTCACGCTTGACCTTTGGCGCATCCTCCTTGTGGATCAGCAGCGCATTGCGGAATGTGCGCCCGGTAAGGATGTCGAGCATCTGTTCCATAGCAAGCAAGTTGCCGCCGGTGCGACGCAGCAGGTCGTCCATGACTTGCGGTTTCAAATTCTGCGGCATCATATTGGAGATATTGCTATCGCCCAGATAGGCCAAGCCACCGGCCTCTGCGCGCGACACGAAATCCTTGAAGGTGCAAGGGTTGTTTGCATCTTCGAGATGCTCATGACCGATATAGTAAGAGTGATGACGTTTGAGATTATCGGCCAGCTCGCGCAAACCGACATTGTATTTGCTGTCATTGCCCCGTTGGGCAGCGACCACAAAATTCAAAAGCTCCAGCGCCGCTGGCACTTTCTGATTGATCGGCATGGTGTCGGGCAGCATGGCCAGAGCGGCATCGCGGAACGGTTGCCAGGCGCGCCAGCCCGGGAGCACGTTAAAGCTGACCTGCGCCACACCATCGGGATTCAACCGCTCGGGTATAACGCGAAAAACTTCCGACTGGATATGAGGCGGCACCCACGAATAGACCCCGTGGCAAATGATGTAGTCGAAGCCGCCGAACTCGTTGCCCATATCCGTCAAGCTAATGCAACGCAGAGAACAGTTCTTGAGGCCCAGCTCTTCCACACGCTTGCGACCCAGATTGATCTGTACCTGGGAAATATCGATGCCGATGAATTCAGCTGACGGATAGCGCGCTGCCAACGGAGTGAGATTGCCACCAATCGAGCAGCCGATTTCGAGCACGCGCGATTGGCCGACCGGCTTGGGCGACAGACCAAAGAGATGCGCGACCGCGGCCAGACGCGAAGGTTGCGTCGTATGCATCGCGCCCGTGAGGTAAGGAAGCGCATCATAGTCGGCCGCGTTTTCTGCGATCGACTTATCCTGGTTCGATTCTGCCGACATGACTTACCTGTTTACTGACCCGGTTGAATACAGGCGGTCTTTCTACAGGTGAAATGCCGGTAGGGCCAGCCAGAACTCAGGCGCTGAATGTTTGTTCGTTGTGGAAATCGTCAGGTTGTCTTTGCCATTCGAGCAGGAGGTGGATGAACAGAGCCACGAAGACCACGGCGCCGCCGATGATGGTGCGTAAGGATGGCACTTCGCCGTGGACCAGCCAGACCCAGATCGGGCCTAGCGCAGGCTCTAATGTGCCGAGAAGGGCGGCGAAGGCGGCGGGGATCAGGCGTACGCCCAAGGTGAAAACGGCGAGGCCAAGGCCGAGATTCACGGCGCCGAACAGGATGAGCCAGAAGAAATCCGGGAGAGACACTTCGAACTGCGAGACATGCGTCGCCGCGAAGGCGCCGGCCATGACGGTGGCGAGGCACACGGCCGGCAGCATGCGCACTTCGTGATGGTGGCGCGAGATCACTGTGGCGATGGCGAAGACCCCGGCGATCACCACCGCAAGCCCGTCGCCGATCGGCGAGACTTTGCCGTTGAAGCTTTCGGAGACCATGATGGCCACGCCAGCGATCACCGCCGCAATGGCGATAGCCGTGGGGATCGTCACCTTCTCGCGGAAGAACACGAAAGCCATGAGTGCCGCCAGCAGCGGCACGCTGGCCTGGATGAGCAGGATGTTGGCGATGGTCGTGTAGTTGATGGCGACGACGAAGCTGGTCGAAGCAATCGCAAAACAGAAGGCCACGGCCCAGGCAGCCCAGCGCATCTGGCGGAACATGCGTAGCGTTTCGCTCAAGCCTTCGGTGGTCAACATGAAGACGAAGATGAAAAGCGCCGCGAAGAACGAACGCCAAAACACGGTGATCCACGGGTCGGTCACCGTCAGGAAGCGCGCAATCGTGCCGCCGATGCTCCACAGCAAAGCCGAGGCGATGACGAGGGCAGTACCTTTTTGCTTGGGCGACATGGCCTCTTCTTAGCGCACACACCCTACTCCCCATGGATGCAGAACGACGCGTTTTCCCGTGCTATCGACGGCTTAACCATGGGCTTTCAGGCGTTTGCCCGATCCGCGCGCTTCAGCTACGCTTGCGGTATCGAGTCTGGGAACCCATGAAAGACGTTATTGCCGAGCTGGAAAAGCGCCGTCAGGAAGCCCGCAACGGGGGCGGCGAGCAGCGCATCAGTGCGCAACATGCCAAAGGCAAGCTTACGGCGCGCGAGCGCGTGGAAGTGCTGCTCGATGAAGGCTCGTTCGAAGAATACGACATGTTCGTCACCCACCGCTCCACCGAATTCGGCATGGAGAAGCAGAAGGTGGCGGGCGACGGCGTGGTAACTGGCTGGGGCACCATCAATGGCCGCATGGTCTGCGTGTTCTCACAGGATTTCACCGTGCTCGGCGGCTCGCTGTCCGAAACCCATGCGCAGAAGATTTGCAAGATCATGGATATGGCGGTGAAGATGGGGGCCCCGCTGATCGGCATGAATGATTCAGGTGGCGCACGCATTCAGGAAGGTGTGGCGTCGCTCGCCGGTTATGCCGATGTGTTCAAGCGCAATGTCGATGCCTCCGGCGTGGTGCCCCAGATTTCCGTGATTATGGGGCCTTGCGCCGGCGGCGCTGTCTACTCGCCGGCGATGACCGACTTCATCTTCATGGTGCGCGACACGAGCTACATGTTCGTCACCGGCCCCGACGTGGTGAAGACGGTGACCAATGAAGTGGTGAGCGCCGAAGAACTCGGCGGGGCAGTCACCCACACGACGAAATCATCGGTGGCTGATGGCGCCTTCGACAATGATATCGAGACGCTGGAACAGGTGCGCCGGCTGTTTGATTTCCTGCCGCTTTCCAACCGCGAGGCGCCGCCAACGCGGCCGTTCCATGACGAGCCGGAGCGGATCGAGGTGCGCCTCGACACGCTGATCCCGGACAGCGCCGCGAAACCCTATGACATGCATGAGCTGGTGCTGGCACTGGCCGATGAAGGTGATTTCTTCGAAATCCAAGAAGCCTTCGCGCGCAACATCATTACCGGTTTCATCCGCATCGAAGGCCAGACGATCGGGGTGGTCGCCAACCAGCCGATGGTGCTGGCGGGCTGCCTCGATATCGACTCTTCGCGCAAGGCGGCGCGTTTTGTGCGCTTTTGCGATGCGTTCAACATCCCGATCCTCACACTGGTCGATGTGCCGGGCTTTCTGCCGGGCACGGCGCAGGAATATGGCGGGGTGATCAAGCATGGGGCCAAACTGCTGTTCGCCTATAGCCAAGCCACCGTGCCGATGGTGACGCTGATCACCCGCAAGGCCTATGGCGGCGCGTATGACGTGATGGCGTCAAAACATATCGGTGCGGATGTCAACTACGCCTGGCCCTCCGCCGAGATCGCGGTGATGGGCGCCAAGGGTGCGGCTGAGATCCTCTATCGCAGCGAACTTTCCGACAAGGCGAAAATTGCTCAGCGTACGGAGGAATATGAGGCGCGCTTCGCCAATCCGTTCGTCGCCGCCGAGCGTGGCTTCATCGATGAAGTGATCATGCCGCATGCCTCGCGCAAACGTATCGCGCGCGCCTTTGCGGCTTTGCGCAAAAAGAAGGTCGAAGTGGCGTGGAAAAAGCACGACACGATTCCGCTGTGATGTTCAAAAAAATCCTCATCGCCAATCGGGGTGAAATCGCCTGCCGCGTGATCAAGACGGCGCGGAAGATGGGCATTGCGACGGTGGCCGTTTATTCCGATGCCGATGCGCATGCGCTGCATGTGCAGAAGGCGGATGAGGCAGTGCATATCGGCCCTGCCCCTTCGGCACAAAGCTATCTCGTCATCGACAAGATCATCGAGGCTGCCAAGGCCACGGGGGCTGAGGCCATTCATCCGGGCTACGGATTCCTCTCTGAGAAGGCCGAGTTTTCGGCGGCTTGCGAGAAGGCTAGTATTGCCTTCATCGGACCACCGCCGAAAGCCATCGAGGCCATGGGCGACAAGATCACCTCGAAGAAGTTGGCGGCTGAAGCCGGCGTTTCGACAGTACCAGGCTTCATGGGCCTGATCAATGATGCCGACCATGCGGTGAAGATCGCCAAGGACATCGGCTATCCGGTGATGATCAAGGCTTCGGCCGGCGGCGGTGGCAAGGGCATGCGCATTGCGTTCAACGACGCTGAAGCGCGCGAAGGTTTTGCGCTGTCACGCTCGGAAGCGAAATCGTCCTTCGGCGATGATCGCATCTTCATCGAGAAATTCGTCGAGCAGCCGCGCCACATTGAAATCCAGGTGCTGGGCGACAAGCATGGCACGGTGCTTTATCTCAACGAGCGCGAATGCTCAATTCAGCGCCGCAATCAAAAGGTCGTCGAGGAAGCGCCCTCGCCTTTCCTCGATGCGGCCACGCGCAAGGCGATGGGCGAGCAGGCTGTCGCGCTGTCCAAGGCCGTTGGTTATTACTCGGCGGGCACTGTCGAGTTCATCGTCGATGGCAAGCGCAACTTTTATTTCCTCGAAATGAACACGCGGCTGCAGGTCGAGCATCCGGTGACCGAGCTGATTACCGGGCTTGATCTCGTCGAGCAGATGATCCGGGTAGCGGCGGGCGAGAAGCTCGCGCTCACGCAGGACGATGTAAAGATCAATGGCTGGTCGATGGAGTCGCGCCTTTATGCCGAAGATCCCTTCCGCAATTTCCTGCCTTCGATCGGTCGCCTGACGCGCTACCGTCCGCCACGCGAAGGCGAGCAGCGTGACCGCACCATTCTGCGCAACGATACCGGCGTGTATGAAGGGGGCGAGATCTCGATGTATTACGATCCAATGATCGCCAAGCTCTGCACCTGGGCGCAGGACCGCATTGGCGCGATCAACGCGATGCAGGACGCGCTGGACGATTTTGAAGTGGAGGGCATCGGCCATAACCTGCCCTTCCTCTCGGCAGTGATGGGCCATGAGCGGTTCCGCAGCGGCAATATCACCACCGGTTTCATCGCCGAGGAATTTCCGGAAGGCTTCAAGGGCGCGGCCGCTTCGGCCACGGACCTTGCCGACCTCGCGCGCATCGCCGCCTTCATCCATGTTAAGCGCGAACTGCGCGCCGGCGACATTGCTGGCACGATGCCGAACCATCAGCGCCGCTTGCCGGAACTGTGGGTGGTGAAAATCGGCGCGCAGGAATTCGCGGCCAAAGTGACACCTGAAGCCGTGGGCCAGCAGATCAGCGTGAATGGCGAGAAGCCGCAGCTGGTGTCTTCCGCCTGGGCTCCGGGGCAGAGTCTCGGCCATTTCCGGATGAACGGCACGGAATACAGCGTGAAGATTTCAGCCTCCGCCAAGGGCCTGCGCTTGCGGCGGCGTGGCATTGACGTGACGGTGCAGGTGCGCTCCCCGCGCGTCGCCACGCTAGCCAAACTCATGCCGCAAAAGCAGGCCAAGGATACATCGAAACTGTTGCTCTGTCCGATGCCGGGTTTGGTGCGGCAGATTACGGTAGCGGCGGGCGACCAAGTTGAAGCGGGCCAAGCACTGGCGGTGGTCGAAGCGATGAAGATGGAAAATGTTTTGCGCGCCGAGAAAAGTGCCCGCGTGAAGAGGGTTGCTGCGAAAGTGGGCGACAGCCTCGCCGTCGATCAGCTGATCATGGAATTTGAATGATGAAAAAGCCCGCATCAGTGAAGGGCCTCGAAGAATTCGGCCGGGTGCGGCTCTCCAATAATTTCTTCATGCGCGAGTTTCTCTATTCCGAAATCGCCAATTTTCACGCGATGCCGAATATTCCGGATAATCCCGAACTGGCGATCAGGGCCGGAACCAAACTCTGCGAGGAACTACTGGAGCCTTTGCAAGATCGCTTCGGCCGTCTGGCGGTCCGCTCTGCCTATCGCAGCCCGCTGGTCAATGGCTACGGCAATGAGCACGGGTACAACTGCGCCAGCAATGAAGCGAACCGTGCCGGGCATATCTGGGATCAGCTCGATGCGAATGGCAAGATGGGCGCAACCACCAGCGTAGTCATTCCGTGGTTTGCCGATCAGTATGAGAGAGGCGCAGACTGGCGCGCTCTGGCCTGGTGGATCCACGATCACCTGCCCTATTCCGACATGGAGTTTTTTCCGAAACGGGCTGCGTTCAACATCAGCTGGCATGAGGACCCCAAAAGGCAGGTTTACGGCTTTGCCAATCCGCGCGGCTTTCTGACACGCAAGGGGATGGAGAATTGGGAAGGCAGTCACGCGGCTGAATATGCCTGGTTCGGCACGGATAAATACTGATGGCGGCGAAGGACAAAGACGGGCTTGAGGTGAAGCCGCTTTACACGGCGGATGATCTCGCTTCGGTTTCGCATCTTGGTTCGAAGCCCGGTGAGGCCCCTTATGTGCGTGGGCCTTATGCCACAATGTATGCGGGGCGGCCATGGACGATCCGGCAATATGCGGGCTTCTCGACG
>Ga0207695_10008752_pt1 | contig 12620 bp, 10 predicted proteins | sample KBSC54metaG_FD_184354 | JGI IMG/M metagenome (GOLD analysis project Ga0207695, IMG submission 184354) | Corn rhizosphere microbial communities from Kellogg Biological Station, Michigan, USA - KBS C5-4 metaG (SPAdes) (version 2) | ecosystem: Host-associated > Plants > Roots > Rhizosphere > Soil...
GCGGCGCGCCCAACGATAGGTTGATGACCCTGATGTTGTAACGCAACTTCTGGTTCACAACCCACTGAATGCCGCGAATTACGTTGAAATAACTACCAGCGCCTGTGTTGTCGAGAACGCGCACCGAGACGAGGTTCACCCCTGGCGCCACACCCTGATATTTTCCGCTGACCGTGAGACCACTGCTCGCGATGATAGAAGAAACGTGCGTCCCGTGACCGTAGGGATCCCCAATGTTGGTGCTGTAGGTTGTAAACAGCGGATATGCACTCGGCTGCTGCTGCGCCAGCAGCACGTCGTACTGGGCTAGAATGCGACTGTTGCCGTTAGGCGCAGTCTGCAGCGGCCCATGTTGGCTCCACAATCCGGAGTCCAGCACGGCGACCGTGACACCGTTGCCGGTAATTCCGCCCGTCTGCAAGCCGGTCGCAGCCACTTCGGTCGGATAGTAGGTTTCCGGAAGCGCCTGGGTAAGGGAGCTGGCCTGGACCTGTGTGTCCTCGAAAACCCGTAACGCAGGAATGTCACCCGCGCTGAGAGCCGCGAGCTCCCGCGCATCGAGCGAAGCCCCAACCGCGCGGATAATGCTCAGGTCACCCGTCACCAAGCCGCCGACGTGTAAGACCGCGCTACGCGCGATATCGGCCGTCGCAGCCTGCACGATATATGGGCTGCGCTCGCCCACCGGCTCAACGCGTTCTACAGGGGCCGCCTGTGCCATTACAGGTTTCGCCGGTACCGGCGCCTGCTTCACGGGAAGATGAGGAGCAGCCGGCGGTGCTAACGGCGTGCTCTTGCGTACGTTCATGTACATGGGCGCCAGCAACATGCCGACGGCGGCGGCCGCGAGTAGATAGCGCCCTGTCCGGGTCATCGTTGTCATACGGGCTTCCAGGTCTCTTGGCGAGGCATTTACCCCGCGACCTTTGTACCGGGCGGAACGTCGCAAAACAGTGACACCGGCGGCGTCCTCTCAGCTTTGCGTGTGACACAAATCACAGTGCCCACGGCCCCGCCGGATATGTAAATCCAAACATTGGGTGTCCTGACATAACAAGGAGGCGTGCTGTAGTGCAGCCGGCGCCGGAAATGGAACGAGTCTATGCCTGCACCGTGGCAATGGAACTCGACGAGAGCGGGCGTTGCTCCTTACCGCGAACCTATAATCCGCGCCATGCCGCTATTTTTTCAGCACTGATGGCCCAGTCCGCCGCCGATCGGGCCGCCGCATCTGCGTGGGTGCCCTTCCGCCACCGGACGTTTACGGTCATCTGGGTCGGCACGGTCGTTTCCAATATCGGTGGATGGATGTCCTCGGCGGCCTCCGGCTGGCTCATGACCCGTCTCGACTCCAGCCCGTTCATTGTGGCCATGGTGCAGGTGGCCACCAGCCTGCCCATGTTCTTGTTCGCCATACCGGCCGGAGCGCTCAGCGATATTGTCGACCGCCGTAAGTTTCTTATGGCCGGGGAACTGGCCATCATGGCGGCCGCGGTCGTGTTCGCCATCCTGGTGACCCGGCATCTCATCACGCCCGTCAGTCTCCTGATCATGACGTTCATCGTCAGTACGGGCTCCGCCATAACCGCGCCTGCATGGCAGGCGGTCGTAACGCTGTTGGTTCCCAAGTCGGACCTGCCGCCCGCGATTGCGCTCAACAGCGCCGGTGTGAACGTCAGCCGTGCAGTAGGCCCCGCGTTGGGCGGCATCGTCGCCAGCGCGCTGGGTATCGCGGCACCATTCTGGTTTGATGCATTCAGCAATGCCGGAGTGATCGCTGGGCTTTGGTCGTGGCGGGCGCCATCGAAAGAGCGCACGCGTTTGCCTCCGGAACGCTTTGGCAGAGCGATTGTGGCCGGGCTGCGCCACGCCCGTTATAACCCCCATCTGAGCGCGACATTGATTAGAGCGGCGGCCTTTTTCGTGTTCGCGAGTGCTTATTGGGCCCTGCTGCCCTTAATCGCCCGGGCGCAGGCCAACAGCGGACCCACGCTATATGGAGTTCTCCTGGGCGCTATAGGGGCAGGCGCAGTGGGCGGAGCATTCTTGCTGCCGTGGCTAAAGACGCGGATGAGCGCGGACTGGTTGCTGGCAATGGGAACCCTCGGCACTGCGGGGGCCACTGCACTATTCGGACTATCACGCGTGCCTGCACTCGCGTTGACTGCAAGTTTGATCGCCGGTGTGTCGTGGATTGCTTCACTCGCAAGCTTGAATGTCTCCGCGCAGGTGGCGCTGCCCGAGTGGGTGCGGGGGCGTGGTCTTGCGGTCTTTGTAACCGTGTTCTTCGGGGCCATGAGTCTTGGCAGCGTTCTGTGGGGTGAGGCCGCCGCGGCAAGCGGAGTACCACCGGCGCTGTTTCTAGCGGCTGCCGGCGCTGCGATAACAGTCCCGCTCACCTGGAAGTGGAAGTTGCAAACCGGCGCGCAGGTGGACTTCTCACCCTCAATGCATTGGCCCGCGCCGATCACCACCCACGAGGTAGAGCACGATCGTGGCCCGGTGCTCGTAACCGTGGAGTACCACATTGATCCGAAAAATCGGGCGGCATTTTTGCGCGCGTTAGGCCGCTACGCACGCGAGCGCCGTCGCGACGGAGCATACGAATGGGGTCTGTTCGAGGATCCGGCCCAAGAGGGCCGCTTCGTGGAGACGTTTCTTACGGATTCGTGGCTGGAGCACTTGCGTGCACATGAGCGTGTGACCAAGGCCGATCGACTGGCGGAACAGACCGTCTGGCGTTTCCTCGTCGATGGCCAGCCGAAGACGACGCATCTCATCGGCGTGCAGCCGGAGGATTGATGAGCGTGCTCGTCCCTACCGCGCTGTCGATTCTGCATTCGTTGCTGGCTGTCGGCGTCACCGTGCACGTGCTGCTTTACAAACGCGAGACCACCACGAGCGCTGCGTGGATTGGACTTGCATGGCTAGCACCGATTCTGGGCAGCGTGCTTTATCTATTACTCGGGATCAACCGGGTGCGACGCCGCGCTATAAGTTTGGGACGCCGCCCGACCGACTTGTTGGATGATTCGACCGCCATGGCGGGGCGCAATGATCATCTAGCGCACCTCGAACGCGCCGGACATCGCATAACCAACCGGCGGACTGAGGCAGGCAACTCGATCTCGGTACTGCATAGCGGTGATGAAGCTTACCCACTGATGATTGCGGCGATCGAAGAGTCCCGGCGTAGTGTGGCGCTGTCGACCTACATTTTCCGGGCCGATGAGGCCGGTAGTAAGTTCATTGATGCCCTAGTACGCGCGAGCCGTCGCGGTGTTGATGTACGCGTCCTCATAGATGGCATCGGTGGAGGGTATTTTCTTTCGTACACGTACGCTCAGTTGCGCCGCGCTCGAGTGCCGGTCGCGCGGTTCATGCACTCTTCCCTCCCCTGGCGTATGCCCTTTCTCAACCTGCGAAGTCACAAGAAAATCCTGGGGATCGACGGCCAGATCGCCTTCGCCGGCGGACTGAACATTGGCGGCGAAAACCTCACGCGCAACCGTCCAAAGCATCCCGTAATCGACACGCACTTCAGATTCGAAGGGCCGGTGGTTGCGCAGCTAGTCGAGGTCTTCGCCGAGGATTGGTCCTTTACAACCGGCGAACAGCTTGCCGGTGAGCGTTGGTTTCCGCAATTACGCGCGAGCTACGGCGGTACTAGCGTCGCGCGCGTGGTGACGTCCGGCCCGGATCAGGACTTGGAGAAAATCGAGTTCATGATTCTCGAGGCCATAGCGTGCGCACGCTCTTGCGTGAGAATCATGACTCCGTACTTTCTTCCGGACGAACGACTCATTACGGGACTCGCCCTCGCCGCATTCAGGGGAGTCGCGGTCGATATTGTGCTCCCTGAACATAGCAATCATCCCACGTTGGATTGGGCGACCCGCGCCCAAATCGGCCCGCTGCTCATGGCCGGCTGCCGCATCTGGGCTCACCCGGCTCCGTTCGATCATTCCAAGCTCATGAGCGTCGATGACACCTGGTGTTTGATAGGCAGCTCCAACTGGGACTTGCGCAGTTTCCGCCTGAACTTCGAGCTCGATGTGGAGGTTTACGACCCTGCGCTGGCGCGACAGATCAACGAGCTGATCATTGCCCAGCAGAAAATTCCGATCTCCACCGCTCGACTTAACGGACGCTCGTATGCGGTTAGGCTTCGGGACGGCGCGGCGCGCCTGATGCTGCCCTATCTGTGAAGCGGTTACCGTAGATTGGATCCAATTCAGGCGGCGTCCCGAGCACGGCTGCTGCGGAGAATGACCAGCAGACTACGGCCAGTACTGAGGATGTGCTCCTTAAGGTAAGGACCCGCACGATCCGCATCCCGCAGCGTGCATAGACGCAGCAGCTCGCGATGGTCTTTCTCTGCCTTGTCGAGGGCCTTGGTCAGAGACAGGTGCAGGCGGATATACCGCTCGGTTTGCAAATTGATGCCCTGGATTAACTGCAACGTCTGCACCCGGCCGGCTGCAACGTACAAGCTGCGGTGAAACTCCCAATTCAACCGTCCCCACGAGGCCACATCGCGGCGCTCATAGGAGCCCTCCAGCTCCGCCACAATTTCCCGCGCGTTATCGAGCTGTCCATCCGTAATCCTAGGCAGAGCGCGGCCCAGGATGTCGCATTCGAGAAGCGCCCGAAGCTCGAAAAGCTCCGCAATCTGCTCGGTCGGAATTGAGGTCACCACCGCGCCTTTGTGAATCTGCATGGTGACGAAACCCGCGGCTTCGAGCTGGCGCAGCGCCTCACGTACGGGCATGCGGCTCACGTCGTACTCTTGCGCGATTGCGTCCTGAATCAACGCATCGCCCTCCTTGAACTCACCGTTGAGGATCCGGTCTCGCAGGGATTCCGCCAGGGTCTCCGGCAGGCTTTGACGCTTGATTTTGTGGCTGGCAGTCAAATCGGCACCCCCCGGTAGACACCTCTCGTGCGGTTCTGTAGATTGTATCCAATTCCTAGAGCAACCGACAAACTTATCCAAGGGGAACGATCATGGCTGCACGCTGGCGCGGAGTCTTTCCGGCTATTACCACCAAGATGACCCCGGAGGGCCGGGTGGACCTCGAGGCCACTCAACGCAGTCTCGAGCGCCAGATTGTCGACGGCGTGTCGGGCCTCATTGTGTTGCCCATGTTGGGCGAAAATGCCTCCCTGAACTTAGGCGAGCGTGAAAGCATCATCCGCGCCGCGGCGGAGGTCGTTGCCGGACGGGTGCCGCTGCTGTCGGGACTGGCCGAGATCACACTCGACACCGCCAAAGCACATGCGCGCGCCTATCAGAGCTTCGGTGCCGAGGGACTCATGGTGTTTCCGAGCCTCGGATACAAAACCGATCCCCGCGAGACGGCCCCCTGGTACCGCAGCATTGCCTCGGCCTCCTCGCTGCCTATCATGATCTACAACAACCCTATCGCTTATGGCGTGGATGTGACACCGGCGATCCTGCAAGAGCTCACCGATGTCGCGGAGATCGTGTGTGTCAAAGAGGAATCAGGCGACATCCGCAGGATCACTGACCTGTCGATTGCGCTCGGTGACCGGTACAGCGTTTTCTGTGGTGTCGACGATCTCATTGTTGAGAGTTTGGCTCTGGGAGCCACCGGCTGGGTTTCGGGAATGACCAACGCGTGGCCCAAGGAGTGCGTCGAGCTCTTCAACCTATGTACCCAGCAGAACTTCACGGCGGCGCGCGAGCTCTACCGGATCCTCACGCCCTCATTTCATCTTGACACTCACGTCAAGCTGGTTCAGTACATCAAACTTGCAGAGCACGTAGTTTATGGCTCTCCCGAATGGACACGCGCTCCCCGTCTACCCCTGGTTGGTGAGGAGCGAGCGAAGGTTGTACAAATAGTGAGCGCTGCGATTAAAGCACTGCAGAAGCGATCAGCGCCCGCCGCTTAGCCTTCCTATCTAGGAACCGCCCGTTCGCACGGCCTAGGCGATAGCCCAAGGCGGGCGATTTGTGACGCTCGCCCTTCTCTCATCCCGTCTTGTGGGTAGAAAGGCTGCATGATGTGGATTCTTTGGGCCGTCATGCTCATCACACACGGCGCGTTCTCCCGTTGGGCCCAGACTGCCCAGCGGCACGCCATGGTCGGGCTGCTCGGCGACGTATTGCTCATTGCAATTGGACTCGTTACCTTGGATCAACTACAGGGGCTCGGCATCATCGACACCCTGCGCATTGGGTTGTTCTTCGCGGCTTTTGGTGCTGCCGGGCGTCACTTGATGGGGAGTGTGCTCAAGCGGGCTTAGATGGAAAAGCTCTTTATCTCAGCTAACTCGCTGCTGCAGGACTCGATGGAGCTCGCGCGGCTCATTGTGCGCAGCGGGTTGCGGCCCACCTTCCTGGTAGCCATGTGGCGCGGCGGAGCGCCAATCGGGATTACGGTTCAAGAGGTCCTCGAGTACCACGGGATTCACACCGACCACATTCCGATTCGGACCTCGGCGTACGCGGGAATCGACGCTCAGAGCAAGACCGTGCGGGTCCACGCTACCGATTATCTAGTCTCGCGTCTTAGTTACGAAGATGAGCTTCTGATCGTCGACGACGTGTTTGACTCCGGCCGCAGTCTTGAAGCAGTGCTTGCGGAGCTCAGACGGCGTTGCCGGCGGAATCTGCCGGAAAAGATCCGCATAGCCACGATTTACTACAAGCCCGCACGCAATCGCAGTGCGCTGGTGCCGGATTACTACGTGCGAACCACTGATAACTGGTTGGTCTTTCCACACGAGATCCAGGGCCTCACCCGTGAGGAAATCCTGGAGCACAAGCCCGTCAGTGAGGATTTTTTCGCGCCCACTCAGGCCAGATAAATGAAACGCGCAGTACACAGGCCCGCCAAAACGTAAAGCAACCAGTCACCGGATCGCGCCCGCCCGCATACCAACTTTAGAACCGCATAACTGACAATACCAAGGGCCAACCCATTGGCGATGGAATAGCTTAGGGGAATCACGCTTACCGTCAGGAAGGCCGGAATAGCGGCCACGGGGTCGGACCACTCCACCTCGGCAAGCGCGCTCATCATTAGGGCGCCGACCAGAATCAGCGCAGGCGCGGTTGCAACCGCGGGAATAGCCTGCACCACAGGCGCAAAAAATGACGTAGCAAGAAATAGCACTCCAACTACTACGCTCGTCAGTCCTGTCCGGCCGCCTACCGCGACGCCTGAAACACTTTCGATGTAACTGGTGACCGGGCTGGTACCCGCCACGGCACCCACCAACATTGAGGCCGAATCGGCCAACAAAATGCGATTCAGGCGGGGGACCGAGCCGTCCGGGGCGACCAGCCCCGCTCTCTTGGTCACTGCGACCAGGGTCCCGACATTATCGAACATATCAACGAACAGAAAGACAAAGACAATCTCGAGCAGCGACAGTCCCACTCCACCCTTAAAATTCAAGGCCGCCGGAATATCGAGCCTGAAGGCGGTCGCCGCCAGATCGGACAGGTTGTAGGCAGCCGGTGCAAAATGCGCTAGACCCAACATCCACGCTAGGATGGCGGTCACCAGAATGCCGATCAACATCGCACCCTGTACCGCTCTGGCCTGCAGCGAGCCGATCAAGAGCAACCCAAATATGGCGAGCCCGGCGGCAGGCGCCGTTAGCTTGCCCAGTCCAATCACCGTCGCCGGACTCGCAACAATAATGCCGGCAGCGCGCAGACCAATAAAAGCGATGAACAGGCCAATGCCGCCGCCCACAGCGGCAAACAATGAGCGCGGCAAAGCGGCGATAATCAGCCGACGCACACCAGCGACGGTCAAGAGAAGGAAGGCCACACCAGACAGGAATACGCACCCGAGAGCGGTTTGCCAGGGAAGACCCATGCTCTTGACGACCGTGTAGGAGAAGTAGGCGTTAAGACCCATTCCCGGTGCGAGCGCCAATGGGTAGTTCGAGAGTAGCCCCATGAGAATGCTGCCGAAGCCTGCCGACAGGCAGGTAGCAACAGTAACACCGGCGATTGGCATGCCGGCGTCACCTAAAATGAGCGGATTGACCACGACGATGTAGGCCATGGTCAAGAATGTAGTCAGGCCGGCAAGTATTTCGGTACGGACCGAAGTTCCATGCCCTTGGAGGTCGAATAGGTCTTTCACGACTGTACAGGTTCCAAGCTCTTCGCTTCTTTAGCTAAACTGCGGTCCCGCCCCAACGCTCACCCATGAGCACGAACATGAATGCTCGCCGTCTTTTTTGGCCTGCCGTAGTAGGAATCGCTCTCGCAGCCTTCGCGGACCTCTGTGCAGGAGCCGATGGCGGCACAAGGCGTAAGGTTATCATTGACCAGGATGCATTCGGTGTCGCCGGCTCGAACATGCAGGCCATCCTGATGCTCCTACAGGCTCAGGATGTTGAAGTACTCGGCATCACTATACCGACCGGAGATGGCTGGCGAGACGAGGAAGTCGCCAACACCCTACGACTGCTGGAGATCGCACAACGCCCCGAGGTCCCGGTGTATCCCGGAGCGGTATTTCCGCTTGTGAATACACAAGCCCTGGTGAAGCGTTGGGAAGGCCTGTACGGCAAGTTGTTCTACAACGGTGCATGGACCGAGGTGTGGCCCGAAGAAGGAGCCGTGCGCCGGACTCCCTATCATGCCGACCCTTATCTCGTTCCTCCCTCACCCGCGGGCACCCCAAAATTGAAGCCTGCACTAGGAACCGCTGCTGAGTTTCTGTCCCGCAAGGTACATGAGTTTCCAGGCCAAGTGACCCTCATAGCGGCAGGGCCGCTCACCAATTTGGCGCTAGCTGCACGACTCGATCCGCAGTTTGCGGCGCTCGCCAAGGAGCTCGTTTTCATGGGCGGCAGCTTCAATCCGACGGCCGCCGACAACGCCTTCGCCGCGGAATACGCCAACACACCGCGCCGCGAGTTCAACATGCGTTGGGACCCAGAGGCTTCCCATATCGTACTGCACGAGCACTGGAAACGGATTGTCGAGGTCCCGATCGACCCGACTACAAAAACGTTCTTCAAGCCGGAGTTCATTCGGGAAATAGCGCATGGAAAAGCGCCTTTCGACGCCTATCTCGGCGAATTCGGACAGTCCTTCCCTATGTGGGACGAACTCGCCGTCGCCGTCTGGCTCGACCCCTCGCTCGTCACTAGTAGCAAGCAGTTGTTGGTCGATACCAGCACGAACTTTGGTCCAAACTATGGTGATACGTTGAGCTGGGCGCCTGAGGACGGACCGGGCCTCGGCGAAAGGCCGGTGCAAGTGATATTCGACGTGGATGTGCCTAGATTTGAGCGCATGACCATCGACCTGCTGAGCGCCGCGCGCGCACCGGCGAAATTAAAATATACTGGCAAGACCCAACTAGGCCAGACTCAATGAGAATCGCAACGTACAACGTAAACAGCATCAACGTGCGTCTGCCGAGCTTGGTGCGCTGGCTCGGCGAAACCACACCAGATATTGTTTGTCTGCAAGAGCTGAAGGCTCCTCAGGAGAGATTTCCGCACGAGGCGATTCGCGACGCCGGCTACGCATCGATCTGGCACGGACAAAAGAGCTGGAATGGAGTTGCAATCCTTGCGCGCGGTGCCGAACCCGTCGAGGTTAGGAGAGCGCTGCCAGGCGATCCGGATGACGAGCACAGCCGCTACATAGAGGCCCATGTGCGCGGCATAACGATCGGCTGCCTATATCTGCCGAACGGCAATCCCGCTCCAGGGCCGAAATTCGACTACAAGCTACGCTGGCTCGAGCGGCTGATCGTCCATGCCGCCGAACTCGCCGACAGTCAGGCCCCCGTAGTATTGGCAGGGGATTACAACGTAATCCCTACCGAACGAGATGTGTACAAACCGGAGCGATGGGTTGATGATGCCCTGTTCCGAGTTGAGACTCGGGAGGCATTCGGGCGACTGATGAAGCAGGGCTGGACAGATGCCCTACGGACAATGCATCCCGACGCGCAAATCTATACCTTTTGGGATTACTTCCGAAACGCTTTCGGACGCGATGCAGGACTGCGCATCGATCATCTGCTCCTCAACCGCGCCGTCAAAGATCGACTCCTGGCGGCCGGCGTCGATCGCAACGTCCGCGGTTGGGAGAAGGCCAGCGATCATGCGCCCACTTGGGTGGAGCTGAGGGACGTGTAGGCCAAGTCAGCGGCAAAGGCTTAAACAAACGGGACTGGCCGAGGCGAAACGGCCTGAGTATTCTGATCGCATGGGCTTAACCCTGCTCAATGACTTGACGCGGCGTTTCGACCGGCGACGGGGAACATGCGCCTTGATTGCGATCAAGGAGCGCGAGCGCTGCAAGACACGGCTCGCAGAAGCGCTTGCGCCGCAGACCCGTGTCGAGCTTGTAAGATCAATGCTGACTAGTGTGCTCGAAGCGACCGCGAACTCGCAGACTGTACGCCAGATTGTGGTGATCAGCCCTGAGCGGGATTTGGTGCCGGCCGAGATTCCAGTGCTCGCCGATAGCGGCGAATCCCTCAATGACGCTTTGGTCCAGGCCCATACGTTGCTGCGTGATTTCGGCTGCAGGGAGGTGCTGGTACTCCCCGCAGACTTGCCGAAAGTGACCGCCCCGGAGATCGACGAGCTAGTGAGCGCCGCCCACGCAGGCGGTTTTGCGATCGCACCGGATGCTGCTGGAGCGGGCACGAACGGGCTATGCCTGATCTCGCCGCGCCCTTTCCGTTTTCAGTTTGGACCTGACAGCCAACGATTGCATTTGCAGGAAGCGCAACGCATGGGTTTGAGTCCGCAAGTGATCCGCCGCCCCGGCCTGGAATTGGATGTGGATTCGCCGGCCGATCTCGCCCTCCTCGACGAACAGCAATGGCTCGCGCGTCTCAGGGCTTGAGAGCATTGTTGGCCGCCGCCGAGGCGCACCAACCGCCGGCAGCGGCAGATGCATTGGCATGGCTTCCGGAGGCGTCGGCAGCGGAGCTCATGCCGATTGCTGAATCGCTGACCTTGGTAGGGTTCGGCACGACCGTCACCTACTCACGCAAAGTATTCATCCCCCTGACACAGTTGTGCCGGGATGTCTGTCATTACTGCACCTTCGCTAAAGCGCCGCGACGCTTAAAAAGCGCTTACCTAAGCGCTACGGAAGTCCTCGCTATCGCACGGGCCGGCAAAGCGGTCGATTGCAAGGAGTCGCTCTTCACCTTAGGCGATAAACCCGAAGAGCGTTATCAAACCGCTCGCAGCGCCCTTGAGGCGCTTGGCGCAGCCAACACTCTAGATTATCTCCAACGCATGGCGAAGCTTGTGTTGGAAGAGACCGGCTTGCTGCCTCATCTAAACCCGGGCGTCATGGAAGCCGCAGATTTGCAGCGACTCCGGCCCGTGAGCGCGTCCATGGGTTTGATGCTCGAAAGCGCCGCGGAGCGGCTATGCGAGCGTGGGGGGCCGCACTTCGGCTCGCCGGACAAGCGACCTGCAAAGCGGCTGGCCACTCTGCGCGCCGCCGGCGAGTTGGGCGTTCCAATGACTACCGGGTTATTAATCGGCATTGGCGAGACACGGCGCGAGCGCATCGAGTCGTTGCTCGGGCTGCGCGAAATCCACAACACGCACGGCCACTTGCAAGAGCTTATTATCCAGAACTTCAGAGCCAAACCCGGGACCCAAATGGCGTACGCGCCGGAGCCGGATCTCGAGGAACAACTCTGGACAATTGCAGTGGCGCGGCTGCTGTTTGGCTCCGGCATGTCCATTCAAGCACCTCCTAACTTGCAACCGGAAGGACTCGACGCCTTGGTGCGAGCCGGTATCAACGATTGGGGCGGCGTATCGCCGGTTACCCCAGACCACGTGAACCCTGAAGCGCCTTGGCCCCATCTAGCGAATCTCGAATGCGCCACTAACAGCGCGGGCAGAGATCTGATCGAACGGTTGGCCCTAGTGCCCACCTACGCAGCGCGCCCCGAGGCTTGGACGGATCCGGCCATCACGCCACGCGTGCGCCGTTGGACCGATAGTCGCGGATTCGCGCGACCGGATCGTTGGTATGCCGGATCGAACAGCGAGTTGCCGGCGGTTGCTGCCCGATGGTCGTCACTTTCACGCGCCAAAGCTAACGCGCCCTCGCGAACGAGTGCGATCATCGCTGCGGCACGTGCGGGCCACACGTTGAACGAGTCCGACATCGCAGGGCTGTTCTGCGTCGAAGGCCGCGAGCTCGACGAAGTTATTGCCGCGGCAAACGAGTTACGTCATGCATCCGTCGGCGACACCGTCACGTATGTCATTAACCGGAACATCAACTACACCAATATCTGCCTATATCACTGCGGCTTTTGCGCCTTCTCCAAAGGACGTGGCTCGACTGACCTGCGCGGCCCTGCCTACAACCTCGAACTTGAGGAAGTGGCACGTCGCACGGTCGAGGCGGCCGCCGCCGGCGCAACCGAAGTCTGCCTGCAGGGTGGCATCCATCCGAGTTTCACGGGCGACACTTATCTAAACATTGTTCGCACAGTAAAGGAGGCGGTGCCGTGGATGCACATCCATGCTTTCTCGCCGTTGGAAGTTAAGCATGGTGCGAGCACTCTCGGTCTGCCACTTGCGACTTATCTAGAGAAGTTACGGGACGCCGGCCTTTC
>Ga0207695_10008755_pt1 | contig 12619 bp, 12 predicted proteins | sample KBSC54metaG_FD_184354 | JGI IMG/M metagenome (GOLD analysis project Ga0207695, IMG submission 184354) | Corn rhizosphere microbial communities from Kellogg Biological Station, Michigan, USA - KBS C5-4 metaG (SPAdes) (version 2) | ecosystem: Host-associated > Plants > Roots > Rhizosphere > Soil...
TTGGTCATCCTCAACGCACTTGACGGCAAGTCACTGCCCATCTATGGCGATGGTCAGCAAATCCGTGACTGGCTATTCGTCAGCGATCATTGCGCTGCGATACGCCAGGTACTGGCACGCGGCAGGGTCGGCGAAACGTATAACATCGGCGGCTGGAACGAAAAAACCAACCTCGACGTGGTGTACACGCTGTGCGACATTCTCGATCAGCAAAAGCCAAAAGCAACCGGTAGCTATCGCGACCAGATCACCTTCGTGCAAGATCGTCCGGGGCATGATCGCCGCTATGCCATTGATGCCCGCAAGCTGGAGCGTGAACTCGGATGGAAACCCGCGGAGACCTTTGAAACCGGTATCGCCCAAACTGTACGCTGGTATCTCGATCACCCGCATTGGGTCGCCAACATCCGTACCGGCGGTTATCTGAAATGGCTGGAGCTGCACTACGGCACCACGGAGGAAGAATGAGCATCGATAATCGGATGACGCCGGAGCGCAAAGGCATCATCCTGGCTGGCGGATCCGGCACACGCCTGTATCCTGCAACGACGGTCATGTCGAAGCAACTCATGCCGATCTATGACAAGCCGATGGTGTATTACCCGCTGACCAGTCTGATGCTGGCAGGTATTCGCGACATCCTGATCATCTCAACACCACAGGACACGCCGCGATTTACCGAATTGCTCGGTGACGGATCCCAGTGGGGACTCAACCTCAGCTACGCAGTACAACCATCACCGGACGGGCTGGCGCAAGCGTTCATCATTGGTCGCAACTTTATCGACAATGCGCCTTCAGCGCTGATTCTAGGCGATAACATTTTTTACGGCCGTGATTTTGAAAATCAGTTGCGGGCGGCGGCTGCAGCCCCCGATGGAGCAACAGTGTTCGCCTATCACGTCAACGATCCGGAACGCTATGGAGTAGTCGAGTTTGACCATCAACGGAGAGCTGTCGGCATTGTCGAAAAGCCTGCTCAGCCAAAGTCGAACTATGCGGTAACCGGCCTGTATTTCTACGACAACCAGGTTTGCGATATTGCTGACAGCATTCAGCCTTCCGCACGCGGCGAACTGGAAATCACCGACGTCAATCGCTCCTATCTGGAACGCAACCAGCTTCAAGTCGAATTAATGGGCCGTGGAATCGCCTGGCTGGACACTGGCACCCACGATTCGCTTCTGGAAGCAAGCCAGTTCATCGCCACCATCGAAAAACGCCAGGGCCTGAAAGTCGCCTGCCCGGAAGAAATAGCGTATCGCCGTGGCTATATCGACGCCGCGCAATTGGAAAAACTGGCGGCGCCATTGAAAAAGAACGCCTACGGCCAATACTTGTTGCGTTTGCTCACCGACATGAATTACTAAGACACGACATGAACATTATTGCCACGAATCTTCCCGAAGTAATGGTTGTCGAGCCAACTGTATTCGGCGATGCGCGCGGTTTTTTCTTCGAGAGTTTCAATGCTCGCCACTTTGCCGAATTGACCGGCATTACCGCCAACTTCGTCCAAGATAATCATTCACGCTCAGCGCGCAATGTGCTGCGCGGTTTGCATTATCAAATTCAACATCCGCAAGGTAAATTGGTGCGTGTAACTACAGGCGAAGTGCTCGACGTTGCCGTCGATGTCCGCAGGAGCTCGCCGACATTCGGACAATGGACCAGTACTATTCTTTCAGCCGACAACAAGCACCAGATGTGGATCCCTGCCGGTTTCGCACATGGCTTCCTGGTGTTAAGCGACTATGCAGAGTTTCTATACAAGACTACTGATTACTGGGCACCGGAGCATGAGCGTTGCATTTTATGGAATGATCCTGCAATTGGCATCGACTGGAGGATTTCCGAGGTGCCGCAGATGTCTGCAAAAGACCGAGAAGGCAAGCTCCTGAGCCAGTCGGAGGTATTCGATTGAAAATACTGCTCACCGGACAGACAGGTCAGCTTGGCCATATTCTTGCAGGGGATCTGCAGTCTCTCGGTCAAGTCATTTGCCTATCACGTGCAGAAATGGATCTGAGGCAACCAGATCAGATACGCAGTGTTGTACGCGCGATTCGTCCTGATCTGATTATTAATCCAGCTGCATATACTGCAGTCGATCAAGCCGAAATTGACGTCTCAGTGGCGACTCAAATCAATACTGACGCGCCGAGGATATTGGCACAGGAAGCTCAAGCTTTGGACGCCGGATTCGTTCACTTTTCGACCGACTACATCTTCGATGGCCTGAAGATGTCTCCCTACATTGAACTTGATCAAGCCTGTCCCTTGAATATCTATGGGAAGACCAAGTTTCAAGGGGAGCAGGCTATCGCGAGTCATTCCGACGCGTACTGGATTTTTCGAATCGGTTGGGTGTACGGTGCGCATGGCAACAACTTCCTGAAAACGATAGTTCGACTCGCGCAAGAACGTCAGAGCCTGAATGTTGTTGCTGACCAAATCGGTGCGCCAACTTGGACTAAAACCATTAGTCAGGCATTGCGGCAGTGTTTACAACAACGTCCAGAAAATATGTCGTTCGCTACCTATATGCGAACAAACACCGGCAGCTATCACCTGACTGCCAATGGAGAAGTGTCATGGCACGGCTACGCGCAGCATATCGTAAGCCAGTTGGCGCTTCTCGGCTTCCCGATCAAACTGGCCCCCGACGCAATTTCCGCGATCGCTACTGCCGACTATCCCGCGGCAGCCAGACGACCTTCGAATTCCAGGTTGGACACCCACAAGATACGACAAACATTCAACATCACTTTGCCACTATGGCACGACACTGTCGATCAATGCCTTGCAGAATTACCGAAGTTCAAGCAAGCAGAAAATTACAAATTCTAACCATCCATTGAATATGCAAAATGATTTTTTACTCATCAGGTCCTATGGCAGCGGAAATGCGCTTGCCCGCGTCCAATCAGATCCATTGGTCTCTGGGCTGAAGGATTTAAACCAGTCCGCAGAAAAATTAATCTACGCACCGGGTGCGGCCATCACTATTGAGCAACCGAAATATTTGCTTGTTAGTTACGACGACACCGACGCGCTGTTAAACGCACAGGAAATAAAACGGCAAATGGGCTGCAAGATCATTTGCCTTGGCTCAGATATCTACAATCTGGATCGATATGTCGCCATCGCCGAAATTGCCGACCTGTTCGTGATGCCGACTTTACTGCACAAGGAAATATTGCAATCCGCAGTCTGGGTTGATGTGATTGTCGTACCAGAGTCCGTTGACTCTATCGCATTGCCTCAAGGAACAAGTGAATTACCAGTGCAAAGAACAAACCAGATATGCTGGTTTGGATATCCGGAGTCATTCGACAAGGCATTCAAGTACATTTTCAATAAGGCAGTGGATCGCAGCAGAATACCCAGGAGCCAATTCGGTTTTATCACCTCATCCAATGTTACGGAAGGCATTCCACACATTCCATTTCACGAAAACACTTTTTATGAAGTGACCCGGAACTATAGCCATACATTGTTGAGCCACTTTGTGTTTGACGGGCATATCAATTCATATGCCAAATCTCCCAACAAATTGATTACCAGTTTGGTACGAGGCATGGTTCCTCTGGTGTCCAAAACCAAACATTATGAGGAGATCATGCGCCACTACAATCTGGAATCTCTTATGTTTGCCAATGGTCACGATCTGGTAGAGTTATTGCGTAACTTGGATGCTGAAAGAGACCATAACACGTTCGATATTGCAGCCATCTCGAATGATCTTCAAATGACATATAGCCCTCAGAATAATGCGCATATTTTTCTTAATGCCATTGGCTAAGATTTTTAGTGGCGCAGCCCTCGCGCAATAGCTGACTTACTGATTGGGAAGACGACCCAGTAACTCAGTCTCGTCGAGTGCGGAGAGAGAGGCAAAGTTGCCGCCCTCGCGCAGAAATCATTGTCATTCTCAAAGATGTCTTTAAATCAATCAAATGAAGTCAAAAAAACAGGATCCTCCGAGCTTGTCTATCTTGATTTCATTGATACACTTTTTTGACGCAAGGAATCCATGCCGTCAACAGGAATGGCTTTTGCTGATCCGCCAGATTCTTCATCAAAACAATTTTGAATATTGAGAAGGGTAACTTTAACAATGGTCCCCGTTCGTGTTATCAGTTTAGATGACGCACTTGCTCGAAGAGCGAGTTTTCTGGAAAAAAATAGTCATCTTGATTACGAGTTTATCAATGCCGTCAGAGGAACCTCAATAGCGGCGGAGGTATTGAACGATCCGAGTCTCTTTGCAAGCAATCTGAACTATACCAAGGGAGCTTATGGATGCGCACTTTCCCATTTGGCGATCTGGTTTGATGCGATAGATAACAATGAAATCATGACGGTCGCGGAAGATGATGCAATATTCCGACACGATTTTCAGTCAATGCAGCAACAGCTGTTGAGTAATCTTCCGGATGATTGGGACATTGTAATGTGGGGCTGGAATTTTGATTCAATCCTGTCTTTGAATTCCATGCCCGAGGTATCTCCTGCCGTCATCTTTTTTGATCAAAATCAACTAAGAAATAGGACATACGAATTTCAGATAGCAACTCAGCGACCGAACCTGTTGCCCCTTGATAAATGTTTTGGCACTCCGGCTTATAGCATCAGCCCCAAAGGGGCAGAGAAATTCATCAAAGGATGTTTTCCGTTACAACATTTTCTTTTGTATTTCCCCGGGCTGAATAGAGAGCTTCCGAATAACGGCATCGATATAGCGATGAATAGATTTTATTCTTCAACAAATTCATTCGCGTGCTTTCCACCTCTGGTGATTACAAAAAACGAACACGATACGTCCAGCGTACAGACCAATAAATAATATTTTTTGAGTTTGCCGTATTTTTCGCAGATTAAAAAATATGACAATTCGCGCATGGAGCCTCGGTTGCGACGGCGAGACGTTACTGCTTGCCGACGACGTGTTCCGGAAGAAACCTAAGCCAATTTTCAGCTTTATATCCCAAAAGAAGAATAAATAGCAGATTCAATCTGTTATTGCCGCTTTACCATATCTTTCCCCGAATTAAGATACTGCTTATATGCGTCGAAAAAGTGGGGCGTTTTTCAGGACATGCGGGATGCGCCTCTCAACTCGATAAAAATTGGTAGACGTTGCGTATTTTTGCCATCAGCAACGGTAAAGGATTGACATGAAAATGCCCCCGTTGTTTTCTATCGTGGTGACAACTCATCGCAGACCCCAGATTCTGGAGCGTGCGCTGAACTCATTATTGACGCAAACATTCACCGACTTTGAAATCGTTCTCGCAACCGACGAAGGTGGAATCGAAACCAAGGAGGCCGCGGCCAGAAACTTGCGGGAAAGCGATATTTTCCTCGTACTCCCGCATACCAAAGGCCCCGCTGAAACTCGCAATGCCGGAGTTCATCACGCGACGGGACGTTATATCCTCTTCCTAGACGACGACGATAGCTACCAGAGCGACTTTTTGCAAAATATAGCCGACAGCAATGTGTTCGTCGGCAATGCCATCAATTATACAAATTACACGAAGGTTCGTGAACGCCAGCATCCAGAAGGCGTCGAGCTTCTGTCATCGACGGAAGTCAACACAGGCACAACGGAAATCGGCTCCTTATTGGTCTCCAATTTCATTCCGAACAACGCGATAGTGATGTCATCGTCCATAGCCAAGCATCACCGGTTCGATGTCAATCTGAATAGCCACGAGGATTGGGATTACCTACTCTCCCTGGTGCTGCAGTATGAATTCAACTTCCTGAACATTGCCGGCCCTGTTGTGCACAACAATGAAGGCCCGAGCCGGAACAACACATCGAGCGGCTCCCGGACTCTGGATTATCTGTCGATTTACCGAAAATGGCCGATCGACGATCCGGAAGTAAAAGCCAAACGAAAAGAGATGCTCAAGAGCTTCGGCCTGGATCTACCGCAAGAATTATTGTGAGCTTCATCCCAAGCTGAACAAGCTCATGCCGACCAAGACTTGCAGCATCTATCTCGGCCATCTCATTGCATCAGGTGATTTTTTCAGAAGAATTGCCTGTATCGCGACTACCGATTTGCAACGCCCCCACCGCCAACAACACGGCTATGAACCGATCGATACTGCATTTTCGATTGTAAGCAGATCGATGCCGCCAAAGCCATACTGAGGCAACGGCGTACCGCGTCATCCATTTCGGAAGGCGACCCTATGAAAAAGATGGTGCGAATGAGTGCCCTCTGGGATGGCGTCGTTACTTATGCGGAGCAGCCGCATCTGTTTCAGCTGGAAACCGTTACCGTTAAAGGTGGACAGAACACGCCAAGCTTCACTGGTGCCCCACCTGCCCGCCTCTTCCAATACAGTCATCAGACTCGGCGCTTGAGCCTACCGATCAACACACTATCAGAATGCTCATAACGGAGCTCGTTGAGCTCGAGAATGTCGAATTCAACACTGAAAAATTCTTCAAGCTCTTTCGATGTCACACGGAAAGTGTCTTCATAGTCGTATTCATTATTCGAAGTCGAGTGTTTTTGCGTGCATTTTTCTGAGCAAGCAGTCAGGAACAGCAGCCCATCATTGGCCAGCAAGTCGGTAATCTGCTTTTTGTAAACGTCAGGATAAGGACAAAATACAAACGAGTTTATGCTAAAGACCATCCCATATTTTTTCTGATGTTCCGGTGGAATGATCCCGGGCTTTAGAACGACGTCCACCCCTGGTCCCTCCACAATATCGAACCCAACGCAATGTGGCACGATATCGCGCGTCGCGCCATTGATGTTCAAAGATCCCATATCCGCGACTTGGCAGCTGTCGACATAGGCTTTGTATTGAGGGTCATTATAAAACCGCGCTATAGCACGTCTGGCGCTGTCATGCATATTTGCAAGCTCCTTAAGGTTGCGTCTACCGAGACGCTATGGTTTGACTCCGGTAATACGCATATCTCTAGGTTCTTTCATCTTGTATTGCGCCGGCTCACGCTTCAGATCGATCAGACCGGCTTCCAGCATGACCTGGCCCAGTGATAAAGGTGTATACAGCCAACGGTGGCACATCAACGGATCCTTGTGAACTGGGTCGCCGTAAAGACACCACATCGAACGCTGCCCCTCAGGCCCCGGCCCCGAAGCGACGTCCGGATTGGCTAGCACTGCTTCGCAGGCCGATATCAGATTCGGACATTCCAGAATCAGGCGTCCGCCCGGCTTCAGTACGCGCACCCACTCCTTCAGGATGTCGACCACATCCCAACGCCAGAAATGTTCGATTACGTGCACGGACAAAATCTCATCAGCGAAATTATCTTCAAATACTGAGAGATTTGTGATGTCACAAATGATGTCGGGAGTAACCCCAATGCGCTCGGGAGCGACATCGACGTTGACATACCCTTGTAGCGGCGCGCCGCCCGATCCAAGATTCAATTTAATCACGCACTACCCCCAAATCAGTTTAAAAACGCCCAACGATTTCAAATACGAACTTCACATTTTCAACTCAAATCACAGTAGCCCAGACGGAATATCCAGGCCCTGCGATTGCAGCATCGCTTGTCGCGCCGCCATGACCTCTTGATCAGCATGCCGCCATTTGCGATAAATCGATAAATAGTCGAGTGCAGTCGCCCCACTCTTCTTGGCGTCGTTGTTCCGGCTTTCACGCAAGCTCTCGTGGACGATGGGGCCATACGTGTCAATGAAATTGAATTCATATTTGAACAGCAGCGCGATCATATAGTCCCAACTTTCATGACTGTTCAACTGTGGATCAAACAGAACCGATTTGGCCATCGCAGTCGCGAAAACGAATGCATTCCCAGGAATGAAATTATCGATCAACAAACTCCGTATATCCTTGCCGCCGACCTCGATGTCCTCGGCGGAGACTGTCTCTGCCGATCCGCCTTCGCGGGTCTCGGTGAGCAACGTATAGTTGACGTAATTGACTGCATCAATCTTGAAACCTTCGTTCGCAACAAGCACCTGCAGATATTCGGGATGATAGGTGTCATCGTCGTCCAGAAACATGACAAACTGCCCCTTCGCGTGATAGATGCCAGCATTGCGCGTTTCCGACGGGCCCTTTGCGTTCGGCAAGACGAGAAAGATATCCTCTTGCCGCAAATAGCTGTTCGCCACGGTTTTAGTTTCGAAGCTACCTTCGTCGCTCACGAGCACGATTTCGAAATCTGTAAAAGTTTGTGTTAATAGCGACAAAAGTGCGCGCGCCAACAACGCAGGCCGGCAATGCGTCGTGACAATGATAGAAAATAATGGCTTCGTATTTCGCTCAAGTTGCTTCTCTCCAGCTCCGACGACCGGCGCGATAGTCTGCGATTCGATGGATCTGCGGCCGGTAGAGCTGGCATCCTTCACGAGTGCCGCTGCAATTTTGCGACGCGCATCATCCATCCTATCGCGCAAGGCTTGATCCGGTTCGAACGAGTGTGACGAGCGGCCATGCTCGATCAAATCGATCCAGCCAGCTATTGCCACCGGCCACGAATAACATTGCTTCCAGTGACCGTAGCTTATTTCCCCTAGGGAGTGGCACAAAGCCGGATCGTCAGCCAGCACTTGCAGATGTGCCTTGAAATCTTTCAGTTCGCAAATGACGCCGCCGACATGATCGTTGGCGGCGCCGCATTCCGGTGTCGCGAGCCAGGGTTTGCCATGCGACATCGCCTCAAGAATGGTAATCGGCGAGCCCTCCCCCTTGGAGGCCAGCACGACCACATCGGCACCCTGCATGGCAGCCGCCACCCATTCGCGTGACAGGCCCGGTATGAATCGGATTTCGGGACGGCCGGCCAATTTGGCCATAACCGCATTACCGCAATCGTTTTCTCCGCTGACATTGCCGACCATGACCAGTTGCCAGTCGACAGGTATATCGGGTAAGGCATCGATCAAGCCGATATGATTTTTGACCCAGTAAAGATTGGCGACATGCAGCACTAGGAATTTTTCCCGCGGAATACCGTACTGGGCCCTGAAATCACCTGCAGGCTCGACCTGCGTCGTGGCATTCGGCAGATAGGTATAGTCGATGCCTTCGCTGCGCATAAAGCGGGTATCTGGCCCGCTCTTCGTCATGACCAACGTGGCGTCAGCCGCTTTTAGAATGGTTTTTAAACGACTGCGAAATTCCGGACGATCCTTCCAGCGCGAATAGCCATCTTCGTTGATGATCGGTTGAATCAACACTCGCGTATTCGATGGCGGTGTCATGTCTTCGATGCTCCAGATAATCACACCCAGCGGATCCTGTACCAGAATGCAGGTATCGAATTCGCCAGAGGCTACGGCGTCGCGAATGGCGGCAGGAAACTGATTGACGTCGACGCCATTGATCAGCACGCCGTGAAAGTCGTTGGAGCTGCGATGAGGAATATGCTGGGTCAACACCGTGACCGCGTAACCTGAATTGACAAGTGAGGTACTAAACTGGCCCATCCGCGATTCGACCCCCCCCATGGACGGCCAGAAGTGACTGCAGACAATGAGGATTTTTTTTGGCATGGCGGGAGTAGGTATTTGGGGCATCGAGGAGGAAAAGACAACAGTCGGCGGCGACTATCCGCGTTGTTCCAGATATACTTGGATTTTCTCCGAAAACATTCGCGCGGATACGACAGGAAAATATTGCTCTAACTCGCGGCTGCAATGTGTGGAGTACATTTTTTTCACGATACCGTCGAATATGCCCGGCTTGATGCGGTCCAGCACATCCTTCGGACTATCGACGATCAGTTCCGGAATCCCCATCTGCAAGGCAGTCGCCTCGTAGGCCGGCGTGCGACTGACAAATGGCACCACGCCCAACGCTAGCGCGGCGAGCATCTTGTTATTGCTCTTTTGCACACCTTCGAACGTGGTGGCATGAATCAATACGCAGAAATCGGTTGCGCTGAACAGTGACGGAAAGGTTTCGAGCTTCCACGCGCTTGTATTGAATTGCGGAAAGTTCTGGTGAAAATAGTCAACATAGTCGGCATTCAGCATGACGCTCACGTCGCGAACCTCTTCCGACGCCGCGATCTCCTGAAGGTAAGGAATCGCTGGCACGATATTGGGCGCGTTGCCAAACCAGCACGCGCGCAGCTTCTCGCCGGGCTGCCGGGCTGCCTTGGGCGTTTCGCGGTTGCTGGATTCAATATAATCAATGGGATCGGGAATGACCCAATGCTCCTGAATATGGGTAAAACCTGGCTCCTTGAGAAACACGCCGTGCCGGGTTTCTGTATCCACTATCACGATGGACACCAATTGCATGAACTGACTGAAGGTCGCTTCATCGGCCTTCAGACTGCCAAGCGCTTCCGGGCCATAATCGTCGATGTCGTAGACCACCACGCCGCCGTTACCATGCACCCATTGCGCCATCAGAAGCGCATCAGCATTGATGATTTTTTGCACCAACAATACATGCGGCGGATTATCAGGGTCAATGCCGACCGTCACACGATAGCCCATGCCGGCTAATTCGCGGCCCAGGCCGAAACACCGCAGACGCGAGCTGGCCGAGTTGATGGTCGCAGCCGGAACCAACGCGATATTGGGTCGGCCCGATGCAGTATTGAAAACAGCCATGGCGTACTTTAGTGGTTGTGATCAGTGTTGATAGAAGGATTTGATGCGTTCAACAACATAGTCCACGTCGCCGTCTTCCATTTTCAGATGGCAAGGCAGAGAAATGATCTTGTCACTGAGCCGATCAGCATTCGGCGTCTGGTTTTTTGCATACATCGGATAGCTCGTATTGGAGCGGTAATGCACGCCGGTTCCGACGCCATTCTTGTCCAGATACTCGATTAACTCGTTGCGTTCTTCGAGGATAAACTGGATCAGATGACGACTGCTTTCCTCGCCGTTGGCATGCGCGATGAAACGCAGACTGCCGACGCCGGCCAACTTGTCGGCATACATGGCCGCCAACTCGCGGCGGCGGGCGTTACCCGCATCCAGCGATTGCAGCTGCACAATCGCGATCGCCGCCATGATCGAATTGCCATTGTATTTGTAGCCGACGTCGTCCACCGAATAGAGCCATTTATACCCATCCTGCGAGCGCGAGTAGGTATCCTTGTTGATGCCGCACCAACTCAGTTGTCGCACCAGCTGATTTTCGGCCTCGGTTTGCACGGTGATCAGACCTGAGTCGGCAGTCGGCAAATTCTTGACCGCCTGGAACGAAAAGACCGAGTAGTCCGCATAAGCCGACAAATCCTTGCCGTTCAGACGCGATCCGGCGCTGTGTGCGGCATCCAGAATAAGCGATATTCCGCGCACCTTGCACAACGCTGCAATTTTGATCATTTCGCCGACATTGCCACCGATCGCCACAAAAATCACAGCGCGGGTCCTGGCAGTAATTTTTTTCTCCACTTCGGCTGCGGTAACGCATAGGGACTCGTCGACGTCAGCGAATACCGGCTCCAATCCAGCGTGCAAGATCGAATGATTCGTCGACACAAACGTCATCGCTGTAGAAATTACCTCGTCGCCATCCCGCCAGTTTCTGGTTTTCTTTAATAATTCCAGCAGCAGATGAATGCCATTGGTATTCGAATTCAGAAAGTGACAGTAAGGCTGACTAATAAAATCGGAAAACTTCTGTTCGAATTCAACCGTCTTGAAGCCGATACCGGTCCATCCCTTTTCGAGACAAATACGAATTTCTGCGAGACAGGCATCAACATCAAACGACGGCACGAAGAGCTGCACGTTTTTTTGTGTCACAAGAAACCTCTTTCAGCGGCAATGAAATGATGATCAGAAGAATTGCGCAATATTTTCAAATGACAGCGCAACTTATCTGGGTGTGATCAATGTCCAGCCCGGGCTGGACAAACCAGCTAACGGATGGTCGGCGGCGAGTCCCGACTTGCTTGACGCGGCGGTCAAGGGATTTGGTTTGATGAGAACTGGTTGGCTCGACAAGGCCGCCAGCGGATTACCAGCCGCAGCAGCCTTCTTGCTCGATGCAGCGATTAACGGGTTTGGCTTGGCGGAAACCGGTCGGCTCGCCAACGAAGCCAGCGAATTACTCGCAGCAGCCTCCTTCTTGCCCGATGCAACGGTCAGTTGATTGGGCGCCGCCAAGGAAGGTTTGTCGCTCAGACCAAAGTCTGCAAACTCCTTGATCGGCGTCAAATCGACGCCTTCGAATACCAATACGTCGCCGATCAATTTGTCTTCATAAAATTCGCCGTCGAACTGTCCTGGAAAGCGCATCAACGAGAAGACGATTTTTTCCACGGCGGCAGCACTCAGGTAGTAAGCCTCTCCGACGGCCCACGGTCGCAATATGGGGCGGCCATACACACTACGATTAAGCTTTGGATCCTGACACTGCCCCCAATGCGCGCAGCGATCGAATTCAGCAGGCGAGACGGGCACACCCACATAAGCAGCTTTGGCGCCTAGACCCTTCATGTTCTCCAGCAATTTCCTGCCGTTGACCAAGGACATACTGTCCTCAACTTTCAGCACATTGACCCGGGTGCCCAGGTTTTCATAGATCCAGGTCAATGCTGCCGCCACTTTTCTGCTTCGGCCTTCATAGCTGTCGGGTGCGTCGACCTGCAGTGCGCGAACTTGCTGAATGGG
>Ga0207695_10008756_pt1 | contig 12617 bp, 9 predicted proteins | sample KBSC54metaG_FD_184354 | JGI IMG/M metagenome (GOLD analysis project Ga0207695, IMG submission 184354) | Corn rhizosphere microbial communities from Kellogg Biological Station, Michigan, USA - KBS C5-4 metaG (SPAdes) (version 2) | ecosystem: Host-associated > Plants > Roots > Rhizosphere > Soil...
TTTCTCACTTTTTTTTCCGAAGATGCGGCGACTTTGGGCGGGGCGGCGCTCGCCGTGGCGGGGCAGTTGGCGACGCCATTCGGTCTTGCGGCCTGCTTCCTGGGAATCTGGCTGGGGGATCTGGGGCTTTACGCGCTGGCGCGCTATTTCGGCCGTCCTTTTCTGGGCCGCGCCTGGGTGAAGCGCCGGGTCAATGAAGACCGGTTAGCGAAGAGCGAAGCCTGGTGGAAGAAGCGGGGCCTGCTGGTTCTGCTGGTCGCCCGGTTCGTTCCGGGCCTGCGTCTTCCCACTTATCTGATTGCCGGTACCTTGGCGGTTCCGTTCCTGTCCTTTGCTGCGGTGACGGCGCTGATGGGGCTGGTATGGGTGCCGCTGGTGTTTACCCTGGTCTGGGCTGCGGGGACCAAGGCCGCCGCATGGTATGGGGCGGCGAAGGGCACGCTCATCATCGCGGCGGTGATCGTCCTTATCCTTGTGGGTCTGCCGGTTTTATTTCGCGGACGAATTCGCGCCGTGATCCGTTCGCCGGCCATACAACGCTGGCTGCAATGGGAATTCTGGCCCGCCAATCTCTTCTACATTCCCATCGGGCTGAATTATCTGCGGCTGGCAATCAAATATCGCGGCCTCAATCTGCCCACCATCGCCAATCCGGGCATGCTGACCGGCGGCATTGTGGGCGAGTCGAAAGATGAGATTCTCCGCGACCTGTTTCGGACTTCACCCGCCTTCACCGCCCGTGCCGCCTTGATTGCGCGCGGAACCGGGAAGGAGCGCATGGCGCAGTTCGAGCGTCTTTGCACGGAACAGGATTTGCGCCTGCCGGTGGTGCTGAAGCCCAATATCGCGCAACGCGGCAGCGGCTTTAGGCTGGTGCGCATGCCGGACGATGCGCGCGAGTATCTGGAGCAGGTGTCCGGCGAGGTGCTGCTGCAGGAATATGCGGCGGGTCCCTGTGAAGTGGGAATTTTCTATTACCGGTTTCCGAATGAGGAGCGGGGGCACATCTTCGCGATCACCGAAAAGATTTTTCCCTCGGTCACGGGTGATGGCCGTCGCACGGTGGAAGAACTGATCCTGGATGACAGCCGCGCCGCGATCATGGCCCGCACATATCTGCATCGCCATCGCGCCATTCGCGGCAAGGTGCTGGCGGAAGGCGAGCGCCTCAAGCTGGTGGAAGCTGGCAATCATTGCCAAGGCTGCATCTTCCGCGACGGGATGCATCTGTGGAGCCCGGCGCTGGAAGCGCGCATCGATCAGATTTCGCGCCAGGTGCCGGACTTTTTCATCGGCCGCTATGATGTCCGCTATGCCGAGGATGGCGACATTCTGGCGGGCGAGAATTTCAAGATCCTGGAACTGAATGGCGCGGCTTCCGAAGCGACCAGCATCTATGATAGCCGCAATTCCCTCTTCCAGGCCTATGCGACGCTGTTCCGGCAATGGGATCTGGTCTTCGCCATCGGCGCCGCCAACCGCAAGCTGGGGCATCGGCCCGCGACTGTGAGCCTACTCAGGGGCGAATGGAAAAAATATCAGCAGCTCAGCGCCTGCTATCCCATGGCCGATTAGCGCGCTCCTCCGATGTGCACGGTTTCGTTTCAGCCGACGCGCCACGGATTCATGCTGGCGATGAATCGCGATGAGCAGGTCACGCGCGTGCGTGCGCAATTGCCGCGTCGTCATTGGACCGGAACGCGCGCGTCGCTTTATCCCAGCGAGGAAGGCGGGGGTACCTGGATCGGCGCCAATGACGCCGGGCTGACCTTGGCCTTGATCAATTGGTATGCCAAACCGCAACGTGATCGCAGCCTATGTGTCAGCCGCGGGATCATCATTCCGCATTTTCTAGCGGCAGAAAATTTGGCAGACGTCGCGGCGATGTTCTCCGACCTGCCGATGGCGAAAATCAATCCATTCCGGCTGATCGCCGCCTCGGCAAAGGAGCGTCGGCTGCGCGAATGGCGGTGGGACGGCAAGGATTTGACCTGCAAGCGCTTTGGTTGGGCGCGCCGCCACTGGTTCTCGTCCGGTTATGACGAAGCCTTGGTCAATAAGGCGCGAAGCGCGGTCGTGCGCGGCACAGGGAAATCATCTCTGACGCCCGCCCGGCTGCGAAAACTGCATCAATCGCACCTTCCGGAGCGAGGGCCGTTTTCCATCTGCATGCACCGCGCGGAAGCGAAGAGCGTCAGCTATACGGAAGTTGTAGCAGCGAAACCCGGCGTCACAATGCGCTACGCCGCCGGATCGCCTTGCGTGAAAAGCCCGGGCGCGCCCCGCTTGCTGTCCTTTGCGGACGAGGCGTGAAGATCAGCCACGATAGAAGACGCGCCAGACCGTGCCTTTCTGGCTGTCGGTGATGTAGAGCGAGCCATCTGGCGCCACGGCCACGCCATCGGGACGCGCCGGATAGTCATTCTGGGTTTTGACCGGCGCGGAGCCGGCGAATTTATCCGCAAAGACTTCGAATTTGCCGGATGCCTTGCCATCGCTGCTCATCGGCTGGAAAACCACCGCGCCCGGGCGCTGTTCGCCGGAACGATTCCAGGAGCCGTGGAACACGATGAAAGCGCCGCCCCGATAAGACGCGGGGAACTGCTTGCCGTCATAGAATTTCACATCGACGGGCGCCCAATGCGCCGGGAAACTGGCCGTCGGTAAGGTGAATTTGGCGCAGCGCGCCGCTTCCTTGCCGTCGCCGCCATATTCCGGGTTGAGCAGGAGCTTCTGGTGGCGATAGTCGAAATAGCAATACGGCCAGCCGAAATCTGCGCCCTGGTCGGCGCGGTACATCACTTCGGCGGGACCGTCATTGTTATCTTCGGCGCTGAAATGCTCCGGATAGAGCACGTCGATCTGGTCGCGGTTGTTCATCACTGTATAGATCGCGCCATGGCCCCAGGCCACGTCAGGTTCCTGGCGTAGACCGGTGACGATGCGGGTGCCGTCCGATTGTTTCTGATTCAGCTTGGCGGCACTGAATTTCCAGATGCCGCCATGGGTTTCCAGCAGCGGGCAGGGATCCTGGCCGGGCGAATCCTTCAATCGGTCGCGAACCTGACACGCGTTGGAAGGGCTTCCCACATTGACGTAGAAATTGCCTTTGTCGTCGAAGGCGATGCCTTTGTCATTGTGCTCGCGGGCGCTGTCGAAGCCGGAGACGACGATCTCCGGCTGACCCTGCGGCACCAATTGGTCCGGCGTCATCTTGTAGCGGACCACCTGGGTGGGTTGGGCGACATAAAGATAGCCGTCGTGCAGCGCGACGCCGGTGGCACTGCCATTGTCGGCCAGTCCATCACCGAATTTCTGCTGCACGTCGAAATGGCCGTCGCCTTTGGAATCATGCAGTGCCACCAAACCGCCGGACTTGCCGCCGCTGGCGCGCAAAGCGACATAAAGATCGCCATTGGCCGCCGCCACCGCGTGGCGGGCGTAACCCAGGCCGTCTGCGGCGATCATGGCGCAGAAGCCTTTGGGCAAGGCGATGCCACCATTGTCGGACGCACAGGCGGGCGCCGCCGAAGCCGGAGCCGCCGCGAACGCGCTCGCCGTCAGCGCCAGGACCGAGGCTGCGATTTTCATCTTTTGCATTCTTGTTCTCCTGTTTTGGTGCAGGCGGCCGGTTGGCGTAACCGTTCGGGGAGCCAGGCGAATGACACAACAGGAAACCGCCCGAACGCATCCATGAAAGCTCCGCACCGAAAGAATAGTTCGTTATATACTATCGGATATCACGCTTATTTTCACCGCGCCAGTGTTCCGGCGGCGGGCGAGGCTATTGGCGCGGCGATAATTGCACGAACTTGTCATCGCTGCGAAGATAATGGCCAGCCGTTGCGGACAGACTGTCAATGACATTGATCTTGTTGGCCTATCTGGGCGGCGTTCTCACCATCGTCAGCCCCTGCATCTTGCCGGTGCTGCCGTTCGTGTTCGCGCGGGGCGGGCGGCCTTTCCTGACCGGTACTTTGCCGCTCCTGGCGGGCATGATCGTGATGTTCGCAGCGGTGGCGAGCCTGGCGGCGGTGGGCGGCGGCTGGGCGGTGAGCGCCAATCAATATGGCCGCATCGCCGCCATGGTCTTGCTCACGCTTTTTGCCGTCACGTTGCTATCGCGCACCCTGGCGGATTATCTCACCCGACCACTGGTGGCGCTGGGCGACCGGCTGTCCGGCGAGGCGGGCACCGGCTCCGGTATCGGTGCGTCCTTCCTTCTGGGCATCGCCACCGGATTGCTATGGGCGCCGTGCGCCGGGCCAATCCTGGGACTGGTGCTGACGGGCGCCGCGATCAGCGGCGCCAGCGTTCAGACAACTTTATTGCTGCTGGCCTATGCCGCCGGCGCGGCGACATCGCTGGCGCTGGCGTTGCTGGTGGGCGGACGCTTGTTCGCGGCGATGAAGCAGTCGCTGGGTGCCGGTGAGTGGGTGCGCCGCGCGCTGGGCGTGCTGGTTCTGGCAGGCGTAGCGGCCATCGCCTTTGGCCTCGACACCGGATTTCTCACCCGGGTGTCGCTGGCGAGCACCTCGCGCTTCGAACAGGGCCTGGTTGATAAATTCTTGCCCGCCAAAGCGATCAAGACCGTAGCGGTGGCGGGCAGCGATCTTCCCATCGAGGGCACGATGCCGGAACTGACCGGCGCCACCGGCTGGCTGAATACGCCGCCGCTGACGCGGCAGGCCTTGCGCGGCAAGGTGGTGGTGGTCGATTTCTGGACCTACTCCTGCATCAATTGCCTGCGCGCCTTGCCGTACATTCGCGCCTGGGCCGCGAAGTACAAAGATCACGGCCTAGTGGTGCTGGGCGTGCATGCGCCAGAATTCGCGTTTGAAAAGGATCCCGCCAATGTGAAGAAGGCGGTGGAAGATATGGGCGTCACCTATCCCGTGGCGCTCGATTCCAATCTCGCCATATGGCAGGCCTTCAACAATCAATATTGGCCGGCGCATTATTTCATCGATGCGGAAGGCCGCATCCGTGCCCATCATTTCGGCGAAGGCGAATATGACAAGTCCGAACGCATCATCCAGACCCTGCTGAAGGAAGCCGGTTACAAGGATGTGCCGGGCGGCATTGTCGATCCCAACGCCAAAGGGGCGCTTGCCGCCGCCGACGAAAACAACATGCAGTCGCCCGAGACCTATCTGGGCTATGGGCGGGGGAGCGGCTTTGCTTCCAACACACCGCAGCCGGACAAGATTGCAACTTACACGACGCCCTATCCCCTCGGCCCCAACCAATGGGGGCTTACCGGCCGCTGGACCATTGGCGAGGAGAAGTCGGTGTCCGCCGCTGCCGGAACCAAGATCACTTTCTATTTTCATGCCCGCGATCTGCATCTGGTGCTGGGGTCCGGCGCCGACAGCAAGCCCGTACGCTTTAAAGTGACATTGGATGGCCAGCCGCCGGGTGCGGCGCATGGCGCGGATGCCGATGAAGCGGGCAACGGCACGGTTACGGGACAGCGCTTGTATCAGTTGATCCGCCAGCAAGGCGTGATCGGAAATCGCACATTCAGCATCGAATTCCTGGATCCCGGTGTGGAGGCTTACGCGTTCACATTCGGATGACACACATTTGCCAACCATCGCGCCCGGCTTTTGCCTAAAAGGGAAGGCTGGCGTAGGCTTCCTGTATCGATCTATCGGCGGATACCGGTATGAAGCGAAAACCTCTTTACAGCCGCGCTTCCCGGCGGCGTTCCGGTTCGCCGGTCGGCGACGCGGGAACGCCTGTCGCCTGGTCTTTTGAAGACGATCAGGGCCCGTCTCTCGCTGTTGAAATCTGGCGCAAAACCAAGACGTTCGCAGCGCGCCATGACCGCAGCCTGCCGGCCGCCGCCGCCGTATTGATCGTGGCCGGTCTTTTCGGCGCCTGGCAATGGTTCCATCCGGGTCCCACCGCGCTGACGCAATGGGACATCGACAATGCGGTCAAGTACACGCTGAGCAATACGCCGCCCGGTCCGGCGGAAACCACCGTGGCCGCCGCCACGGTCGGCCCTTCGGTGGTGCGGGTGGATGGGTTCCTCTCGCCCGAACATGCGGCGGAGCAGGCCAAGCTGGAAGCAAAAGAAGCGAAGAAGAGCCATCTCAAGATCCAGCCCATGCCGCCGCCCAAATCCTCGGACGGCAAAGATGCGGATAAGGACAAGGATAAATCCAAGGACGAAAGCCCGGATTCCACCGGCACTGGCGTTGTCATCGACGACAAGGGCGACATCCTCACCAATCTGCATGTGATCCATTCCACAGACCGCTGGGTGGTGACCTTCTTCGATGGGAGCAAGTCGGAAGCCACGGTGGTGAATGTGCAGCCGGAAAATGATCTGGCGGTGATCCGCACCAAGACGCAGCCCGACGATCTGAAGCCCGCGACCCTGGCTTCGACCGCCAATCTGTTTCCCGGCGACACAGTGGTGGCGGTGGGCTTTCCCTTCGGCATCGGGCCCTCGGTCTCGTCAGGTGTGGTGGCAGGCCTGAAGCGCGAATTCGACGATCCGTCCGAAAAAGACAAACCCACGCTCACCAATCTGATCCAGTTCACCGCGCCGGTGAATCCGGGCAATTCGGGCGGGCCGCTGGTCAATCGCGACGGCGAAGTCGTGGGCATTGTGACGGCGATCTACAATCCCACCGGCCAGCGCGTGTTCGCGGGCATGGCCTTCGCCGTGCCGATCGAGAATGCCGCCAAAGCGGTGGGCAACAATCCTCTCTGACAAAAGGGTTTCACGCATGGCCAGTGGTGCGCATGAAGGGTTGGAACATCTTCTCTATGAAGTGAAGAAAGTCGTGGTCGGCCAGGATCATTTCCTGGAACGGGTGCTGGTCGCGCTTCTGGCGGGCGGGCATCTTTTGGTCGAAGGCGTGCCGGGCCTGGCCAAGACTTTAACAGTCTCGACCCTGGCGCGGGCGATGCAAGGCAGCTTCAAGCGCATCCAGTTCACGCCCGACCTCGTCCCCGCCGATCTGGTCGGTACGCGGGTCTATAATCAAAAGAGCGGCGAATTCTCCACCGTGCTGGGACCGGTCTTCGCCAATCTGGTGCTGGCCGACGAAATCAACCGCGCACCCGCCAAGGTGCAGAGCGCGCTTCTGGAAGTGATGCAGGAGCGTCAGGTCACCATCGCGGGCGAAAGCCATCCGGTGCCCAAGCCCTTTGTGGTGATGGCGACGCAGAATCCGATCGAGACCGAAGGCACCTATGCCTTGCCGGAAGCGCAGGTCGACCGCTTCATGATGAAAGTGCTGGTGGGATATCCCAGCGAAGACGAGGAGTTTGTCATCGTTCAGCGTGTCACCGGCATGGCGGCGGCGATCGGCGCCGTCACCACCACCGATGAGTTGCTGGCGATGCAGGCGCAGACCCGCAAGATCTATATCGATCCCGCGCTGGTCACCTATGCGGTGCGGCTGGTTGCGGCGACACGCGATCCCGGCCGGGCAGGCTTACATGGCCATTCCCGTTTCATTCTTTATGGGGCAAGCCCCCGTGCCACTATCGGCCTGATCGAAGCGGGCCGGGCCTTGGCCTATCTGCGCGGCCGCGATTATGCGCTCCCCGCCGACGTGGTGGACGTGGCCGCGGATGTGCTGCGCCACCGGGTGGTGCCGTCCTATGAGGCGCTGGCCGAAGGCATTGGCGCCGACGATCTGGTGCGCGACATCATGCGGGCCGTGCCCGCGCCCGAAAAGGTTTTGGAGCGCCATGACCGCGCCGCGAACGCCTGACGCGGTTCTTCGCCGCCTCGATCTGAAGATCATCCGCCGGCTGGAAGGCCTGCTGCAGGGTGATCACCGCACTGCGTTTCGCGGTCAGGGCTTGGATTTCGCGGATGTGCGCGAATATCAGTATCACGACGATGTGCGGCATATGGACTGGAACGTCACCGCGCGGCTTCAGATTCCCCATGTGCGTGAATTTCTGGAAGACCGGGAAATCACCGCCTGGTTCCTGCTCGATATGAGCCCGTCGATCGATTTCCAGTCGGTCAGCGTCTCCAAGCGCACGGTGCTGACCGAATTCACCACCCTGATGTGCCGCTTCCTGTCCGGCAAAGGCAATCGCGCGGGGGCGCTGCTGTTTACCGGCGGGGTCGAGCGCATGGTCCCGGCGCGGGGCGGGCGGCAGCAATTTCTGGTGTTGCTGGACGCGCTGGGCCGCTACCGCGCGCCGAAAAAAGCGCAAGCGACCGATCTCAAGCGCGTCTTGTCCGACGCGGCCAAGATGATCCGCCGCCGCTCGCTGGTCTTTGTGGTGTCCGATTTCATCAGTGCTCCGGGTTGGGAAAAGCCGCTCAGCCAGCTCGCCAGCCGTCATGATGTGATCGCGGTTCGCCTGACCGACCCCTTGGAAGTGCGCCTGCCCGATCTGGGGCTGATAACCTTTCAGGACGCGGAGAGTGGCGATCAGCTTTTCGTTGATACCCATGACAAGGGGTTCCGCGCCCGCTTCGTTGCCGCTGCGGAAAAACGGGACGAGGAGTTGATGACCGCGTTCACCGCCGCCGGCGTGGATGCCCTGGAATTGTCCACTGAAGACGATGTCGCCGATGCGGTGCTGCGCTTCGCCGATATGCGCCGCTTGCGTTTCGCAAAGAAGACCGCATGAAGCAATGGGCGATCAAGACCTGGGGCTTGGTCCCGCATATCGGCTTTCTCTGGCCGATGTTCCTGTGGCTTCTGATCGCCGTGCCGCTGGCGGTGGCGCTGTATGTGCTGTTCCTGCGTCGCCGCAAAAAATCGGCGTTGCGCTATGCCAATATGGCGATGGTCAAGAGCGCGGCGGGCGCGATGGGCTGGCGGCGCCATGTCCCGCCCGCGCTGATGCTGGCCGCGCTGACATTATTGCTGCTGGCGATGGCGCGCCCCACTGCGCTGGTCAGGCTGCCGTCCTCCCGCGCCGTGGTGATGCTGGCGATGGATGTGTCGGGCAGCATGCGCGCCGCCGACGTGAAGCCGTCGCGGATCGAAGCCGCCCAGGCCGCCGCCAAGCAATATATCAAGGATCAGCCCAAGGACGTTCAGATCGGGATCGTCGCGTTCGCCGCCACCGCGCTGACGGTGCAGAATCCCACCACCGACCGGCTGGCGCTGAACGCGGCTGTTGACCGGTTCGAATTGCAGCGCGGCACGGCGGTGGGCAGCGGTATTCTGGTTTCGCTCTCCACCATTTTCCCCAAGGAAGATTTTCCGATCAGCAATTTTGCCGGCGGCGGTTTCGGCAACGGCAATGGCGGGTTTGGCTTTGGCGGCGGCGATCGTTTCAACCGCTTTGGCGGCCGCGCGCTGGGAGACCGGGGCAAGGACCCCGCGCCCAAGAAAAAGCATGTGCCGGTCGAGCCGGGCTCCTACAAGAATGCCGTGGTAATCCTGCTCACCGATGGGCAGACCAATGCGGGTTATGACCCGGTGGAGGCGGCGCGCATCGCTTCGGAATATGGCGTGCGTGTCTATACAGTGGGCTTCGGCACCACCAAGGGCAATGTGGTGGGCTTTGGCGGCTTCTCGATGCGTGCCCAGCTGGACGAAGTGGCATTGAAAAAGATCGCCGACATGACGCGGGGGCGTTATTTCCACGCGGGCAGCGCCGACGACCTGAAACAGGTTTATAGCGTGCTCTCCAAGCAGCTGGTGATGGAGACCAAGGAGATGGAAATCACCTCCTTCTTCGCCGGGCTTGCCGCGCTCCTGATGCTGGCATCCGCCGGCCTTTCGCTGATCTGGTTCGGCAGAGTTCTGTGAAATCCGGCATACGCAGTAATCCGGCACACACTCTTCGCCGCGCCGCAATCGTCTTGGGCGCGAGCTTGCTTGCGGTGATTGTTGTTTGCGGCGGTTTGCTGGGGGTGTTCCTCTGGCATTTTCATATTTTCGCACCCAAGCCGGGCTATCCCGCGCCCGCCTCGGCGCTGGAGGCGCAGCGCCAGGACCTGGATTATTTTTCAAGGCTGATGGCGCTGGATCGCGCTTTTTCGCCGGCAGCCCGCGCAGAGGGTGAAAAACGCGTTGCGGCGCTGCGGGATCTTTCCGCGCCCTTGCAGCCCGCCAAGCTGCATGTCGCACTGATGCAGGTCATGGCCTTGGCCGACAATGGCCACAGCCGGATGCGCCCCACCGCGCCGCAGGACACGCTGTTGCTGCCGGTCAGGGTTACGCGCTTTGCGGAAGGCTTTTATGTGATGCGCGCCGCGCCGGCCCATCGCGCGCTGCTGGGCGGGCGCGTGGAAGCGATCAACGGGGTGCCGTTCGATCAAGTGCTTACGCGGCTGGAGACGCTGAAGGGGGGAACGGAAGCTTTTCGCCGCGAGAATGCCGCCGTCTATATCGTGATTCAGGACTTGCTTTACGGTCTTGGCATCGCATCGGGCCCGCGCACCTCGGTGTGGACGGTCCGACTGCCCGATGGGCAGCAAGTTACCGAAACCCTCACGGCGACGCCCCTGGTGAAAGGCGATGAGTTGCCCAATGGCGTGCGCTGGCTCTCACCCGAGCCACTCCACGGGTCCACAAAGGACTGGGTCGCTTATCGCCCGGCATCCGGTTCTGTTCCGGAAACCTGGCGCGATTTCGACAATCATTTCCGCCGTATCGTCACATCGGGAAGCTGTGCGATTACGGTGCGGCTGCAACATATCGTGGACACTGACGGACAGAAGATTGCACCGTTCCTCGTCGATACTGAGGCAGCGTTGCGTTCCTATCCGCCGTGCGCCGTTATTCTGGATCTGCGCGGCGACAGCGGCGGCGATTATACCAAAGCCTGGCACTTCACCCATGTGCTGCCTACGCTGCTGGCGCCCGGCGGGCGCATTTTCGTGCTGACCGATCCGCAGACTTTCTCCGCCGCCATCACCGCAACGGCTTTCGCAAAAGAGGCCGGTGGCGACAAGGTGACGATCATCGGCGAACCGGTGGGCGACCGGCTTTCCTTTTTCTCCGAAGGGGGAAGTGGCTGCTTGCCGAACCTGAAAGTCTGTGTGAGCTATCAGACGGGCAAGCATGACTACGCCCGGCCCTGCCGCGATTGGGGCCAATGCTTTTGGCTGAACTGGTTTTATCCTGTACGGGTCAAGAGCCTTGAGCCGGACATTTTGGTCCCGCTGCGCTTTGCCGACTGGAACCGGGGGCGTGATGCGGCCTATGCGGAAGCGCTCGCCAAGGCCACCCCGAGCGGCTGAAACCTGTTTGCCCCGTTGCAAAGCCGCCCGCTATCGCCCCTAATCCCTGCAAACGGGGGGATATTGCATGGCTGATTCCGGTCATATGGCGGATGCGCATCATGTCCGCGGCCGCCTGCTGCGCATTTTCGGGCTGGGCTTCGGCCTGGCGGTGGTGCTGGGCGGTGTTATCGGATCGGGCATCCTGCGCAATCCGTCTGTGGTGGCGGCGGGCTTCCTCAATCCCACCTGGATCATTCTGGCGTGGCTGGCGGGCGGACTGTTCCTGGCGGTGGATGCCATGCCGACCGTGGAACTGGGCGCGGCCATCCCAAAATCCGGCGGGCCTTATCCGCTGGCTGTGCGGGCTTTGGGGCCTTTCGCCGGTTTCTTTGTCGGTTGGGCGGATTGGCTGCAACTGATTTTCTCTACCGGCTTTATCGCCGTGGCGTTTGGCGAGCAGGTGCAGCGGCTTGGGCTGCTGCCGGGACTGACCACGGGCGAGATCGCGGTGCTGCTTGTATTTGCTTGCGGTGCCCTCAACTTCATCGGCGCCAAGGTCGGCGGCATGTCCCAGAGCATCGGCAGCGCTTTGAAAGCGATCGGTCTTTTGGTGATCGTGGCGGTGTTGTTTCTGGCGCACGGAAAAGCCGGTGTTGCGGTCGCGCCGCCTCCGCCCGCATTCAGTTGGATCGCTGCGGCGGTGGCGATCCGCGCGATCTATGGCGCCTATGGCGGCTGGGAAGCGGCGGTTTATTTTTCTGAAGAACTGCATGAGCCGGAACGCAATGTGGCGCGCGCCACTTTCGGCGGCATCGCCTTGGTGACGGTGATCTACACGCTGATCAATGCGGCAGTGCTGCATGTACTGCCCATGGGCGTCTTGACCCGCTCGACCCTGGCGGTGTCTGACGCCATGGCGGCGGTGTTGGGGCCCGGCAGCGGCGTGGTGGTGACATTGGTCGCGATGTGGTGCGTCGCCACCATCGCCAATCTCCAGGTGATGGAGCATGTAAGGAATACCTACGCCATGGCGCGCGAAGGCAGGCTGCCCCCTGTGCTCGCCACGGTCTCGAAAAGCGGCACGCCGCGCGCGGCCCTGGGTGTGGTGGTGGTGGCGACCTCGCTGGTAATTCTGGGTGCGGATCACATCAAGGGCGGTCTCTACGAAGTGCTGCTCAACCTCTACGCCCCCAACATCATGATCATCTTCCTGCTGCTGAGCTTTGGTGCGATCCGCCTCAGACAGAAGGAGCCGGACCTGCCCAGGCCCTACAAGATGCCGCTTTATCCCTTGCCCGCGCTGATTGCCATCGGGGCCAATGGTCTGCTGGTCGTGCTGTTCGTGGTGTCGGACTGGCGCACCGGGCTTTATTCGCTGCTGAGCCTGTCTTTGGCGTTCCCGCTTTACTTCCTGGGGCGCGGCCGCAAACCTGCTTGAGATGAATGG
>Ga0207695_10008757_pt1 | contig 12617 bp, 11 predicted proteins | sample KBSC54metaG_FD_184354 | JGI IMG/M metagenome (GOLD analysis project Ga0207695, IMG submission 184354) | Corn rhizosphere microbial communities from Kellogg Biological Station, Michigan, USA - KBS C5-4 metaG (SPAdes) (version 2) | ecosystem: Host-associated > Plants > Roots > Rhizosphere > Soil...
GACATCGCCCGGCTCCCGGACGAGCGCGGCATCCGCGAGTCGCAAGCCGCGGTGGAGCGGCTCATCGCGCGCGAGCGCGACCGCGGCATCGAGAGCGCGCGGATCGTGCTCGCGGGCTTCTCGCAGGGCGGCGCCATCGCGCTGCAGGCGGGGCTTCGCCACGCGAACCGGCTGGGCGGGATCGCCGCGCTCTCGACGTACCTCGCGCTCCAGGACTCGCTCGCGGCCGAAGGCGCCGCGGCCAACCGCTCGACGCCTATCTTCATGGCGCACGGGACCGAGGATCCGATCGTGCCGCTCGCGCTCGCCGAATCGTCGAGGCAGGCCCTGCGCGCCCAGGGCTACGAGGTCGAGTGGCACACCTGGCCCATGCCGCACGCCGTGTGCGGCGAGGAGATCCAGGCGCTCGCGGAATTCCTCGCGCGGATCTACGGCGACGGCGCGGGCGCCGCGTCACGCTCGTCGATCCTGCTGCCCGGCCGCTAGGGCGCCGGCGTGGCGAGCGGCTTTCCCTTCTCGACCACGTAGGTCGCGATCACGCGCGCGGTCCCGCCCTCGGCCCTCGCGTCGTGGATGCGCCCCGCGGGAATGAAGTAGCTCTCGCCGGCCTTCAACGTCCGCGGCGCCTCGCCGTCGATCGTGAGCACGGTCGCGCCTTCGAGCACGTAGCCCGTCTCGATGCCGGGATGGCTGTGGCGGCCGGTCGATCCGCCGGCGGCGATCTCGGCCACTCCGAGCACCGCCTCGCGCTCCGGGGTCACGTCCCCGCGCTGAAGGATCGTGCGTTTGATGGCGGGAGCCTGCGCGAGGGCGAGGGCGGCGGCGCAGGCGGCAAGGACGGCAAGGGGCTTCGCGATCTTCATGGGCTTTCCTTCAAGGGCTCTGGGGGGCGGGGGGAAACACGAGGGGCTCGAGCGCCCGGCGCAGGTCGTCCGGCAGGCGTTCCACCGGCCGGCGGGAGGCGCGCTCGACGTACACGTGCACGAAATGGCCCTGCGCCGCGGCGGTGGCGGAGCCCGGACCGAAGAGCGCCAGCTCGTAGCGCACGCTCGAGCGGCCGATGTGCGCGACGCGAAGCCCCACCGTCACGGGATCGGGATACGCGAGCGACGCGAAGTAGCGGCACCCGGTCTCCACCACGAGGCCCACGACCGGGCTCGCCGCGATGTCCAGCGCGCCGCGGGAGATGAGCCACGCGTTCACGGTCGTGTCGAAGAACGAGTAGTGGACGGCGTTGTTCACGTGCCCGTACGCGTCGTTGTCCATCCAGCGCGTGGCGATCTCGTGGAAGTGCGGGTAGGCGGCGCGCGCCTGGGGCTCCGGCCGCGCCATGTCAGGCGAGCGTCTTTCCGGCCTCCGCCTCGTCGGCGAGGAGCGAGCTCGCCGGTGCCGGACGCGTGTAGACGCCCGGCACGGGACAGACGCTCCCGTCGAGGAAGCTCGCGACCTCCTCGCGGCGCTTCATCGTGTCCTCGTAGCCCAGGGAGATCAGCTCGTTGCAGTACCCGCGCTCGAAGAGCAGGTAGCTCGCGAGGTTGGCGCCCCCGCGGCGCATGGCGCCCACGGAGCGCATGAGGAAGCGGATCGACCACGGCAGGTTCGCCACGTGCTTCACCGCGATCGCGTCGAGCGGCACCGAGGGTGTCAGGACCAGCACGTCCACGTGGTGGAGCGAGAGGCCCATGCGCTTGAGCGTCTCCGGCTCCACGCAGCTGATCGTGCGGTTGATGCGCTCCAGGCGCTCGAGGTCCACGGCGAGGCTGTCGAGGAAGATCGAGTTCATGACGTGGCCCGCGACCTGCGCCAGCGACGGGTAGAGGTCCCCGCGCGTGCGCTGCGGCGCCTCGTCCCGGATCCGCGCCGTGCCGATCACGAGCACGCGGTCCGCGCCCAGGTGGAGCGCGGGGCTCACCGGCGCGATCTGCCGCATCGAGCCGTCGCCGAAGAACTCGCGGTTGAGGCGATGCGCGGGAAAGAGGAACGGGATGGCGCTGGAGGCCATCAGGTGCTCCACGCCGATCTTCGTGCGGATGCCGAGGCGCTGCGACCGGCGCCACGCCTCCGTGCCCTCGCCGCCCTGGAAGAAGCTGCAGCTCTGGCCGGACGTGTACCCGGAGCAGGTGATCGCGACGGCGTCGAGCGCACCGGCGTCGATGTTCGCCTGGATCCGCGAGAAATCGAGGCTCCGCGCGAGGAGGCTCTCCAGCGGGCGGTTGTCGAGGAGCGAGATCCGCTTGTTCCGCAGGAACGCGCCGAAGAGGAAGCCCGCGAACCACCGCAGGCTGTTCGCGGCGACGCCCGGGAAATCCGCGCGGTAGACGTGGTGCGGCTGGAAGTGGCGCCAGACCTCGAGGAGGCTTTCGACGGCGCGGCCGAAATGGTCTGCGTTCACGGCGAGCGCTCCGGCGTTCACCGCGCCCGCGGAGGTCCCGCAGATGATGGGGAACGGGTTCGGGCGGGCGTCCGGCAGCATCTCCTTCAGCGCCTGGAGGGCGCCCACCTGGTAGGCGGCGCGGGCGCCGCCGCCCGCGAGCACGAGGCCCGCCTTTCCGCCCTTCCTTTCCATCGCTCCCCCCGGGGCGGGGCTCAGCCCGGTCCCGCGGCCGCCCTGCCCCTCTCCTTTCGCACCGGTGTACCCGCTGCGCGGGCGTTTTGCAACATCTCCAGCGCGTGCCGCCGGGTGGCCTCGGTGATCGTGAGGCCGCCCAGCATGCGTGCGACCTCGCCCACGCGGGCCTCGCCTTCGAGCGGCTCAACCGTCGCGAATGCCCCCTGCGGGCCGGATTGCTTGGCGACCCGAAGCTGCTGGCGGGCGTGCACGGCCACCTGCGGGAGGTGGGTCACGCTCAGCACCTGGTGATGCCGCCCCAGCGACTGGAGGAGCCGGCCCACGATCTCCGCGACGCCGCCGCCGATCCCCGAATCGACCTCGTCGAAGACCAGCGTCGGCACCGACGCCCCGCCCGAGAGGAGCACCTGGATCGCGAGCGAGATGCGCGAGAGCTCGCCCCCGGAAGCCACCCGCGCGAGGGGCGCGAGCGCCTGGCCCGCGTGCGCCGCGACGCGCAGCTCGACCGATTCCAGCCCGCCCGCGCCCGGCGTCTCCAGGGGTTCCAGCGCCACCTCGAGCCGGCCGCCCGCCATGGCGAGCCCCTGCATCGTCCGCGTGACCTCCGCGCCCAGGCGCTTCGCCGCCTCGCGGCGCGCGGCCGAGAGGCCCGCGGCCTCCTCGCGATACGCGCGCTCCGCCGCGGCCTCCTGCTCCCGCAGCGCCTCGAGGCTTTCCTCCCCGCCCAGCTCCGCCAGGCGCGCGCGCCGCTCGGAGAGCGCCTCCGGGAGCCGCGCGGGCTCCACGCGATACTTCCGCGCCGCGTCGAAGACCGCCTTCAGCCGGCCGTCCAGCTGGGCGAGGCGCGCGGGATCCTGCTCGAGGCGCTGCAGGTAACGGCGCAGCTGCTGGGCGCTTTCCGCGGCGTGCACGCCCGCGGTTTCCGCCGCGCGCCGCGCTTCCTCGAGGTCCGGATCCAGCCCCGCCGCGTGCGCGAGGCGCGAAGCCGCCGCGGCGAGGCGCGAGACGGCGGACTCCTCCGATTCGTCGAGCGCCTCGGCGGCTTCCGAGACCGCCTCGATCAGCTCCTGCGCGTGGGCCAGGCGCCGGTGCTCCGCCTGGTCCTCCTCCCAGGCCGCGGGACCGAATGCGAGGGCTTCGAGGTCGCGGATCTCGTGGGCGAGGAGCTCGCGCTCCCGCGCGGAGCTCGCCTGCGCGCGCTCGCGGGCGGCGCGCTGCTCCGCCACCTTCCGCCACGCGCCGTGGCGCACCGCCACCTCGCGCGCGGCGCTCTCGCAGCCGGCGAAGGCGTCCAGCAGCGCGCGCTGGCGGTCGCGCTTCAAGAGGAGCTGGTGCTCGTGCTGCCCGTGGATGTCCAGGAGGAGCTCGCCCAGCTCGCGGAGCTGCGCGGCCGTGGCGGGGCGCCCGTTCACGAAGGCGCGCGAGCGCCCGGCGGCGTCGATCGTGCGGCGGACGAGGCAGGCGCCGTCGCCCTCCTCCAGGTCCTGCGCCTCGAGCCACGCCCGCACGGCCGGTGCGCGCGCCGCGTCGAAATCCGCGGTGATGTCCGCGCGCTGCGCGCCGGGACGCACGACGCCCGCGTCCGCGCGGTCCCCGAGCGCCAGCTTCAGCGCGTCCACCAGGATCGACTTGCCGGCGCCCGTCTCCCCCGTGAGCGCCGTGAACCCGGAGGCGAGCTCGAGGTCGAGCCGCTCGACGATCACGTAGTCGCGGATGGAGAGCGCCCGGAGCATGGCGGCCTACGACGTGCGCTCGCTCCAGCGCAGCTTCTGCCGCAGCATGGAGAAGTAGCGGTAGCCGCGCGGGTGGAGGAGCGTCGCCGGCCGGGACGCGGCCGAGACGCACACCACGTCGTTGGGCTCGAGCTCCCAGTACGACTGCACGTCGAAGTTGGCGCGCGCATCGACGCCGCGCACGAGCGTCACCTCGACCTTCGACGTGCTGCGGATCGCGACCGGCCGGTTGGAGAGCGTGTGCGGCGAGATCGGCACCAGCGCGATCGCGGAGAGCGCGGGGTGCAGGATCGGGCCGCCCGCGGAGAGCGCGTAGGCGGTGGAGCCCGTGGGCGTGGCGACGATGAGACCGTCCGCGCGCAGCGTGTAGATGAACTCCCCGTCCACCGTCACCGCGAACTCGATCATGCTCCCCATGGCGCCGCGGCTCACCACGACGTCGTTCATGGCGAGCGCGGAGAAGACGGTCTTCCCGTCGCGCCGCACGGACCCCTCCAGGAGCGTGCGGCTCTCCGCCTGGAAATCGCCCGCGAGGATGGATTCGATGGACGACTCGAGCGTTTCCGCCGGCACGTCCGTGAGGAACCCCAGGCGGCCCAGGTTCACGCCCACGAGCGGCACGCCGCGCTCCGCCATGAGGCGCGCGCAGGACAGGAGCGTCCCGTCCCCGCCCACGATGATCGCGAGCTCCGAGCGCGACGGCAGGTCCGCCAGCTCCGCGACCGCGTCCGGCCGCACCGGCGAGGCGCCCGCGGTGAGCGGGTCCATCACGATCGCGAGCCCGTGCCGGCGCAGGAGCGCGGAGAGCTGGTCGAGGACCTCCGGAAGGCTCGCCGCGTCGCTCTTGCCGACCACGGCCGCGGTCTTGAACGCGGGAGACATGGCCGCAATTAAAGCATGATTGCTTGTAGAATTCCGTCCACCATGTCCGCGAATCCCCGCCCGCCGGGCGAGGGCGCCGCGGCGAGGACCCCGATGCTCAGCGACCGCGCGCAGACCCTGCTCAAGATCCTGGTGGAGCGCTACATCGCCGAGGGGCAGCCGGTGGGCTCGCGCGCGCTCTCGCGCTTCTCGTCGCTCGAGCTCTCCCCCGCCACCATCCGCAACGTGATGGCGGACCTGGAGGAGATGGGCTTCGTCGCGAGCCCGCACACCTCCTCCGGCCGCGTGCCCACGCCCAAGGGGTACCGCTTCTTCGTGGACACGCTGCTCACCGTGCGCCCCATGGAGGAAGTCGAGCGCCAGCAGCTCGAGGAGCAGCTCCTCCCGGACGACCCGCACCGGGTGGTGACCAACGCCTCCCAGATGCTCTCGGACCTCACGCATTTCGCGGGCATCGTCGTCGCACCCCGGCGCCGCGGCGCGGTGCTGCGCCACGTCGAGTTCTATGCGCTCTCCGAGAAGCGCGTGCTCCTCATCATCGTCGCGAGCGACGGCGAGGTGCAGAACCGCGTGCTCGTGACCGATCGCACGTACTCCACGGGGCAGCTCCAGGAAGCGGCCAACTTCATCAACCAGCACTACGCCGGGCTCGAGTTCGACCAGCTCCGGCAGAAGGTCCGCTCCGAGCTGATGGACCTCCACCGCGACATCTCCGGGCTCATGCAGGCGGCGATCAAGGCGGGGAGCGAGGCGATCCACAGCCCCGCGGACGACGTGGTGATCTCCGGCGGGATGAACCTCCTCGAGGTGGACGAGCTCTCCGGGGACATGCCGCGCCTGCGGCGCCTCTTCGACCTCTTCGAGCGGAAGACCCAGCTCCTGGACATCCTCGAGCAGAGCGAGCGCGCGGAGGGCGTGAAGATCTTCATCGGCGGCGAGTCGCAGCTCGTGCCGCTGGACGAGTGCTCCATCGTGACGGCGCCCTACGAGGTGGACGGCCAGGTGGTCGGCACCGTCGGCGTGATCGGGCCCACGCGCATGGCCTACGAGCGCGTGATCCCCATCGTCGACGTGACGGCGAAGCTCGTCTCCTTCGCGCTCTCGCAGCACTGACCCGCCATGGCCGCGACCGCCGCGCCCGTCCCCGCGAGCGCAGCGGCGCCGGTGACGGGCGTCCTCCTCGTGAACCTGGGGACGCCGGACGCGCCCACGCCGGCGGCGGTGCGCCGCTACCTGCGCGAGTTCCTGATGGACCCGCGCGTGATCGCCATCCCGCGCCCGGCGTGGTGGCTGATCCTGAACCTCTTCATCCTGCCCTTCCGGCCCGCGAAGACGGCGCGCAAGTACGCCACCATCTGGTCGCCGGACGGCTCGCCGCTGCGCGTCTACCACCTGCGCCAGGCGCAGCTCCTGCGCGGCTACCTGGGCCAGAAGATGAGGCACCCGGTGCCCGTGGCGGCCGCGATGCGCTACGGCAAGCCCTCGATCGCCGAGGGGCTGGCGGAGCTCAAGTTCCGCGACTGCGACCGGATCCTCGTGGTGCCGATGTACCCGCAGTACTCCGAGAGCACGACCGCGAGCGTGGAGGACGCGGTGGCGCAGGGCCTGCGCAAGATGGCCCCGCGGCCGCAGACGCGCCTGGTGCGCGAGTTCCACGCGCACACGGCGTACGTGAAGGCGGTGGCGCGCACCGTGAACGCGTACTGGGAGAAGCACGGGCGGCCGGACAAGCTCCTCATGAGCTTCCATGGGCTTCCGAAATCCGCCGTCGAGAAGGGCGACCCGTACCAGGCGCAATGCCTCGAGAGCGCGCGCCTCATCGCCACCGAGCTGGGATGGAACGACGCCCGGACGGTGGTGTCGTTCCAGTCTCGCTTCGGTGCGCAGGAATGGTTGAAGCCCTACACCGCGGACACGCTCACCGCCCTCGGCCGCGACGGCGTGGGCCGCGTGGACGTGATCTGCCCCGGCTTCGCCGCCGATTGCCTCGAGACGCTCGAGGAGATCGCGCAGGAGGGCCGGGACGCGTTCCGCAAGGCGGGCGGCAAGGAGTTCCATTACATCCCTACCACGAACGACACCCCGCCCTGGATGACCGCCCTCACGATCCTCGTGATGGAGAACCTCCAGTCCTGGGACACCCCGAAGGCCTGAGCCATGCTGACCCTCCTCGCCCGCTGGATCGTGAACGCCGCGGCGCTCCTGCTGGTGGCCTACCTGGACCCCGGCGTGCAGGTCGCGGGATTCATGGCGGCCCTCGCGGCGGCGCTGGTGCTGGGGCTCGTGAACGCGGTGATCCGGCCGATCCTCGTGATCCTCACGCTGCCGGTGACGCTCCTCACCCTGGGTCTCTTCCTCTTCGTCGTGAACGCGCTCTGCTTCTGGCTCGTGGCCGAGGTGGTGCGCGGCTTCACCGTCTCCGGCTTCGGCCCGGCGCTCGTGGGCTCGATCCTCTACAGCCTCATCACGCTCTTCACGAGCTGGGTGCTCTTCCCTCGCAAACGCTAGGGTCCGCCCGGCTTGAAAACCGCCGCACATGCCCCCATGTGCGAATCAAGCATTTGTTTCTATGGGAAAAATTACCGTGACCGATGCGCACATGTCGGGGTCTCCCGAGGACTCCCCGAGCCCCCAGGCTCCCGCGAACGACCCGGCCAGCCCGGATGCGGCGGTCGACGCCCGCATCGCCGAGCTCGAGGGCAAGCTCACCGCCGCCTTCACGGAGGCGGAGAAGCTGCGCGAGGAGTGGCTCCGCGCCCGGGCCGAGACGGATAACGTGCGCCGGCGCGGCCAGGAGGACGTGGCGAAGGCCCACCGCTTCGGGATCGAGGTCTTCGCCGGCGCCCTCCTCGCCGTGAAGGACAGCCTGGACGCCGCCCTCACCGTCGAGAACATCTCGGTCGAGTCGTTCCGCGAGGGGGTGGAGCTCACGGCCCGCCAGCTGGACGCGGTCTTCGAGAAGTTCGCGATCCAGCCGATCGCGCCCCAGGGCGAGAAATTCGACCCGCACCGCCACCAGGCCATCAGCCAGGTTCCGAGCGATCAGGATCCGGGCACCGTCGTGGCGGTGCTGCAGAAGGGCTACCTCCTCCACGACCGGGTGCTGCGGCCCGCCCTGGTGACGGTGGCGGCGGCGCCCGGCGGCTGAACCGCAGCCGCACGCTTGAAAGCCCGGCAAATAACCCTACCTACCTTCGGGTAATCGAAGAAACGACCAAGGAACACGGACATGGCAAAGATCATCGGCATCGACCTCGGCACCACGAACTCCTGCGTCGCCATCATGGAAGGCGGCAAGCCCAAGGTCATCGAGAACAGCGAGGGCGCGCGCACCACCCCCTCGGTCGTCGCCTATGCGGACAACGACGAGATCCTCGTGGGCGCGCCGGCCAAGCGCCAGGCGGTCACGAACGCGAAGAACACGATCTTCGCGGTGAAGCGCCTGATCGGGCGGAAGTTCGAGGAGAAGGAGGTCCAGAAGGACATCCACCTCATGCCCTACAAGATCGTGAAGGCGGACAACAGCGACGCCTGGGTCGAGGTGCGCGGCCGGAAGATCGCGCCGCAGCAGGTCTCGGCCGAGGTCCTGCGCAAGATGAAGAAGACGGCCGAGGACTATCTCGGCGAGCCCGTCACCGAGGCGGTGATCACCGTCCCGGCGTACTTCAACGACTCCCAGCGCCAGGCGACCAAGGACGCGGGCCGCATCGCCGGCCTCGAAGTCAAGCGCATCATCAACGAGCCCACCGCGGCGGCGTTGGCCTTCGGCCTGGACAAGAAGGAAGGCGACCGCAAGATCGCGGTCTACGACCTGGGCGGCGGCACGTTCGACATCTCGATCATCGAGATCGCCGCGGTCGAGGGCGAGCACCAGTTCGAGGTGCTCTCCACGAACGGCGACACGTTCCTGGGCGGCGAGGACTTCGACCAGCGCCTGATCGACTACATCGTGACCGAGTTCAAGAAGGAGCAGGGCGCGGACCTCTCGAAGGACGTGCTCGCCCTCCAGCGCCTGAAGGAGGCGGCGGAGAAGGCGAAGATCGAGCTCTCGAGCTCGCAGCAGACCGAGATCAACCTTCCGTACATCACGGCGGACCAGAACGGCCCGCGTCACCTCGCGATGAAGATCACGCGGGCGAAGTTCGAGTCCCTCGTGGACGAGCTGATCGAGCGCACGATCGAGCCCTGCCGCATGGCGATCAAGGATTCCGGCGTGAAGGTCTCGGACATCGGCGACGTGATCCTCGTGGGCGGCATGACGCGCATGCCCAAGGTCCAGGAGAAGGTGCGCGAGTTCTTCGGCAAGGAGCCGCGGAAGGACGTGAACCCGGACGAGGCCGTGGCGGTCGGCGCGGCGATCCAGGGCGGAGTCCTCCAGGGCGACGTGAAGGACGTGCTCCTCCTCGACGTGACGCCGCTTTCCCTCGGCATCGAGACGCTGGGCGGCGTGATGACGAAGCTCATCCAGAAGAACACCACGATCCCCACCAAGGCGCAGCAGGTGTTCTCGACCGCGGAGGACAACCAGTCGGCGGTGACGATCCACGTGCTGCAGGGCGAGCGCGACGTGGCCTCGGGCAACAAGAGCCTGGGCCAGTTCAACCTCGAGGGCATCCCGCCCTCCCAGCGCGGCATGCCGCAGATCGAGGTGACGTTCGACATCGACGCGAACGGCATCCTCCACGTGCACGCCCGCGACAAGGCGACCGGCAAGGAGAACAAGATCACCATCAAGGCGAGCTCGGGCCTCTCGGAGGACGAGATCCAGCGGATGGTGAAGGATGCCGAGTCCCACGCGGACGAGGACAAGAAGCAGCTGGAGCTCGTCTCCGCCCGGAACCAGGCGGACGCGATGGCCCACTCGATCCGGAAGTCGCTCGCCGAGTACGGCGACAAGCTCGAGGCGGGCGAGAAGGAGAAGATCGAGTCCGCGCTGAAGGAGCTGGACGAGGCGTTGAAGGGCAACGACAAGGCCGCGATCGACGCGAAGACCCAGGCGCTCGCGCAGGCTTCGCAGAAGCTGGGCGAGCGGGTCTACGCCGATGCCCAGGCGAAGAACGCGCAGGGCTCGGCGCAGCCGCAGGCCGAAGGCGCGGCCCCGCAGGGCGAAGCCCCGAAGGACGAGGGCAATGTCGTCGACGCGGAGTACGAAGAGGTAAAAGACAAGAAGTCGGCGTAGGTAACGAACCCGTCATTCCCGCGAAGGCGGGAGTCCAGCCGAGGCGCGCCAAGCGTTTCCCCTGGATTCCCGCCTTCGCGGGAATGACGCATTGGAAATCGGGGCCCGGCCCCGGTTTTGATCCTTCGGCTGGGATGACGCACGCATTGAGAAGGCGATGGCGAAAAAACGCGATTACTACGAAGTCCTCGGGGTGAACCGCGACGCGGCGGACGAGGACATCAAGAAGGCCTACCGCAAGCTCGCGATGAAGCACCACCCGGACCGCAACCCGGGAAACAAGGACGCGGAGGAGAGGTTCAAGGAGGCGAAGGAGGCCTACGAGGTCCTCTGCGAGCCGGAGAAGCGGCGCGCCTACGACGCGTACGGGCATGCGGGCGTGAACCCGCAGATGGGCGGCATGGGGCCGGACGCGGCGGGCTTCGGCGGCTTCGCGGAAGCCTTCGGCGACATCTTCAGCGACATCTTCGGCGGCGGCCAGGGCCGCGGCCGCTCGTCGGTCTACCGCGGAGCCGACCTGCGCTACAACCTCGAGATCTCGCTCGAGCAGGCGGCGCGCGGCACCGAGACCAAGATCCGCATCCCCACGATGGAGGCGTGCGAGACCTGCCACGGCTCGGGCGCCAAGCCGGGCACGCATCCCAGGACCTGCGAGACCTGCCACGGCGCGGGCACGGTGCGGCTCTCGCAGGGCTTCTTCTCGATCCAGCAGACCTGCCCCACCTGCCACGGCAGCGGGAAGATGGTGAGCGATCCCTGCCCCACCTGCCGCGGCGCGGGGCGCCTCAAGAAGCACAAGACGCTCGCGGTGAAGATCCCCGCCGGCGTGGACGAGGGCGACCGCATCCGCCTCTCCGGCGAGGGCGAGGCGGGCGTGAACGGCGGCCCGCCGGGCGACCTCTACGTCGTGATGCACCTGAAGCCCCACGCGGTCTTCCAGCGCGACGGCGACGACCTCCACTGCGAGATGCCCGTGAGCTTCACGCTCGCGGCGCTGGGCGGCGAGATCGAGATCCCCACCCTCGACGGCTCGGCCAAGGTGAAGGTGCCCGCCGAGACGCAGACGGGCCAGGTGTTTCGCCTGCGCGGCAAGGGCATCAAGGGGGTGCGCGCGAGCTATCCGGGCGACCTCCTCTGCGAGGTGGTGATCGAGACGCCGGTGCGCCTCACGGAGCGCCAGAAGGAGCTCCTGCGGGAGCTCGAGGACATCAACCACAAGGATGGAAGCCGCCACAATCCGCGCGCCCGCAGCTTCATGGAGAAGGTGCGCGAATTCTTCGCGGGGTGACATCGGCAACGTTCGTTAGCGTTTCGCGCGTTTTTGGGGCGGGGAGCCGGGCATTCGTTTACATACGTTATCGAGGCGGTGACAGCTGTAACGGCGCCGCTCTCGTAAACCCCGGGGCACGGGCTATCATTCGCCGAGGCTCGATCGAAGAGGGCCCACGGAGGAATGCCATGAAGCTTCGCGCACTGATTTGCGCCGCCGCCATGCTGCTGGCCGGCCCGGCCCTCGCACAAGGCGTCACCGATTCCCAGATCGTCCTCGGCCAGTCCGCGGCGTTGAGCGGCCCCGCCGGGCAGCTGGGCCAGGACATGCGAACCGGCGCGATGCTCTACTTCAACATGGTGAACGACCATGGCGGCGTCCACGGCCGCCGCATCGTGCTGAAGACGCTGGACGACGGCTACGATCCCGCGCGCGCCGCGGCCAACACGAAGAAGCTGATCGACGACGAGCGCGTCTTCGCCCTCTTCGGCTACGTCGGCACGCCGACCAGCCAGGCCTCGCTTCCCATCTTCACGCAGGCGAAGGTCCCGTTCGTGGGCGCCTTCACCGGCGCGGAGCTCCTCAGGAACCCCGTGAACCCGTACGTGTTCAACGTGCGCGCGAGCTACTTCGACGAGACCGAGGCGATCGTCAACCACCTCACCGCGATGAGCATCGACAAGATCGCGATCTTCTACCAGGACGACGCGTACGGCCAGGCCGGCCTCGCGGGCGTGGAGCGGGCGCTCAAGAAGCGCAACATGTCGCTCGCGGCCAGGTCCACCGTCGAGCGGAACACCGTGAACGTCGCGAAGGCGGTGGACACGATGAAGAAGACGCAGCCGCAGGCGGTCATCATGATCTCCGCCTACAAGTCGTGCGCCGCATTCATCCGCGAGATGAAGAAGGCGGGCGAGAACCCCACGTTCTGGAACGTCTCCTTCGTGGGCAGCAAGGCGCTCGCGCAGGAGCTGGGCCCCGAGG
>Ga0207695_10008759_pt1 | contig 12615 bp, 13 predicted proteins | sample KBSC54metaG_FD_184354 | JGI IMG/M metagenome (GOLD analysis project Ga0207695, IMG submission 184354) | Corn rhizosphere microbial communities from Kellogg Biological Station, Michigan, USA - KBS C5-4 metaG (SPAdes) (version 2) | ecosystem: Host-associated > Plants > Roots > Rhizosphere > Soil...
CCAAGCCGAACAGCGAAGATTTATGCACTGATGGCTGCCATTGAACCGAAAGCTTGGGTTCTGTCCAAGCGCTACGGGATCAACCAGAAGACAGTCGCCAAGTGGAAGAAGCGCACGGCGGTCAAGGCTTTCCAACGGTGCTACTCGTGCAGGGCTCGCCATCGACCATCTCCGCTACATGTCGTGCCACCCGCCGGCCGGAAAAAATGCAATCCGCGTAGGACAGGCCGCTCAAGTAAATATTGGAGCAAATGCCGACCGCGTTGCGCCCCGCCGCATAGAGTCCACCGATCGGATTGCCATCGGGCGCCAGAACCTGCCCGCTTCGTTCATCGACCCTGAGACCACCGACCGACATCACCGGCATGGGCAGGAGCTTGCTGTCGGTCGACGCATCGATCGCGTAGAAGGGCGCTTCGCCGAGCACCGCCATATCTTCGGCACCTTTTTCGTAAATGTCGGGCTGCTTGCCGCTGGCGGCGAGATTATACTCCTCAATCGTTCGCTTCAGCGCGCCTTGATCGAAGCCGATCTTGTCCGCCAATGCGTCGAGGCTGTTCGCTTTCACGCAGTTGAAGACGTGGTTCAGCTTGGCGATGTCACGCTGGAAAGGGACGAGCTTGGGATCGCGTGCATGTTCCTTCGCCATCCGACGCAGGCGTGCGTCGAGGATGATCCAGGCCTTGCCGCCGTCCTGCGCGGCAATCGCATCCCCGATCGCGGCACCGTAAAGCGTCTCGTTCACGAAGCGCTCGCCCTTTCGGTTGACCAGCATCCCCATGACCCAGGCGCTGGGGGGGTTGATGAAACGCCAGGCGCTTATCCGGCCCATATGATCCAGCGCCCCGCCGGCCGAGGCGCCAAGGATGATGCCGCTGCCATTGTCTCCCAGCGTGCCCATCGGCAGGCCCACACCATATTTGGGCGCAAAGTGCTCGATCATCGGCTGGTTCATGCAGAACCCGCCGGCGGAAAGGATGACTCCCCTGCGTGCACGGAGCCAGCGCGGCTTGCGGTAGGTTTCTTCGATCGCGTGCGCCTTCTTCAAATAGCGTCGGCCCACGCCGTAAACCGCACCCGCGAGCGGAAAGCTGGACGGCAGTGCGGCTATCCACTTGGAAGCCAATGCGAAGGAGCGGCCGAAGCGGTTCGCCGCGGCGCTGTCGGTGGGGATGTGAAGAACCTTCACGCCCACGACGTTGCCGTTTCGATCAAGTGCGATTTGACGGGCCTCCGCATAGCGATAAAAGCGCATGCCCAGCCGTAGCGCAGCGTCGCGCAAAGGACCGTAGATGCCGATGCCCAGTCCCCAGGCCTTCTTGCCATTGCGCACGAAGATGCGATGGCCGCGCGCGGCCGGCTTCGCCTGGCGCGCATAAGGGGCTGCGAGCGAACTGTCCGGGTGGTAGAGAAAATAGTCGAGCGGTGGATAGGAGCACTTCTTCTTCCACACGTTGCTGTTGAACTTCACGCCATGGCCGATCAGCCAATCCATCGTGGGCACGCTTTCTTTACAGAACCGCCACAATGTCTCGTCCGAAACGACACCCCCGACTTCAATCCGCAAATATTTGAACATTTCTTCAACCGAGTCGGTCTCGCCCGCGTCTTGCTGGATGGATGTGCCGCCGCCGGCATAATAAATGCCGCCATTAGCCGCGCTTGAACCGCCCGCACCGTAGCGGTCGACCGCGATCACTTCGATCCCGCGCTCCAGTCCCTCCAGCGCGGCTGCCACCCCCGCGCCGCCAAGCCCCACGATGACCAGATCGGCGCTGTCGTCCCACGGATGGCCATCGACATCATCGATGATCAGCGGCTGATCGATGGAAATGCCCCATTGGCGCGCCTTGAACAGTATATCGTCCATGCCTAATCCTTTTTTAAGCGACACAATCGATGTCCTTGCCGATTGCGCCGTCTCGTCACCTAGAGCGCGCTGCGCTGAATCAGAGGCAGGCAGTGCTCCCATTTCTCTGTTATTGCGTCGGGCTAGGAGAGCGGATTTGTTCATCAGGGGAGCAGGAATGTTCGAAGTGATGAGATGACCAAGTCCAGGCCAAATGCTTTCCCACGCGCGGTGCCGTTGCGGGCAGTGCAACTCCTGCTGGATGTACTGCAGGACATCGGGGAGGATCCGGAGGAAGCGCTTGCTCGGGCAGGCCTGTTATATCTGCAACCAATTATCGAAGCTGCCGGGGATGCAGACGTTCCGCGCGTTGCGTTCGCACGATTCGCGCGAAACTGCGTTATCGCAATTCATGTTCACGCCTGCCGGAGCGAAGGCGTGCGTCCGCTGCCGGTGGATTATTTGAAGCTGCTGTGCACCGCCTTGCTTTCGTCTCCGGATCTCAAGACGGCGATCGCTACGGCCTCCGCTTACGAACATATCACGTTCGACCATCGTGGTCAGCTTCGCCTCACAGTCGCCGATGGGATCGCGACACTCGCGATCGATCTCGGCAACCGCAAGCGAGCCATCGGTACCATGCTTGTCGAACTTTACGCGCTCGCGACCTATCATCGGCTGTTCGGCTGGCTGACACACGATGAGATGGTGTTGGAGGACGTGCTGCTGAATTTCCCTTCCGCGATCGCACAGCCGGTCTTCGGCGCCATGCTGCCGATCGAGCCAAGGTTCGACCAGCCAATGAATGCGATCCGCTTTTCCGCCCGTTATCTCGATCTGCCCGTGAACCGGACTTATGACGAACTCAACGACTTGTTCGAGACGTTCCCCTTCGATTTTCTGCCGCCCGATTACGAGCACCGCACGCTCACCGAAGGCGTGCGGGACGCGATCATGGCAGCCTTGGACAGCGGCGACAGCTTACCTGACATGACGCGATTGGCGAACCTGTTCGCCTTGAGCGTGCCTACTTTTCGACGCCGCCTGGCGCGGGAGGGCAGCTCGCTGAACACGATCCGCGATACTTGTCGTCGCGAGCGGGCGGAGCATCTGCTCCTTCGAACCGGATTGACCATCAAGCAAATCACGTTCCGCATCGGCTTCGCGGATACGCCATCCTTTCGCAGAGCATTTCGCAACTGGACTGGATTGTCACCGCAGGCTTTTCGCGATGGCGCTCAGCGCTATCTGGGCAAGGCGACTGCAAGGTGCTGAATGTCCAGAGTGCTCACGGGAACCGAATTCTACGATCTGGTGTGGTCGAAACCCATGCCCCACCTGGGGAAGGAGTTCGCGAATCAGTTCAGCGCTGGCCGCACAACGCATTTTTAGGTCGTCATCCAGGGCGCTCACGCGACCTAGCGCTGCAAGTTGAGCTACAGTGTAGGCTTCTGAAGTACATTGTTTTTATCGTGATACCGCGCAGAGAGCCTATTTCCGGATCCTGCGGGTGCCTGACCGGGTTCATCTTTGGGCGGCGAGGATGTTGATGGATCGCTTGAGGTTGTATGCGATGGCGGTGAGGTGGACCTGGACGGCGGCTTTGGCGAGGCCGCGCCATCGCATTCGGCGCAGGCCGTAGCAGCGTTTCCAGGTGCCGAAGATCTTCTCGATCGGGCCGCGCACGCGGTGGATCGGCTGATTCCAGGCATTGAGGCGGGCGAACGTTTCCGTTCGTCGCGGCTCCATATGCCGGTGGCGACGACGCGCGGTGTTCCGCCCTTGGCGCGCACCGCCCCGCCGAAATGGGAGCCGCGATAGGCGCTGTCGGCGAACACCTCGCCCGGGTCGTCGGGCAGCGCGTCCGGCCCGGCGCGCCCGTCGTTGACGTTGGCCGGTGTGATGGAAATTCTCTCGGCCAGCGCTGTGGCTGCATCGGCGTCGACACGTGGCCGTCTACACCCACCCACGCGATGCTCTAGAGCATTTTCAAGTCAGGTGGAAACATCTGACGACTCGGAAAATGCGGTAAAACAATAACATAGAGCGCCGGTTTTGATTCAATCAAAACCAAACGCGCTCTAGCGCCGCCACTGCTCGAGGATCGGCGCGATATCAGCGCCGAGTGGTGGATCGACCTCGCCGATCTTGCCCGGCGTGCGCGTGAGCAGAGGCGCAGGCGCCGCCAGCGCGAGATCGCCCAGCGCGGGATGGGTCACCTGCACCAGGCTGCCCCGCTCCTTGACCTGCGGATCGGCGAGCAGGTCGTCGATCGTGTTGACCGGCGTCACCGGGATGCGGCGCGGCACCAGCGTGTCGAGCACCACGTGAAGCGGCTTGGTGGCGATCCAGGCGGCGACGGCGGCATCCTCCGCCGCCTCGCCCTCCGCTCCGCCCGCCAGCGCGACGAGATCGGCCTTGTGACGCGCCGTGCTCGCCGAAATTGCGACATGATGCCCGTCGGCGGTGGCGAAGACGTTGCGCAGTACGCCTGGCAGTTTGCTGCCGGTCCGCCCCGGCGAGTCCCCGGGCGTCCAGCGCTGAGCGGCGTGCGCGACAATCTGGAGCACCGGCTCGTAGAGCGTTGCGTCGATCTGCTGCCCCTCGCCCGTCCGGTCCCGCCAGCGCAGCGCCGCGAGCACGCCGATCACCGCACTCATTGCGCCGACCGCGTCGCCCAGCGCCACGGCGGGAAGCGTCGGCGGCCCGTCGGCCGCGCCGGTCAGGTGAGTCAGGCCGGCGAAGCCCTCGCCGATCGTCCCCGATCCCGGCCGTCCGGCATAAGGCCCGGCCGCACCGAAGCAGGAGATGCTCAGCATCACCATTCTGGGGTTGATCGCGGAGAGCGCCTGCCAGCCGATGCCGCGCCGATCAAGCACGCCGGGCGGGTAATTCTCCACTACCACGTCGGCGCCGGCAACCAGATCCTTCAACGCCGCGCAACCTTCCTCGCTGCGCAGGTCGAGCGCCACGCAGCGCTTGCCGCGTGCTACCAGTGGCCACATCTTGCTGCCGCGGAAGCCATCGCCCTCCGGCGGCTCGACCTTCACCACGTCGGCGCCGAAATCGGCCATGATGGTGGCGGCGAGCGGCGCCGCATAGAGCGATGCCATGTCGATCACGCGCAGGTCGCTGAGCGCACCCGGCTCCGGCTCAGGCATCGACATGCTCCCGCTGATGAGCTTCACGCAGGCGTCGCTTTATGATCTTCCCCGTCTCCTCCCTCGGCAGCGTCGCCGTGATCACCACGACGCGCGGCACCTTATATCCCGCCAGCCGGGCGCGGACATGATTGCGCACCGCCTGCTCGTCCAATCCTGAAGCGGATGATGCCTGGACATGCGCCACCACGACCTCGCCATATTCCGCGTCCGGCACGCCGAACACCGCGCAATCCTCGATTGCCGGATGGGTCATCAGCGCGGCCTCGACCTCGGCCGGGTAGATGTTGACCCCGCCCGAGATCAGCATGTCGACCCGGCGATCGCACAGGAACAGATCTCCGTCCTCGTCCAGCCAGCCCATGTCGCCACAGGTGATGAAACCGTCATGTTCCACCGCCGCGCGCTTTGCGGGATCGCCGTGGAAGGTGAAGTCCGGAGTGCCGCGCATGGCAAGATAAACGTCCCCGACGACACCGGGTCCCGCCCAGTTCCCGTCCTCGCCGCGGATACGCACCTCGCCGGTCAGCACCGCCTTGCCGAGGCTGCCGGGCTTGGCGAGCCAGTCTTCGCTCGAGATCTTGGTGACCACGCCGGTTTCGCTGGAGCCGTAGGTCTCGTGGAGCACCGGTCCCCACCAGGCGATCATCGCGCGCTTCACCTCCGGCGGGCACGGTGCGCCAGAATGGACGACATGGCGCAGTGAGGACAGATCGTAGCGGGCCTTCGTCGCATCCGGCAGGCGCAGAAGGCGGACGAAGAGAGTCGGCACCAGCGCCGCGTGGGTGACGCGATGCGCCTCGATCAGGCGAAGGCAATCCTCGGCATCGAAGCGGCGCATGATGACGACGGCACCGCCCGCTGCGAAAGTGGCCATCGCGATCGCCTGGCCGAACAAATGGTACATCGGCCCCGTCACCAGCGCGACATTCCCCGGCGCGGTATCGTGGATGGTCGCCAGCACGCGCACGCGCTGCGCCGACTCGTTCGCGCTCGCCGGCAACCGCCTGACCGCCTTCGGCCGGCCGGTGGTGCCCGACGTGTAGATCATACTGGAGCCTAGGCCGTTACCCATGCCGGTGAATGGCTCGTACGCCGCCAGCCAGGCATCATAATCGATCAAGCCCTCCCCGCCGCCGACCGAGACGACGGCGAGGCCTTCCGGCAGGATCGCGGCGACCCGTTCCAGCAGGCCGCGATCGCCGATCAGCAGCTTCGGCGAGCAGTCGGCCAGCACATAGGCGATCTCCTCGGCATGCCAGTGCCAGTTGATCGGCACGCCATAGGCATCCAGCCGGCGCACCGCGAGATTGGCCTCGATCGCAGCGAAGCCGTTGCCGAGTAGCAGCGCCACCGCATCGCCGGCCCCGACCCCCGCCGCCCTGAATGCCGCGGCGAGGCGCTGGCCATTCTCGATCAGCGCCTCGCGTGATCGTGTCTCGTCGGCCACCGTGACGGTGGTCATTCGGAGATCGCCCTCGTCACCGTGAGGCAGGTGCCCCAGCTATGCAGCATCGCGGCGTGCAGGCCGCCGAGACCGCCCGCCACCATCACCAGCACGTCGTCGGACGTCGGCACGAGATGGACGCGGCCGTCCGCCTTGATGCGGCCGAGCGCCTCGATCGGCTTGCGATATTCCGGGCGCCACCAGTCGATCGGCAGCGCGCACTTGTCCCACAGGAACGCCTGCACGTCGCGCATGTCCGGGAACTGCCGGGCAATGACCTCAGCCCACACCGGGTTGATCGCGCACAGAGTCTCGGAGAAGGCCGAAGAGGTGAGGAAGCCGTTGGCGCCCGGATAGGCCATCGACTTGGCGATGATCTCCAGGAAGCCCTCGGCGCTATCCGCCACCACATCGCAGATGTTGGCGGTGCCCATCGCACCATAGACCGTGACCGCATCGCCCTTCACTCCGCGCCGTTCGGCGAGGGGGGCCCAGGGCGAACGCTCCTCCCACTCGCCGAACACGATCCCGGCGACGCGGCCCGGCGTGCCGTAGACGCTCTGCGAGGTGGAATCGATCAATTGCCCCGCGACGTTGCGCATGATCAGCCGCAGCGCGCGGCCGATGCCCGCCGCCGATCCCGCCACGCCGCCGAGACATCCAGCCTGATACGGAATGCCGAGCTTGTTGCGCACCGGCCCGTTGACGATCACTGCCGGCACCACCGATCCCGTGGTGGCGTTGAGCCCAGCCAGATCGAACTTCGGGTCCGCCATCGCCTCGATCGCCGCGATCAGCAGCGGCATCGATTCGGGCGGCGCACCGGCCATCACCGCGTTGATCGCGATCTTCTCGACCGTGCACTCGGTCTTGAGGGGCGGCAGGTGCGCGATCAGCTCATCGGGGAAACGGCCGCCCCTGACCAGAAAGTCCTGCACCCGCTCTTCCGTTGGGGGGACAAGCGGCAGGCCGTCGCCCCAGCCCTGCCGAAGAGCCCATGCAGTGAAGGCCTGGATATCCCCGTCGACTTCATGCCGCCGAGAGCTGAGCCAATCCGCTTCGCACCCCGAAATCCCGCAGGAACGATCGATATTGGTTTCTTGCAATGTCATCGACTTCGCTCCGCGGCAATATATCGAGGGGATAAGGAAGGATATGGAGGCGCAGACCGGATCGGCCGCCGCGCCGAGCGAGATTCTTGGCCAGCGCCTCGAAATGGGCAGTGGCGACGGCGATGGTGGGAATGCCGGTCGCGGCGGCCTGCAGCGCGTCGGCGATCGTCCATGAGGTGCACGAGCCGCAATTACCCAGGCCCACGATCGCCATGTCGGCGCGCGCCAACACGGCGGCATATTCCTCGGCCGCGACCCGCCCTTCCTCGCCGGTGCGCCCGCAGCTGCGCCAGAACTCGACCTGGGCGCCCTCGGCGCGCAATTCCTCGGCCCAAATCTGGCTCACCCAGTCCCACGAGCGCCAGAGCATGTCGATGCGAATCGCCACCCGCTTGCCGGCGAGCGGTCCTGCATCCGGGCCGGGCGTTGCAATATCTGCATTGCTCCCGGCGGTCGGATCGAGCACGATGGTCATGATGATCTCCTTGCTGGACAAATTTGCATGCAACATGCACCATGTCCAGCGATTGTTTTATAAGCTTTGGCGGAGGGCTTTATTTTAGAGGCATCTGAAACGCTTGGCGCGCTGGACCGAGCCCAGCCGCTGACGGAGAGAGTCGCCGAAAGGCTTCGCGCGGCAATCGTCTCCGGCCAGATCGCACCAGGCGCGCGACTCAGCGTGCCGGACATCGCGCGGCGCCTCAACGTCAGCCGCACGCCGGCACGCGAGGGCTTGCTGATGCTGGAGCGGGAGGGGCTGGTGGTGCCTCATCCGACGTCGGGCGTCACCGTGCTAATGGGCGACAGGCAGGACATGATCGATCTGTTCGATCTGCGCGAGGGGCTGGAGGCGATCGCGGCGCGGCGTGCGGCGGAGCGGTCGCCCGGGATCGTTGCCGCGCTCGAATCGATCGTCGATCGCCACGAGGAGGCCGTTGCCCGCAAGGATCGCGCCGCGCACCTCGAATGCGACCGCGCGTTCCACCGAACAATCCGCGAGGCGACCGGCAATCGCCGCCTTTCGCGCCAATTGCTCCAGATCGAGCAGCAGCTCGTCGTGCTGAATCGCATACTTACCGACAAGCCCGGCTGGCGTGGGACCGCCGTGATCCGCGATCACCGACGGATCGCGAAGGCGATCGGATCGGGCGATCCCGACGCGGCGGAAAACGCTATCCGCCAGCATATCGGCCGCTCGCTGAAATTCTACACCGGAACGAGCTGACGAGATGTCGCTCGTGTCCGATCGGCCCATTGCAATCCCTGCGATCGAGATATCTTTTCCAGTCAAGCCCGTTCCAGCTGGAGCTCGGCCATCGAGTTGACGATGCCCGTGGTGACGCGTGGCGTCTTGGCTAGTGTGCCGGTGGCCCGTGCGAAGCGCCTGGCCCGTTCTGGGTTGTGTTTGGCACAGGGCATGTCTGCCAGTGCGGCTTCCAGCGCACGATGATAGGTGGCGGTCGCCTCATAAGCGATCCGTTCGATCGACCATTGTTACGCCCACACAATCAAGGCCTTGTGCCCCTTGGCAGTATTGGGGAACTGCCGGTCGATCCCGGCCGGGTAGGCGTGGCAATCGAGGGTCGCTTTGGAGATGTCGATGCCTATGGTTTGTGGTCGAGAAGTGCTCATCTTTCCGCTGTCCCGTGCTTATCATCCGGGCCTCAAAGCCCCGGTATCCGTTCGGGCCTGATGGAAAGAAAGGGGCGATCCTATTCTAGCTGGGTCCGTGAACGACCGGTCATTTTGCGATCCGTCCCCTTCCGCCCGCTCCGGGGTGGCCACCCCGGAGCGGGCGTCGCATCATCACCCAAACGGACCGCAATGTCATAAGACAAGTCTTTCCGGGTTAAATTGAAGCATAGCCGACACCGCCTGCCGCGATGGCTTGCATAGCGCATTCGGCTTCGGCGCGTACCGCTGCCCTGGCGCCAACCTGACGTGAGCCCCGCGCTTCGACATTGCAGGCGAGCGCGCGGTTCGCGTTGAGGGCGGCCTCACTATCTCGGTGGCGGAGCTGCCGCTGGCCTAGGCGCCGTAACGGCCCGCTACCAGATCGTCAGGGCGCGGACCTCGATGCTGGCGCGCGGCAGGCGGTCGGGCGGCGCCGTGGGATCATCGAAGGCGGTGTGCGGGCTGAACCGCGCTACGCCGTCCGTCCGCGAATCGTAATTTTTCAGGAGCAGCGCCTCGTACGGCATCATGTCGGGCGCATAATACCAACGATGCGCCGGATTGTGGCGAAGAGCGTAAGTTTCCGTCTCGTAGATCTCGCCGTCCGGAGTCGCGAGCCCGTTTTCGTCGCGGCGGCCGCAGGTATAGGACACCGCATAGTCCTGCGGCGCGATCGTGCGGACGTCGCAGACAGCGAGCGGATGATCGCGCAGCGGCCCGGTGATCGGGTACCAGACGTTGATGATTGCGAAGCGCCGGCCGCGCAGCCGCTCCGCCTCCGTGCCGAGAATGCGATCGAGCCATTGCGGCCCGGAATTATGGGTATAATCGACATGTACCATACCGGCCGGCGCGGTGATCGCGCCGGGGTTGCGCCGCGCCGCCTCCGGGCCGCGCAGGAAGGGATCGAACACACGGACATCGGACGCGCCAGTATGCTGCCTGATCAGCTCGGCCACGGCCGGATAGAAATGCCGCTGCCGCTGCGCCTCGTCATAGATGTCGTGGATGGCCGGGCGGAACGGCACGAGCTCGAAGCCCTGCACGTCGAGACGGAGCTCTTCCGCCTCCCTCAGATCTTGTATGACCACCTCGTGCGGCTCCTGCACCTCGCTGGACGGGGAGCGGCCAGGGGGCGGCGGAACGAAATAATAATTGTAGAGTGGCCCGTCCGTCGACGCGACGTAGTTCACCGTTGCCTTGACCTGCCGGACGTCTTCCGCGGCGATGCTGGCCATTTCGCCCTCTCCATCTTTATCGGTCATATAATAGGGACGGGCGTCACCGGAATCCACGATTGCGGCTTCGCCAGCGCGATATGTCGGGCCTAGGGGCCGCCCCGGCAGCGGGGAAGGCGAAGCCGCCTGCCAGCCCAGGCCCAGCGCCGTCTGGTCGGCGACAAAATCGCGCCGTCAACCCGGCCTGCGCGACGGACGGGCTTTGTTCCTCCTCGACCCTGCTGGCGCTCGGCATCGACCAGCACCGGCAGGCGCCCATTGGGGTTGAGCGCGCGGAACTCTGCGCCGCGCAGCGCGTCTCCGTAGAGTGGCACGGCCTCGAACGCATGATCCAGACCCAGTTCGGCGAGCAGGAGCTGAACCTTGAAGACGTTGGGACTTCCGCACCCGTAGAGCTTCAACATCGATCCTTTCCCCCTTGCGCTCCAATCCCACATCACAGGCACGCCGACCGCCGCAAGCGATGCCACCGTGCCGTTTGCAGGAACAAGATCCGCTCGCGCCCATATCGCACGCTTGATGTCTCCTCATCCGCGCTTGCGCGACGCCGGCTTTCGCTCTCTCCTGCCCAGCAGACTTGCAGTGAGGCCACGCCGAATCAATCGCGGCGCAAGGCACAGGCCTGTGCCGCTGAAGACGGGAAGAGAGGGACAATGGCGAAGCTGGACGGCAAGATCGCGCTGGTGATGGGCGCGACCCGCGCGGGCAATATGGGGCAGGCGATCGCGCGCCGCTTCCAGCAGGAGGGCGCTACCGTTGTGGTGTCTGGGCGTGGCGCGGATGGGCTGCGGCAGTTCGCGCAGGAGACCGGCGCCATCGCGATCCCCTGCGACGTCTCATCCCGCGAATCCGTGTTTGCGCTGGTCGATGCCGTGGTGGCGAAACATGGCCGACTCGATGTCGCCGTGAATGCCGCGGCGACCGGACAATATGGCGGGTTCGAGGAGACCAGCGAGGCCGAGATCGACGAGATGTTGTCGATCATCTTCAAGGGCGGATTCTTCTTCATGCAGGCCGCCGTTGGCGCGATGCGCCGGCGCGGCGGCGGCGCAATCGTCAACATCAGCTCGGCGGTCGCCACCATCATGTTCGAGAATCACGCCGCTTATATGGGAGCCAAGGCGGGGCTGGAGCACGTCACCCGCACCGTCGCCAACGAGTTCGGAAAATACGGCATTCGCGCAAACACCGTATCGCCGGGGCTGACCAAGACGCCGATGCTCGACGGCTTCCTGGCGCCCGGCATGGAGGATGCCTTCCTCAAGGAGGTGCCGCTCGGCCGCCTCAACACGGTGGACGACGTGGCCGAAGCGACCTTGTTCGCGGCGTCCGACGCCTGCTTCATGACCGGCCAGACCTTTCACGTCACCGGCGGCCTGACGCTCCGGCGTAATCCCACCTCGGCCGAAATTGGGGCGGCGATCGAGACCGCCGCCGCTGCTCGGTCGTAGAAGACCATCAGCCGCAGCTCGAAGCTTTCGCGTGGGGGCACCGGGGCCGGTGGCTCAGGCGACGAAAAGGCGCTGTGCGGGGCGACGTGAGTGCGATCCGTGCCTTCGTCATAGATCTTGAAGAAGATCGCATCGTCGGGTGCGACCGATTGCGGCGCGCAGATCGCCAGCTCCACCTGCGTATGGTGGACGCATCGGTGATGCCGCAGGTCGTCTCCAGCAACAGCCAACCCGGCCGTCGTGATGATCGCGGAGAAGGCGTCGCGGATGATTGCGGAGGATATGCGCAGCGCTCTATCGCAGACGCGCTAAGCGCGCCGGTCGCGGCTGGGTTCCGCCAAGTGTATGATAGGAAGGCGACGAAGCGCCGCACAAGGCAAGCGAGGAGGTGGAGATGTCCGATTTTGATCTGGTGATCCGGGGCGGGACCGTGGTCGACGGGTTGGGGTCGTCTCCGTATGCGGCGGACGTGGCGGTGAAGGACGGGGTGATCGTCGAGGTTGGCCGCGTGTCGGGCAAGGGGACGGAGGAGATCGACGCCACGGGCCTGCTGGTAACGCCGGGCTTCGTCGACGTGCACACGCATTATGACGGCCAGATCACCTGGGAAAACAGGCTGAGCCCGTCGTCGAACCACGGCGTGACGACGGTGGTGATGGGCAATTGTGGCGTCGGCTTCGCGC
>Ga0207695_10008763_pt1 | contig 12613 bp, 7 predicted proteins | sample KBSC54metaG_FD_184354 | JGI IMG/M metagenome (GOLD analysis project Ga0207695, IMG submission 184354) | Corn rhizosphere microbial communities from Kellogg Biological Station, Michigan, USA - KBS C5-4 metaG (SPAdes) (version 2) | ecosystem: Host-associated > Plants > Roots > Rhizosphere > Soil...
AACGCCAGCGACTCCCGAATTACACGGGCCGTCAGCACCCCCTTATTATAATCTTCGAATATCATTACCTGTGGCGTCTCCCGTTCCAGATACACCCGCAAATGATCCAGCAACTCGTCCTCTTCAGCCGTCCCAAGGTCAGCCGTCGTCTCCGAATCCAGCCGCATCATCTGCTGATTCCGACCCATCACCCTCGCCTTGTTCGTGGTGATCCGGCCCCCGCTGCGCGCAAGATACCCCGTCTCGATACCATTCGCCTGCAACATCCCCTCCAGCGCCTTGCCATCCGCATCCTTCCCGATGACCGAAAAAGCCGTTACACGAGCCCCCAGCGAAGCCAGATTCAGAGCCACATTCCCCGCCCCGCCGATCCGGTATTCCCTCCGGTCCAGCGACACGACAGGCACCGGAGCCTCCGGTGATATCCGCTCCACATGACCCCACAAATACGTATCCAGCATAATATCCCCGATAACCCCGGCCCTGATCTGCCCGAACGCAGCAAATAACTGTGTAAAATCCGTCATAAAGTCTGTTTAAACATCGCCGGTCAACTCTCCGTTTCTCTTCCCGGAAACCCCTCCCCGGAAGCCCCTCCCGGGAAACCCCTATTCCGCCGCAACTGCCGCCCCATCCTTCCTCCTGGACACCGCGATATAGTACAAAGGTATGCCCAATAACACAATGATCGCACCCCAAATAGCATAAGTCGGCTTCTGAATGATCAGCGCCACACAGAACACCAATGCAAGTACGATATATACGATCGGCAATACCGGATACCCGAACGCTTTATACGGCCGCTCCAGACCAGGCTGCTTCTTCCGCAGGATAAAAATACCCAGCACCGTCAGCGCATAAAAGAATACTGCGACGAACGAGATCATATCCAGCAGATCCCCATACTTACCACTAAGACAAAGCGCACTGGCCACGATACACTGAGCCCACAACGACCACCCCGGCACCGCCGCCTTGTTCAGCACCCCGGCCTGTTTGAAGAACAACCCGTCCTTCGCCATCGTATAATATACACGAGCTCCGGCCAGGATCAGCCCGTTATTACAACCAAACGTTGAGATCATGATCATAACGGCAATGACATAAGTCCCCGCGTTTCCAAAGATGACATTGGCCGCAGCCACCGCAACCCGGTCCTGGGGGGCGGTAGCGATATGATTCAGCGGCATCACGCTCAGGTACATCAGATTGGCCGACACATAAATGACCGTGACGATCAGCGTTCCGAAGAACAGACTCATCCCGATGTTTCGTTTCGGATTCTTCATTTCACCCGCAATGAAGGTCACGTTATTCCAGGCATCACTCGAAAAGATAGAGCCGGTCATAGCCGCCGCAACAGCACCGACGACGGCCAGTCCCACGATAGGACTGCTCAGCAGGTCGCCACCCGTACCCGTTGGCACAAGACGATGTATATTCCAGGCATCCGCCCAGTTCTGGTGCCATACCCCCTTCTGCGCGCCCAGAAAAAATCCGAAGACGATCAGCCCGAACAGCGAAAGTAATTTGGTAACTGTAAAAATGGTCTGTATCCATTTCCCCGTCTTAACACCCAATGTATTGACAAAGGTCAGGAAAACGATCAGGACGATCGAGACCAGGTGAGCATAGTAGATATGCAACGAACCCAGCGATAACACTATATTTTGGGGATCATTCAGCTCCAGCGAATGAAAGAAATATCCCGCAAACTTGGTGAAAGCCACCCCTACCGCGGCAATGGTCCCCGTCTGGATCACAGCGAAAAAGCTCCAGCCGTACAAAAATCCCGTCAGCGGATTATATGCTTCCTTTAAATAGACATACTGCCCGCCCGCCCTGGGATACATACCGCTAAGCTCGCCATAGCTGACGGCCGCCGTCAGCGTCATAAACCCCGTCAGCGCCCAGACAAGAATGAGCCATCCGGCGCTTCCGACATTCCGCGTAATATCTGCACTGACGATAAAGATACCAGACCCGATCATCGACCCGGCGACGATCATCGTACCGTCCAGCAATCCCAGCGTAGGTTTGAAATGATTGGAAATTCCCTCCGAAACAGAGGCCTTCCCCGAAATGGTGGTTGTTTTGGTAGTTTCTGCCATAACCCCCAAGATAAGCAAATCAATGCATTCTGCAAGTCCCCCGGCCTCGCTCACGACCTCTGGCATCACTCCCCTGCGACACCCGCGACCACCCGCGCCCATTCACGATCTACTACATCCCCCCGCGGCCAGCACCCTCTACTTTTTCTTATACTCAGAATTCAACCCATTCACGATCTCCGAAGTAATATCATACGCAGAATCCTTCCCATACACAAACGAATTGGGGTCGTATGCGAAAATATAAGAGTAATTCCTCTCCTTGTTATACTTCTTCAGAAAGTCCTCGACATTCTTCCGGATCTTCGACCGCAACTCTTCCGTGAACTTATACTGATCCTGCTCCAGCTGCTGCTTCGTAGCCGCAAACCGCTGCTGCATATCCGCATACTCCCGCTGAGCCTGCTCTCCCTCCGCCTGCGTCATCGTATTCCCCTTCTGCCTCCACGCCTCGATCTTCTTCTGGTTGTCCCGGTCCAACCTCGTCAACGTCATCGTCATATCATTCTCTTTCGCCCTGGCCTGGTCCTGAGCTTCCTTAAAGCCGTCATAATGGGCCTGCAGGGAATCCAGATCGAAATAGGCTATACGGAAATTAACACCCGCAGCGGGCTTCTTCACCGCGCCCGCCTCCGCCTTCAGCTCCCGGATCTGCTTGTTCTGAATAACATAAAAGCTCGCTGCAAGGGCTATGGCGACAACCGCCAGAATAGTAGAGATCTTATTCATAAGTTACCGCGAATATAAAAAAATAGGGGGTAATATACCCCCTACTTAAGTTTATTTTAACTATTTCACCACTCTTCTACTCTTCTTCGTCGAACTGCATCGCTTCGCGGGTCGTCTGCAGCAGCTCATATTCCTCCTTGCTGCCCACGATCATGTTCTCGAAGTCACGCAGACCCGTACCAGCCGGTATCGGATGGCCCGTGATCACGTTCTCCTTCAGACCGAGCATGTCGTCGCTCTTGCCCTGGATGGCCGCAGAAGACAGCACCTTCGTCGTTTCCTGGAAGGACGCAGCCGAGATCCAGCTTTGCGTACCCAGAGAAGCCTTCGTGATACCGAGCAGCAGCGGCGCCGACGTGGCGGCATTGGCATCCCGGAATTCAGCCAGCTTCTTATCATTACGACGCAGGATCGAGTTCTCTTCCCTGACTTCCCTCAGACTTACGATCTGACCGGCTTTCAGCTTGGTGGACTCACCCGGGTCGGAAACGACCTTCTTGTCGAAAATCCAGTCGTTCTCTTCGAGGAAATCGAACTTGTCGACCGTATCCTCTTCGAGGAACCGGGTATCGCCCGGGTCGACGATCGTCAGCTTACGCATCATCTGGCGAACGATCACCTCGATGTGCTTGTCGTTGATCTTCACACCCTGCAGACGATACACTTCCTGGATCTCATTCACTACATATTCCTGTACGGCGAACGGACCCTTGATGGAGAGGATGTCCGCAGGAGCGACCTGACCATCGGACAGCTGTGCGCCGGCCTTGATAAAGTCACCATCCTGGGCAAGGATCTGCCTTGTCAACGGCACCAGATATTTCTTCACGACGCCATCCTTCGCTTCCACAATGATCTCGCGGTTACCACGCTTGATATTACCAAAAGCTACCACACCGTCGATCTCACTCACGATAGCAGGGTTGCCCGGATTACGCGCTTCGAAAAGCTCCGTTACACGAGGCAGACCACCAGTGATATCCCGCAGCTTACCAAGCACACGCGGTATCTTCACGATTACCTGTCCGGCCTTCACTTCCTCGCCGCCTTCGATAATGATATGCGATCCCACCGGCAGGTTATAGCTCTTGACTTCTTTATTGCCTTCGATATTGATAGAAGGTATCTTCGTCTTGTCCTTGGTTTCGATTACCACCTTCTCACGGTGACCCGTCTGCTCATCCGCTTCTTCCCGGTAGGTGATACCTTCGATAACGGCGTCAAACTTCACAGTACCCGCGATCTCGGCGACCACGACGTTGTTGAAGGGGTCCCATGTACAGATCACTTCACCCTTCGCAACCTTCTGCCCGTCCTTCACGGCAAGCGTAGCGCCGTAAGGCACGTTGTTAGTCGCCAACAGACGGTCGTTCTTCAGGTCCATGATACGAACTTCACCCGTACGGCCGATGACAATCTGGACCTTCTCACCTTCATTGTTCTCCGCCGTTACCGTACGAAGACCGTCGAACTGGATGGTGCCTTCGAACTTGGCAGGCATCGTCGATTCAACCGAGGCGCTGCCCGCAACACCACCCACGTGGAAGGTACGCAGGGTCAGCTGGGTACCAGGCTCACCGATGGACTGAGCGGCAATGATACCGACCGCGTCACCCTTCTGGGCAGTATACCCCGTAGCCAGGTTCTTACCATAGCACCGGACGCACACCCCGCGCTTGCTTTCGCAGGTCAGTACCGACCTGATCTCAACCGTTTCGATACCGGCCTCCTCGATGGCATGGCCGATCTCTTCGGTGATCTGCTCGCCGGCAGAAACGATCAGCTTGTCGGTCGTCAGATCGTAAACATCGTGCAGCGAAGTGCGTCCGAGGATACGATCGTATAATGGTTCAACAATGTCCTCATTGTCTTTCAGCGCAGAAGTAGCAATACCCCTCAGCGTACCGCAGTCCTCTTCCGTAATGACCACGTCCTGGGCAACGTCCACAAGACGACGGGTCAGGTAACCGGCATCGGCCGTTTTAAGCGCCGTATCCGCAAGACCCTTACGGGCACCGTGCGTAGAGATAAAGTAGTCCAATACGTTCAGACCACCCTTGAAGTTCGACAGAATGGGATTTTCGATGATCTCACTACCCGTAGAACCGGACTTCCTGGGCTTGGCCATCAGACCCCTGATACCAGCCAGCTGCTTGATCTGCTGCTTGCTGCCACGGGCTCCGGAATCCAGCATCATATACACGGAGTTGAACCCTTGTTTGTCGGAGCTCAGCTCGGTGATCAGCGTTTCCGTGATGCGGGTGTCGACACGCGACCAGATGTCAACGATTTGATTATATCGTTCGTTGTTCGTGATCAGACCCATATTGTAGTTCTCCCACACTTCATCAACCTCGCCCTTCGCATTATCCAGCAATTCTTCCTTCGTATCGGGAATGATCAGGTCATTGATATTGAATGACAGACCACCACGGAAGGCCATGCGGAAACCAAGCTGCTTGATATCATCCAGGAACTTCACCGTCTTCGGGATATTCGTCCACTTGATGATATTACCGATGATCTCACGCAGAGACTTCTTGGTCAGAAGCGCATTCACAAACCCAACTTCGACCGGCACAGTTTGATTAAACAGAACGCGGCCCACCGTCGTTTCGAGAAGCTTGTTCTCGATCACATCAGCGCTCGTGCGTACCTGCGTCTTGACCTTGATATAAGCGTGCAGGTCTACCTGACCCTCGTTATAGGCGATGATCACCTCTTCAGCACTGTAGAAATGCTTGCCTTCTCCCTTAACCTTTTCAGTAGGAGTTGACTTTCTGCCCTTGGTGATATAATAAAGGCCAAGTACCATGTCCTGGGAAGGCAGGGTGATAGGCGTACCGTTCTGCGGGTTGAGGATGTTGTGCGAAGACAGCATCAGCAGCTGCGCCTCAAGAATGGCAGCGCTGCTCAACGGCACGTGAACGGCCATCTGGTCACCGTCGAAGTCGGCGTTGAACGCCGTACACACCAACGGGTGCAGCTGTATAGCCTTACCTTCGATCAGCTTGGGCTGGAAGGCCTGGATAGACAGACGGTGCAGCGTCGGAGCACGGTTCAGCATCACCGGGTGCCCTTTTAATATATTTTCGAGGATATCCCAAACGATCGCCTCTTTCTTGTCGACAAGTTTACGCGCGCTCTTTACCGTCTTTACAATACCCCTCTCGATCAGCTTACGGATGATAAACGGTTTGAACAGCTCGGCAGCCATATCCTTCGGCAGACCGCACTCGTGCAGCTTCAGCTCGGGACCTACCACGATAACCGAACGGCCGGAGTAGTCCACGCGTTTACCCAGCAGGTTCTGACGGAAACGACCCTGTTTACCCTTCAGTACATCACTCAGCGACTTCAGAGCCCTGCCACCCTCAGCCTTCACGGCATTGGACTTACGGCTGTTGTCGAACAGGGAGTCGATAGCCTCCTGCAGCATACGCTTTTCGTTACGCAGGATCACCTCCGGCGCCTTGATCTCGAGCAGACGCTTCAGACGGTTGTTCCGGATGATCACCCGGCGGTAAAGGTCGTTCAGGTCGGAAGACGCAAAACGGCCGCCATCCAGAGGTACCAGCGGACGCAGCTCGGGCGGGATCACGGGAATATACTGCATCACCATCCACTCGGGACGATTCGTGATCCTCGAATTCGCATCGCGGAAAGCTTCCACGACACTCAGCCTCTTCAGGGCATCTGCCTTACGCTGCTGGCTCGTCTCATTCGCAGCCGCATTCCGCAGATCGAAGGACAACTGATCCAGCTCGATACGCTCCAACAGGTCATGAACCGCTTCCGCACCCATTTTCGCGATGAACTTGGCAGGATCCTCATCAGGCAGGTACTGGTTGTCCTTCGGCAGGGTCTCCAGTATCTCCAGATATTCCTCTTCCGTCAGCAGATCCCCGTAATTCTGCCCCTTGTCCGTACGGATACCAGGCTGAATTACTACATATCTTTCATAATAAATGATGCTCTCAAGCTTCTTCGAACTCATCCCCAGCAGATAACCGATCTTGTTGGGCAGAGATTTAAAATACCAGATGTGAACTACAGGAACCACCAGCTTGATGTGGCCCATCCGCTCACGTCTTACCTTCTTTTCGGTGACTTCCACCCCGCAACGATCACACACAATCCCCTTGTAGCGGATCCGCTTGTATTTGCCGCAGGCGCACTCATAATCCTTCACGGGCCCGAAAATACGCTCACAGAACAGGCCGTCCCTTTCAGGCTTGTACGTGCGATAGTTGATGGTCTCAGGCTTCAATACTTCCCCGTAGCTCCTTTCCAGGATGCTGTCAGGCGAAGCTAATCCGATAGTGATTTTTGAAAAAGTGGCTCTGGGACGATTTTCTTTTTTAATAGCCATATTGCAATATGCGGTTTTTATTCTTATTCCAACCCTACTGATAATCAACCTCTAACATCTTAAAAAAAGACCCACCGGCTCACAAATAGTGCCAATAAACCTAAATTAAGGAGGGCAAAGGTACGAATTTAATCGGAAAAAACCCGTTTTCCAAAATTCCACCGATGCCCTGAACTTTTTTTATACACACCTTCAGAATAACACCCCCCAGCCCCATTTCGTTCACCTCCCGTTGGAAAAATTGCCCCCGCCGCAAGGCAGGCCGCCTCCCAACCAATCCGCCCCACTTCCTAACTTACATCCTAAATCTCACCAAACTCATGAAATACTTCCTTTTCCTTTCCCCCCTCCTTATCCTCGCCGCCTGCAAAAAACACGATCCCCCTCCCCCCACACCCCCAGCCTGCCTCATTAGCAAGGTCTCCTATACCGGCACCCCCATCAACATAGGCCCCACCAAATTCACCTACGACGAACAGGGACGCCTCGCCCGCACCGTAGAAAGCGATACCATTATCACCACCCTCACCCGGGCCGGCGACAGCGTCGTCACCAACACATCCGTCCCACGGGGATTCGTCAGCCGCGTCGTCTTCTACAACAACAAGGACGGCCTCACCACCAAAACCCACGTGACCTACAACCCCGAAGGCACGGTATGGTACGATATTTCTTATGAATACGTCGGCCAGGAGCTCAGAAGATCCCACTTTGTCGCCTTCTCCCGCCCCGACACCCTCGTCACCAATTTTACATGGTCCGGAGGCAATATGATCTCCTCGACATCTGACTCGGCAAAGGAAGATTTTGAATACTACACCGACCAGCCCCGCCAACAGGGAGACGCCCAATTCTTCGACCAGTTCACCTCCGGCTTCGAGATCGTCCGCACAAAAAATCTGATAAAATCCCGGCACGGGATCTCTTATACCTACCAGTTCAGACCAGACGGAAAGATCACCACCGTAACGGCGAAAGATACCGCCGCCGATATTTTCATCTCCCACTACGACTACGACTGTAAATAGAAAAGATCAGTACCCTACCACACCACACCAAACGCCCTATCCCCTCCTTTCCCCCTCCAGATATTTCTTTCGGATAACATCCTGCACCGGCACGCTTCGTATTTTACTCTCCATCCAGGAGATGATATCCAGATACATAAAGGCCCTCGTCTCAAACCGGTTCCCCTCGAACTTCCTGAGCCTCTCCACCAGCTGTTCGAACGCCGGCCTCAGCTTCCCCGGCGAAAGACCGAACGACTTCCGCAGAAACCGGAAGATCTCCTCCTCGACCCCGCTCAGATTCCCCATCTTCGCCATGAACCGGTATACCGATTTGATCAGATACTCCATCAGATCGAAATTCCCCAGCTCGTAGTGAGCGATCAGATGCAACAACCGCGAATAACACTGCAGATCCGTCCGCAGATCGACCTTCCAGTTGATGATCTTGTTAAGGTAATCGATCGTCTTCCCGTAGTCCCCGGCTCCAAAATACAAACACGCGATCTTATAGTAGAACACCAGTATCCGGTGACGATCCAGATATATCCAGTACTCCTTCAGCTTGTCCTCGATATAAGGCACCAGCTCCAACCCCTCCGTAAACGTACCGTCGATAAAATGCTGGTTCAGCCTGGAAATATACAGGTAGACAAACGTCTGTATCCTGTTGTTGATATTGTTCTTCACGATATCCGACTCCGAGAACTCCCCGAACTGCTTCAGCGTCTCCCTGAACTTCTCGTCGTTCAGCAGGTCGAAATGCGCCCCCAGTAAATTGTGCATCCCCTTGATGTAATGCGAGGTCTCCGTCACCATCATATAGGGCTCCCGGTCGAAAAGATCGACCCATTTCTGCGTATACCGGTAGTACATCAGAAAATCCTGCCGGATATAGGCATACCACGAGAAACTTTGATACAGATACAGCTTCTCATAAAACCCCTGACACTCGCTGATATCCGCAGGCAGCTGCTTCTCGAAAAATTCCCGCACAGCCTCCTCATCCTTCTCATTCCTCGCCACCCCATTGCGGATATACCAGCTGTATAGCTCCAGCGAAAGATTCGACAGCCTCCCGATCATCCGCAACTGCTCATTCACGGCATCCGTCTCCGCAGCCAGCTGATCCGCCCGGTCCTGCATGCTTCGCGTGATATGCAGCGATTCGATGGTCTTTTCGAAGAACAACACCTGCAACAGGAACGTTATCTGATTGTGCGCCTTCGCCATTTCCTTGATCCGGTCCAGCGTCTTCAGACTCTGAAGATACAACCCCTTATTATAGAGGATTCGGGCGTAATCTAATTGTTCATGTAATTGAATATCAATGTTTTCCTCCTGCCGAATGAGACGAAGGCTGCTCAGTATCTCCCGGTAGAGATGAGCCTTGGCATTGGACAGCTGAGCCTTGCGCAGATTTTTGTTTTTATTTAGCAGTTGCGCCTCGTCATACTCCTCCATTTTGTCCAGAGCATCAAAGAGTTGTATGCTTTTTAGGTCCTCACTGGAAGAATTGCGCGTAATGTAGAGCTTAAAGTTCCGTTTTTCGGACTTTTCCAGGGATTTGATCAGCTGAAACAGAGCATCTGACGAACGGTTGGGCATCGTAATTTAAAACTTTAAAATCCTTGCCAGCAGTGGGTTTCGGCTCATTTACCCCCTCCTAAGGGGTGTAAAATCAGACCAATTATAGTTTGAGTTCGATAAAAAACACAACTATTTTCGAAGGTACGGTTAAATCGGTAACCGTCACAAACCCATCACTAAACCGCCAATTTCGAAATTTCGAACCTTTTTAAAATACACTAATGACCGACAAGAAAATCTTCATCTTCGACACAACCCTCCGCGACGGAGAACAGGTACCTGGTTGCAAGCTGAATACAAAGGAAAAGATCCAGTTGGCTCTGCAGCTCGAAGCCCTCGGAGTCGACATCATCGAAGCCGGCTTCCCTATATCCAGCCCGGGCGATTTCACCTCGGTCAATGAGGTGGCGAAAATTATCAAAAATGCGACCGTCTGCGGCCTCACCCGCGCCGTACAAAAAGACATCGAAGTAGCCGCCGAAGCCCTTAAGCCGGCAGCAAGACCCCGCATCCACACCGGCATCGGTTCATCCGACATCCACATCAAATATAAATTCAACACTACCCGCGAAGACATCCTCGAACGCGCAGCCAGGGCCACCAAATGGGCCAAAAACTTTGTGGACGACGTCGAGTTCTTCGCCGAAGACGCCGGCCGCGCCGACATAGAATTCCTCGCACGACTGGTCGAGACCGTTATCGCCGCCGGCGCCACGGTAGTCAACATACCCGATACCACAGGCTACTGCCTCCCCCATCAGTACGGCGAAAAAATTGCCTATCTGTTCAACAACGTCCCCAACATCGATAAGGCCATCGTCTCCTGCCACTGTCACAACGACCTGGGCCTGGCGACCGCTAACTCGATCGCAGGGGCCATCGCCGGTGCACGCCAGATCGAATGTACCATCAACGGTATCGGCGAAAGAGCCGGAAATACCTCGCTCGAGGAAGTGGTCATGGTGATCAAACAGCACGCCTCAACCCTCGGCCTCTACACCGACGTACGCACAGAAATGCTCAACCCCCTCAGCCAGCTGGTCTCCGATACGATGCGCGTGCCCGTCCAGCCCAACAAGGCCGTGGTAGGCAGCAACGCCTTCTCCCACTCCTCCGGCATCCACCAGGACGGATTCCTGAAAGAATCCACCACCTACGAAATAATGAGACCCGAAGAGGTCGGCGCAGCAGGCTCCAGGATCGTACTCACCGCACGCAGCGGACGCTCGGCCCTCGCCCACCGCTTTCGCAACCTCGGATTCGAGTTCGACCGCGACGCCGTAGACATCCTGTACCAACAATTCCTCCAGGTGGCAGACAGCAAGAAAGAAGTCGAGGACACCGACCTGGTCCGGCTCGCAGAAGCGTACAACAAATCAGCGGTAACAGCCTAAAAATCCAATATGGCAAAAACACTATTTGAAAAGATATGGGACCGTCACATCGTCACGACTATTGACGGCGGCCCGTCCGTACTCTACATCGACAAACACCTGATACACGAGGTCACCAGCCCGCAGGCCTTTAAAGGCATCGAGAACAGGGGCCTCGAAGTCTTCCGTCCCAAACAGATCGTTGCCACGGCAGACCACAACGTACCCACCATCCACCAGGAACTGCCCATAAAGGAAGAACTCTCCCGGGTACAGGTTCAAAAATTGGTGGAGAATTGCAAAAGACATCACGTCGAACTATACGGCCTTGGCCATCCCTACCAGGGCATTGTTCATGTTATAGGGCCCGAACTCGGAATAACCCAGCCCGGCATGACCATCGTCTGCGGTGACAGCCACACCTCTACCCACGGCGCCTTCGGCTCCATCGCCTTCGGCATCGGCACCAGTGAAGTGGAAATGGTAATGGCTACCCAATGCCTCATGCAAAGCAAGCCCCGGCTGATGCGCATCAACGTGGAAGGCCCCCTGGGAAAGGGTGTCGTTTCGAAGGACATCATCCTCTATATCATCGCCAAAATTTCCGCCAGCGGCGCCACCGGCTACTTTGTCGAGTTCGCCGGCTCCGCCATCCGCAACCTCTCGATGGAAGCCCGCATGACCATCTGCAACATGAGCATCGAAATGGGCGCCCGCGGCGGCATGATCGCCCCCGACGAGACCACTTTCGAATACATCAAAGGACGCGAATTCGCCCCCAAAGGCGCGGAATGGGATAAAAAACTCGCGGAATGGAAAGAGCTCTATTCCGACAAGGACGCGAAATTCGACCTGGAAATAGATATCGACGCCGCAGACATCGAACCCATGATCACCTACGGGACCAACCCGGGAATGGGCGTCAGCGTCGCCGGCCATATACCCGCAGAACAGGAGATCGAAGCGAAGGAGCAACCCGCCTTCCGGAAATCGCTCGACTACATGGGACTGCACGCCGGAGACCCCATAAAAGGCAAAAAAGTGGACTACGTCTTCATCGGCAGCTGTACCAATTCCCGCATCGAGGATCTCCGCATGGTAGCCTCCTTCGTAAAGGGAAGAAAGAAAGCCGACAACGTAGAAGTATGGGTCGTCCCCGGTAGCAAACAGGTAGAACAACAGGCCATAAAAGAAGGCATCGACAAAGTATTCGAAGCCGCCGGCTTCAACCTTCGCCAACCCGGTTGCTCCGCCTGTCTCGCCATGAACGAAGACAAGATCCCCGCAGGGAAATACTGCGTCTCTACTTCCAACCGCAACTTCGAAGGCCGCCAGGGCCCCAACGCCCGCACGCTGCTGGCCAGCCCCCTGACCGCAGCCGTCGCAGCCATCACCGGTGAAGTAGCCGATATCCGTGAATTCATCTAACCA
>Ga0207695_10008764_pt1 | contig 12613 bp, 10 predicted proteins | sample KBSC54metaG_FD_184354 | JGI IMG/M metagenome (GOLD analysis project Ga0207695, IMG submission 184354) | Corn rhizosphere microbial communities from Kellogg Biological Station, Michigan, USA - KBS C5-4 metaG (SPAdes) (version 2) | ecosystem: Host-associated > Plants > Roots > Rhizosphere > Soil...
AGGTGGAGGCTGGTCCGGCAATCGTTCCTCGAAAGCTTCCTCATCGCCGCAGCTGGCGCGGCACTGGGAACCGGAGCGGCATGGTTCGGAATCAAGTCGCTGCTCAGTTTCTTCCGCGACCCAAACAATCAGGCGCCAATATCCGTCCAGCCCGACAACACGGTGTTCCTCATGACAGGCCTATTCGCGGTGCTGACGACACTTCTGTTCGGAACGCTTCCGGCATGGCGCGCGGGCCGGTCCGATCCTGGAAAATTCCTGAAGTCTAGAAGCAGTCTCGGAGGCCGAAGGCAAATCGCCGGACGCGCTTTCGTGCCCATTCAAGTCGCCTTGTCGTTAGTGCTCGTCACACTGGCGGCCCTCCTCTCGCAGAGCCTCGTCCATATCCACGGCGAGCACGCCGGCTTCGATCTCGATCACATCACAATCACCACGCCCCAATTCCAGCGCCTTCCGCAAAAGGGCGACGCCCTGCTCGACATTTATCAACGGATGGTCGACCGGTTGAAACAGTTCCCAGGTTTGCAGTCCGCCGCCGTCACCTGGATCACGCCCATGACGAGCTATCAACCCGCCGCCGGATTTCAAGCCGTGAGCGACGGACAGAATCCTCCGGAAGACCCTCGGATGGCATACAACGAAGTTGGTCCGGGGTACTTCGAAGCGATGAGAACAACAATTCTCGCCGGGCGCGAATTCCGTCGCGGCGAACGCGCGCGAAACATCTGCGTGGTGAATCAATCGGCCGCAAATTTCCTCTTTCCGAATCAACAGCCAATCGGTCAATACGTCAGGAGCAACGACACCAAGGCTTTTCCGGAAGGGGTCTCCTGTATGGTGGTAGGCCTGGCCGAAGACGCGAAATTCGGCAGTCTTCGCGAGCCCGCGCCGCGCACGATTTACTTTCCACTCAGCAAGGACACCATGCGCTACGCGGGAAACCTGGTGTTCATGATGCGTTCCGCCACCGAGGCCGAAACAATCGCCGCCTACCGGAAGGCCCTGACGGAAATTGCGCCAACCACACCGCTCCTGGTATTCGCGACTCTGCAGGAACAGCGGGACGCCTCGCTCGGCGCGCAAAGGCTGATCACGATCCTGAGCAATGTTTTCGGCGGGCTGGCACTGTTCCTGAGCGCACTCGGCCTGTACGGTTTGCTTTCATCAAGCGTGGCCCAGCGCACGGGAGAAATCGGCGTCCGTATCGCACTCGGAGCGAGGCGGCGAACCGTGCTCTGGATGATCCTGACCGAGGCACTTCATCTCCTGGCTGCCGGAATAATTTTAGGTTCGGCGGCATTATGGATCGCAGTGAGGTTCGTTCATGGCATGTTGTTCGGCATATCCCCGTTCGACCCGGCGACGCTGGCAGTGACTGCGGCTCTGCTGGCAGGAGTTACGCTTCTCGCATCGTTTGTTCCCGCACAGCGCGCGGCATCCGTTGACCCAATGCAAGCGTTGAGAGCGGAGTGATACTTACTCAACCGGTAACTCAAAAAGAAACGTCGAGCCCTTCCCCGCCGCCGATTCCACCCAGATGCGCCCGCCATGCCGTTCTACGATTTTCTTACACAGTCCAAGCCCGATACCAGTGCCGGGGTATTCGCGGCCGTGAAGGCGCTTGAATAACCCGAAGATTTTAGTGAAGTACTGTGGGTCGATTCCGATCCCATTGTCCCTTATCGCGATCACCCAAGATTCGCCGGTTGATTCGGCTGAAACGTGGATCACGGGCGAGTCCTGGCCGCGGTATTTGATGGAATTGCTGAGCAGATTCTGGAACAACTGCACGAATTGCGAGTCGTCGCCACGCACGACGGGTAATTTGTCGAAGGTCAGTTTCGTGCCGCTGTCCTTGATGGCGGTGGAGAGATTCATGACGGTCCACTGCAACGCGGCGTTGAGATCCGACTGACGGTCGCTCTCCCGCGCGTGCAGTACCCGTGAATAGGTAAGAAGATCGACAATCAATTGGCGCATTCGCGTGCCGCTGCTAACCAATTCGGTCGTGATCTCGCTGATCTCCGCAGTACCGGAGCCATTCAGCCGTTTCGTCAGCAGCTCGGTGTGGCTGATGATGGTGCGCAGAGGTTCCTGCAAATCGTGACTGGCAGCGTAGGCGAATTGATTTAGATCCTCGTTGGAACGCATCAACGCCTCGTTCAAACGGTTCAGATCCTTCTCAGTCTTGCGCCGGTCGGTGATGTCCCGAAAAAATCCCTGCAACATCCGCCTGTTGCCTACTTGGATCACGTTGGCGCTGACCTCCACCGGGATCACGCCGCCGGCGCGTGCGACCGTGAGATCCGCGATAATCGAGGTTCCGGTCTCGGCGGCATTGCGGCAGAGATCCACGCAGTGCGCGGCACAGCAGGAAGGAAGTGCGGCCACGGGCTCCTCCGCGACTCCGATCAACTCTCTGAACTTTGTGTTGAGCTCAAGGATCAGGCCGGAGGTTGCATCCACCACCATGATGCCGTCGTGCGCGCTTTCCATCAGTGTTCGATACTTCTCCTCTGATTCGCGCAATGCTCTTTCGGCCGCCTGGCGTCCGGTAATATCACGCTCCACGGAGGCGATGCAAAACGGTTCTCCGGTATCTTCCCGGCGGACCACAAAGACGTTGCTGTGAACGGCAATTTCGCCTCCGTTGCGGTGGTCAACCAGCGTGCTATCGCCTTCCCATTTATCGTGATGCAGGGCCGCGGGAAGAATTTCCGATCTCGCCCGTTCCCGTTCTTCCGCACCGCAGAAATCCCACAGGAACCGGGGATTGCCTGCCGATAGGTGGTCGATACCGGTCATGGCCAGTCCCGCGGGATTCACAAAGAACACCTCGCCGTCGATGGAAGACATCGAAACGAAATCGCTGCTGTTCTCCACCAAAGATACAAAGCGCTGCTGCCACTCTTGGGCGGCTTTGGGATTGGTGATGTTAGTCATGACTCCGCGTACTGTGGCAGGCGCGTCCCGCTCACCCGGTTGCCGGTTCGGTTGCGCGCTCACCAGATCCTTCAACCACAGGATGCGGCCGTCGGCTGCTATCATCCGGTATTCGAAGGCGAAGTTCTGTCCCTCGGCCGTCTGTTCCTGCGCAAACTCCGAAGTCCAACCACGATCTTCCGGATGGAGATGATTAGCCCAGAAATCCGGTTCCGACAGCCATTGCTGTACAGGATAGCCAAGCATACGCTCGGCCTCCCGCGAGACGAAGGTAAATCGCTTGCGCGCGGCGTCCGCTTCCCAAACGATTCCTTCAATTGAGTCGATGATGTGGCCGAGCCGTTCTTCCGCCTTCCTTCTTTCGGAAATCTCGTTTTGCTTCTCAGCGAGAAGCAACTTGAGAGCGTTCGTACGCTCCCGCATCTGCCTGCGGAGGGACCGGCTCAATATCGCAATTGCGAGAAATAGGGCCCCGAGAGCGAGCAGTAAACCGCTGGTCCCGGAGACTGTCTTATCGTGAAAGGGAGGCTGTTCGGCGACAGCAGTTGAAGCGGCAAGCCAAAGGGCAAAGACGGCCGCGGTCCCGCGGAAACGGGATCCAAGAATGTACATGAGTAACGACGCTGTATTATAGCTCGGCTAGGCTTCCACCAGCACTCGAGTCTCCGCTTTCGCCAATACGTAAGGTCCCTCGGGCATCACGGCGACCGTCGCTCCAGGGGGCAGGGAAGCGGTCAATGCCGCCACCGCGTCCTCAGGTTTAGAGAAAGCCTTACCCCACAGCCAGGGATGAAAATCGTCCGGCAAGCCAGGGGTATAGAAGAGGATCTCAAATTTCTCCGCCACCATCGCAAGTTTTTCCAGTTGCCACTGATCGACCTCCACCGCCGATTTCGCCAGCAGGGACAGGAACTCGCTGCTGGACGCCGTCCGCTTCAGCATCTGCCGGAACTCCGGCGCGCCTGGCCCTTCCTTGCATTCGGCGATGAGCAGGATTTTGCCCCTTGGCTTGAGAATGTGTTGAGCTGCCGTGATTCCCTTGATAGCCTGATAGAACGTCAGGTCGAGCGGATAGCCGGCCGAACTGGTAATGACGGCGTCTACCGGCGCGGGCAACTGTTCCAGCATCACCCGGGATACGAATTGCATTCCGGCTGCGTGAGCCTTTTCCGGATCGCCCGCGAACACCTCGGCGATCTGGCGAGTGCGCGTCAGGGCCACGTCGACGAGAAAATCGTGCCGCGCCATTCTGGCGATTTCCAACAGCTCGCGGTGAAGCGGATTGTCGCTGACCGACCCCTCCACCGCGCGGGCGTCGCGCATGAATTTGGGACTGTGCAGCACCTTAATCGTCTCTTGAGCAGCCAGTCCGGGCGCCACTAATTTGCGGCCGCCCGAAAAACCAAGCATCAGGTGGGGCTCGATAAAACCTAAGGTGATATGGAGGTCGGCGGCCACGAAGCGCTCGTCGATGTAGACCGGCGTCCCGGCGGAGGTAGTGCCAAGGTGCCGGTGCTCACTTAATTCTCGTGCATCGTGGTTTACCACCCGATAAGAAGAAGAGATTTCGTCACCGAGGATCTCGCGAATCTCATCCTGCGTAGCAGGCCGGTGCAACCCCGTGGCGATGAGTAGCATCACATGCTCTTTAGGAATGCCTGCCGCATGGAGGCGTTTGAGGAGTGGTGGTAGTACTAGCCGGTTCGGAGCCGGACGCGTGATGTCACAAACGGATATCGACGCGGAACGTTTTCCGCGCGTCAGTGTTTCCAGAGGAGCGGTTCCGGTTGGATGATCGAGGGCATAGTCGAGAGCGGCGGCCCAGTCGGGAAGAGGCGCGGCAGATCGCGCTTCCAGCACGAGGTATTGGAAGTTGTCCGGAAGACAAACGGGAAGTCCGATTTTGCCAAATGCGAAATCCACTTTCATATCGCCCAACGTAACACGCTTATGTAACTCTGTGGCGGAAGCGCACGCGCGATTTCGCTTACAGGGATAGAGATGGTGCAAAATCCGCTGAAACGGATGGCAGGTGAATTGCACTGAATGGTGGAAAGGAGTTGCTTCGGGTCATGGTCGTCTCTGGTTTTATTCTCGGATTTTTGATCGTCGGGCTTTTCTTCTCGATGGTTTCCTCGCCTCCCAAGCCTCACTAGGGCTGTCAAGTGCCGGTTCCACGCTGTCGGCGGAACGACACAGTTGGCGTGGAATAATGGCACAGTGCGGCGTCTCGCCTGGCTCTTCCTTTTTTCAATCGTCAGTCTTGCTCAGCAGTACGATCTTTTGATCACCGGCGGCAAGGTAATCGACGGCACCGGGGCAGGCTGGTTCCGTGCCGACGTGGCCGTCGACGGCGATACTATCGCGGCGGTCGGCAAACTGGATTCGGCTACCGCAAAACGCGTGATCCGCGCCAACGGACTCGTCGTCACCCCCGGTTTTATTGACATTCACAGTCACGCTGGAGGTGGACTTGCGCTTCACCCAAAGGCGGAGAACCTGGTCCGGCAAGGCGTCACGGCGGTGTTGGAAGGTAACGACGGCGCGTCGCCGATTCCGCTTGGCCCGGCGCTCGACCGGATCTCCAAAACACAAATCGGTATCAACATCGGCTACTTCGCTGGGCAAGGAAGCATCCGGCAATCTGTAATGGGGTTGGTGAACCGGCCGGCAACACCAGAAGAACTCGATCGGATGCGCGCGCTGACGAAGCAGGCCATGCTCGATGGCGCCTTCGGTTTATCGACCGGTCTCTTCTACGTACCGGGTAATTTCTCACCTCCTGGGGAAGTAATCGAGATCGCCAAGGTTGCGGCGCAGTTCGGCGGTATGCACATCTCTCATATGCGCAGCGAGTCGGACGCGATTCTCGAGGCTGTCGAGGAGACGATCAACATTGGCGAAAAAGCAGGCATGCCGACTCAGGTCAGCCATCATAAAATTATCGGTTTGGCCAATTGGGGCAAGAGCGCCGATACTCTCCGGCTCATTGATCAGGCGCGCGAGCGCGGAGTGGACGTCACGGTGGATCAATATCCCTACACCGCGTCGAGCACCGGGACGGCCGCCTTGTTTCCCCAGTGGTCGCTCGAAGGCGGCCAGAAGGCGCTCCTGGAGCGGCTAGCGGCGCCTGAGACAAGAGCGCGGATCAAAGCCGCCATCGTCCACAACATTCTAATGGACCGAGGCGCGGGAGATCCGAAGAATGTGGTGATTGCCAGTTGCGGGTTCGATAAAACGATTGCCGGAAAGAACCTCGCCGATCTCGCTGCGGCGAAAGGACTACCGATGACGCCCGAAAATGGAGCCGAAGCTGCGCTCGATCTGCAATCGAAAGGCGGCTGCTCGGCCATTTATCACGCGATCGGCGAGGCCGATCTCGTACGCATCATGAAGTACCCGTTCACCATGATTGCCTCCGACGGCTTCATTCCGACGTTCGGTGAAGGCCACCCGCATCCGCGGAGCTATGGGACCTGGGCGCGAGTGCTTGGCGTCTACGTCCGTGAGCAGCACGTCTTATCTCTGGAGGAAGCGGTTCGGAGAATGACGTCGCTGCCGGCCGCACGATTGAAGCTGATGGACCGTGGAATTCTCCGGCCCGGTATGAAGGCGGATATCGCGGTTTTCGATCCGTTGAACGTGCGCGACAAAGCCACTTTCGACCAACCTCACCAATACGCCGAGGGCTTCGTTGCCGTGCTCGTCAATGGTGTGCCGGTGCTGGCCGAAGCTGCGATGACAGGTGCATTGCCCGGGAAGGTCCTCCGCGGACCGCACGCCAATTGAGGCCTCGGATGATCCGGCACTAAATTATCACGAGCGCCATTCCCGTCAATACCAGACTCGCCGAACCCAGCTTCGGTGCGGCGCCGGTTGGGCCCAAGGGATCGTTGTAGTCGAAGCCGGATTCTGAGTTGATCGTGACTCCGGTAAGAGGATTGCCCTGGCTGTCTAGAACCTGAGTCGAGACAATCTGAACGGTGTGCGTCAGGTCTACGAATTTGGCCAGAGCTGGCCTTGGGGTCGACGGACCGAACGCTTGTGTCCGACCGGCCAGCGGCGCGTCGACCGTCCAGGGCCGCCTCCGCTTGTTTAGACACAAATCGACCAGGCCCGTTTCGTAATGAAATCAGCGCCCGCGGATGCGCTCAGCGTGGACCCGGCTATGGTTAACGCCGCGAGCGCCATGGTTGACTGGCAAATGACGTCTATTAGATGATGGGTGCCCAAACCATGGCGGATCAACGAGATGGAGAATGGAAGAAACGGTTCTTCAGAAAAGGGGCGTCTAACCGAGTGGAGGTACAAAACCTATGAAACGAGGGTGGTTTACCCTCCTAATTGTGGGTGTGGCCGGGCTTATGTTTGCTCAAAGTCCGGGCTCTCCACAACAACAACCAGGTAACAGTCCAATGGGGCCGAATCCACGCGTCGGTCCTCCCGGGATAGCAAACGACCCGACGTCCCGGCCTGAGCTAAACGCTGGTACGCCACAACAAACTAAGGCGGACGATAGCAAGTTCGTCAAGGATGCCGCGGTAGGCGGAATGACCGAAGTGGCACTCGGCAAGCTTGCCCAGGAAAAAGCCTCAAGCGATGCCGTAAAGCAGTTCGGACAGAAAATGATTGACGATCATTCGAAGGCCGGCGAGGAGCTCAAGAAGGCCGCCACGAAAGCCAACATCAATGTGCCCGACTCGATTGACTCAAAGCATCAGGCCCGCATTGACAAGCTCTCCAAGCTGTCGGGCGCGGACTTTGATAAAGCCTACATCAAAGACCAGTTGAAAGATCACCGGGAAGATGTGGCAGCGTTCGATCGGGAGGCCCAGAACGGCAGCGAGCCCGCAGTAAAAGAGTTCGCATCGAAAACCCTGCCGACCTTGCAGGAACATCTCAGTATGGTGAAAGACCTCAATAAGGGGAAAAGCACCACTTCTATGAATCGATCGCATTGACCGTAATTTGCAGGGGGAAAGCCCGTCCCGGGGGCTCCTCTGGGGCGGGCTACTTAATCTCCATAATCTCTTTCTCTTTGGCCTTCGAGGCGGCGTCGATCCTGCCCATGTAGCTGTCGGTCAGTTTCTGAATCTCTTCGTGAGCGCGGCGGTCCTCGTCCTCGCTGATCAGTTTTTCCTTCACCAGTTTCTTCACGGATTCGTTACTTTCGCGGCGAATGTTGCGTAATGCTACGCGATGGTCTTCGGCCACTCCGTGCAGTTTCTTGACGAATTCGCGGCGGCGTTCCTCGGTCAACTGCGGAATCGGCACGCGAATCAGCTTGCCGTCGTTACCGGGATTGAGGCCGAGATCCGAGTTGCGAATCGCTTTCTCGATCATGCCGATTTGCGAGGAGTCCCAGGGTTGGATTGTAATCAGGAACGGCTCGGGAACGTGCAGCGTGCCCACTTGATTGAGTGGGGTGGGCTGGCCATAGTAGTCCACATTGATGCTATCGAGCAGCGAGATGGACGCGCGGCCGGTGCGGATGTGCGTCATGGCGTGCTGAAGGTCGGCGATAACCTTTTCCATACGCGATTTGGAACTGGCCTCTACTTCCTTAATGCTCTTGAATGTGATGGCGGGTGGTGCGGGCGGCGTTGGTTTCATTTCTTCTTTCCCATCCGGTTTTAGTCCGAGGTGATCACGGTGCCCAGGGTCTCGCCCTGTGACATTCGCATTATATTGCCCTTCGTATTCAAATTGAAAACTAAAATTGGCAGTTTGTTATCGCGGCACATGGCCACGGCGGACGCGTCCATCACTCCGAGCGATCGCGTGAGAACGTCCGTATACGTAATGCATTTGTAAAGCACCGCGTCGGGATGTTTGAGGGGGTCCTTATCGTACACTCCATCGACTCGCGTGGCTTTGGCGATCACTTCCGCTTTGATCTCGAGGGCGCGGAGCGTGGCGGCCGTGTCGGTGGAGAAGTAAGGGTTCGAGGTTCCCGCCGCGAAGACGACGATGCGTCCCTTTTCCAGATGACGGATGGCCCGGCGGCGAATGTAAGGCTCGGCCACCTCGTGCATTTCGATGGCGGTCATCACGCGGGTGGGAACGCCTTGCGACTCGAGAGCATCCTGCAAGGCCAGGGCATTGATCACGGTTGCCAGCATGCCCATGTGGTCTCCGGTAACGCGATCCATTTTCTTGGCTGCCGCGGCCACGCCACGGAAGAAGTTTCCGCCGCCGACTACCAGTCCGATCTGGACGCCGGTCCGCGCCACCTCGGCCACTTCAGCCGCCATGGCGTGGACCTTGTCCGGGTCAATACCAAATCCAGCGGGGCCGGCGAGCACCTCGCCACTGAGTTTCAGGAGGATGCGCTGATAGCCGGCCACAGGGGTCCTTTAGGAGGGTTCTCCGCCCGGCAGCGTGTCGCCCACCTTGAACCGGGCGAACCGCGCCACTGAAATGTTCTCGCCCACCTTGGCGATCTTGGTGGCGATCAACTGGCCGATGGTAATCGAGTTATCTTTGACGAAGGGTTGCTCCAGGAGGCAGACCTCTTCGTAGTATTTGGACATGCGGCCTTCGACGATCTTGTCGAGCATCTTCTCGGGCTTGCCCTCGTTCTTGGCTCGTTCGCGATAGATGTCCCGTTCCCTGTCGAGCGCGGCTTGCGTGACATCTTCCCGGCGGATGAATTGCGGGTCGGCCGCGGCGATCTGCATCGCGACGTCGTGGACAAGTTCCTGGAAGTCGTCAGTGCGGGCGACGAAGTCCGACTCGCAGTTGATTTCTACCATCACACCGAGCTGCGCACCCGGATGAATGTAGGTTCCGATGACACCTTGTTTAGTGGCGCGCGTGGCCTTCTTGTGTGCGGCGGCGATCCCGCGTTTGCGCAACACGATTTCGGCCTCCGCAACGTCGGCCTTGGCTTCTTCCAAAGCCTTCTTACACTCCATCATTCCTGCGCCGGTGCGGTCGCGCAGTTCCTTCACTAGTGCCGCGGTGATTTCAGCCATATAGTCACAATCCTCTTAAATACGTTCTTGGAGCCAGCCAAGCCGCCTGGTCTGCTACTCGGTGACCGCTTCGGCCATCGTCTTCTTCGGCAACGACACCGACGGCAGATCTTCGTCCGAGATGCTTTCCGACATAAGTTGCTCGGCGTACTTCGGATCGAGATACTGCGTATATTCGGAGCTGTCGTCGAGCGACGGTACCGCTTCTTCGGTGACAATCTTGTCGGGCGCGAAGTCCTGTTCGGTAGCCAGAGCGCGGCCTTCGATCACCGCGTCGGCGATCTTATTGGTGAACAGGCGGATGGCGCGGAGAGCGTCGTCGTTCCCTGGAATCACGTGATCCACTTCGTCGGGATCGCAGTTGGTATCAACCACGGCGACGACGGGAATGCCGAGGCGGCGCGCCTCTTTTACGGCGATGGCTTCCTTGTTGGAATCAACCACGAACAGAAGGTCCGGCAGACCGTTCATGTCCTTGATCCCGGCCAGATTCTGTTGCAGGTGCTTGCGCTCGCGTTCCAGCCGGCCCGCTTCTTTCTTCGCGCGGCCTTCGTAGCCGCCCTCGGTGGCCATCGTATCGAGCGCCTTGAGCCGCTTGATCGATTTCTGCACCGTGGTCATGTTGGTGAGAAGCCCGCCCAGCCAGCGCTGGTTGACGTAGTACTGTCCGCAGCGGGTGGCTTCTTCGGAGATAGCTTCCTGAGCCTGGCGCTTGGTGCCGACGAAGAGCACGTTCTTGCCCTGTGCCGACATCTCGCCGACGTAACGCATGGCGTCCTTGAAAAGCTTCAAGGTTTTCTGGAGATCGATGATGTAGATCCCGTTACGTTCGCCAAAGATGTATTCCTTCATCTTTGGATTCCAGCGCTTGGTCTGGTGCCCGAAGTGAACGCCAGCTTCGAGCAATTCCTTCATTGAAATTGACGGCAAAATGCCTCCTTAAGTGCCCGGAGCCCGGTCCAAAGCGAGATTTGTGCTCCAGGGTTAGACGAAAAGCTAGGGTTAAAACGGAAGGCAGGACGGCTGTTTTGCGACTGAAAAACCGCCGTCCCGGACATTACCGCTTGGAGAACTGGAACCGCTTGCGAGCGCCCTTCTGACCGTACTTCTTGCGCTCATGCTTACGGGGATCGCGAGTCAGGAAGCCGAGTTGCTTGAGCTTGCCACGCAATTCCGCGTTGAATTCCACCAGCGCGCGGGCGATTCCGAGACGGCAGGCACCCGCCTGTCCGGTGACGCCACCGCCATCGGTGAGAATCATGACATCGAACTTCTCATTCATTTCGGTCGCCAGCAACGGCTGCCGAACCACCGCACGTGCCGCCTCGGTGGTGAAATACTCAACGATCGGACGGCCGTTGACGTTGATGCCGCCCTTGCCGGAGCGGAGAAAAACCCGTGCAACCGCAGTCTTCCGCCGGCCGGTCGCTAAATGTTGAACCAATGCTGCCACTATTTATCCCTCGTTCCTAAACCGTTGCCGCTAAATGTCCCAAAGCAACGGGCTTCTGCGCTTCATGTGGATGCTTGTCGCCGGAATATACATTCAGTTTGCGGTACATCTGCTTGCCGAGAGGATTCTTCGGCAGCATGCCCTGAATCGCCAGTTCCACCATTCGCATCGGACGAACCGCGCGCATTTTGCGGGCCTGCGTTTCCTTCAAACCACCCGGGTAACCCGAGTGCGTACGATAAAGTTTCTGCCCTTCTTTATTACCGGTCAACCGCACCTTGTCGGCGTTGATCACGACGACATGATCGCCGGTATCGATGAAAGGAGTATAAATTGGTTTGTTCTTGCCCATCAGAATGGTAGCCGCTTGACTGGCCAACCGCCCGAGGACAATGTTTTCAGCGTCCAGAACGTACCACTTACGAACGACTTCGCCCTTGGACGGGAATTTGGTGCTCATAGACAGACGTATCTCCAGGGAGTCCTACAAACATATGAGTTTAGCGAATTGGCGGGGGCGTGTCAAATTCGAGGAGTTAGTCGCGGAGTTAGAAGCCGGGAGCCAGGCGGTAGAAGGCGGGGAGGTCGAGGAAGTCTGGGAAGTCCAGGAAGCCGACGAAACCTGGGAGGTCCAGGAAGCCGAGGTGATCGGGGTTTGGGTTCGCTTCATAAATCCGATGGTTGAGGCTGCGCGGTTTGGGTTCGCTGTCGCAGATCCGATGATTCGGGCTGCGCGGTTTGGGTTCGCTGTCGTAAATCCGATGCTTCGGGCTGCCCGGTTTGGGTTCGCTGTCGCAAATCCGATGATTCGGGTTGCGCGGTTTGGGTTCGCTGTCGCAAATCCGATGATTCGGGCTGCGCGGTTTGGGTTCGCTGTCGCAAATCCGATGATTCGGGCTGCGCGGTTTGGGTTCGCTGTCGTAAATCCGATGCTTCGGGCTGCCCGGTTTGGGTTCGCTGTCGTAAATCCGATGATTCCGGCTGACCGGTTTGAGTTCGCTGTCGCAAATCCGATGCTTCGAGCTGTCCGGTTTGGGTTCGCTGTCGCAAATCCGATGCTTCGGGCTGCCCCGTTTGGGTTCGCTGTCGCAAATCCGATGCTTCGGGCTGCCCCGTTTGGGTTCGCTGTCGCAAATCCGATGCTTCGAGCTGTCCGGTTTGGGTTCGCTGTCGCAAATCCGATGATTCGGGCTGCGCGGTTTGGGTTCGCTGTCGCAAATCCGATGCTTCGGGCTGCCCG
>Ga0207695_10008774_pt1 | contig 12607 bp, 11 predicted proteins | sample KBSC54metaG_FD_184354 | JGI IMG/M metagenome (GOLD analysis project Ga0207695, IMG submission 184354) | Corn rhizosphere microbial communities from Kellogg Biological Station, Michigan, USA - KBS C5-4 metaG (SPAdes) (version 2) | ecosystem: Host-associated > Plants > Roots > Rhizosphere > Soil...
TGGTCACCCCGATCACGCCGCTGCCGAGCATCAGTATCCGCATCGTTTCCTCCTGGCCACATTCCCTGCGCCAAGCGCTGCGCAGCGGATGAATCGCGCAGTATATTCGCCACCAGGTGGTGGTTTCTCCCGTGTTGAACGAAAATGACGGGAGATTTTCCCGTTGCGACCCGCCGGAGCCAGAACCCCATGCCATCACGCACCCGCGAGCTGGACAAGATCGACCGGAAAATCCTGAAGATCCTGCAGCAGGAAGGGCGGATTTCCTTCACCGAACTGGGCGAGCGCGTCGGCCTGTCCACCACGCCGTGCACCGAGCGCGTGCGCCGGCTCGAACGCGAGCAGGTGATCACCGGCTACTACGCCCGGCTGGACCCGCAGTACGTCAAGGCGGGGTTGCTGGTGTTCGTGGAGATCAGCCTGGCCTACAAGTCCGGCGACATCTTCGAGGAGTTCCGCCGCGCCGCGCTGCGCCTGCCCAACGTGCTGGAATGTCACCTGGTTTCCGGCGACTTCGACTACCTGATCAAGGCGCGCATCAGCGAGATGGCCTCCTACCGCAAGCTGCTCGGCAGCACCTTGCTGACCCTGCCGCACGTGCGCGAATCCAAGAGCTACATCGTGATGGAAGAGGTCAAGGAGACGCTGTGTCTGCCGGTGAACGAATGAGAGTGCAGGTTAAGTGAGCAGCGGCCACAATAATGTCCATCGTCACGTCGCGGGGAATCCGATGAAACGTTTCAAGCTCGTCCTGGCCGCGTTCGCGCTGCTGTCGCTGGGCAGCACCGCCCAGGCCGCCACCGGCGCCGCGCGCGCGCGGCTGGACACCTTCGCCACCGGCCTGCATTCGCTCACCGGCGATTTCAGCCAGACCCTGGTGGACCCGAACGGCAATGCCGGCAAGACCAGCACCGGCACGCTGGCGCTGCAGGCGCCGAGGCAGTTCCGCTGGGAGACCACCGCGCCGTACAAGCAGACCATCGTGGCCGATGGCAGCCGGGTGTGGATGTACGACCCCGAGCTGGAGCAGGTGACCGTGCGCATCCAGTCCAGCGAGGAGGCGCACAGCCCGCTCACCGTGCTCACCGACCTCAAGCAGATGGACCGCGAGTTCAAGGTCAGCGAGCAGGGCGAGCGCGACGGCCTGGCCTGGCTGAGGCTCACCTCCACCGCGAAGGACCCGCAGTTCGCCTATGCGGACCTCGGCTTCGACGCGAACGGCCTCGCGCGGATGACGTTCAAGGACCAGCTCGGCTCCACCACTGACATCCGCTTTTCGCACTGGCAGCGCAACGTGGCGATCCCGCCTGCGGTGTTCACCTTCGTGCCGCCCAAGGGCGCCGACGTGATCGGCGACGCACCGGTGCTGCAAGTGCAGCCGCTGAAGAACTGACGCCATGCCGGTGCTGCGCCAACTCCCGCGCTGGGCCTGGTTCGGCACGGCCGTGCTGGCCTTCATCGCCGGCCAGGTCAATGCGGTGGGTTATCTCGGTTTCCGGCACGAGTCGATCAGCAACATGACCGGCAACACCAGCCTGCTCGGCGTCGCGCTGGGTCAGGGCGAAACCGGCGAGGCGCTGCACTGGGCACTGGCGATCGCGGCCTTCGTGCTCGGCACCATGCTGAGCGGCATGATCGTGCAGCAGAGCACGCTGCAGCTGGGGCGGCGCTACGGCGTGGCGCTGGTGCTGGAGTCGGCGCTGCTGTTCGCCGCCGTGCCCCTGCTCGACGCCTCCAATTCCGCCGGCCTGTACCTGGCGTCGGTCGGCATGGGCCTGCAGAACGGCATGGTCAGCGCCTACAGCGGCGCGGTGATCCGCACCACCCACGTCACCGGCATCTTCACCGACCTGGGCATCTACCTCGGCCACCTGCTGCGTGGCCTGCCGGTGGACCGGCTGCGTCTTCGCGTCTGCGTGCTGGTGGCGGCCAGCTTCATGCTCGGCAGCGTCGTCGGCGCCGGCTTGTTCCGGCAGCTGCAGCAGCACAGTCTGCTGATCCCCGCCACGCTCACCGGAGTCTGCGGCCTGGGTTACGGTCTGTATCGCCAATACACGCTGAGCAGGGCGGGCCCGCCGGACCGGTGAGCTCGCCGCGTGCTCAGCCCGCCAGCGTGCAGCAGTCGCGGCCGCGGTGCTTGGATTCGTACAGCGCCGCATCGGCGCGCGACAGCCACGAGGTCATGCCCTCGCCGGGCCGCAGCTCGGCGACGCCGATGCTCACCGTGATGGCGATCGCGCGACCTTCGTGCCAGGTGCGCGTACCGCGCAGCGCGACGCGGATCTGCTCGGCGATCGCCATGGCCATGGCGCCGGAGTTGTTCGGCAGGCACAGCACCAGTTCTTCGCCGCCGTAGCGGCCGACCAGGTCGCCGGCGCGCAACTGCTGGCAGATCACGCCGGCGGTGGCGCGCAGCACCGCATCGCCGGCGAGGTGGCCGAACTCGTCGTTGACGCGCTTGAAGCGGTCCAGGTCGAGCAGGGCGATGCAGGCCGGGGCCGTGTCGGCGTAGCGCCGCACGCCCTCGGCCAGTTCGAGGAAGCGGCGGCGGTTGCAGACGCCGGTCAGTTCGTCGGTGCCGGCCAGCAGGTCGAGGCGCCGGTTGGCGGCGATCAGCTCGCGGGTGTGCACGTCGATCTGCTTCTGCAGCTGCAAGGCGCGGCGACGCAGGTAGATCGTGCGCATTTGCACCAGCAGTACCATCAGCGCCAGCAGCAGCACGACGGCCAGCAGGCGCGCCCACAGCGTCTCGTACCACAGCGGCGCCACGCTGATCGCCAGCGTGCTTTCGGCCGCGCGCGCGTGCAGGCCGCGCGGCACCGCGCGCAGGTGCAGCACGTAGCGGCCGTGCGGCAGGTTGGTGTAGATCGCGCTGGGCGTGCCGCCCTTGGGCACCTCGATCCAGCCGTCGTCGAAGCCGGCCATGCGGTAGCTGTAGGCGGTCTCCTGCGAGCCCTGGTAGTCGAGCAGGGCGAAGTCCAGGCGCAGGCTGCGTTCGTGCGCGGACAGCGCCAGCGTGCCACGGTCGCCGGGCAGCCGGCCGAACGGCAGCGGGTGCCCGTTCACCAGCGCGTTGGTGATGCGCAGCGGCACCTGCGGGTCGTCGGGACCGCGCCACAGCGGGCGGATCACGGTGAGGCCGCCGAGGCCGCCGAACAGCAGGGTGCCGTCGGGCATGCGCGCGGCGGCGGCGTAGATGTAGCTGGAGATGTGCTGGCCGTCGCGCACGCCGAGGTTGCGGATGCGCAGGCTCTGCCCGCCGACCACCGAGATGCCGTTGGCGCTGCTCACCCACAGGTTGCCGTCGTTGTCGGGCAGCAGGGCGGTGATCTTGTCGCTGGCCAGCCCGGCGGCGGTGCCGAGGTGCTGGAAGCGGTAAGGCGGGTCGTTGCCGTGCGGCAGCATGGCGAGGCCGCCCAGCGTGCCCGCCCACACGCGGCCGCGGGTGTCGACGGCGATCGAGTCCACCAGGTTCTGCGGCAGGCTGGCAGCATCGCCTTCGTGCTGCACCAGGTTCACGAAGCCGGTGGTCTGCATCGGATCGCGCGCCACGCTGATGCCGTTGTTGGTGGCGTACCAGACCGCCGTGCCCACGCGCACGATCTGCCGCACGGTGTCGCTGACCAGGCTGCCGGGCTGGCCGGCGATGTGGCGGTAGTGGACCAGCTGGCCGTTGCGCGAGTCGTAGCGGAACACCCCGTTGTAGGTGCCGATCAGCATGTACGGCCCCATGCGCAGCAGGCTCAGCACCGGACTGTCGCCCAGCGCGGGCAGGATCGCGTCGCGCACGGCCAGCGTGTCGGGATCGATCTGCGCCAGGCCCTGGGTGCCGACCCAGACCGAGCCGTCCGGCGCCTCGGCCAGGCTCTGCACGTCGCGGCGCAGCTGCTTGCCGGTCAGCTTCAGGTGGCGCACGGTGCCGGTGAGCGGGTCGATGATGTCGATCTCGCCCGCCGCCATGCCCAGCCAGACGCGGCCGCGCGCATCGACCAGGATGCTGCGCACGTTCGGGTTGGCCAGCGAGTGTGCGAGGTCGGACGAGGGCAGCATGGAGAACGCGATGTTCGCCCCGGCGTTGCTGCGCGCCGCGCCGAGGTCGGTGGCGGCCCAGGCGTTGCCGGCGCGTCCCAGCAGCAGCGCGCGCACGGAATTGCCGGGTAGCGAGGAGGGCAGCGAGGTGTCGTGATCGAGCACGCGCGTGTCGGCATCACCGGCGGTGTAGGTGACGATGCCGTCGCCGTCGGTGGCGATCCACATCCGGCCCGGCCGCACCTCCAGGAAGTCGCGCACGGTGGCCTGCCGTGCCGTGCCGTCGTAACCGCTGAAACCGGGGACCATGCGCCAGCGGCCGTCGGTGTCGCGGTAGATCGCGCCCATCTGCACGCTGCCCACCCACAGCCGCCCCTCGGCGTCTTCACGCACCGCCCAGATCTCGTCGTGCAGCACCTGGTCGACCACGCCCGCGGGGTGCTCCGGCCGCACGAAATCCTTGCGGCCCGCGTAGCGCACGAACAGGCCCTTGTCGTTGCCCAGCCACAGGTTGCCGGCGCGGTCCTGGTACACGGCGAAGTTGCGCGGCGCGGCCGGCCCGGTGTCGACCGGCGCGATGCGGTCGCTGCCAAGGTCCAGGTGATCCAGCCCGCTGTCGGTGGCGATCCACGCGCCGCTGTCGCCGTCCGCCGCCAGCGCGTAGATCTTGCGGTTGCCGGTGCCGCCGGGGCCGATCGGGTAGCTGCGGAAGCGGGCGGTCTGCGGGTCGAAGCGCGCCAGTCCGCCTGCATTGGTGCCCACCAGCAGGCCGCCGTCCGGCAGTGCGAGCAGGCTGCGCACGTAAGTGTCGGGCAGGCCGGCGGCCGCGGCATCGGCCAGCTCGAACACCTGCACGCGGTAGCCGTCGTAGCGCACCAGGCCGCCCATGGTGCCGATCCACAGCAAGCCGTCGCGATCCTGCGCCAGCGCGGTGGTGATGGAATGGGGCAGGCCCTCGGCCATGCCTACGTTGTCGAACCACTGCCGCTCCAGCGGGCGCCAGCGATCGGTGCCGTCGGCAGCGTGCAGCCACGCGCACGGCAGCAGCATCAGCAGCAGGGCCAGCAGGGCCGCGCGCGTGCCGGCAGCCCGCCTCAAGCGCAGCGCTCCGCCACGCCGCCACGCGTTCGGCGATGGCGGTGCAGGCCAAGCTGGCGGTGGATCCCCCCGGACATGCGCGGCTGGCTCCTTGCGTGGTGCGCTGTTCCCGGCAACATGATAACTGGCGTGGCGCTTTCCCGGGGCGGGGCTGGGCCGCACGCCGTATCATGGCGGCCATGCCCCGCAACCCCTTCCAGCCGGCGAGCTCCCTCTTCGCCGAACCCGAGGCGCTGAAGCCGCTGGCCGAGCGCATGCGCCCGCGCAATCTCGACGAGATCGTGGGCCAGCGCCGCCTGGTGGCGCCGGACCGTGCGTTGCGTCGTGCGCTGGAAGCCGGCCGGCTGCATTCCATGGTGCTGTGGGGGCCGCCCGGCTGCGGCAAGACCACGCTGGCGCTGCTGGTGGCGCAGTACGCCGACGCCGACTTCAAGGCGATCTCGGCCGTGCTCTCCGGCCTGCCCGAAGTGCGCAAGGCGCTGGCCGAGGCCGAGGCGAACTTCGCCCAGGGCCGGCGCACCGTGCTGTTCGTGGACGAGGTGCACCGCTTCAACAAGACCCAGCAGGACGCCTTCCTGCCGCACATCGAGCGCGGCGTGATCCTGTTCGTGGGTGCCACCACCGAGAACCCCTCGTTCGAGCTGAACTCCGCGCTGCTCTCGCGCTGCCGCGTGCACGTGCTGGAGGCGGTGTCGGCGGACGACATCGTGGCCGCGCTCAAGCGCGCGCTGGCCGACACGGAACGCGGCCTCGGCGCGCAGCGACTGGACGTGGACGACGCCTCGCTGCAGCTGATCGCCCAGGCCGCCGACGGCGACGTGCGCCGCGCGCTCACCCTGCTGGAAATCGCCGCCGAACTGGCCGAAGGCAACCGCATCGACCAGGCCACGCTGGAACAGGTGCTGGCCGACCGCACCCGCCGTTTCGACAAGCAAGGCGAACAGTTCTACGACCAGATCTCGGCGCTGCACAAGTCCGTGCGTTCCTCCGACCCCGACGCCGCGGTGTACTGGCTGGCGCGCATGCTCGACGGCGGCTGCGATCCGTCCTACCTCGCGCGCCGCATGACCCGCATGGCGGTGGAGGACGTGGGCCTGGCCGAACCGCGCGCCTGGCGCATGGCGCTGGACGCCTGGGACACCTACGAGCGCCTCGGCAGCCCGGAAGGCGAGTTGGGCCTGGCCCAGCTGGCGATCTGGCTGGCGGTGGCGCCCAAGAGCAACGCCGCCTACATGGCCTGGAACCAGGCCCGCGCCGCGGTGCGCGAAGCCGGCACGCTGGAGGTGCCGATGCACCTGCGCAACGCGCCCACCAAGCTGATGAAGGGCCTGGGCTACGGCAAGGGCTACCAGTACGACCACGACGCCGAGGGCGGCATCGCGCTGGACCAGCAATGCCTGCCCGACGCGCTGGATGGCACCGTGTTCTACGAGCCGGTGGAACGCGGGCTGGAACTGCAGTTGCGCGACAAGCTGCTGGCGCTGCGCGAAGCACGCCGCAAGGCGCGCGGCAAATAGCCGCCGGCTGCTGCGCGCGCCCTTGCCGCCACCCCGGAGCCTCACCTAGATTCGCCGGACCAACCGGGGGAGGGTGAACATGCGCGTACTCGTGACAGGCCTGATCGGCGGCATCGTGATGTTCGTGTGGGGCGTAGCGGCGCACATGGCGCTGGGGCTGGGCAATGTCGGCATCCAACTGCCGGTCGGAGAAAACGCCGTGCTGGGCAGCCTGCACGATGGGCTGGGTGCCCAGCCCGGCATCTACATCCTGCCGTCGCTGGATACGAAGAAGATGGGCGACGAGGCGGTGCTCAAGGCGTATTCGGAAAAGGCGGCGACGTCGCCGTATGCCTTCGTGGTCTACCAGCCGCAGGGCGAGGACATGATGCAGATGGGCCCGCAGATCGGCCGGCAGTGGGCGTCCGACACGCTCGCCGCGCTGGCGCTGGCCTTCATGCTGGGGCTGGCCGGGCTGGGCTTCCGGCGGCGCGTGGCGCTGGCCGCGGCGGCAGCGGTATTCGCCTGGCTGTGCACCATGGTGCCGTACTGGAACTGGTATCGCTTCCCGCTCGATTTCACCCTGGCCGCGCTGGTGGAGCAGCTTGTCGGCTGGTTGCTTGCCGGTGCCGCGATGGCCTGGTGGCTGGGCCGCAGCGAACGCAAGCTGGCCGGTTGAGCTTGCCGCCTTGCTCCCTCTCCTGCGAGCGAAGGAAGTCCCTGGCGGGACGCGCAGCAGGGGAGGGCCGAGGTGGGCGTCAAGCGTGCGTTGCATTGCGACTGCAGCCACCCGGCGGCGATAATTCGCGGCTCAAACCTCCACCTGGACCTCGATCATGCTGGATCCCGCCCTGCTGCGTTCGCGCCTCGCCGAAACCGCGGCGCGCCTCAAGGAAACCCGCGGCTTCGAGCTCGACGTGTCCGCCGTGGAGGCGCTGGAAACCGAGCGCAAGCGCCTCGCCACCGGGACGCAGGACTTGCAGAACCTGCGCAACACCCGCTCCAAGGCGATCGGCCAGGCCAAGGCCAAGGGCGAAGACACCGCGCCGTTGATGGCCGAGGTCGCCGGCATCGGCGACCAGCTCAAGGCCAACGAGTCCGCACTGGCCGAAGTGCAGGGCAAGCTCGCCGCCATCGCGCTGGGCATCCCGAACCTCCCGCACGAGTCCGTGCCGCTGGGCAAGGACGAGACCGGGAACGCCGAACAGCTGCGCTGGGGCACGCCGCGCGCGTTCGACTTCGAGGTGAAGGATCACGTCGACCTCGGCGCCCGCCATGGCTGGCTGGACGCCGACGCCGGTGCGAAGCTTTCCGGTGCGCGCTTCACCGTGCTGCGTGGCCAGCTGGCGCGGCTGCACCGCGCGCTCGCGCAGTTCATGCTCGACCTGCAGACCGGCGAGCACGGCTATCTCGAATGCAACGTGCCGGTGATCGTCAACGCCGAGAGCATGCTGGGCACCGGCCAGTTGCCGAAGTTCGAGGAAGACCTGTTCGCCACCCAGGTCGGCGACAGCAAGCGCTACCTGATCCCCACCGCCGAGGTGTCGCTGACCAACCTGGTGCGCGACACCATCCAGGATGCCGATGCGCTGCCGCTACGCCTCACCGCGCACACGCTGTGCTTCCGCGCCGAAGCCGGCAGCTATGGCCGTGATACCCGCGGCATGATTCGCCAGCACCAGTTCGAGAAGATCGAGATGGTGCAGATCGCCCGCGCCAGTGAGTCCTACGACCAGCTGGAGGAGATGGTCGGGCACGCCGAGGCCGTGCTGCAGAAGCTCGGCCTGCCATACCGCAAGGTGCTGCTGTGCACCGGCGACATGGGTTTCGGTTCGGCCAAGACCTACGACCTCGAAGTGTGGCTGCCCAGCCAGAACACCTACCGCGAGATTTCCAGCTGCTCCAACTTCGAGGACTTCCAGGCGCGTCGCCTGCAGGCGCGCTGGCGCAACCCGGAAACCGGCAAGCCCGAGCTGGTGCACACGCTCAACGGCTCCGGCCTCGCCGTGGGCCGCACGCTGGTCGCGGTGATGGAGAACGGCCAGAACGCCGACGGCTCGATCACCGTGCCCGAAGCGCTGCGTCCGTACATGGGCGGCCAGGAGCGCATCGCGTGAATACGCCGGCCCAGCGCGGCTGGGACAAGGTCGAGTACTGGAGCAGTTACTTCCTGCTGGCGGTACTCGGCTCGGTGATCCTCACCCGCCTCGGCTTCGCCAGCGTGTGGTCGGTGCCCACGCTGGACCTCGTGCTCGGCAGCATCGCGCTGCTGCTGATCCTCGCCAGCCCCTGGATCGCCCGTCACCGCCGCGCCCTGCGTATCGCCATCGTCGCCTACGCCGCCGCCACCCAACTGGTGCCGGTCAGTGTGCGCCACCCCGCCGTGCTGCTGCCGCTGCTTGGCGCGCTGGTCCCCGTCGCGATCACGATCTGGGCGCTAGTTGCGCTGTCGCGCAAGGGGCGTGCGGGGTCGGGGACAGGGCAGACCTGATAGGATGCGCGCTGGCTGCAGCAAGCCAGCCGCGGAACAATTCGGAGAGATGGCCGAGCGGTTCAAGGTAGCAGTCTTGCTCGCGGAGGCAGGAAGCCGGAGCGAACAGCGGCGCAGCCGCTGGCCCGAAGGGCGAGGGGCGGGAAGCCCCGAGTCAAACTGGCGTAGAGCCGGGCGCAGCACGGCTGGCGGGACGACAATACGGAGAGATGGCCGAGCGGTTTAAGGCAGCAGTCTTGAAAACTGCCGTAGGTGCAAGCCTACCGTGGGTTCGAATCCCACTCTCTCCGCCACCTCTACGCAGTAAGTGAATCTGACCCCGTTCTTGAATTGCGCCCCTTTTATGGAGGCGCATCAAGTCTGCCGCGCAGGCGTACTGTCAGCTCAAAATCGGGCTGCATCGGAGCTTCCCGCTCTTTTGCTAATAAAGGGCGTGCAACTTGCGATGCTCGAGCCGCTTGGGAGGCTTTGCACTAGGAACGTTGAACGGCAAACACGATCAACTGCCACCGAATCGGCCCCACGCCCAATGCGTGTTGGTGATGATTTTGCGGCGGGAGCGGGGTGTTCTTGTTGACGGCTATTTCGTCGCCGCAGCTCACGCAGCGATAGATTCCAGAGTTTGTGGCTATGGTTCCTGGGGTCAGCAACGCGTCAAACGCTTGACTATCGTTAAACTGAAGCAGATTTGGGTACTTATAGCTAGCCACAGTGTGCCTGATCAGTCAGTTGTGCGAGAGGGGTGCAGATCTGCTCGATAGAGCAGCTCTTCGACAATGAGGCGAATGCCTGCCCGGTGCGGCTCGATATCCGTTTCGCGAGCATTGTAGTGTCGATTGTGCGCCGATAGATCGCCAAGTGTTTTGAAGTTCTTCAGAGCATTCATCGCAGGTTTGCTAATGAAGATCGCCGCATCTTTTTCCAGATAAGTGACCATGTCACTGAGGCCGACAAAGTGCCGTCCATTTCGGATTTCTGCAGCTCGGCCTACGCGTTCATATACTTCGATGATCAAAGTTTCGAGCAAGCGCCTACACATGACTGCGGTGCAGTCGTATAGGTGCGCGTCGAAACTCTTGTTGATCTGGTCACACACCCTTTCGATGTAGCCGCGCGTGCCTGCAACCAGTGACATCGGCACAATGCTGTCACTCGCAGGCAAGGACTTTGAGCGCACATACTCGTTATATGCATTGTCCAAATCTCGGCGTGCGGCCGGGCGTAGCGCCCACCCGCCGGCCTTCGCCGCTGCAGTGCGTCGATCAGCCGAGAGCGCACCATCAAGACGCGACACGTTCTGTTGAGGATGGCCAGCGAAGCGCAGGATATCCGCGATCTCTCGGGCCGTGTAACCAAGCGTTTGGTCCTGCCTGCCCGCGTACCAGAGCAAGGCGATGGCGCGATCCAACTGCTTCGCACAAAGGGAGTCGACCTTGCTGAGAAAATCTTCAGGGCTCATGGGTCGATTACCACGCGCTCCAATCTTGCGTACAGAAGGCTGATGCCACGGTTAGGGCTTTCGAAACCTTTGCGGGATTCAGAACGACTTGCCCGCCTTGGCGCTGCTGCAGCCAGTCGCAACCTGCAAGGCCGCGGCCAGGATTCGCGTCACGCGCATTGATAGCATCCAGAACGTTTTGAGCCAGTGCCTGCGTCACCACGCCAAAAGATGAGTGGCGGGCCCAAAGGCACAGGATCGTGGAAACGAGCACGATGTTCGGAATCGCTTTCACGCCGCGAGAGGGAAGGTCCTTCCGCATCTTCTCCCAGTGATGCAAGTCAAGATGCAGATATGGCTCTGCTGTCGAGGGGTCGCAGGCTCCGGACAGCATTGCTACATCCACGCCCAGCTCCTTTGCAAATTTGCTCAATGGGTCCATCGCAGGAGTATTTGCCGCGACGGCCGCGACGGCTGCGGTGACGGGGTCGGATATTGGCAACGCGGGCGCCAATGCCGAGATGCCGGCAGGCGATGTCAACCGCGATTGTCCTCCGCTGATTGCAGCGAAGACATCGTTCCAGAGAACGGGGTCATCAATCTGTGCAACCACCACGTCGTTCGCCTTCAGCATCACCGTCATCGCGGCGCGAAGAGGGTTTTTTTTTGGCTCTTCATTCTCGCTCATGGCTTGCCTCCTCTGAATTTGTTGCGATCATGATCTATGATCTTTCGCTTGTCAAGCAGGAAGCTGCTAGATAAGTGACATATTTTATGTCATGAGCGGCGAGTGGTTGCCGCATGATGCGCGTGCGGAGAATTGAGGTCAGGCTCACTTGCCCCCGGTCATAAGGGATCTTGTCGAGAGATGCGTGGCTTACCACCAAAACAAAACGCCCCGACCGGGGCGTTTCGTCTTTCCGCAGTCCGGCAACCCTCACTGGATCCGCGCGATGTTCCCGTTCGCGTCCACCTGCACCAGGTCGCCCTGGCGGATGCCGCTGGCGTCCTTGACCTGGATGTTCTGGTAGCTGCCGTTGCCCATCTTGATGCGCACGAGCCAGCTGGTGTTGCTGCCGGTGTTGTTGCCGATGGCGTGGCCGGCGAAGCCGCCGCCCACCGCGCCGCCCACGGTGGCGAGCTTGCGGCCGTTGCCCTTGCCGACCTGGTTGCCGAGCACGCCGCCGGCGATGGCGCCGATGATGGTGCCGGCAGTACCGTGGCCGCCGCCCTGGGTGATGTTCTGTTCCACGCGCTGCACGGTGCCGCACTGGTCGCAGCGCAGGTAGATGCCGTCGTTGCGCACCAGTACGCCGCTGCTTTGCGCGCTGGCGACGCCGGCGCCGGCGAAGCCCAGTGTGGCGACCAGGGCGAGCGAGAGCAGGGGATGGATCTTCATGGGGATCTCCTTGGGTGTGGTGGTGCCGCTGTCCAGTGTAGAAGCCCGCGAGCGCTAGATTTCGTTACGGCATCGCGCCGCGGTTCCGGCTTCGACAGATCGAGAGGGTTCGTTGTTCCGCCCGCGTTGCCGGGGATGCACCCGCATGCGTCGAAACCGGGAGTGCGGCGCTTTTCACGGCATCCGCGCCGTTGTAGCTTGCCGGTGTAGGGGACCTTCGGGGCAAACCAAGGGGAGACGCAAATGCCAAACAAGACAGGTATCAACGTGGTACTCGTGCGCACGGCGCTGGCCACCGCATTGCTGATGGCGTGGTCGGCGCAGGCGCAGGACCAGGGAACGGCGGACAACGGGCAGACGGCACCGCCTGCGACAACGGCCGCGAAGCAGGCCAGCACGAACAAGGCCAAGACGACCACGAACCTGCAGGAGGTCGTGGTGACCGGCACGCATCGAGCGGGCTTGTCACCGACCGAATCGATTTCACCGATCGACGCGTTCAGCGGCAAGCAGATCGCCGAGCAGCCCTCGGCGGACCTGACCGACACGCTGACCAGCATCGTGCCCTCGCTGACCACCCAGCGCTTCCCGATCGCCGACGGCACGGCGTTCGTGCGGCCGGTGTCGCTGCGCAACCTTTCGCCCGACCAGACCCT
>Ga0207695_10008776_pt1 | contig 12604 bp, 10 predicted proteins | sample KBSC54metaG_FD_184354 | JGI IMG/M metagenome (GOLD analysis project Ga0207695, IMG submission 184354) | Corn rhizosphere microbial communities from Kellogg Biological Station, Michigan, USA - KBS C5-4 metaG (SPAdes) (version 2) | ecosystem: Host-associated > Plants > Roots > Rhizosphere > Soil...
ATCGACACCGACAGTTGGGAAAACGCGCTGAAGAACACCTTGCGCCAGGCGCCGGACGTGATCCTGATCGGCGAGGTGCGTACACGCGAGACGATGGAGTACGCGATCCACTTTTCCGAAACGGGGCACCTGGTGTTGTGCACGCTGCACGCCAACAACGCCAACCAGGCGCTCGAGCGCATCATCCATTTCTTCCCCGAGGATGTGCGCGAGCAGCTCTACATGGATCTTTCATTGAACCTGAAAGGCGTCGTCGCGCAGCAGTTGATCCCGACGCCCGACGGCAAGAGCCGGCGGGTGGCGATGGAGGTGATGCTGGGCACGCCGCTGGTGCAGGACTACATCCGCAAGGGCGAAATCCACAAGATCAAGGATGTGATGAAGCAGTCCACCAACCTCGGCATGTGCACCTTCGACCAGAACCTGGTCGAGCTGTACCACGCCGGCCACATCAGCTACGAGGATGCGCTGCGTTACGCCGATTCGGCGAACGAAGTCCGGCTCGCGATCAAGCTGGCGCAGGGCGGCGACGCGCATTCGCTGTCGCAGGGCCTCGGCGATGTGGAACTGGTCGAGACGGCCGACAAGGGATACCGGCTCTGAGCATCGTGCCCGGCCGGCATCAACAAAAAACCCGGGCAGCGTCCCGGGTTTTTTGTTTCACGCCAGCGGCGGGATGGCGTCATGCATCGGACGTCAACGATGCTTCACTTCGGTTTCGAAGTGAAGGCCGTCGTTGTCCAGTTTCACATCGACGTTGCCGGTTTCGACCATCTTGCTCATCTGGTTGAACAGCGCAACCTGCTGTTGCACCTGTGCCTGGCTGGCCGCGGGTGCCATCGCGGCGAAGCGGCCCAACCAGCTGGCGAAGATGCCGTACATCTTGCCGTCGAAGTGCATCCGCAGCAGTTTGTCCCCGTTGCCCGCGGAAGCACCCAGCGTGTCGCCGAGCCTGGCTTCTTCCCCGTCGCCGATGCCAATCGCCAGCGCCTTGGCATTGGCCGCGATCCAACCCTGGTTGCTGCCACCGAGCATCGCCTGCAGGCGCGGCGGCAAGTCGAATGCGACCGGCTGGCCGTCGGTCGGAATGGTCTTCAGCGCGAACTGCGGCATGGTCTGCTGGATCTTCTGCACCAGCTCGGCCGGGTTGGAACTGGCTACCACCGCGCGTCCGGCGATTTGCGGGCCGGCTTCCCACTTGTCCAACACCACGCGGAACCCCAGCAATGATGCGGCTTCCGGCGGCATCTGCACGGGTGGGTTCGCGGCGGTCTTGGCGAACTTGTTGAGCGACTGCAGCGCCGGGCACTGGTAGGTTTTGGCAGCGGCCGCCTCGGCGCGGCCCTTGATGAACGCCTGCCACTTCTGCAGTGGCAGTGCCATCACCATGTCGAACATGGAACCGCTCGCGGTCGCATCCATCCCCGGTACCGGTTGCTTCAGCGCGGTCAATGCACCGAGCAGCGAGGACGACAGCTTCACGTCCAGGCTGCCGCGCATTTCCGTGGCCGAGTAGGTCTGGAATCCTGCGCTGACCAGCGGCGCCTGGTTGGCGATGGACGCGAACTCGCTCGCACATGACGGGTTGGCCAGCGAACCACCCACGTCCCTGGCGAATTCCTGGGTGATCGCATCCTTGCCGTCGTAGAGATTGGCAAACAATTTCGGCAGGTCGACATACCCCGAGCCGTAATCGCTGTAACCGTGCTTGTCGTTCAATCCGGACAGGCGATCGGAGGCGTTGCCGGACGGTTTGGCCAAGCCCAGCAACTGCTTCAGCATTCCCGGGCTGGCATTGGCCGGGGCGAGCGTGGCGACGAGTTGCTTGTCCTCGATGGCCACCAGGACGTGCATTCTGGCGTCGGCGCCACCCAGGACCCAGTAGGTCTGCTTGTCGAGCGTCGCGGTTGGCGTGGTGATGCCGGCGCGCTTCTCCACACGCGCCCAGAACGCCTTGAACGCATCGGGTGAGGCAAGTTCGATGCGCGCCACCGGCAGATCGCCGACGCCGTAGAACGCGTACAACGACGATTGCGAAAAGCCGACCGTCTGCGCCAGTTCCTTGCTGGAATGCACGTTCGCGAGTTCGGTCTGGATCGCGTCGAAGATGTTGGCGACGTCGGGATTCTCCGGGCCGACCGCTTCGGCCATCTTGCCGAGTTGCTGGATGCGCGCGGCCATCACGGCACTGTTGGCCTGCCCCCACGCCGTCGCGACGTCTTCCGGCGCAACCTTGAAGTTGGCGAACAGGTACGGCGTATCGGCGGGTGCGAAGGTGATGGGCGCGTTGGAGGCGACGTGCTTGCCGCAACCTGCGAGCACGAGGGCGGAAACGCAGGCAGCCGCCAAGGCCGCATGACGCAGGGCAGGACGCATGGATTTTCCTTGTTTCCCCGGGAGCAGCGCCCGATTATGCCGGGGTCGCGAGCAGTTCCGCCAGCACCGCCATGCGCGTCACCACGCCGTTTGCCACCTGGTCCAGGATCCGCGATTGCGGACCATCGGCGACCGCGGGCGAGATCTCGATGCCGCGATTGATGGGGCCCGGATGCAGCACCTGGCAATCGGGTTTGGCCAGCGCAAGCCGGCGCGTGTCCAGCCCGTAATGCGCGTGGTAGTCGGCGGCGTCGGGAAGCTGGGCGTCCGCCATGCGTTCCTTCTGGATGCGCAGCATGATCACCACGTCGGCGCCCGCCAGCGCCCCGTCGAAATCTTCCGTCGTCGCGCAGCCGGGAAACGCCTGCAGCGATTCGGGCAGCATCGCGCGCGGGGCACACAGACGGATGTCGCGCGATCCGAGCGTGCGCAGCGCTTGCACATCCGAATGTGCGACGCGCGAATGGCGGATGTCGCCGCAGATCACGATGCGCAGATCCTCGAAATCCGTTCGGCGCTGCCGGATGGTCAGCGCATCCAGCAAACCTTGCGTCGGATGCGCGTGGGTACCGTCGCCGGCGTTGATCACAGCGACATCACTGCGCGCGTGCTGCGCGAGGTACGCCGGCATGCCGTTCTCGTTGTGCCGCACCACCAGTGCATCGAGGCCCATCGCTTCCAGCGTGTGCAACGTGTCGAGCAGGCTTTCACCCTTGCTGGTGGACGACCGCGACAGGTCGAAGTTGACGTTGTCCGCACCCAGCCGCTTGGCGGCGAGCACGAACGACGTGCGCGTGCGCGTGGAGGGTTCGAAGAACAGGGTCAGCACCGTGCGCCCGGCCAGCAGGTCGCGCGGTGCGCCGTCCGCGCGATAACGCTCGGCGCGATCCAGCAGGCGCGTGATCGTCGCGCGATCCAAGTCTTCGAGCGTCAGGAGATGGTGCATGGATTATTGCGTCTGGCTGAGCCAACTCTCAAGGATAATGGCGGCGGCCAACGAATCGATGTTTTCGGCATCGCGGCGTCGCGCTGAACCCGCCGCACGTTGCGCGGCGAAGCGGCGCGCGGCTTCCTGCGAGGTGTGTCGTTCGTCGACCAAGTGCACGGGCAATCCGCTGCGCGCGCGCAGCGCGTCGGCAAACGCGCGCGCGCCGCGCGTGACCGCCTGTTCGCCGCCGTCCAACGTCAACGGCAGGCCCACGACCAAGGCTTCGGGCTGCCACTCGGACAGCAACGTGTCGACGCGAACCCAATCGGGTGTGCCTTTGTTCGCGATGAGCGCGGGCAAGGGGCGCGCGGATTGACTGACGCGATTGCCACTGGCGACGCCAATCCTGCGCGCGCCGAAGTCGAACCCCAATACACACCCGATCATGGCCCGGACAGCCTCGGATCGGAGCGGCTGCCGCGAAAAGTCAGGCCACGGAAGACCGTTCTGGTATTCAAGATGTGAGAACGCTCCCGGAGATCGAGCGAATCGACCATGCAGCGATCAGGACGATCGCACAAATCAAGCCCGGCCGGAGTATGAGGTCAGATTGGCGGGATTGATCCCCACCAACGCGACCGCAGCGCCCCAACGATCGTCCAGCGCGGTCTCGAATAGGACGCGTTCGTTCGGCCTGCACGGTGAGCCATGCGTTTTCGCGCAATTCCTGTTCCAGTTGGCCGGCGCCCCAGCCGGCGTAGCCCAGCGCCACCAGTGCGCGATCAGGGCCGTCGCCGTCCGCCATTGCGGCGAGAATGTCGCGCGAGGTCGTGACGGTGAGCGTGTCGCTGACGCGGTAGCTTGAATCCCATTCGCGTTCGCCCGACGCATGCAACACGAACCCGCGCTCGGGCTGAACCGGGCCACCCACCAGCACCGGCGCGTCCGCGACTTCAGCGCGCTCGCAGGGCATGTGCATCTGCTGCAGGACGTCGCCCAGTCTGTAATCGGACAATCGGTTCACCACCAGGCCCATCGCGCCATCCTCGCTGTGCTGGCACACGAAGGTGATGCCGCGCGCGAAATTGGGATCGCCCATGCCGGGCATGGCGATCAGGAAATGACCAGTGAGCAGTTGCGCGCTCGCGGCACCCAAGCGATCGATGGATTGCGTGGCCGCGGCACCGCCGCGAGGTCCGGGTTTGTGGCGTGCCGGCCGTGTGCCCGTGGAACCGGGTTTATCGCGTGCGTCCGGGTCTTTGTCGGAGGATTTGACCATGTGCCGATTGTAGCGCCGCCAGACAAAACGTCAGCGCAATTCGGCCGCGCGTGTCTGGAGATGATTACCAGGCAGGAATTGCCATGTGCGCGTGATCACGAGTTCGGTGACGCGGTGGCCGGCGGCGTCCTTCTCGACCGGAATCGGCGGGAACGGCGCAGCCAGGTGCACGATGCGCGCCGCGGCCTCGTCCAGCACGCGGTGTCCCGAGCTGTGGTTGACAGTAACCTCACGCACGTGTCCGTTGGGGTCCAGCGCCACCGTAAGGATCAGGTCGCCGTGCAGATGCCGCAGGCGCGCCGCGTCGGGGTAGTTGAGATTGCCGATGCGTTCGATGCGGTGCACCCATGCGACTTGATACGCGGCGTAGGCGACGCTTCGGGTATTGGCGGAGATGTACTTGCGGCGCGGGCGGCGCGCGTAGGCGTCCTGTTCGTCGCGCACTTCCTGCGCCAGCCGCGCCATCTCCATCCGCTGCGGGACAGGCAGCGACGACACCTGTTGTTCGGGTTGTGGCTGGTCGCGGGTGTTGCGCTCGCTGGCGACGCGGTTGTCCGTCTGCCCGGTAGTGGTAAGGAGGTGCGGGCCGCTGGCGGCCTGCTGTGCGGGCGAGGACGGCATCATCGGCACTGGCGCCGCGCCGGCCTGGGTGACTGGCAGCGGTCCCGAAACCGGCGCGCCCGGCCGGTGCGCCTTGTCGCTGTTGCCGCCACCGGCATTGTCGGCTTGCGCCAGGAAATCGGCCTTGTTCGGCGCCTCGGAATTCGAAGTGTTGATCAGGGTGACGTCCAGCGTCGGCAGGCTCGGCGCGGGTTTCGCGAAATGAAAGCCGATGCCGAGGATCACGATGCCGTGCAGCATCAACGAGAACAGCAGCGCGACGCCGATCCGGTTCGGATCGACGTGTGCATGCGCGCCCGCAACGACGGCGTTCACGGCCGATCCGCCCTTGGAGATCCAGGTGCCTCGGTCTCGATCACATCGAACACCGTCCCCGCTATGTTCAGCCCGAATTGCGCGTCCAGTTCGCGCGCGCAGGTAGGCGAGGTGACGTTGACTTCGGTGAGGTAATCGCCGATCACGTCCAGTCCGGCGAAAAGGATGCCGCGCCGGGCCAGTTCCGGGCCCACTTCGCCTGCAATCCAGCGGTCGCGTTCCGACAGTGGCTGGCCCACGCCGCGACCACCGACGGCGAGATTGCCCCGGAAGTCGGTGCCCTGCGGGATGCGCGCCAGCGCGTACGGCACGGGTTCGCCGTCCACGATCAGGATGCGCTTGTCGCCTTTGCTGATTTCGGGGATGAACTTCTGCGCCATCACGAACCGGCGGTCGTCGCCCGCCAGCGTTTCGAGGATCGAGTTCAGGTTCGGGTCGTCGCCTCGCGACCTGAAGATGCCCCGCCCGCCCATGCCATCCAGCGGCTTCAGCACCACTTCGCCGTGTTCGCGCGCGAAACGGCGCAACTCGTTGCGGTCGCGCGCCACCAGGGCCGGCGCGCAGCACTGCGGAAACCACTGCGCCGCGAGTTTTTCATTGTAGTCACGCAAAGCCTGCGGATTGTTGATGACGCGCACGCCCGCGCGGGCGGCGAGATCGAGCACCAGCGTGTCGTACAGGAATTGCGCGTCGAACGGCGGGTCCTTGCGCGCCAGCACGATGTCGACGCCGTCCGCCAGTGGCTGCCAGCGCGCTTCGCCCAGCGTGAACCAGTCGGTCGTGTTGTCCCGCACGTCGAGCGGCGCCAGCCGCGCCCAGGCCACGCCGTCGCGCACGGCCAAGTCGTCCTGCAGCATGTACCGCAGGGCGTGGCCGCGGCGCTGCGCCTCCAGCAGCAAGGCCAGCGTGGTGTCCTTTTCGGGATGGATCGTGCCGATGGGGTCCATCAGCACCGCAACGGTCAGGTTCATGGGCTCGGGTTGTTGGTCAATGGATCGGCGGGCGGCCGCGATGCGACGATGGCGTCTTGAAACCAAAGCGCAAGACGTCACATCGAAACAGGGCGCGCATGGTGTATCTTGGCACAGAGACGGCTTTGCCTTGTGGAAGGCATTCCGGGTTCGTCTGCAGGGGGACGGATCGCAGGGGGGATCGCTTCAAGATCGAACGTGACGGCCGTCACAGTGGCGTGTGGTGTGGCATCCATGTTGCATGGAGTCTCAACGCCTCCCGAAGAGGTGGAACCCTGACCGTGAACGAAAACGTCAACCAGATGGCCTTGCCGGATTGAAGGTGATGGTCATCGATGACTCGAAGACCATCCGCCGTACCGCCGAGACCCTGCTGAAGAAGGAGGGTGCCGAGGTATTGACCGCCGTGGACGGCTTCGAGGCGCTGGCCAAGATCTCCGATCTGCGCCCCGACATCATCTTCGTGGACATCATGATGCCGCGCCTGGACGGTTATCAGACCTGCGCGCTGATCAAGAACAACCACGTGTTCCGATCCACGCCCGTGATCATGCTGTCCTCCAAGGACGGCCTGTTCGACAAGGCGCGCGGCCGGATCGTGGGTTCCGAGCAATACCTCACCAAACCTTTCACCCGCGACGAATTGCTGGATGCGATCCGGCAGCATGTCGCGGCCGACAAATGACGCATGCACCATAGTGGTGATGCGCGCAGGGGAATCCAAGCAATGGCACACATCCTGATCATCGACGACTCGCCCACCGACGTGAAGATTTTTTCCGGCGCGCTGGAACGGGCGGGGCACAAGGTCACCTCGGCCGGAACCGCCGAGGCGGGCATCGCCGCCGCGCAGAAGGACAAGCCGGACCTCGTGCTGATGGACGTGATCATGCCCGGCATGAACGGCTTCCAGGCCACCCGCAGCCTCACCAAGGATCCGAAGACCAGTTCCATCCCGGTGGTGATCGTGACCACCAAGAACATGGAAACCGACCGCATGTGGGGCATGCGCCAGGGCGCGAAGGACGTGCTGGTGAAGCCGGTCAGCGAAAAGGATCTGGTCGCCAACGTCAGCAAGCACCTCACCGCGCAGGCCTAGCGACGATGACCAGGAAGCGCTCCCACGAAAGACACGGCCCTCGCAGCGGCGCGCGGCAGGCGCAAGCCGCGGCCCCGGTCACGGGAGAAGCTCTGGAAAACCTGCAGCCAGCCGGTGCGTACGCGCTGCTGGCGGCCTACGAAAGCCGCAGCCTCGAGCATGATCCCGGCGTGCCGGAACAGATCGAGGCGCCCGGCCTTTGGCGTGCGATCGGCTTCCGGATCGGCGACCATCATTTCGTCAGCGGCATCGACGAAGTCAGCGAAATCCTGATGCAGCCGCCGCCGGTCACCAGCATTCCCGCCACGCGTCCGTGGATGCTCGGCGTCGCCAACGTGCGCGGCAACCTGATCGCGCTGGTGGACCTAAAGCAGTTCCTGTTCGAGCAGCGCACCCATGTCACCGGGCGCGCGCGGGTGCTGGTGGTGAAGCAGAACGGCGGCAACGTCGGGCTGCTGGTCGACGAGTTGCTGGGCCAGCGCAACCTGACCGACGCCGATCGCATCGATGCGGAGGGCGAAGCCGATGCGCGACTGGCGCGCTTCGTCACCGAAAACGTCACGATGGGTCCGATGCGGCTGGGCCGTTTCAGCATGGTGGAGTTGACGCATACGGCGGAGTTCCAGCACGCGGGGCTGTAGTTGTGCGATCGTCCTGATCGGTTTCGTGGGTGTTTTGGAGTACTGAGGGGAGTGCAGACCATGGACATCAGAACGGCCATCCCTGGCCCCCGATCAAAAGCGTCTCGGGGGCAGGCTCTGACTTTCAACAACAGCCGCTCCGAGTCAGCTCACGACGGGGCAGAACCGATGCAAGCGACAAACATGGCAACGAGGTGGGAATCATGAGCGCGAATTCCGGAGCAGCACGCAAGGGTGCGTCCCTGCAGACCTGGCTGATCATCCTGTTGCTGCTGGCGATCATCCTCGCCGGCGCCGACTTTTTCCTGCTGAACCGGCACGACAGCCAGGACCGTTCGGCCGCGCAGCTCACCACCCAGATCCAGGTGAACTCGCAGCAGGTCGCGAACTTCGCGTTGCAGGCCGCCAACGGCAACATCGACGCCTTCAAGGAATTGACCAGCACACGCGCGGCCATCGCCGCGGCGGTCAATCACCTGAACCAGGGCGATTCCGCGACCGGCCTGCCGGCCTACGTCGACGCGATCGGGGTGCGCGAGCCGATGGCTGCGCTGACCAAATCGTGGAACCAGTTGAACGCCGACCTCGGCAAGATCGAAGCGAACAAGGATGCGGTTCTTGATTCCGCTTCGCAGGCCGCCACCTTCAACCAGCAGATGCCGGATCTGAACTCCAAGATCAATCAGGTCATCAGCATCCTGCAGTCCAGGGGGTCGGCTTCCAGCATCTACACCGCCTCGCAACTGATGGTGTCTGGCGACCGCCTGATCCGTCGCGTGGGCGACGTGTTGCAGGGCGGCGCCGATTCCGCGTCGGCCGCCAACGGCCTCGCGCTCGACTCCACCAACTATGGCGAAACCCTGAAGCAACTGGCGGACAGTTCCGGCGGCGAAGCCACCAAGCTGCTCGGTGACGTGCAGAAATCGTGGAGCGGCCTCGAAGCGCCGGTGCAGAAGGTGATCGCCGCCGCACCGACGCTGGTGACGGTGAAGAACGCCGCAACCCAGGCCTCGGTCGATTCGCAGGACGTGTTGCTGAAGGCCAACGCGGTGTCCAACGCGCTCGGCAAGTTGCCGCAGACCCGCCCGTTCCCGAACGTGTGGTGGGGCCTGCTCGGCGCGGTCGCCGCGGCGATATTGGCGGTGATCCTGGCGCTCAACTTCATCCGTACCGAACGCAAGCGCTCGGCCGAGAGCCGCAGCCTCAACGAACGCAACCAGCAGGCGATCATGCGCTTGCTGGATGAAATGGGCACGCTCGCGGAAGGCGACCTGACGGTGAAGGCGACTGTTACAGAAGACATCACCGGCGCGATCGCGGACTCGGTGAACTTCGCGGTCGAGGCACTGCGCTCGCTGGTGACGACCATCAACGAGACGGCGGTGCGCGTGTCATCGGCCGCCCAGGAAACCCAGGCCACCGCCAAGCATCTGGCGGATGCGGCCAACCAGCAGGCCGAACAGATCACCTCGGCCTCGGCCAAGATCAACGAAATGGCGGTGTCCATCGACCAGGTGTCGCGCAACTCCGCCGACAGCGCGGAAGTGGCGCAGCGCTCGGTGCAGATCGCGTCGAATGGCGCGCAGATCGTGCGCCAGACGATCAGCGGCATGGATTCGATCCGCGAGCAGATCCAGGAGACGTCCAAGCGCATCAAGCGGCTCGGCGAATCTTCGCAGGAAATCGGTTCGATCGTCGAACTCATCAACGACATCGCCGAGCAGACCAACATTCTGGCCCTGAACGCGGCCATCCAGGCCGCATCGGCGGGCGAGGCGGGCCGCGGCTTCGCGGTGGTCGCGGACGAAGTGCAGCGACTGGCCGAACGTGCGACGGGTGCGACGAAGCGAATCGAAACGCTGGTGCAGACCATTCAGTCCGATACCGTCGAAGCGGTCAGCTCGATGGAGCAGACGACGACGCAGGTGGTGAATGGTGCGCGCTTGGCCGAAGATGCCGGCACCGCGCTGGGCGAGATCGAAAAGGTGTCGACCAACCTCGCGGGATTGATTCAAGGCATCTCCAGCGCAGCCAAGCAGCAGTCCGCGGCGGCGACCAACATCAGCTCGACGATGAGTTCGATTCAGCAGATCACCGCGCAGACTTCGGTAGGCGCGAACCAGACCGCGGAATCGATCGGCAACCTTGCGCAACTCGCACAGGAGCTGCGCCGCTCGGTGGCCGACTTCAAGCTGCCCGCGTAAGCGGTGCGAGGAGGGGCCATGACCGCAGGCGACGACATCATGACCACGGGCACCGGCGAAGCCGGCATGGCCGCAGTCGTGCCCGCCGCGGTCGTGGAGCGGGAAGCCGTCGGCAGCGTGCGGAAAGCAGCGATGCAACTCGAAGAACACATCGATTTCTCGACCCTCGGCTGGATCAAGCCGCAGATCGACCAGTTGCTGTCGGAAGCCCGGCAGGCGCTCGAAGCCTACGCCGAGGACCCCGAGGACGCACGCCTGATGCAGAGCTGCGTGGGCCTGCTGCACCAGGTGCTCGGCACGCTGCGCATGGTCGAACTGTACGGCGCCGCCGAGCTCGATCAGGAAATGGAGCACCTGGCGCAATCGGTGCTCGACGGCAAGGTCGCCGACCGTGACGAAGCCTTCGGTGCGCTGATGCGCGGGCTGGTGCAGTTGCCCGATTATCTTGACCTCATCGAAACCGGCCACAAGGACATTCCGATCGTCCTGCTGCCGCTGCTGAACGAATTGCGTGACGCGCGGGGTGCGGAACCCGTCGACCAGCGCGTGCTGTTCCATCCCGACATCGATCGCCCGCTGCCGCCGGACGCAGCCGGTGCGCGGGTGGCGTATCCGTTCGCCGACTTGCGAGCGCGCACCACGCAGGTGCGCGCGCGTTTCCAGGTGCAGTTGTTGGCCTGGACCCAGGGCAAGCAACCCAATTTCGCCGACATGCGCGACTGCATGGACGAGCTCCGCGTAGGGTGCCACGCCGAAGCTGCGCGCCGTCTGTGGTGGGTGGCCAGCGGTGTGCTGGAAGCCTTGCAGCAGGGCCGGCTGGATCATCATCTGGCCAGTTTGCGCCAGCAGTTCGGGCAGCTCGATCGCACGGTCCGCCACATGCAGGACCAGGGCGAGGAAGTGTGCGGCGACGAGGACGCGCGCGAACTCGTGCGCGGCTTGCTGTTTTCCGTCGCGCACGCGACGCCCGGGCCCGGCCGGACCGAAGCGATCGCACAGTGCTTCGCGCTCGACCGGATGGTGCCGTCGGCCGAGGAACTGGAACGCGCGCGCGCAGCGATGTCCGGCCGCAATCGTGCACTGCTCGATACGGTGGCCAAGGCGGTGCGCGAGGACCTGTTGCGCGTCAAGGAAGGCCTGGACATTTTCCTGCGCCGCGAGGACCGCAGTCCGCAGCAATTGGCGCCGCAGGTCGAAACCCTGCATCGCGTCGGTGACACGCTGGGGATGCTGGGGCTGGAATCGCCAGCCAGGATGATCGGCGACCAGCGCAAGGTGATCGCCGACGTCATCGACGGCAAGTGCGAGGCGAAGCCCGAAATCATCCTCGACGTCGCCAGCGCGCTGTTGTACGTGGACGCCTCGCTGGACGAACACATCGAATTCCTCGGTGCCACCAACTCGTCCGATGACGTGTTGCCCTCCAGCGAAGCGCGCAAGATCATGCGCACGCTGATGCGCGAAGCCGGCGCCAACCTCGGCAGGGTCAAGGAACACATCACCGCGTTCATTGAATCGTCGTGGTCGCACGCACAACTCGCCGATGTGCCCAAGTTGCTGGCCGAGGTTTCGGGTGCGCTGCGCATCCTCAATCTGGAGCGCCCGGCCGAACTGGTGGACGGGATCGACCGGTACATCGGCAACGAACTGATCGCCGACGGCAAGGTCCCCACCGTCGATGACATGGATACGCTGGCCGATGCGATGGCCAGCGTCGAGTACTACCTCGAGATCGGGCGCGATTCGAGCGCCAGCGACAACCGCATTCTCGATGCGGCCCAGCACAGCCTGGAGAAACTCCAGTACTGGCCGCTTCCGGCGCGGCGCGATCCGGCCGAGCCGGCCATCGCCGAGAAGGCCACGGCTGCGATGGAACCGGCGGCTGTCACTCCGGCTCCGATCGCCCCGATCGGCAAGGGCGTTCCGAACGCGGTCGACATCCCGGTCGCGGCGGCCAACGACACGGAAGCCGCGCAAGCTGGTTACGCGATGCCCGGCGTCGGCCCCGGCCAGTGGGTCGATGTCGAAGAGGAAGTGCTGGAGCCGGCCGAGGCGGACGGCGCCGCGCCGGTCGATACGGCGTTCCAGGATGCTGCAGGCATCGACGAGGAAATCCGCGAAGTCTTCGTCGAAGAAGTGGGCGAGGAAATCGCCAACATCAACGTCAACC
>Ga0207695_10008777_pt1 | contig 12603 bp, 14 predicted proteins | sample KBSC54metaG_FD_184354 | JGI IMG/M metagenome (GOLD analysis project Ga0207695, IMG submission 184354) | Corn rhizosphere microbial communities from Kellogg Biological Station, Michigan, USA - KBS C5-4 metaG (SPAdes) (version 2) | ecosystem: Host-associated > Plants > Roots > Rhizosphere > Soil...
TTGCTCAAGTGCAGATCGATCTTGATGAGCGGCGCGGCGGTTGCGAGATTGCCGCGATCGATGTAGTTGATGAAGATCGCCGCAGCGACCAGTATGGTGAGCGCCCATCGCGAGCCCGCCGAGCGCGGTATCGCAACGGCGGCCTCAACCGTGGCCGACATCACGCCTCACCCATGTGCATCCCCCCAATCGCCATCACTATTCTCGTTCCGAGGAGCATGATCGCTCCCACACTAGACTTCAATGCCGGCGTCGCGGAGCGCCTGGCAGATCTTCTGGGCTACCCGATACGGGCCCGTCGCGAACGGCGGAAGGGGTCGGATAGCGACTCGGATTTGTTCGAATCCCGATCGATCCACACTGCCTCGGTTCCAATCACCGGAGTACCGTCATGCCTGCGGGGGGCTGCCACGCCAGGCGAGGCGCGCCGCGATTACGACCGCCAGTGTCGCACCGAGCGCGACATGAACTGACCGCATCATCATGCGGGGCGTGCCTGGCGCGAAGTCATCGATGAGCTGTGCGATGATCCAGAGCAGGATGATCAGCGTGGCCGTCAACCAGTGCAGGAGGATGCCGATGTTATCGTAGCGTGCGGACGGTTCCGTCAGTATGGTCGATGCTCGTGCGAGTCTCGAATTTGTGATATTCATGCCGTCGCTCTCTATCTGAACCATGTGCCGATCGTCGAAGCACGCATCCTACTGACGTCGTTCAACTATGAGGACGGCTTGGTGTTCCCGCAATACGGAGTTTCCTCACCCTAGGCCGAACAGCCGCGCACCGGCACCGATGGGCCGCCACCTGCAGGGACACGAATGTCCGTAAATCATCTCCCCACGTTTTTCGAAGGAGCACCGCCCATGAGCGATTCCATCTATCCTCCCCCCTCGCCCGAGATCGCCGAGAAACGTCGCGCGCTCGCTCCGGAAGCGGAGAAGGCGTTTCAGGTGTTCAGCAAACAGGTGTTCGCCGAGGGCGCGCTCTCTGCGAAAATGAAGCAAATCATTGCCGTTGCCGTGGCCCACGTGACACAGTGTCCGTATTGCATCCGCGGGCACACGAAGGCCGCTCTGCGCCATGGCGCAACGCAGGAGGAGCTGATGGAGGCGATCTGGGTCGCTGCGGAAATGCGCGCGGGGGGCGCGTACGCACATTCGACTATCGCGCTGACGGCGATTGCGGAGACTGACGGATCGCATGCCCACGGAGGAGCCGGATGAGTGCTCAACCGCGCGCGTACAGTCATTGATCCGGGTTAGCTGAGTGCATGGTCCTTGAGAAGGGAGTCCTTGCTCATGCCAGCGTCATATTGGGACGGCTTCGTTCAGCACGCGATCGCGCGCCCGCGTCCCTAAATCGCCCGGCGTCAAGAGATCGACGTGCACGCCCACGAGACGTGTTTGAGCGCCGAAGTAGCTATGGAATCAACCTGAAGTGTCAATCGCAATACGTTGAGACTTAAGGAAATGATCTCAGGGTCGGACTCGAATTGAAACGCAGGCCGCTGATCCTGGGCCGCTTTTTGTCGCCGCATGGCGAGTTTACCCCCAGTGCTATCCCGAAAATCGTGGGCTTCGGTGAGGCGGCTTGATACGGCCTGAGCTCTGCTGCAACGAGATCAGCCTCTCTCCTCACGCCTCAAAGCGAGATTGATCTTCTCCGGCCATGATCCAGCGGCCTTGACGGCCTGGCGAAAACGCTCCTGCGCTGAAGCAACCGTCCAGCATCCCTAGGCTTGCGCGCGGCGCGCTACTTCAGCCCACTCGGCTGTGCGCATGCCGTGGAGCGGAACGACAGTTTTCACATCAAGCTCCAGCCGGGAAACATTCTCATGGAGAGATCGCACATACCGAGCTTCCGGCGCGATTAATGGCATATCCGGCATTCTGGGTGGGGTAAAGGCGTCGGCTTCTACGAGCATTTTCTCTCGCGGCAGATAGACCAAAAGCATGTCGGCGCAATGGTCGAAGTTTGTCATTGTATGCAGTTGAATCTCGCGTTCACCGTCGCCGAGGCTCCCGTGATCGTCAATGGTCTGCAGCATCAGTCGAGCGTTCGATGCCGAGAGTCTGTCGGGTTTCAGCGTATGGTTCGCGCGCGCCACCCGTTCCAGAAATATCCGGTTGGAGGCATGCGTAACGATCGTGGCCCGCTCGGCGATGGCAGTGCGGATGCCGCCCAGATGGTCCCAATGATGATGCATGGCGACGACGAATCGGATCGGCTTGCCGGGGATGATCTCTTTGACCTTATCAATCACGGCTGTCGCGCGTGTCTCGCCATTGGGCGTATCGACCAAAACGATGTGATCTTTCATTTCGACGGCAAGGCTGTGATGCGTTCCGCCGATGATCCACCAGACGCCGTCTCCGACGCGCTGCGCCTCGGCGACTATCGGGCGTCCTAACGGGTTCTGATGAATACTCTGCGGCGCAACGATGTTCGCGGGCTGATTGACGATAACCGATGAGACATGAAGCTCGAGTGAGGGGAAGCCGTCCTGCTTCTGGAGAATCAACGTAGGAAATTGCACGGTGCCGAATCGGCGGTAGTCGCGATACTCCGTCTCGATGAGCATGTCTCCGACTAACGACTGCTCAACACGTGAGCAGACCCGGACCACCCGCCCCGAGTGGTCCAGGAAGCCCTCGATAGGTCGGCCCTCGAGGCGAAAGGAAGTTTTCCTGCCGCCTCTTGCGTGTCTTACGGTCGCGCGCGCGTTTCTTGCAGCTTTGAGGAAGCCGTGCGGCGTCGACCACAGGAAGAGTGTGTCTTCAACGCGGCTTTCGGGCGCGGGTATCGGTCGAGGCGAACCGTTCGGTCCGGCCCACGGCGTGCTTCCGGCCTCAGGCAGCGTCGTCGGCTCAGCAGGTCCCGCGCCGCCGGGCGCAGGAACGGGCACGGGATCATTCCAGGCAACACCTGTGCTAAAAGCGTGGACCTGCGGCAGTTCGCCCGTGAATGGGACGCCACCGCCAGGCGGCATTCGCTCTCCGGACTTGCGCATCGTTTCAATGCGCATGGTTCCCGCAGAGTAATCGAAGAGGGCCTTGTACAAGGGCATGGCGATACGCGGCCAAGCCATCTCTGGCGTGAAATTCTGTCCGACAGTAAAGGTAGCGCCGGATCCGACGATGCTCAGCGTACGCACACTCTCCGCCCCGATGGCATCTTCAATCGCAGAAGGGAGAGCATCGTTTGATGCTCTCCAAGTCTCGACGCCGACCGCAAGGCCGGCCACGGCTTTCAGCACGTCGCGCCGCCGAATCATTGACGTCAGCGGCGCGGAGCCGGCTGGAAGAGTTCAACGAGGTTGCCCGAAGGGTCTTCGAGCAGAATTTGTGATCCGCCCGGACCGGTAACAACGTCGTTGCGGAATTTGAGACCCTTGGCGCGGAGCTTTTCGACCTCAGCTTTGAGATCGTCGACCACGAGTTCGAATCGGTTCCAACCGCCAGGTTCAGGATGTGTTCCATCTGGCATTGCTCGTCCCGCTGAACTGTTCTCGCCGCTCAGCAGCAGCCTCAAGCCGCCTCGCTTCACATCAGCGAAGGCCGGCGCGGCATTTGAAACCTCACTGAAACCCAGGTGTGTCGTGTACCAGTCGACGGACGCCTGGACGTCGTTGACCATGTAACGGACATTTACAAGTTCCCCGGCCATGGCGCGCACCTCCTCAAGGTAGGCATTCGTCCCAATAACGACACCGCAACGCCAGAGGCTTCGTTTCCCAGACCACGGTCAATGTAATGGCCCATGCTGGGAAGAGTTTCGGCAGTGCAGCCAACTGAGACGAGCTGATGATCAGCACGGCTCGTTCCTTTGGTTATGGCGGGGCGAGCCGAGTGAGCCGCGTCAAAAAAGATGCAGTCTGATTCACGGCAGGGAGAAACCTGCGGGGGCTGGCAGACTGTCCGATGTCGAGCGTCATGTCGTCTCAAACAGGCCCATAAAGCCGTAGTCCATATGTAGCTGCATGTGGCAGTGCAGGAGGCTGAGGCCGAGCTGATCGGCCGTAAAGTCGACCTCCATGGTCTGATAACCACCCAGCATCACCACGTCCTTCAACACGCCCGCGATGGGCGCGCCGGCGATCCGGACGAGCTCGAAGCGGCTGCGGTGCAGATGCATGGGATGGATGTCATCACTCGCATTTTTCATGCGCAGTCGGTAGCGAAGGCCCTGCCGCAAGCGCCAGGAGATGGGCATCGTCCTCATGTCGAAGGCTGTGCCGTTGATCGTCCAACGATTGAAGCCTTGGTCTGCCGCGTTGTCTTTGGCGAAGAGCATCTCGATTGTCTCAACGGGCGGGGGCGGCTCGCGCTCGCGGCTGGCAAAGCGCCGATAGTCCCACCGGAAGGGAGGAGGCGCTCGCCAGATAGGCTTACCTTTGGCGCCGGCGTATTCGACGATGATGCCCATGCCGTCCCTCCGGTCATCATCATCAAGGTCACCGAGCACCCAGACACCGGGATTACTCATTTCGACGACCGCGCTGATGCGCTCGGCGGTGCCGATCCAGAGCGCCGGCACTTCGGCGGGGTGTGGCACCGGGTTGCCATCGAGAGCGACGACTCTGAAGCGGTGACCGGGGAGGGCGAGGCTACGGATCTCCGTGGCGCTGCCGTTGAGGATGTGAAAGAGGACTCGCTCTCCACGCCGGACTCGGATCGGCTCACCGAAGCCAAGCTGGCGACCATTGATGGTGAAGATACGGTAGCCGACTTCGAATCCCTTCTTCATCCCGCGCGCAAGAGCCGTTTTCATGGCTGCCTCACCCTGCGCCTTGAGTCTCGAATCAAACGCCGAAGGAGAGAGAAAGTCGAGCGGCATGTCTCCTCCCTGGCTGAAGAAGGGCTCAAATTCCTTCAGCGTCAGAAACACCTCCCGGTCAAAAGAGCCGGGATCATGCGCGGGCTCTATGTAGAGCGGTCCGACTTCTCCTCCGTACTGGCCGAGGTCGAGATTGCTCCCTGCGTGCACGTGCGTGTGATAGAAGCGAAAGCCCGCCGGACCCGGCACGAAGGCCAGTCGTCGCACGCCGTGCGCCGGAATCCACGGAGAGCGCTCCTCCGCCGCCCCATCCACCGAGTCCGACACCAGTTGGCCGTGCCAGTGGAGCTGCTCAGGAACGTCTGTGTCGTTGTAGACATCGACGGTGGTCCTCTTGCCTTCCTTGAGACGCAGCAGAGGCCCCGGAAACTGTCCGTTGTAGGCTGTCACAGAGAGGAAGCGCTGCGGTCCGACCTCGATGAGCGCGGTACCGATGTGGATCGTGTTGTCCGCCGGAGCGCCGTCAGAAGCGAGCGCGAGCCTGCGGGCCGGCAGCTGGATGGAGAAAGCGGTAAGCCCGCTGGTTTTGAGGAACTCACGGCGATCCATACCGTAGCTCCTGAGCCGGAGATATCATCAACAGAAACTCAGTTATGGTGCGGATGTAAGCCCGCCGCCAGACGCCGTGTGGCCGCCCGTCAGCGTCCTCTGGACTGCCGCTTTTCGCGCTTTGCCGCCCGCTTCTCGCCGAATGTCTTCGCTGGCTTCTTCTTCGTCTCTTTCTTTCGTTCTACGCCTTTGCTCATGGGAATCTCCAGTTCAGAGGGTAATTCGAGTATACGTCTCCGCTGATTGGCAGGGTACGACCAGAGGACGCCGTTGCCAGCGACGGGCGCATGAACGGTTTCGTTAGCGAGCGGCGTTCATCCATGATTGCGGACGTGGTCACCGATCTCGAAAGCTCATGTCCGGTTCCTCAAATACCCGTCAAGCGTATGCCTGCGCGAGAAGGTGGGACCGGCTTATGACGCACTCAAAGCCGACCGTTCTAGCGCCATCACACCCCAGCGGGTCCGCTGCGGCCCCGCCCGGCCTCACGCGATTCCGACGCCCGAATGTCTCCTCGGGGTCGGGAGCGGTCCTACGACGTAGAGGGCGAAGGAAGCCGCGGGATCCCATGGCTTCGATATAGCACAGCCAGATAAGCTGCAATCACATCTGACGCCCGAGCGCCTCGAGTGCCGTTGCCGCTCCCTGGAACCCTGCCGGGCGTACGTCCGGCAGGGTCATTTCTCCTGTCCGGGAGAGTTTATCGCGCGAATCGGCCGAGTCCGAATCGCCGTAAAACGTGTTTGGCGGAAATGGCGGACGAATTGGACTTCGGCCGCGTGGGTGCGACGTCTGCAACCGATTCATCCGCCGTTTCCCCTACAGGGGTTGCCAGAAAGGCGTGGATGTTGCCCTTGTCCGGCCCGCTGCGCACGATTGCCATGCCCGAGATTTGTCCGCGGTCGTTGATCTTGTTAGCCATGACTGCAAATAGGTTTGAATTGGCTGGAAACTGCCTGTTGAGGTCTATCACCTGGTTGTCCTGCCAGATAAAGGCATGGGACCAGTTGCCGTTGGAGTCATAGTTGCTTCCCACTACCTGGTTCTTGTCGTTGATGCCAGTGGCTATGCCGCCAAAATCTCCCGGCAGAAGCTGGAGGCTCGTGAGTCTGCCATGACGCCAGATCGCGCCAGATTGGGTACTGCCGTCGGCACTGCCGACTGCCCCAGCAATTTGGCCTCGGTTGTCAATGCTATAGGCGATACCGCCGTGTCCGAGGTCAGGAAGCACGGAGACGGTGTTATTCTTCCATGATACGGCGTGCAGCGCCGAGACACACGTGCCCGAGTAGCCTACGGCCTCGCCTTGATCGTTGATCCAGAATGCAACCCCGTCCGGATTCTTATCTACTCTCGGAAGAGCGTGAGCTTTGCCGTTTTCCCACAACACCGGCAGGTCAGTCATATCGTTGGTTGTGTTGGGCAGGCAAGTGGAATCCACGGTCCCGTCTTCCGCGAACCCTACGACTTGTCCAAGGTTATTGATCGCGCTTGCCTGCCCGTTATTTCCACCGAGCGTCGGCAAAGCGCTCATTCTTCCGTGGACCGGACGAGCGCTTATGTTGGAGGGTTGCCACAGAAACGGGCGACACGTGCGGTGGGTGCCGAAGAGGCAAATGTCCTCGCCGTTCGGGTCCGGGGCCGCTGTTTCGGAATCGCCAACTGCCTGCCCCGAGTCGTTGATCTCACCCCACATCATCCAACTGTTCGGTCCTCCGAGCGTGCCAAGGTCGGTCTTGAATCCGTCGACGTCTATCAGTGCGCGTCCGCTTAGAATTGGCGCACCCGAGAAATCCACCTGCGTCGGATCGAGCACCCCAGCCATGATCTCGGTCCAGCCTTGATCGTTGAGGGCCATCGCGCAACCCAGATCGTCGTTCCCCTCACTGCCCAAGTCGGTAACGATGTACCTGACGTGAGCGGCCGCATCGCCGAAGCAGACCAGAGCCACGGTCGTAAGCAAGGGCATCCACAGGTTCCGCACGTCTCTAAGCGCATTCATGGGAGTTCTCCCGCTTTTCAGCTCATTTCTTGGGGTCATTGAGATCAGACTGCTCGTGGGTGTTGGTACGGGCTGCATTTCGCCCGGATATTCTTTCCGTAAGTCCCAAGAGTCCCATTGAGCCACTCAGGCATCGCAAAGCAGCCGATGCCGTTACCGCCTTTCAGGGCAGTATCATCGTTCTTGCCGAGCACCAAGACGGCAGCATGGTCAGCAATCGACTTCGGCGGCGCGCTGCGGGCCAGAGTGGCCTCACTCATCCGATTCACTGGAAGGTATTCCGCGCGGCGCGTTATCGTCACTTGGTCGGCCTGAGTGGGCGCCGACCGCGCGTCTGGAAGACCAACAGTCAGCGCGAACATGACGCACTGTGGGGTTGGTACCGCGGCCCGGGCTGTCTCCGGTCCCGAGTACGACGGTCGCTGGGCTTAAACACCACCATATGGTGAACTATCGATGACTGGTGCAGTCGTGTCAACCGACCGGTTGGTACACTCCGCAGCATTTCAGTCGTGATTGATTGATCTTTTCCGACAATAGTCCTGCTATCTTGACCGCGTGGCGAAAGAAGTCCTGCGGCGAACCTCTGTCTGCCTCATCCGTCAGCGCATAGTGGCTGCAGGCTACACGCGCAGCGGCTGAACGCGGGCCGCCGGGCCCGTGATGCATGCCGGGCTCAGGGCGTGCACGAACGCTGGGCGATGAGGTCATCGCCGCAGCCCACATCGATCGCGTGTCACTCCACGGGTATCTGGTCAACATCCGTGGAAACAACTACAGCATGCGCGTGCACCTGCCTGGGTATTGAGCGACAACTGACCCTTCCAGAGCGGCTTCAATACAACCGTATAGCCGGTCCTGGACCCGTCTTAGCTGATTTGAAATGGCGACCGTATCCCATGGACCTTGTTCAATCAAAATCAGAGCCCAACCGCCATGGGCTTCCGGGGTTGGTTGCGAGCAAAGCCCGGCACCCGCGGATCGCTATTCGCGTGTCTATCGAATCCTTAGGTCCAACTGGCCGTCATCTAAACCGGCCTCGCGATAGAACTTACGACTCAGCTCAAGAGCGCTGAATCCGTCTTCGAAAGCAGCGAATGTTCCGTTGACCGGTTTGTCTAGATAGACCAGTGCGCCGTCAACGACGAAGAAAATGATCGCCGGCTCTGGCGAATCGTCGGTGATGACGAGCGTGTGGGCTTCGCCAGCAGGCTCGTAGATGAAGGTACCAGGCTTTGCGAGCCAATCATGCTCGAGATACCTCCAGTGACCGCGTAGCGTAAACCCATGAACAGTGCCCGTGTGGTAATGAACGCCAAGTTTCGCCCCCGGCAGACCTTTCAAGACAACCGTAAATCCGCCAGTCGTAACGTTAAAGCGGCACAGTTGCACCCAGACTCCTTCGGCATATGGTATCCATGGACCGCTATCTTCCAAGTTCACGTCGACAATGTAGTGTCCGCGGTCCTTTTGCCTCGGCTGGAGGCCGTCGTTCATGGTGCTGAAGGCGGCGATAGCCATGGATATACCTCTTCTGTTACGCACGGGAATAGTACGCTCAAACCGTCATCAGCGGCCATACGTTCCCGGCCGCTTAGGTAAATAGTACCGGTTGAGTCGGCGGCTCTGGTAATGTGGCCTGAACAACGGGTCCGGAGCAGGGCATTAGGCGGCAGCCGCCGCCAGGAAAAATCGTGTCGCCAAGTAATTGGCCGGTCGCCGGACATTCACAAAAGAGCTCGTCGAGCATTAGAAGATCGGTGCCGTCAAACAATCACAGCGTTCATTTCGTGTTAGTGGTCAAATCACACCTGCCCACTCACAAGAAAATGGTGGCTTTATGCTTAAATCATTCTTCGTTACGGCATCACTGACAGTTTTAGTGCTGGCCTCACGCGGCGCGTCACTTGGTTAGGCTTCAGAGGCCCAAAGGCATTGAATATCGGCTTTGTTCTGTATAGCAAGGGCGATGCGCCCGGAACGCTGAACGCGAGATGGACATACCAGAGCGTTTACAGCGGAAAAGGCTTGGCCACGGGAGGACCCAAGGAAGGCTTTGCCGGGCACTATCACGTTCGCTACTACGACGAGCATGGAAAGTTTTCGGACGAATATGACCTGGTCATCGAAAGGGCTGGGGCCTTCTATAACGCGTCGTGGATCACTAATGGCAAGGTCAGTGCTGGTGGCGTTGGCATGGAGGTGGGAAAGGGCTTAGCTATCGGATGGCGCAGAGTTGCTGAGTTGCTGACTAGCCCAAACGCGAGAGTTGCTGCTCATGTGATCTACCCGAAAGCGGCCATTGGTGACGGGCCGCTCAGGGTCGCGATCCGACGGCACCCGGCGGACCGGCCGGCTGCGGCCAGAAGCGCTCTTTCACCCGCGTTCCCTGATCTCCTCGATAGCGGTCATGCAATCCATCGCGGGACAACTCAGTTGCCTCGCAAAGTCCGATCCGCCGGTGAGAGGCCGGCCGGTCTCCCGGTGGGACTCGTTTCGCACCGGGGGCACGGCAGCGAGCTAAGTCAAGCTAAGGAGTGTTCGGTGCAGGGAGCACCGGGGTCCCCTGGTCATAGGCGCTTGCTACTACCACGTTGCAGTGGAAAGACGCCGAAAGGAGCGGGACGAACTGAACGTAGCCGGCGTTCTTGGCAGCCGTCAGCTCGCTGAGCGTCGTTATGTGCGTGATGTGGATGGTGTCCGTGAAGAGAACGACGATTGGTTCCCAGGGCACATTGAAGTCCCCACCCGTCGGCGGGGGCGCGGGAGGTGTCGCGAGAATGTGATCATGACCCCAGACACCGCCCGCCGGGTACACCGAAGGTTGCATCGTCTCCGCGAGACCGGCGATGGCAGGACCGTGATCCGGGCAGTTATCGACCGGCTGGTGCGCACAGTTAACTGTGCCGATCGCACCCGCCGCGCTGTTTGGATAGACGATCAGGTACAGCGGCGCCAGCGGAGTTGTGGACTTCAAGTTAAACGGCGCGCGGATCGGAGTCAGGAGAAAGACCACGTTGCCGTTAGCGTCGTTGTAAGCTGGCTCCAGGATGCTCTGCCCGAGCTGCACTTCGCCGCTGGGAAGCGGATCGGATGCGAGAGCCGATAATGGGAGTATTGCGCACAGAACCCCTGCGAGCACGCGAGGAAGCGCGCGGCGCGTCGTGACGAGCAGACTCATCATGGCTTTCCCCTCCCTATGCGGGGCGGGCACGCCATGATCCCTCGGTATGCCGCCCGTTGGTTGTGGATGAGAGCGGGTCCGTTCTGGTCCGGCGGCGAGAGTGTACTCCTGCTTGTCCGGCGTGCCAAGCCGAGCCTTCGGGTCGGCAATTGGAGGATGGGGTTTCAAACTACTAACTTAGAGTCCCGGGTTACATCGGACACCGCGCAGTACGGGTAGGTGTTACGTGCCTTGGTCGTTCGGCGCCGCCGCGCCGGTCACTCAACCTGGCGCCCGCGAAACATGGCACCCGCTGCCGCGTCGCGGGCGCGGGTGCGCGACCGCTTGGTGCCAGCGACGCAAAGCGGTGGCGTAGGTCGCCAACCCGGCGATCCGTCGGGCCTGACAGTCAAGTGCGGTCCGTTGCGCCAAACGGCCATCCGGATGTCCGCTTTTCCTCTCTGGCAGCCGAGATGACATGGAGGCTTGGACTGAGTTGCCCTAAATAGCGGTATTCTCACTGCGAGTGTTAGCTATGGCGCAATCCCCTCATCCGCCGCTTCCGGACTAGGCCCCAGTCATCCGTCCCAAGTATCGCGATAAAGCCGCACGAGATTCCCGCCGAAGAGTTTCTCAAGCCGGTGGCTCGTCCAACCGCGCTTCGTAAGATCCGCGGCTAGGCGCCGGAATCGGTCGATGCGATTGTAGTCTTCAACGACATTGATGACGTCCGGGCCGTCGCCGGGCGCGGTGTAACCCTCTGCATCGCGTTGTTCGAACGCTTCGCGCGCTCGTTTGCGTGCTTCGTCGTCGATGACGATCGGCAGAAGTGGACCGTCTGTCCCGATCGCCACATGATCTTCGCCGCCAACGTTCGCGATATGCTCGATGTGCCTGATGAGATCAGCGCCGGTTGGCTTCGATGAGGCGGCGAGATAGGGCATGAAGTAGACGCCAGTAACCCCTCCCTTGCGCGCGGTGGCGCGAATAGCCTCATCGGAGACATTGCGTGGATGGTCGTAAACTGCGCGCGCCCCAGTGTGACTGATGGTGAGCGGCCGCGTCGCGGCGGTAATCGCTTCTACAATGGTGCGTTCGCCGCCGTGCGCGAGATCGAGAAGTAGCTTTTCCTGCTCGATGCGTGCAATTGTTGCGTGTCCCAAGCGCGAAAGGCCGGCGTTTGCCGGCTCGAGCGCGCCGTCGCCGCTGAGATTGCGCAGATTGTAGGTCAGTTGAACGACTCTGACTCCGCGGCGCTTCAGCTCGCTGAGCCGGTCAAGGGCCGTCCCGATCATTGCCGTGTCCTGCGTCCTGTAGATCAATCCGATCTGGTCGGCCGCTTTGGCGCTTACGATGTCAGTTGCCGTGCGCACGATCCGCAAGCGATCAGGATTGGCGCGTACGATGGCATCGAATAGGCCCATGTATCTCAGGAGCTTGGGCCACGCATCGGGCTCATTGCCGACGGGTAGAAGAGTCTCATTGACGGCGGTAACGCCGGTCCGCCTCAATTCATTCCACGCCCGTTCGCTGAGGCGCGTCCGGCCATTCGGCGAGTAGGGATCAACAATCCCGCCGAGGCCGTCGATAATGATAGAGTGGTCATACCATGTCGATCCGACGGTCATCGGCCGCGCGAAAGCTTTCCGGACAACCAGGGCAGACGCGATGCCGGTCATGAGGGTACGGCGGCCAATGACAGCGACGGACTTCATGAGCCCCGGAACCTCGTAACGCAGCGATGATTGCAAGGATGGACATCGCTTATCGCCAGCAGTGAGCATGTAAAGGCCAGCCGAATCGGATGCGCGATGTAGATTTAACTAAGAGATAAAGGCCAAGTCAATGGGCACGAACACTGAAGGAAGGCTGCGGAGGCAAAGCAGGATGTTCGCCAATGCAATCTTGGTCCTGATCCTGACCCTCTGCTTCGGCATTGCGGTCTGCTTTTCCACGGCGCTGATTGCGCCGGCCGGCGACGTGCATGAGCTCACCCTGCGTCACGCGCTCTACTGGTTTCCGTCGCTCTTCTACCTTTGGGTCCTCGTGGCGA
>Ga0207695_10008780_pt1 | contig 12601 bp, 10 predicted proteins | sample KBSC54metaG_FD_184354 | JGI IMG/M metagenome (GOLD analysis project Ga0207695, IMG submission 184354) | Corn rhizosphere microbial communities from Kellogg Biological Station, Michigan, USA - KBS C5-4 metaG (SPAdes) (version 2) | ecosystem: Host-associated > Plants > Roots > Rhizosphere > Soil...
GTTCATCGCGGTGATGGGCGGCAAGCAGGTCGCGCTGCTGTCGCCGACCACGCTGCTCGCCGAGCAGCACACGCAGACCTTCGTCGACCGCTTCGCGGACTGGCCGGTGCGGATCGTCGAGCTGTCGCGCTTCAAGACCGCGAAGGAAGTCAACGCGGCGATCGCGCAGATCAACGAAGGCAGCGTCGACATCGTGATCGGCACGCACAAGCTGCTGTCGTCGGACGTGCAGTTCAAGCGCCTCGGCCTGGTGATCATCGACGAGGAACACCGCTTCGGCGTGCGCCAGAAGGAAGCGCTGAAGGCGCTGCGCGCGGAAGTCGACGTGCTGACGCTCACCGCGACGCCGATCCCGCGCACGCTCGGGATGGCGCTCGAAGGGCTGCGCGATTTCTCGGTGATCGCGACCGCGCCGCAGAAGCGGCTCGCGATCAAGACCTTCGTGCGCCGCGAGGAGGAAAGCGTGATCCGCGAGGCGATGCTGCGCGAGCTGAAGCGCGGCGGCCAGGTGTACTTCCTGCACAACGAGGTCGAGACGATCGAGAACCGCAGGGCAATGCTCGAGGAGCTCGTGCCCGAGGCGCGCATCGTGATCGCGCACGGCCAGATGCACGAGCGCGAGCTCGAGCGCGTGATGCGCGATTTCGTCGCGCAGCGCGCGAACGTGCTGCTGTGCACGACCATCATCGAGACCGGCATCGACGTGCCGAGCGCGAACACGATCATCATGCACCGCTCGGACAAGTTCGGCCTCGCGCAGCTCCACCAGTTGCGCGGCCGCGTCGGCCGCTCGCATCACCAGGCCTATGCGTACCTGCTGGTCCACGATCCGCAGGCGCTGACCAAGCAGGCGCAGCGCCGGCTGGAAGCGATCCAGCAGATGGAGGAGCTCGGCTCGGGCTTCTATCTCGCGATGCACGACCTCGAGATCCGCGGCACCGGCGAAGTGCTCGGCGACAAACAGTCGGGCGAGATCCACGAGATCGGCTTCCAGCTTTATACGGACATGCTGAACGACGCGGTGAAGGCGCTGAAGAACGGCAAGGAGCCCGACCTCACCGCGCCGCTCGCCGCGACGACGGAAATCAACCTGCATGCGCCCGCGATCCTGCCGGCCGACTACTGCGCGGACGTGCAGGAGCGGCTGTCGCTGTACAAGCGTCTCGCGAACTGCGAGCACGGCGACGCGATCGACGGCATCCAGGAGGAACTGATCGACCGCTTCGGCAAGCTGCCGCCGCAGGCGCACGCACTCGTCGAGACGCACCGGCTGCGGATCGCCGCGAAGCCGCTCGGCATCGTGAAGATCGACGCGAGCGAAGCAGCGATCGGGCTGCAGTTCGAGCCGAATCCGCCGATCGATCCGATGCGGATCATCGACATGGTGCAGAAGCACCGGCACATCAAGCTCGCGGGCCAGGACAAGCTGCGCATCGAGACGCGCTCGCCCGATCTCGCGATCCGCGTGTCGACGATCAAGGAAACGCTGCGCGCGCTCGCGCCGAAGCAGGGAGCGGCCGCCGCGGTGCGCTGAAGGCCGCGGCGATGCTGCACCGCACCGCGCCCGGCGCAGGCGGGCCGACGTGTTTTTGAGTATGATTTTCCCATTCATCAGACGGAGTTTTGCCATGTCCACTCTCGACGCGACGGCGCCGTCCGCCGCAACCCAAGGCGACGCATCGCTGGTCGGCCTGCCCTGGGTCAAGCAACTGGTGTCGATGGACACGACGAGCCGCGTGCCGAATCTCGGCCTGATCGAAACGGTGCGCGACGCGCTCGCCGCGAAAGGCATCGTTTCGACGATCACGCACGATCCGCGCGAAGGCTGGGCAAACCTGTTCGCGACGGTGCCCGCGCACGACGGCTCGACGAACGGCGGCATCGTGCTGTCCGGGCATACCGACGTCGTGCCGGTCGACGGCCAGCAATGGGACAGCAACCCGTTTGCGCCGGAAATTCGCGACGGCCGCCTGTACGGCCGCGGCACCTGCGACATGAAGGGTTTCATCGGCACGGCACTCGCGCTGTTGCCCGAAATGCAGGCGACGAAGCTCGCGAAGCCGATCCATTTCGCGCTGTCCTACGACGAGGAAATCGGCTGCGCGGGCGCGCCGCTGATGATCGCCGACCTCGTCAAGCGCGGCGTGCAACCGTCCGGCTGCATCGTCGGCGAGCCGACCAGCATGCGGCCGATCATCGCGCACAAGGGCATCAACGCGTACCGCTGCTGCGTGCGCGGCCACGCGGCGCATTCGTCGCTGACGCCGAAGGGGCTCAACGCGATCGAGTACGCGGCGCGCCTCATCTGCCACATCCGCGACATCGCCGAGCGCTTCCGCGCCGAAGGCCCGTTCGACGAACTGTACGACGTGCCGTTCACGACCGCGCAGACGAGCACGATCCAGGGCGGCAACGCGATCAACACGGTGCCGGCCGAATGCCGCTTCGACTTCGAGTTCCGCAACCTGCCGACGCTCGATCCCGAGCAGATCTTCACGCGCATCGAAGCATATGCGCAGGAAACGCTGCTGCCGCAGATGCTTCGCGAGCATCCGAATGCCGCGATCGAGTTCTCGAAGATCGCCGCGGCGCCCGGCCTCGACGCGACCGAACAGGCCGCGATCACGCAGCTCGTGCGCGCATTGACCGCCGACCAGGACAAGCGCAAGGTTGCGTACGGCACCGAGGCCGGCCTGTTCGAGCGCGCTGGCATCCCGAGCGTCGTGTGCGGGCCCGGCAACATCGAGCAGGCGCACAAGCCGAACGAATATGTCGAGCTCGCGCAGCTCGCCGGCTGCGAGCAGTTCCTGCGCAAGTTCATCCGCAGCATGTCGGTCGACGCGCACTGACTGCCTCCCGCCACGCCGGCCCGCGTGTGCGGGCCGGTCCACTCCGCCACCCGCCACGTCATGTCGACTGAACAGCAGGGCACTGCCCATACGACGATCGACGGCGAGCCGATTCCGACGCTCGACGAAATCGCCGCGCAGCATTTCGCGTTGTCGCCCTGGGTCGCGCGCACGCCCGTGTTCGAACGCGCCGACCTGCCGTCCCTCGAGGGCACGCACGTCAACTTCAAGTTCGAACTGCTGCAGGCGAGCGGCAGCTTCAAGGCGCGCGGCGCATTCACGCACCTGCTCGCGCTCGACGAGGCACGCAAGGATGCCGGCGTCACCTGCGTATCGGCCGGCAATCATGCGGCAGCCGTCGCGTATGCGGCGATGCGGCTCGGCAGCAGCGCGAAGGTCGTGATGTTCCATACCGCGAGCCCGTCGCGCATCGCGCAGTGCAAGCAGTACCGCGCGGAGGTCGTGCTCGCGGGCAGCGCATCGCAGGCGTTCGATCTCGTGCGGCGGATCGAGGCCGAGGAAGGCCGCTTCTTCATCCATCCGTTCAACGGCTATCACACGATCCTCGGCACCGCGACGCTCGGCTACGAATGGGCGACGCAGACGCCCGACCTCGACGCGGTGATCGTGCCGATCGGCGGCGGCGGGCTCGCGGCCGGCATGGCGACCGCGCTGCGGCTCGCGAATCCGCGCGTGCACGTGTACGGCGTCGAGCCGGAAGGCGCCGACGCGATGAGCCGCAGCTTCGCGGCGAATCACACGATCAAGATGAGCGCGATGCAGACGATCGCCGATTCGCTGATGGCGCCGCACACCGAGGAATACAGCTACCAGCTGTGCCGGCGCCACGTCGACCGCATCGTCACCGTGTCCGACGACGCGCTGCGCGCCGCGATGCTGTTCCTGTTCTCGCACCTGAAGCTGTCGGTCGAACCGGCTTGCGCAGCCGCGCTCGCCGCGCTGCTCGGCCCGCTGCGCGAAACGCTGCAGGGCAAGCGCGTCGGCGTGCTGCTGTCGGGCACGAACACCGACCCCGGCACGCTCGGCATGCATCTCGCGCACGCGAAACGGCAGCACTGACCGCGCGCCGGGCGCCGGCGAACCGACCTAGGGTTATCCCCAGATTATGTTGACAGCCCTGTTGATAACCCGCCGAACAAGCACGCAAGTGGTTGAGCGCGCAGCGTTTTGCGCGCACGAAGGTCGTCGGACGCGAAATGAGCAAATGCGGCCGCTATGGGCTGCAATGTGGCGGCGCCGCGCGCGGCCGCTGATCGCCGCCGCGGCGATCGCACTGCTCGCCGGTTGCGCGGCACCACCCTCGCCCGTCGCCGGCGCGCAGCCGGCCTGCACGCGGCCTGGCGCGAGCCGCATGTTGCAGGCCGACCTGCTGTTCGGACGCGACATCGCCGGACGCGGCCCCGTCACCGATGCCGAACGCGCGGCGTTCCTCGCCGACACCGTCACGCCGCGCTTCCCCGACGGCTTCACGTACTGGGACACGCACGGCCAATGGCGCGATCGCGCGACCGGCAACATCACACGGGAACAGAGTTTCGTGATCCGTATCATCGCCGACGATACGCCCGACACGCACGCGCGGCTCGCCGCGATCCGGCACGCGTACGCGGAGCGGTTCCGTCAGGAGTCGGTCGGTATCACGTTCATGCCGGCCTGCGCGTCGTTCTGATTCGGCGTCTCCCGCTACCTGCCGGCAGCGCGCAAAAAAACGGGCGCCCGAAGGCGCCCGTCGCATGCCGGAACAGCGGCGTACCGCTTACTTGCTCTCGAACATGTCCATGATCTGCTGCTTCTCCTGCGGCGTGACGGGCGGCGGCGTGAGCCCTGCCGCGCCGGCCGAGCCGAGTGCGTCGTTCGCGCTGATCGCATTCTCGGCCGGATTGATGTCGACGTTCCCGACGAAGCCGTTGCCCGGCGTGCGATCGGCGTAGTACAGCTCGCCGTCGAGCGAGGTCAGGCCGTCCGGCATCGGCATCTGCTGCTCCGGCACGCCGTTCAGCGCGGTGCGCATGTAATTCACCCAGATCGGCAGCGCAAGCTGCGCGCCGAATTCGCGGCTGCCCAGGCTCTTCGGCTGGTCGAAGCCCATCCACGCGACCGCGACGAGCGACTGCTGGTAGCCGGCGAACCAGCCGTCCTTCGCGTCGTTCGTCGTACCCGTCTTGCCCTGCAGGTCGCTGCGGCCCAGTGCGTTGGTGCCCGCACCCGTGCCGGCCGTCGCGACCGTGTGCAGCAGGCTGTTCATCACGTACGCGTTGCGGCCTTCGATCGTGCGCGGCGCCGTGCTGCCCGCGATCACCGGCTGCGACTTCTGCAGTGCCTGGCCGCGCGCGTCGTCGACTTCGGCGATCAGGTACGGATCGACCTTGTAGCCGCCGTTCGCGAACACCGCGTAGCCGGTCGCGAGCTGCAGCGGCGTCACGAGGCCCGCGCCGAGCGCCATCGGCAGGTACGGCGGCGTCTTCGCGGGATCGAAGCCGAAGCGCTGCGTCACGTACTGCTGCGCATACTGCGTGCCGATCGATGCGAGGATCCGGATCGACACAAGGTTCTTCGAGCGCTGCAGGCCGGTGCGCATCGTCATCGGGCCGTCCGGCTGGTCGTCGTCCTTCGGCTCCCACGCGGTGCCGCCCGGCACGCTCGGCGGGAAGTACAGCGGCGCGTCGTTGATGATCGTCGCCGGCCCGAGGCCCTTGTCGAGCGATGCCGAATAGATGAACGGCTTGAACGACGAGCCCGGCTGCCGCCATGCCTGCGTCACGTGGTTGAACTTGCTCTTGTTGAAATCGAAGCCGCCGACGAGCGAACGGATCGCGCCGTCCTGCGGCGCGATCGCGACGAGCGCGCCTTCGACCTGCGGCAGCTGCACGACCTGCCAGCCCGTCTTGCCGTCCTTCAGCACGCGCACGATCGAACCCGGCTTGATGCGCAGCGCGTTGTTCGCGCGGGGCCCGAGCGCGGCCGACACGAAGCGCAGCCCGGCCGGGCCGATCGTCGTCGTCGCGCCGCCGACGAACTGCACCTCGACCGCGTTCGGCGAGGCCGACAGCACGACCGCCGACTGCAGGTCGCCGTTGTCCGGGTGATCGGCGAGCGCATCGTCGATCGCCTCGTCGCGGTCGTCGCCGGCCGCGGGCAGGTTGATCGACGCTTCCGGCCCGCGATAGCCGTGGCGGCGCTCGTAGTCGAGAATGCCGCGACGCACGGCCTGGTACGCGGCTTCCTGGTCGGCCGAGTTGATCGTCGTCGTGACGGTCAGCCCGCGCGTGTAGGTTTCGTCCTTGTACTGCTGGTACATCATCTGCCGCACCATCTCGGCGACGTATTCGCCGTGCACCGCGTACTGGTTGCCCGGCGTGCGCACGTGGATCTCTTCCTTCACGGCCGCGTCGTACTGCGGCTGCGTGATGTAGCCGACCTCGAGCATGCGCTTCAGGATGTATTCCTGGCGCACCTTCGCGCGCTTCGGATTCACGACCGGGTTATACGCGGACGGCGCCTTCGGCAGCCCCGCGAGCATCGCCGCTTCCGCGAGCGTGATGTCCTTCAGGTCCTTGCCGAAGTACACCCGCGCGGCGGCCGCGAAGCCGTACGAGCGCTGGCCGAGATAGATCTGGTTCATGTACAGCTCGAGGATCTGGTCCTTCGTCAGGGCCTTCTCGATCTTGTACGCGAGCAGCATCTCGTAGATCTTGCGCGTGTAGGTCTTCTCGCTCGACAGGAAGAAGTTGCGCGCGACCTGCATCGTGATCGTGCTCGCGCCCTGGCGCGCGCCGCCGTGCATCAGGTCGGCGACGCCCGCCCGCAGGATGCCGACGAAATCGACGCCGCCGTGCTCGTAGAAGCGGTAGTCCTCGATCGCGAGCACGGCCTTCTTCATCACGTCGGGAATGTCCTGGAAGCGCACGAGGCTGCGGCGCTCCTCGCCGAACTCGCCGATCAGCACGTGATCGGCCGTGAACACGCGCAGCGGCACCTTCGGCTGGTAGTTGGTCAGCGCATCGAGCGACGGCAGTTGCGGCGCCATCACGACCAGCGCGTAGCCGACGATCAGCGCGCCGACGATCGCCAGCGTGACGAACAGGCCGACGAACCACAGCGCGACGCGCGAGCCGAACGAGCGACGGCCTCCGCCGCCGCTGCGCTGTGCACGGCGGTCGTCGTTGCGATGGTCGCGATCGTCATCATCGGGGTAATAGGCTCCGGACGGCGAACGGCGCAGCGTGTAGTGGGGTTCGTTCCTGTCGGAAGAAGAAGGCGGTCGTTTGATAATTGGCATGTCGGAATGGCGGGCGTCGTGGCGCCCTCGGACGCATGCGGAAATGCAGGCGGATGGATCAGAGCGGGTGCATCGAGATGCGACTGTCACGTCGACAGACCCCGCCGCGCGGCGATCCGTTCCCGCGACGTGACAGCGCATTTTAATGAAATCGACCGGGTGCCTTCGCGATTTTTTGTAAAAATTCCCGCAACGCCGTGATTTGCGGAACGTATTGTCGGCATCCTCGGCCTATCATGGACACGCAATATGGCGCGCGCGGCCGATTTTCTTTCAATCGCGAAAGGTTTGTCATCCCGATACGCAAGCCGCTTGAACTCACGCGTTTAAGCCGTATTTAAGTGAACCGGTGGTGTAATATCCGCCGGCTCACGCGGGTCGCAACCGGCCCGCGGCGGGCATTGCCGCGGTCACGCGGCGCCTTTCAACCACGGAGGATTTCATGTCGCTTTTCGACTCTGTTTCGCGCACGATCAAAGGCCTGCTGAACGATGCGGCCGATTCGGTACAGGATCCGTCGCGCGACGCACGGCAGATCGTGCGGGAGCTCGACGACAGCATCGGTCGTGCCGAGAATTCGCTGATCGAGATCGAGGCACAGGTCGCGACCCAGCGCAGCAAGCGCGATGCGGCCGACGACAAGGTGAAGAAGTACGAAGACGGCGCGAAGCGCGCGCTGCAGTCCGGCGACGAAGCGCTCGCACGCGAGGCACTGGCCGCGCAGTCGAACGCGGAAGCCGAGCGCGACGCGCTCGCGGCCGAGTTGACGACGCTCGAGCCGTCGGTCGACAAGCTGAAGGGGCAGATCGCCGACATGCGCCAGCGCCGCAACGACCTGAACGCGCGCTCGAACATCCTGCAGGCCAAGCAGGAAATCGCGCAGGCGAAGGATGTCGCGGCAAGCGCGTTGGGCGGCATCGGCGGCAAGAACCTGTCCGAGGATTTCCAGAAGCTCGAGGACAAGGTCGCACTGCAGAACGCACGCTCGGACGCGCGCCTCAATTCGGCCGACACGTCGAGCGGCAAGGCGCTCGACGACAAGCTCGCCGCGCTGAACAAGGGCCCGTCGGTCGAGGATCGCCTCGCCGCGCTGAAGAAGCAGCTCGACACGCCCGCGCAGTAACGGCAACCGCGCCGCGGCCCGACCGGGCGCGCGGCGCGAACCGATCGTCAGGAGACGGGCGCCCGCGCCCGGTTCGACCATGAAGAAATCCCTCGCTGCACTCGGCCTCTCGCTGATGCTGCTGTCGTCCGCCGCGTTTGCGGTACCGTCGCTGCAGCAGGTCGAGCAGTCGATCGCCCAGCGCGACTGGCAACGTGCCGACACGCAGTTGTCGCAAGTCATCGACGCCCATCCGAACAACGCGCACGCGCGTTACCTGTATGCGCAGGTGCTGGACCGCGAAGGCCGCGCGTCCGACGCGCTCGCGCAGCTGCAGCGTGCGAAGTCGCTCGATCCGCAACTGCGCTTCACCGACGCGTCGCGCTTCGCGCAGACGGAGTCGCGCATTCGCGCCGACGCCGCACGCGTGAGCGGCAACGCGCCGTCGGCCACACAGGCCGGCACGCTGCAGCCGTCGCTCGCGCCCGCCGTCGCGCCGGCCGAAAAACACGGCCCGTCGACCGGCATGTGGATCGGCCTCGGGCTGATCGTCGCGGTGATCGCGCTGGTGCTGCGCTGGACGCTGCGGCGTGCACGCACGGCCGACAACAGCCGCGCCGACGACGAACGCCGCACGCAGCTCAAGCGTGCGACCGACGTACTGAACGACATCCGTCCGCTGAAACTCGACGCGAAGCTGTCGACGGCGCCCGGCGCCGCGGCGCTGACAGGCGAACTCGAAGCGATCGAGACCGACGCGCGCACGCTCGTCGAGGCGCTGGCGAACGGCAAGAATCCGGTACCGCCGTACCAGGTCGACGAACTCGAACAGCGTCATGCGAGCGTGAAGGCACGCGTCGAAGGCCGACCCGATCCGGCCGCGCAACCCGCGCCGCCGGCGAACGGCAGCGGCTCCGTATACGCGCAGGAAGCCGATCGCATGACGGGCGCGCAGGGCCAGCCGTATCCGCAGCAGCCCTACCCGCAACAGCAGCCGCCTGTCGTGATCCAGCAAGGCGGCGGCGGTTTCGGCGGCGGGATGGGCGGGCTGCTGACCGGCGTGCTGCTCGGCGAGGCGATGTCCGGCGGCCGCGAGCGCGTGGTCGAACGCGACGTGATCGTCGACGGCGAGCGCCGCCGGCAGGAAACCGACCCGGGCTTCGACCTCGGCCGCGGCGATGCGTCGAACTGGAGCGACGGCGGCAGCGGCAACGTCGATCTCGGCAGCAACGACGACGGCTGGACGGACGACAACACCTGACCCTGCGCAGCGCGCCGACGTTCACGTCGACGCGCCGCAACACACGCCACGCTCCCCTGCATGACCGGCCGCGCCGACGCGCGGATTTGTCAATCATTTCAAGATGGACTACCGGCAATGGGGAGCGTTCGCTATCATGCGGCCATCGGCGTGCCACCGACCCTCATTCGACGCAATTCAAGCCTGCGCGTCGCGGCACGCCTCCTCTAGCACCAACAAGGAGAAAGCCGCTCATGAGCATCATCAAGGAATTCAAGGAGTTCGCCGTCAAGGGCAACGTGATGGATCTCGCCGTCGGCGTGATCATCGGCGGCGCCTTCTCGAAGATCGTCGACTCGATCGTGAAAGACCTCATCATGCCGGTCATCGGCTTGCTGACGGGCGGCCTGGATTTCTCGAACAAGTTCGTTCTGCTCGGCACCATCCCTCCGACGTTCAAGGGTAATCCCGATTCGTTCAAGGACCTGCAGACCGCGGGTGTTGCCGCGTTCGGCTACGGCTCGTTCATCACCGTGGCGATCAATTTCGTCATCCTCGCGTTCATCATTTTCCTGATGGTGAAATTCATCAACAAGCTGCGCAAGCCGGAAGAAGCCGCGCCGGCCGCGACGCCGGAAGACACCGTACTGCTGCGCGAGATCCGCGATTCGCTCAAGCAGCGCTGATCGCCGAGCGCCCCGCCCGCCAGGCCCGCCCCGTGCGGGCCTTTTTATTGCGCGCGCCGTGCACCGCCGCATGCGGCCTGTCTCACTTTTTTGTGACGCACGAATGCACGCGCGGGGAAAGCGGGTCTATGATGGAGACTAAACGACAGTACGGGCGCCAAGACGCTGGCTGTGTCGATCAAGGCGAGCAGGTCGACGGGAGACATTGATCGTCGTACTGCACGAATGCAGCATTTTCGTGTGCTATAAAGGATCGACATGCGGCGTACATAGCCGGGAGTGGGTCGCATGAAAGTGCCGCATTTCTTGCAATTGTTTTTGAGGCGAGTGTTTATGTCCTTCCCGAAAAAACGTCGGCGTGCCCAACAGGATGGCCAGGAGTCATTCCTTGCGGTGTTGCGCCACTCGAAACCTTTCGCCCAGCTCGACACCAAGATTGCCCGCGCCCGTGCGCAGGACGAACCCGTCCTCTACGCGCATGTGCTGCCCGGTCTCGACGTGCTCCTGTGCAGCGTGCGCGGCGCACAGCCGCCCTATCCGGCCATCGCCGAGCTGCGCAAGCGCTGCATCGAATCGATCGCCAACGCGCTCGAGCAGCCGCTGGACGGCCTCGAGAACGGCGGGTACTGGTACGAAGCGAACGGCTTCGGCTTCCTGGTATTCGCGAGCCGGGCACGCGCGCGCATCCTGCCCGAGTTTGGTGCAGGCACGAAAGCGAGCCTGCGCGGCGGGCTCGGTCGCCAGAACGCCGGCGACACGACACCTCGCTCCCTCGGCTGAACCGCCAGTCATTCGATGGGCCGCCTCCGGGCGGCCCATCTGCCATTCATGCGCGCCGCTTGCCCGTCACGCGGGCTGCCGACGCCCGTTGCCGGGCCGCACGATGTCGATGAACGCGGCGAAATCGGCGCCGGCGAGCCCCTGCGCGGCGCCGAGCCGCAGCACCTGCTGCACGGTCGCCGACACGGGCATCACCGCGCCTGTGTCGCGCGCCGCGTCGGCGATCGCGTCGACGTCCTTCTGGAACGTGCTGAGCGCGCCGATCGACGCGTGACCACCCGACGTCATGCGCGGCACGAACGTCTGCAGCAGCACCGAATCGGCCCAGCCGCCGGCCAGCGCCTCGGCCAGCCGCGCGGCATCGATGCCGCTCGCCTGCGCCAGGCCGACGGCCTCGGCGATCGCGGTCACCGTCGCGGTGACGATCGCCTGGTTGCACAGCTTCGCCGTCTGGCCCGCGCCCGCGTCGCCCATGTGCGTGATGCGCGACGCGTACGTGCCGATCAGAGGCCGCACCGCGTCGAGATCGGCCGCGCGGCCGCCGGCCATCACCGCGAGCGTGCCGGCCTGCGCGCCCGGCACGCCGCCCGACACGGGCGCATCGACCCAGCCGGCGCCGAGCGCGGCCGCGCGCGCCGCGTAGTCGCGCGTCGCGGCAGGCGGAATGCTCGAATGATCGACGATGCGCCGCAAGCGGCGCGCCGCCGCGTCACCGGAAAGCAGCCCGTGCTCGCCGAACACGACGTCGCCGACCGCACGCCCGTCGAGCACGCAGACGAATACCGTATCGACGCGTTCCGCCAGTTCGCGCGGCGTGCCGACCACCTGCGCGCCGTCCTTCACGAGCGCCTCGGCCTTGTCGCGCGAGCGATTCCACACGCTGACCCGATACCCGGCCGCCAGCAAATGCCGAATCATCGGCGCGCCCATCAATCCCGGTCCGCAAAATCCGACTTCCACGATGTTCCTCGTCTCCGATATGGGTTGCACTTGCCGCCCATCATACCTATCACTCAAGAAGCCGGGCACGCGCGGCGGCGCCTCGGGACCGCAGCTTGCACCGGCGATATAGACCGATATCCCAGGGAGCGCATCATGAGCGACCACGTGTACAAGCTGATCGAACTGACCGGTTCGTCGCAGCAATCGAGCGACGACGCCATCCGCAACGCGATCTCGAAGGCCGGCAAGACGCTGCACAACCTGCACTGGTTCCAGGTGACCGAAACGCGCGGCCACATCGAAGGCGACCAGGTCGTTCACTGGCAGGTCACGCTGAAGGTCGGCATGCGCATCGACGACTGACGCAGCCGCCGCATCACACGCCGCGCCGCGATCCGAATACGCGCAACGCGTATCCGCGCGGCGCCGCGCGCCCAGCCTCCCCGTTCAGGCCCCTTGTCGCGGCCCGGCCGGCGGGTGCCTGCGGGTATCCATCTCTTGACGCTGATTTTCGTTCATATTAAAAACGATATACCCACAGTACCCCTCGATCAGCCTGGACATATAACCCGGAGAAATCATGAGTCAGCAACGCGAGGCGATCGACACGTACCTCTTGCGCGTCTTGCACACCTTGTTGATGGAGCGCAGCGTCACGCGCGCGGCCGTCAAACTGAACCAGTCGCAACCGGCGATCAGCGC
>Ga0207695_10008784_pt1 | contig 12596 bp, 13 predicted proteins | sample KBSC54metaG_FD_184354 | JGI IMG/M metagenome (GOLD analysis project Ga0207695, IMG submission 184354) | Corn rhizosphere microbial communities from Kellogg Biological Station, Michigan, USA - KBS C5-4 metaG (SPAdes) (version 2) | ecosystem: Host-associated > Plants > Roots > Rhizosphere > Soil...
AATTTGTCACCAACAGTCAGCATCTAGAACACATCCCTTTTGGAGTTCGATGAGCGGGAGATAGGGAGCTGACATTGATTGTTCCAATCGATTATTAAGCCTTCAGTAATCGAGGAATACGATGGCCGTTCATCTCCCCACGCTGAAGCAGCTGCAATATCTGACCGCGCTGCAGGACCATGGCCATTTCGGCCGCGCCGCCGACGCCTGCTTCGTCACCCAGTCGACCCTGTCCGCCGGGCTGCGCGAGCTGGAATCGCTGATCGGCGTGACCCTGGTCGAGCGCACCCGCCGGGTGGTCCGTTTCACCCCGTTGGGCGAGCGCATCGCCGCCAAGGGTCGCCGCGTGCTGCGCGAGGCCGAGGAGCTTGCCGATCTCGCCCGTGCCGCCGGCAAGCCGCTGGCGGGCGAACTGAGGCTGGGCGTCATCCCGACGATCGCCCCCTTCCTGCTGCCGCGGATCCTGCCACGGCTGCGCGAGGACTGGCCCGAGCTGAAGCTCTACCTGCGCGAGGAGACCAGTCAGCTCGCGTGCGACTCGCTCCAGCGCGGCCAGCTCGATTGCGTGCTGCTTGCCCTGCCCTTCGCCTGCGGCGAAGTCGATTCGCACGACATCTTCGAGGACAAGCTGTTCGTCGCCTTCCCCGGCGGCGAGGATCCGGTGCCGCCGCCGCGCATCCCGCCGGACTTCATCGACGAGACCCGGCTGCTGATGCTCGAGGACGGCCATTGCCTGAAGGACCATGTCCTCGCCGCCTGCAACCGGCCCGAGCTGCGCGCCGAGGCGCAGATGCTCGGCACCTCGCTGCATACGCTGGTGCAGATGGTCGACAATGGGCTGGGCGTCACCTTGCTGCCGGAAATGGCGCTCGACGCGGGCATCCTCAACGGCACCAAGGTGACGGTGCGCCCGCTCGCCGCCGCCCATCCGTCCAGGCGCATCGCGCTGGTCTGGCGCAAGAGCAGCCCGCGCGAGAAGGAGTTCTCGCTGCTGGCGGAGGAGCTGTCCAAGGCCGCCGCGGATTAGGGAGTCGGGTCCTCCCAGCGTGCGGCAGCTTCATCGTCATGCACCCGCGCTTCGACCCAGCGGGCGCTGCCGTCGCCGAGCAGCTCGCGCTTCCAGAAGGGGGCCTTGGTCTTGAGCCAGTCGATCAGGAAGGCGCAGCCGTCGAGCGCGGCGGCGCGGTGCGACGAGGCGGTGCCGACGAAGACGATGCGGTCGCCCGGCACCAGCCGGCCATGGCGGTGGATGACGATCACCCCGCTCAGCGGCCAGCGCGCCATCGCCTCGGCGACCACCCGCTCGAGCGCCGCCTGAGTCATCGCCGGATAATGCTCGAGCTCCATTGCCACCAGTCCGTCGTCGCCGCGCACCAGCCCGGTGAAGCTGGCGACCGCGCCCGGCGCCAGCGCTTCGAGCCGCGCCAGCTCGGCACCTGGCTCGAACGGCTCGACCTGGACCCGGACCTCGATCATCCGCCCGTCACCGGCGGGAAGATCGCGATCTCGCGGGCGCCGGCGATCGGCGCATCCAGCGGCACGAAGACCTGGTCGATCGCCGCACGCAGCCTGGCCGGTTCGGCCAGCGCCTCGGCATAGCCGCCACCGCGCGCCGCCAGCCAGGCGATCAGCCCGGCGACGTCGGCGACCTCGGCGGGCGGATCGACCGTCTCGCCATCCCGTCCGATCGCTTCGCGCACCCAGGCGAAATAGAGCAGCTCGAAGCTCACGGCTGATCCATATGGCGCAGCCCGACGCGAAGATAATCCCAGCCGGTGACGAGGGTGAGCAGCGCTGCCGCCCAGAGGCAGCCGAGGCCGAAGATCCAGACCTGCGGCCAGCGATCGAGCGCGCCGGCGAGAATCAATGTTCCCAAGGCGATGATCTGGAAGGCGGTCTTCCATTTCGCCAGCCGGCTGACCGGCACCGATACGCGCAGCTCGGCGAGAAACTCGCGCAGGCCGGAGATGGCAATTTCGCGCACGATAATGATGATCGCGGCGACGATTGCCCAATCGTAGATCTTGCCGGTCTTGATCAGCATCACCAGCACCGCGGCGATCATGATCTTGTCGGCGATCGGATCGAGGAAGATGCCGAGCTTGGACACCGTGCCCTGCGCCCGCGCCAAATAGCCATCGAGGTAATCGGTAATGCCGGCGATGGAATAGAGCAGGAAAGCAATGACATAGCCCAGCCAACCCGGCTCCCACAGCAGCGCCACGAGCAGCGGCACCGCCAGGATCCGCGACAGCGTTAACAGATTCGGCAGGCTCAGCATGTCGCCACGTCGCTTAATCCATCTCGTTGGGCTGCGGAACCTCGCGGTATTGGACCCGTCATCAATCAGTCGCTAATGGCGAGCCGGCATGCAGCCCGTCGCGCACCAATCCGAGCCCGCAGAAAAGATGCACGCCTCGGTCGTTTTGCTGACCAAGCGCCGGTTCCTGCCCCTCTTCGTCACCCAGTCGTTCGGGGCGTTCAACGACAATCTGTTCAAGACGGCGATGGTGATGCTGGTCACCTATCACCTCTATCAGGACCCCGCGCGCGAGGCCTCGTTCAACGCCATTGCCGGCGGGCTGTTCATCCTGCCCTTCTTCCTCTTTTCGGCGCTGGCCGGGCAATTGGCCGATGCCCATGACAAGGCGCGGATCATCCGCATCATCAAGACCGCCGAGATCTTCATCATGATCGGCGGGGCGATCGGCCTGCTGATCGGCTCGACCCCGCTGCTGCTCCTCGCGCTGTTCGCCATGGGCGTCCATTCGAGCTTCTTCGGGCCGATCAAATACGCCATCCTGCCGCAACACCTCCATGACGACGAGGTGCTCGGTGGCACCGGCCTGGTCGAGGCCGGGACCTATGGCGCCGTGCTCGGCGGGACGATCGCCGGCGGCATCATCCCACCGGTGACGGCGGCCATGCTGGTGCTCCTCCTCGCGCTGACCGGGCGCATGGCGTCGTCGGCGATTCCGCGCGCGCCCGCGCTCGCCCATCAGAAGATCGACTTCAACATCTTCCGCTCGTCGGTCCGGCTGGTGTCGGCGACGATGCACATCCCGCGGCTGTTCCTCGCGATCCTGGCGATCAGCCTGTTCTGGTCGACGGCGGCGGTGCTCGCCGCCCTGTTCCCGCCGCTGGTCAAGAATGCGCTGGGCGCCAACAGCGAGGTGGCGACGCTGTTCCTGGCGCTGTTCTCGGTCGGGGTCGCCGCCGGCTCGATTCTGATCAATCGCCTGCTGAGCGGTCATGTCTCGGCCCGCTTCGCGCCGGCGGCGGCGATCATCATGGGCCTGTTCATCGCCGATCTCCACGTCACGGTGAAGAACTGGCCGCCGCTGTCGGGCACGCTCGACGACATCATGACCTTCATCCGCCTGCCGCATGCCGAGCGGGTCATGATCGACCTGCTCGGCGTCGCGGTGGCCGGCGGTATGTTCGTCGTGCCGCTCTACGCCTTCCTGACGACGACGGTGAAGAAGTCGGAGACGGCCCGCACCGTGGCCGCGAACAACATCGTCAACTCAGGCGCGATGGTGATTGCCGTGGTCATCGCCTTCTGCCTCGCCCAGGCCGGCGTCAGTATCGCCAATACGCTGCTGATGGCGGCGTTGATGAGCATTGGTTCGGCCTGGCTCGCCTGGCGGCTGCACCTCGCCTGCGACTGAGGGATCTCTAGGAGAAGAAGACCAGGGTAAAAACGAAGCCGGCGCCCCAGGTCAGCGCGAACAGGCGGATGTCTGCCCAGAAGGTCGATCGGGCGGTTTCTTCGTGCTGCTCGAGGTCGATCATGGCAGGACGTTAACGCCCGCTTCACCACCCGAACAAGGTGTAAAAAGGGTTAAATCAGCGGCCGTGCGACAAATGGTAGTTAAGGGTCCGGATCAAGTCTCCGTGCCCTGTGCAACCGCCACCTGCAACGCCGCATGCGCACCCGCTTGGCGACCGAAGAACGAGGCCTCGCCGAGCGACAGGCCGGACGCGTAGCCATAGCTGTCCTGCGCCAAGGTCGAGGCGCAGGCGCCCGCCGCATAGAGGCCGGGGACGACGCGATTGCGCTCGCTCAGAACCTCGCCGTCGGCGGTCACGCGCAGGCCGCCCAGGGTGAAGCCGGTGTAGATCGCGCGGCCAAAGGACAGGTCGAAGGCGGCAAAGGGCGGATTGAGCGGCTTCAGCCAATCGGGATGCTTGCCGAAGGTCGGATCCTCGCCGGCAGCGGCGAACTGGTTGTACGCCTTCAACGTCGCGCTCAGCGATCCCGCCGGCAGCTCGAGCCCCTGCTCGACCGACTCGACCGTCTCGAAGCCGTCGACCAGCTGCTGGTTGGCCTGCTCGGACCAGCTCGGATAGGCGAAGATATCGGCATCGACGACGAGATAGGCGATGCCGTCCGGCTGGTCGGCGATCGCGATGCTGGAACGGCTGTGATAGGCATCCTCGGGGACGAAGCGGACGCCGTTCCGGTTGATCAGCACGCCCTTCACCAGCTGTTCGGGCGGGTAGAAGGGCGCAGTCAGGAACGGCCTGTCCATATGATCGGCGACGCCGCCCGCGGCGAGCCCGAGGCGGATCCCGAGGCCGTCGTCATAGGGTCCGCCCTGGATGTAGAGATCGGCGAATTTGGGCAGATGCTCGGCCATCATCGCCGCGCTGCGGCCGTAGCCGCCGGTGGCGAGGATCACGCCCGATCGCGCCTGGAAATCCACCGACACGCCGAAATGCCGCGCACGCACGCCGATGATTCTGCCGTCCTCGACGATCAGGCCGTCGACCTTCATGTCGTAGCGCGCATCGACGCCGCGCAGCCGTGCGCTTTCGGCGAGCTTGTTGAGCGCCAGCGCGCCCCCGCCCTCCTCGCCGTCGAAGGCGACCTTATGACCGCGCGGCGCTGGCCGCGCCTCGATGCGGAACGGCCAGACCTTTTCATTGCCGGTCCAGATCAGACAGTCGCGGCCCGGCTGGATCACCGCCTTGGTCGGGTAGTAACTGCGGTCGAACGGCACGCCATGCGCCTCGAGCCAGTCGAAATGCGCCGCGCTGCCCTTGCTGAACGCGTCGATCTTGGCAGCGTCGGGGGTCAGCATCACCGCGGTCAGATAGCGTGCGAGATCCTCGGCGCTGTCGGCAAAGCCGCAGGCGGTCTGCACCGCGGTGCCGCCGCCGAGATAGAAATGACCGGCCGCCGCGGTCGTCGTACCGGTCAATCCGCTGCTGCGCTCGAGCACGAGGACCTCGGCGCCGGACTCGGCCGCGGCGATCGCCGCGCACACCCCGGCCATGCCATAGCCGACGATCACGACATCGACGGTCGCCGTCCACGCCTCGACCTCGGCGACCGGGATGATCTGCGCCGGCACCTCCTCCTCGCTGCCCAGCTCCATCTTACTCCCCTTTCCTCACCGCCCCGGAGCATAGCCGCGGCGATATGGCGACGATATGGCATCCCCCACTCGCCTCTCACCGCAAGGGTCGCTAACGGGGTGCGGCGAATGGAGGATGGTGCAAGATGAAGCTCGACCTGTCGGAAGGCCAGACACTTCTTCAGGATACGGTGGCGCGGCTGTTCGCCGATGAATCGACCCCTGAGCGGGTGCGCGCGGCCGAGGCGAGCGGCGGATTCGACCGGGCGTTGTGGGACGAGATCGTTGCCCTCGGCCTGATTCCGATGCGCGCGACCGATCCGGCCGAGGGCGGATCGAGCCTGCTCGACACGGCGCTGGTCGCCGAGCAAGCCGGGCGGCACCTCGCCTCCGCGCCGCTGGTCGAGGCAATCGTCGCAACGGCGCTGCTGCAGCGCGCCGGCGCCGATCCGGCCCTTGTCGCCGAGGCGAGCGAAGGCGCGATTATCACCCTCGCGCTCGCGCCGGTCGCTGCCGGCCAGGCGCAATTGGTGCCGGCCGGCGCAGTCGCCAATCTCGTGCTGGCGCTTGACGGCGACGAGCTGGTCGCGCTGCGCCGCACGCCAGACGGCGACGCGCCCAAGGCGATCGCGGCGAGCCCGGTCGCGCTGATCGACCTGTCGGCGCCTAATGTCGGCGAACGGATCGTCATCGCCCGCGGCGAGGCGGCGCGCAGCGCCCATGCCGTTGCGGTCGAGGAATGGAAGCTGCTCACCGCGTCACTGCTGGCCGGGATCGCCCGCCGCGCGCTTGAGATCGCCGCAGCCTATTCGAACGAGCGGGTCCAGTTCGGCAAGCAGATCGGCGCCTTCCAGGGCATCGCCCATCCGCTGGCCGATTCGGCCACCGACGTCGACGGCGCGCGGCTGCTGGTGTGGTACGCGGTCTGGGCCAATGCCGTCGGCCGCGCCGATGCGGCCGCGGCGAACGCGATGGCCTGGTGGTGGGCGGGCCGAGCGGCCGAGCCGGCGGTGCATCGCGCGGTCCATACCTTCGGCGGCTATGGCGTGTCGCTCGAATATGACGTCCAGCTCTATTACCGCCGGGCGATGCTGGTGAAGCTGCTCGCCGGCGATCCCGAGGTCGAGCTCGACCGCATTGCCGCGCGGCTGTTCGACGATGCCGCCGTGCCGCTCCCGCCCGCCGGCGAGATCGAGATCGATTTCGCCTATGGCGAGAAGGCGGAGGCCTACGCCCGCGAGGTCCGCGCCTTCGTCGCCGCGAATTTGACGCCGGAGATCGAGAAGAAGAAGCATCACTCGACCTCGGGCCATCATCCCGGCTTCCACAAGACGATGGCCGAAGCCGGCTATGCCTTTCCGGATCTGTCGACCGACGGCAATCCGCCGCGCTCGCGCTATGAGGTGCTGGCGGCGGCGCCGCTGTGGGAAGATCTCAACTGGACGCGCGTGCCGAGCGCGGTCACCGAGATGGTCGCCAAGGTCGCCGAGGTCTTCTCGCAGCCCGAAGCCAAGCAGGAGATTCTCTCGCGGATCATCGCCGGCGACGCGCTCGGCTGCCTCGGCTTCAGCGAGCCCTCCTCGGGCTCGGACATCTTCGCCGCCAAGTTCAGCGCGGTGCGCGACGGCGACGACTGGGTGATGAACGGCGCGAAGATGTTCACCACCAATGCGCACAACGCCGATTACATCATCATGCTCACCCGCACGAACAATCAGGGCAAGAAGCATGAAGGGCTGACGATGTTCGTCATGCCGCTGAAGCTGCCCGGCGTGGATATCCAGCCGGTCTACACGCTGCAGGACGAGCGCACGAACATCGTCTATTTCGGCGACGTCCGCGTGCCCGACAAATATCGCATCGGCGAGGTCGATCAGGGCATGAAGGTGATGGGCGCGGTGCTCCAGCTCGAGCATGGCGGTGCCGATTATCACTATAATCAAACCGCGATGCTGCGCCACGCGACGAACTGGGCGCGCCGGCCGGCGGGCAATGGCGCCGCACCGATCACCAACCCCGATGTCCGCCGCGCGCTGGCGCGCGCCGCGGTCGGCAATGCGGTCAGCGAAGTGTTGTGCCTGCGCGCCGCCTGGGGCGATGTCGAAGGCATCCACGAGATCGCCTGGGGCCCGATGGCCAAGCTGTTCACCACCGAGGTGCTTTACCGCGACGCCAGCGCGCTGACCGCGCTCGCCGCACCGCAATCGCTGCTGCGCGGGATCGATCACGATCTCGACCAGGTCGAGCTGTCGATGCGCCGCGCGATCGGCATGCAGATCTATGGCGGCACCAGCGAGATCCATCGCTCGCTGATCGCCGAGCATGCGCTCGGCATGCCGAAATCCCGCGGATGACGGCGACCGCCTATGGCCCGCTGATCCACGCGGGGCGGCTCGGCATGCGCCGTATCCAGATGATCGACCCGCAACCGGGCATCGTCACCGCCGAGGTCGAGGACGATTATCACCGCTTCTTCGTCGAGCTGCGCCATGACGGCGAACGGATCACCGGCGTCGCCACCAACGCCAAGCGCTTCCCCTGGACCACCTGCCCCGCCGCCGGCGACCATCTCGCCGAACGCATCACTGGCGCCGCGCTGCGCGAGATCGAGGGACGCGAGGCGCCGTTGACCCATTGCACGCATATGCTCGACCTCGCGATCCTGGCAGCGGCGCATGCGCAGGACAGCGAACCGACCCTCTATGAAATGCTGGTCGACGATCCCCACGCCGGCGCGCGCGAGGCGATCCTGCGCCGCAACGGCGTCGAGACGCTGCGCTGGCTGATCGACGATACGATGCTGGTCGCGCCAGGCATGATGGCGGGCCGCGATCTGCGCCAGCTCAGGCACTGGATCGGCGAGATCGACCCGGAGCTGCGCGAGCCGGCCCGGGTGCTGCGGCGCGGCGCCTATATCGCCCGTGGCCGCGGCTTCGACTTTTCCAAGCTCACCACCGCCTCGGCGGTCACGGCCAACTCCTCCGTCGCCTGCTACACATTCAGTGTCGAGCACGGTGACGACGCCTGGCATATCGACGAGTCGATGCGCGATTTTGATGGCCTTAAAAACCGGCCGCTGGCGGACCGGCTGTCGCCTTGACTCGCGTTAGGGCGCCATGCAGCGTCCGCGCCGACCAGAACCGGGCGCTAGGGAGAGTCGATCGTGCCTGAATCCAAGGGCTGCAACCGGCTTGCCGGGCGCCGCATCATCATCACCGGCGCGGCATCGGGCATCGCCAAGGCGATGGCCGAGCTGTTCCATCGTGAGGGCGCGCAGCTGGCCCTGATCGACCGCGATGCCGATGGCGTCGAGGCGACCGCCCGCGCGCTCAATGCGCTGCCGCTGACGCTCGATCTCGCCGAGGCCGAAGGCATCGTCCCGACGGTCGATCATGCGGCGAAGGAATTGGGCGGCCTCGACGGGGTGGTGAACTGCGCCGCGATCGGAACCCCGACCTCGATCGAGGATACCGATATTCCGACGCTGGCGAGGTTCGTCGCGATCAACCTGACCGCGCCCTTCCTGCTCTGCCGCGCCGCCCTGCCCCATCTGCGCAAGGCCGACATCGCGACGATCGTCAACATCAGCTCCGGCCAGGGGTTGCTGTCCAACACGCCCAACAACACCGCCTATGCCGCAACCAAGGGCGGGCTGATTTCCTTCACCAGGGCGCTCGCCGCCGAGGTGGCGCCGCACGTCCGCGCCAACGTCGTCTGCCCCGGGCTGACCGAGACGCCGATGACCAAGTTCATCTTCGAGGGTTACAACAACCCCTCGGACGCGCCCTTCGTGAAGCAATATGCGCTGCAGCGCGTCGCCCAGCCGATCGAGATCGCCCATGCCGCGCTGTTCCTGACCAGCGCCGAATCATCCTATGTCACCGGCATCGCGCTGGCGGCCGACGGCGGGAGGACGTTCCATTGAGCGCGAGCTGCGGCAGCCATCGCTGGACCCAGCGCCCCGAGGGCTCGAACTGGGGCGATTTCGGCGCGGACGACCAGCTCGGCCGGATGAACACCATCACCGAGGAGATGCGCCTCGCCGCATTGCGCGAGGTCAAGGAAGGCAAGGTGTTCGCGCTGAGCCTGCCGCTCGACTATCCCGGCGGCGAATCGCCCGACGCCGCGCGTTTCGGGCCGACCCTGTTCGCGACCAAGATCGCTGGCCATCAGGCGTATAATTTCCCGCTGACCGAGAAGGACATCACCTGCGACGACGGCGTCACCATGTGCCTGCAATATTCCACGCAGTGGGATTCGCTGGCGCATTGGGGCCGGATGTTCGACGTCGATGGCAGCGGCAAGGAGTTACCGGTCTATTACAACGGCTATCGCGCCGGCGAGGCGACGATCGATGCCGATCACGGCGGACCGAAGGCCGTTTCGCTCGGCATCGAGAATATGGCGATGACCTGCGTCCAGGGCCGCGGCGTGATGGTCGATCTCGTCCGTGCCTATGGCGCCGGTCGGACCTGGGTCGGCTATGACATGCTGCGCAAGGCGATGGACGACCAGAAGGTCGAGGTGCGCGAGGGCGACTTCCTGCTGCTCTATACCGGCTATGGCGATGCGATCATGGCGGCGAACAAGCAGCCCGATGAAGCCGTGCTCGCGCAGACCGGGGCGGTGCTCGACGGCAACGACGACAAGCTGCTCGACTGGATCGAGGACAGCGGCGTCGTCGCGCTCTGCTCGGACAATCAGGCGGTCGAGGGCTTCGCCCACGACCTGAAGGCCGGCCCCAATGGCCTGCTGCCGCTGCACGAGCGCTGCCTGTTCAAGCTCGGCATTCACTTGGGCGAGTTGTGGTGGCTGGGCGATCTCGCGCGCCATCTCGAACAGGTCGGGCGCCATGCCTTCCTGCTGACCGCGCCGCCGCTGCGGCTGACCGGCGCGGTCGGTTCGCCGGCGACCCCGGTCGCGACCGTCTGATCGCATCGTAACTGCCGTGATCGACGTCTCACCGCTGTTCACGCCGATCACGATCAACGGCTGCACGCTGGCCAACCGCATCGTCATGGCGCCAATGACGCGCGCCTTCGCGGTCGACGGCGTGCTCGCCGAAAGCGGCATCGATTATTACCGGCGGCGCGCCGAGGGCGGCACCGGGCTGATCCTGACCGAGGGCGTCGCGGTCTCCGAGATCGGCTCGTATAATTCGAGCATTCCCGGCTTCTCGCGGGGCCCGGCGCTCGAACGCTGGCGCCAGGCGGTCGAGGCGGTGCACGACGCCGGCGGGCGGATCATGGCGCAGCTCTGGCACACCGGCCATGGCCGCATCCGCGAGCAGGCGTCGGATCCGACCAAGCCGTCGATCGGCCCGATGACAACTTATCTGCCGGAAGGCTCGCCGCTGATCGACGAAGGCGGCACCTATGGCGAGGGTCATGCGATGACCGCCGGCGACATCGATGCGGCGATCGCCGAATTCGCCGAGGCGGCTTCGCACGCGCTCGACGCCGGCTTCGACGGCGTCCAGCTGCACGGCGCGCATGGCTATCTGATCGACCAGTTCCTCTGGGGCGAGAGCAATCGGCGCGACGACGGTTATGGCGGCGACACCAGCGCGCGCGCCCGCTTCGCCAGCGAGGTGATCGCCGCGATCCGCGCCGCGACGGGTCCGCATTTCCCGATCGGCCTGCGCTTCTCGCAGTGGAAGCTGCCGCTGCATTACGGTGTCAAAAGCTGGAAGGATCCGCTGGCGCTGGAGCGTTTCCTCGAGCCGCTGGTCGCCGCCGGGCTCGACTTCCTCGATGCCTCGACGCGGCGCTACTGGGAGCCGGAATTCGAGGGCAGCGCGCTGACCTTGGCCGGCTGGGCCAAGGAGATCACCGGCCTGCCGGTGATCGCGGTCGGTTCGATCGGCCTCGACGGACCGTTCGACGCTTCGGGCGTGCAGACCCATTCGGCACCCTCGGCCGACCTCGACCGCATCGTCGCCATGGTCGCACATGGCGAGGTCGACATGGTCGGCGTCGGCCGCGCGCTGCTCGCCAATCCCGACTGGGCCAATCGCGTGCGGAGCGGCGATACCGCCGATCTCAAGCCCTATGACCAGGCCGCGCTCGCCCACCATTGGTGAGTAGCGAGGAGAGCGAAGATGGAGGACCTGTCAGGCAAAGTCGCGCTGGTGACGGGCGCCGGCCAAGGCCTTGGCACGGGCATTTCGCTGGCCCTCGCCAAGGCGGGCGCGGATGTCGCCCTGGTTGGCCGAACGCGATCGAAGCTCGAGGAGACGGCCGATGCAATCGCCGCAGTGGGCGGCCGGAGCTTCGTCGTTCCAGGTGACGTGACCGACCGCGCGAGCGTCGATGCGATAGTCGAAGCCATCACGCGCGAGCGTGGCCCGGTATGGGCACTGGTCAACGGCGCCGTCTCTTATCAGACCGGGCCGATCGAGGAGGTGCGCGACGAGCATCTCGACGAGGCGATCCGCTCCGGCATCTACGGCTCCTTCTACATGATGCAGGCCTGCCTGCCTTCAATGAAGACCGCCGGCGGACGCATCATGAACTTCGGTTCCGGCGCCGGGACGATGGGAATGGCGGCGCATCTTTCGTACAACATCACCAAGGAGGGCATTCGCGCCCTGACCAAGACGGCGGCGACCGAATGGGGCCGCTGGGCGATCACGGTCAACACGATCTGCCCGATCGCCTCGACCCCGCTCTACGACCGCTGGTGGACCTCGCTCAACGATGCCGACAAGCAGGCGCATCTCGACTCGATCCCGCTCGGCCGGATGGGCGATGCCGAAAAGGACATCGGCGCGCTCGTCGTTTTCCTCGCCGGACCCGGCGGCGGCTACATCACCGGCCGTACGCTGCACATCGACGGCGGCAAGGCCTTCTACGACCGGTAGGGTCTTTCCGTCCTTAGTTTAGGCTGCCCTTCACCCGGGCTTCGGCAGCTTCCATTGTTTTTCTCGTCATCCCGGCCTTGAGCCGGGATGACGAAAGAGAAGGGGTTCCAGATCGCGTCCGGCGTTACTGCATTGTCGGGATGATGAAGCTTGAATCGACCGAGGCGCCACCGGTCGGCCAGCGCTGCGTCACTACCTTGACCTTGGTGTAGAAGCGCACGCCTTCCATACCGTACTGGTTGGTATCGCCGAAGGCCGAGCGCTTCCAGCCGCCGAAACTGTGATAGGCGACCGGCACCGGAATCGGCACGTTGATCCCGACCATGCCAACCTCGACCTTGGAGGCGAACTCGCGGGCGAAATTGCCGTTG
>Ga0207695_10008787_pt1 | contig 12594 bp, 14 predicted proteins | sample KBSC54metaG_FD_184354 | JGI IMG/M metagenome (GOLD analysis project Ga0207695, IMG submission 184354) | Corn rhizosphere microbial communities from Kellogg Biological Station, Michigan, USA - KBS C5-4 metaG (SPAdes) (version 2) | ecosystem: Host-associated > Plants > Roots > Rhizosphere > Soil...
GGTATCGCCGTAGTTGTAACGTGCCTTCAGCGCCATCAGGTTGGCTTCGAGCAGTTCCGGCGTCTTCTTGAAGCGCGATTCGAGCCAGCGCTGCGTGCTTTCGATCGGACGCTGATAGAGCCACGAGAGCATCCCGAGCACGAACAGGTTGCGGCAGCGAAAGACCGCGCGGTTGTTGAGTCCGGTGCCGTGCAGCGCGAGCGTCGTCAGCTTGGTGACGTCAACCTGGAACACCTGGTACTTGTCGAGCGAATGGTCGGTGAGCGGATTCGAGGTGTAGCCGGCGCGCTTGAGATTGGCCTCGTTGAAGGCCTCGCGGTCCACGATGAGCACGCCGTTGGGCGGCAGGTCGTCGAGGTTGGCCTTGAGCGCGGCCGGGTTCATGGCGACCAGAACACTGGGCTCGTCGCCGGCAGTGAAGACTTCGCGGCTGGAGAAATTCAACTGGAATCCGCTGACCCCGGCGAGGGTGCCGGCAGGGGCGCGGATTTCCGCGGGGAAGTCGGGCAAGGTCGCGATGTCATTGCCCGCGAGCGCGGATTCGGCGGTGAATTGCATCCCCGCCAACTGCATGCCGTCGCCTGAATCTCCGGCGAACCTGATTACGACGCTGTCGCGGCGTACCCCCGGCTTGTGTGCGGCGTTGCCGCCGCCAAGTCCCGAGGACTCGACGGCATGTCCTGCCGCCTCAGGTGGTAGAGCCATTTCAATCTCACTCCTTGTTCGCAAAAATTCCCCGCGCAGCCAGATTACGACACGAAGGGAATCGCATAAACGTTATGTGAACAAAATAACTATAACTAATGGATCCAGTAAGGGAAAGGGTCGCCTGCACAACCTCAGCGTATCGTGAAATCAGCGAATTCACCGCAAAAATCGCTCCATTCGATTGCGACCTCGTCCACGCGCGCCGGGCGCGGCCCGCGCCGCGTCCACGCTGCCAGTGCGTTCAGCGCTGCGCGCTTGCCCTCGGCGACGATCTCGACCGTGCCGTCGGGAAGGTTGCACGCATAACCGGTGACGCCGAGCGCGCGCGCCTCGGCGGCCGCTGCGGCGCGAAAGAATACGCCTTGCACGCGGCCGCTCACGAGCAGCCGTAGCCGCGCGCGCCGGTCACCATCGGCCATCGCGATCAACCTTCAATTAGCGTGAGGAACTCGCTCTCGTCCAGCGCTTTGACCCCGAGTTCGCCGGCCTTGCGCAGTTTCGAGCCGGCCTCGGCCCCCGCCACCACGTAGTCGGTCTTGCGGCTGACAGCCGAGGTCACGCGCCCACCCGCCGCGAGAATTTTTTGCTCGGCCTCTTCACGCGTCATCGATTCGAGCGTGCCGGTCAGCACGAAGCTCTTGCCGCGCAGGGCGCCGCGGCCCTCGACCGGAGCGGGCGGCGGCACGATCGTCAGCTTGCGCGCGAGCCGCACGACCGCGTCGCGATTGCGCGGCTCGTCGCAGTACTCGCGGATACTGCGGGCGACCTCGTCGCCGATATCGCGCACGGCGCGCAGATCGTCTTCGCTCGCGCCCATCAAGGCTTCCAGCGTGCGAAAGCGCAGCGCGAGCTGGCGCGCCGTATGTTCGCCGACGTGGCGAATCCCGAGCCCGTTGATTACGCGGTCGAGCGCCACCGTGCGTGAACGTTCGATCGCGTCGATCAGGTTTTGCGCACTCTTGGCCGCCATCCGATCAAGCCCGGCAATCTGTTCCGCGGTCAGATCGAAAATCTCGTCGAGCTCCTTGAGCATGCCTTTTTCGACCAGTTGAGCGACCAGCTTGTCGCCGAGCCCGTCGATATCGAGCGCGGCTTTGGAGGCGAAATGGCGAATCGACTCGCGCATCCGCGCCGGGCAATTCGCATTGACGCAGAAGTAGCCGACCTCGCCATCTTCGTGGACGATCGCGGCGCCGCACACCGGGCAATGCGGCGGCATCGCGAACGGTTCGCGGCGAGGATCACCAGGGGTGGTAACGCGCACGACGTAAGGAATAACGTCGCCGGCGCGCTCGATTAATACAGTATCGCCGACACGCACGTCCTTGCGCCGAATCTCGTCGAGGTTGTGCAGCGACGCGTTGGAGATCGTTACGCCGGCCAGCGCCACGGGCGCGAGCTTCGCGACCGGCGTGAGCGATCCGATGCGCCCGACCTGCACCTCGATATCGCGCACGACCGTCTCGGCCTGTTGCGCCTTGAACTTGTAGGCGACCGCCCAGCGCGGCGATCGCGAAACCTCGCCGAGTTGATCCTGCAGCGCGAAGGAATTGACCTTGGCGACCACGCCGTCGGCCTCGTAGTCGAGTTGATGGCGGCGCTCGGTCAGGTCGTTCCAGAACGCGACCACGCCTTCAACGCTGGCGCACACGCAGGTGAGCGGATTCACGCGGAGTCCGAGCGCCTTGATTCCCTGCAGGAAATCCCACTGCGACTTGAATTCGATTCCTTCGATCATGCCGGGCGAGTGGCAAAAGATGTCGAGCGGGCGCGCGGCGGTGATATGGGGATCGAGCTGGCGCAGCGATCCGGCGGCAGCATTGCGCGGGTTGGCGAAGGGCGCCTCGCCATTGCGGACCCGCTCCGCATTCATCCGCTCGAACGCCTTGCGCGGATAAATCACCTCGCCGCGCACCTCGAGCAACCTGGGCATTGGCGCGCGCGCCGGCTTCAGGAGCCGCAGCGGAATACTCTTGATGGTGCGGATATTCGGCGTCACGTCCTCGCCGTTGACGCCGTCGCCGCGCGTCGATCCCTTGGTCAGCCGACCGTCCTCGTAAATCAATTCGACTGCCAACCCGTCGAGCTTGACCTCGGCCACGTATTCGACGTCGCCGTCGTTTTTGAGGAAGCGCTTGATGCGCTGATCGAACTCGAGCATCTCCTCTGCGTCCATCGCATTGGCGAGCGAGAGCATCGGCTTGCGATGTACGGCCACCGCAAACTTCTCGCTCGGCTTGGCGCCGACGCGCTGGGTCGGGGAGTCGGGCGTGAGCAGATCAGGATGGTCGCGCTCGAGGGCCTCGAGGCGGCGCATCAGGCGGTCGTATTCGGCGTCGGTGACTTCGGGATCGTCGAGGGCGTAGTAGCGATAGTTGTGGCGGTCGATCTGCTCGCGCAACCGCGCAACCTCGGCGTAAAGTTTATCGCTCTGCGTGGCCATTAACCGGCGCGGGTAATGCTGAATTCCATCGAGCCGCTAGACCAAGGAGCAAAAGGAATCGACGGTGAGGCCGGCCTGACGGATTATCGCCCGCAACGTCCCTTTCGCAATTTCCTTGTGATCTGGAACAACCAAGCGCCGGTAGGGTGGGACTGTTTGACGCAGGACCATGTGACTACCATTCTGTCTATCGAATACGTACCCAATCTTTCTCAGAGCCCGCATCGCGTCACGTCCTGAGATGCGCGGCAGCGTGCTCAAGTCGAAACATCCACCATTTCCTCATCGATTGGCGGTGGAATCGGATCGCCATGCGCCTTGAGGCTGTCGAGATACCCGGCAATCGCTTCGCGGATATTGCTGAGCGCCTCGTCGCGCGTCGCGCCCTGCGAGATGCATCCGGGGAGCGCAGGTACTTCCGCAACAACGACGTTATCCTCGTCTCTTTGCAGAACCACTCTGAACTTCATTTCACAATCGCCCTCCGGGATTGACTTTCACCGCGCGTGCGCCGTGCTCAGATGCCCACTTCGCGCGGGATCAGCGGCTCGCTCCCATCGCGTCGAGGAAATCGTCGAGCGTCGGAAATCGCATATACATATTATGCCGCTTCTGCTTGCCGATCGTGGTGCTCGAGTCCGACGAATAGGCATGGCCCGGATAGACTACCGTCGCGTCGTCCAGGTTCTTCAGCGTATGATTCAGACTGTGGTACATCGCGGCCGGATCCGAGCCCGGCAAATCGACCCGTCCGCACGAATTCACGAACAGGGTGTCGCCCGAAATGAGATTGCCGTCCACGAGGAAGCATTGCGAGCCCGGTGTATGCCCGGGAGTATGCAGAAACTTGACCGGTAACTCGCCGATGTTAAAGACATCGCCAGCTTCGACCATGACCAGGTCGGAATCGCTCAGACCGGCGACGCGTTTGGTGCCCTCGGCCTCCGCTTTGTTGACGTACACCTTCGCCTTGATCTTTGCGATCAGGTCGGCGGCGCCCTGGATATTCTGCCCCATCATCGAACCGCCCAGATGGTCCGGATGGTAATGAGTAATCAGGATCTTGTCGATTTCGTAGCCTTCCTTGCGCGCGAATTCCAGGATGGCGTCAACGTCCCACGCCGGATCGACCACGGCCGCCGTATGGGTTTCGCTGTCGCCGATGAGATAAACGAAGTTCGCCATCGGACCGATTTGCGCCTGCCGCAGGTATAGTCTGTCAGTCGCCATCTTGGGTTGCTCCGCTGATAGTCAATCAGGATTTGCGCGTGGCCTTCGAGCCGTCGCCGGCGACCTTGCCCGGCGTATTACTGGCCGCCTTCGGATCGCCGTTGTCGGCGGCCTTGCGCTGCGCGGCGTGCGCCGCTTTGGGATCGATGCGCAAGCCGCGGTCCCATAAGTACTCGGGCTCGTCGAGGCGCTTAGCGACCCATCGCGATTGCACGAACAGATGATCGCTCAGGCGATTGACGTAGGCCATCAGGCGATCGTTGAGCGGCTCCTCGCGCCGCAGCACCCAGCATACGCGCTCGGCGCGCCGGCACACGGTGCGCGCCTGATGGAGAAACGCGTTGAGCACACCGCCGCCCGGCAGCGTAAAGGAATTGAGCGGCTGCAGCGCCTTCTGCATTCGGTCCATCTCCTGTTCGAGCTGCTTGACCTCGCCCTCCCCCATTCTATGCATTCCTTCGTACTCGGCGTCGTCCGGAGTAGCCAGTTCGCTACCTACATCGAATAGCTCGTTCTGAATTCGCCGGAGCATTTCCGAATACCATTCGAAGTCGTCGCCAAACTTTCGCCGATAGTCGGACAGGTAGGTCCGCACGATTCCGACAATCGAGTTGAGCTCGTCGATGGTGCCATAGGCCTCCAGCCGCCCACTCTCCTTGGCCACGCGCTTGCCGCCGACCAGCGCGGTCAAGCCCTTGTCGCCGGTGCGCGTGTAGATTCGCGTCAGCCGTATCGCCATCAGAGCCCCGCCTTTTTGCGCTGCACCGCGTAGGCCGCTTCGCCCAGTTCGGTCGTCACCGGCAGGCCCGCGTCACGCCATCCGGGCACCACGACCTGTCCACTGCCGTCGCGCGCACCGCCAAAGCCGCCGCGCACGTTGGTCAGGTTGGTATAGCCCGCCGCCTCAAGCATCTCGCACGCGCGCTGCGAGCGTCCACCGGCGAGGCAGCCGACCACCACCATGGTGGTCTTGGGCAGTACCTTCTCCGCGACCGCGACGAAATCCGGATTGACCTCCATCTGACCGGGCCCCCGAAGGAAGACCACCGGTATGTTAATCGCGCCCACCGGATGGCCCTGCGCGAACTCGGCCTCCATGCGCACGTCGAGGTACACCGCGCCGGGATTGTTGGTCAGCGTCTCATGCGCCTGCGGAGGCTCGGCCTGTTTTATCGCCATGTTATTAGTTAATCCCCTGTCGGAATTCTGGTCGATCCCATTAACTCGGCGTCGCATCGTTCGCGCTGCGAAATGAGTTATCGAACTTTCTCCGCGAGCAATCCGGGCTGACCTGACTAGTACGATATCACGACGAACGGGGGCGCTTTAATCGCGCCGTGTGCGCGCATGGGGTCGAACTTTCGCGCGATGGTTTGCGCCGGACCGCGTCAACCTTTGCGATTGATGGTGAACTCTTCCAGCAGTTTCGCCGCGCGATCCTGCGCAGATTCCATCCGTTGCGTGCGCAGGAGAAATTGCACGAGTTCCTCCTGCCCGACCTGGCCGGCCGGACTCGCCACCTCGACCAGCTCCTCGATCAGGCCGGGAAACTTTTCGCCCGGAATGTAGTAGTTGGCCCAGCCGAAGTTGCAGTAGCGATGGAGTATTTTGGCGATGGTCTTTTCCAGCGATTCGCGCTGGTTCGCGACCCGTTCTTCGTTCTGTCCCAACTTCGAATCCTCCGGCTGACTGCGTCTAATGCAGCCGCGATACGACGGGTCAGAAGTTAGCGCAATCGCGCATCACCGCCAACCGCCGTTCAGGCCGATTTTTCGATTTTTCCCGTTCCGAGCGGCGCCGCGCCCGTGACTTCCGGCGCCGCCGCCGGGGTCGGCTCCTCGATCCAGCGCAGCTTGTGATAGTCGAACCGCGAGCTCTCGATCACGTTGAACTTGATAATCTCGAAGTACGGCGACAGGTCGAAGTCGCGCGGCGTGATGAGGGTCGGCGAGACCATCCGCAGCAGGTGGGTCTCATGGGCCCTGCGCGAAAATCGCTCGAGCCATGCGTAGCGGCCCGGCACCGCGACCGCGCCCGGCGGCAGCGGCTCATAGCGCGGAACGATCGGAAAGCGCACGCGCGCGAAGCATTCCGCGATCATGCTCGAACAGATCGCCCGCGTCGGATCGGTGCTGCCAAATTCCAGCGCCTGGCGCCGCAGACGCGCCGGCACGATACTGACCGGCAGAAAGTAACGCGCGAGGTCGAACAGGTTTTTCAGGTCGTAGGTGCGGCCGACATGTGCGATCGCGTGATCGACCACGACCGCCTGATCGGCCGCGGTAAGTTGATGGGGCCGGCAGATGCGGATGTTGAAGTCGCGATACTTGCTGACCGGCGAGACCACCACGCCGCTTTCGACCAGCGCCTCGACCAACAGGTAGTTCGCCTCGTCGCCATACTTTTCGGTCAGCTCGCGGCGCAACTCGGGCGAGCGCTTGAGCGGTTCGTCGCCGACGTAGATCGCCGAATGCGACCACGAGCTCTGCGAGAGGTACTTGATGACCTCGCTGACGCGTTCGTTGCCCTCGACCAGCAGCACGTCGCCCTTGCGAATATACTTGCGGAGTTGCGCGAGGTCGTTGGGAATGGTGAGGCTGTAGCGCGCGATCGGCTTGGTCAACAAAGAGGCGGCAAAGCTAACCAGCTTGTTCAGCAGATACGGAATGGGATTCAGGCGCGCGAGTCTCGCCACGATAGCCCCACCGCCGGCCGGCCCGTCAGTGCCGCCTCCGGCATCACCTCGAATGACTATAGGAATGTGTGCCGCTTGATTACAACTAGATATCGGCAGTGGCTAATCGCGTGCTCATCGAAGCGCAATCCAAACGGTACGCGGAGCCGCGGACGCGCCGATCATCCGCGAAACGATCCGACTATTCCATAAAACGGCAGGCTCACCGATCGCTGATCGGGATCGTCGGTGGTGATCGCGACCTGCCCGCGCAACGCGCCGTCGGGTGTGTTTGGCCGCAACGCCAGCGTCACGCGATATTCCTTGCCGGGCGTGATCGGCTCGACGGTCGCGCTCACGCTCGCGTTCGTACTGGTGATTCCCGTCACGCGCACTTCACGCGCGCCCGCGTTGACCAGTCGCACCATCCGCTGCGTTCCCTGACGATGCGGCACGATGCCGAACGAGACCTGCGCCGGCTTGACCGTGAGGTCGCCCTGCACCGTCCCGAACACCGTGATATCGACCGGGGCGCGGCTCGTCGCTACTTTAATCGTGTCGTCAAACGCCCCGAGCGGCATCGTCTTGAGCAGCGTGACGGTCAGTGCGGCGCCCGGCTTGCCGTCGGTACGCGCGCCCGGCTCGACCTTGATATGCGGGCTTGAGTTGGTCACCGATTGCACTTTGAAGTCCGCCAAGCCCTTGGCGCCGTTGGGTGACGACGACGCTTGCGCTGCGACCAGATCCGTCAGCAGCACTTGCCGGGTCTGCTCGACGCCGCGCTTGACGTCGCCGAAGGCCACTTGCGCGGGCGCCGCCTCCACCTGCACTTTGACGTCGCCCTTGAGCGTCAGGACGATCTTCTGCGCCTGCGGATCGTTGGTGAAGACGGTGATCGTGCGCGTCGCGGGTCCTTTGTCGAAGCGCGTATCGAAGGTCACCGCGATGTCCGATTCCTCGCCCGGCGCGACTTGGTTCTTGGTCGGCTTGGCCGCGGTGCATCCGCACGACGTTTGCACGCCGCCGATCATCAGAGTGCCGCTGCCCGCGTTGCGAATCTTGAAGACGTGCGCAACCGGCGTGGCGTTGAGCACCGTGCCGAAGTCGTAAATTTTTTCGCTGGCTTGCGCCTTTGGCGTGCCAACGGTGGTTGCACCGGTGATGCCTTGCAAGCCATTGGGCCCGTTGTCCAACTGAACGGTGCCCGCCGAATCGTTGCTCGCGGCGGCGTTGCTGGATTGCGCCGCGGCGGTGCTTGCAACGCCGAGCGCTATTACCAGTGCCGCGGCGATCGCGATCAACGCAATGCCAGGTAACCGTTTCTTTCTACCTTCGCTAATGATCATGACGCCTTCGCCGTCGGGTGCTCGATCGCTTTGGGCGCCGCGGGCGGCGTCTCGTAGCGTTTGAGAAAATCGGTTGCGAACTCGCCCCGCTGGAAATCCGCGTCGTCGAGTATCCGCAGGTGCAAGGGGATATTCGTGCTGATGCCGTCGATCACATACTCACGCAGCGCGGCTTTGGACCGCACGATCGCCATCGCCCGGGTGTCCGCATGCGCGATCAACTTGGCGATCAGCGGGTCGTAATGGACCGGCACGCGATAGCCGTCATAGAGTGCGGTCTCGACCCGCACACCGAGTCCACCGGGCGCATGATGGTTGGTGACGACGCCAGGCGACGGCAGATGGGTGCGCGCGTCCTCGGCGTATATCCGCAATTCGATCGCCGCGCCCTCGATGCCGATTTGCCGCTGCTTCATGCCCAGTGGCTCGCCCGCCGCGATGCGGATGCTCTCCTTGACGAGGTCGGTCGAGGTCACCATCTCGGTCACGCCATGCTCGACCTGGATTCGCGTGTTCATCTCGATGAAGTAAAATTGGCCATCGTCCGCGAGCAGGAATTCCACGGTGCCGACGTTGGAGTAGCCGACCACCTCGGCCGCGCGCACAGCCGCCTTGCCCATCTTCTCGCGCAGCCGCTTGGTCATGACGGGACAGGGCGCCTCTTCGAGCACCTTTTGATGGCGGCGCTGGATCGAACAGTCGCGCTCGCCGAGGTGGACGAGGTTGCGGTTGTTGTCGGCCAGGATCTGAAATTCGACGTGGCGCGCGCGTTCGAGATATTTCTCGAGGTACATGGTGCGCGAGCCGAAGGCCGCCTCGCTCTCCGCGCGCGCCAACGGAAACAGCCGCGCCAGCTCCTGCGCGTCGCGCACCACGCGCATCCCCTTGCCGCCGCCGCCGGCCGCCGCCTTGATCAGCACCGGGTAGCCGAGACGCGTGGCGTCGGCCTGCGCGTCTTTGAGTTCACTGACGCCGGTGCCTTCGCTGCCTGGCAAGATCGGCACGCCCGCGCGTTTCATGATGCGACGCGCCCGCGGCTTGTCGCCCATCAGGCGGATATGGCGCGCACGGGGCCCGACGAAATTCACGCCCGAGCGCCGGCAGGCCTCGGCGAAATCGCCGTTCTCGGAGAGAAAGCCATAACCCGGATGCACCGCGTCGGCACCATAGGTCAGCACCGTGCTGATGATCGACGGGATGTTGAGGTAGCTGTCCTCCGCCGCCGCCGGTCCGATACACACCGCCTCGTCCGCAATGCGCACGTGCAGCGCGTCCTTGTCGGCGGTCGAATAGATCGCGATCGTACTGATTCCGAGCTCGCGGCATGCGCGGATAATCCGAATCGCGATGGTGCCGCGATTCGCTACCAATAGCTTCTTGAACATGGTCAGCCTCTCAGGCGGGTTCGCATATCGCAGACGCCCCGTGCTTTTTCAAAGAAAGAGGGTAGCTCTTTTCGCGTTGCGTGCACCCTTGTCATTCTGAGCGCAACAAAGTATCCCGGGCAAAGCGCAGCACCGAGTTCGCTGCGCTCAGAACGACGAAGGCCTAACCCATACCCATCAGTTACGCGACGGTCGCAATGGAGTAAGGCCGGCCTCAGCCGACTTCGAGGATCATCAGCGGCTGCCCGTATTCGATCGGCTGCCCGTTCTCGCACAGGATTTGCACGATCCGTCCGCCCGCGTCGGCCTCGATCTCGTTCATCATCTTCATCGCCTCGATAATGCATAGCGTCTGGCCCTTGCGCACCGAGTCGCCTTCTTCGACGAACGGATTGGAGTCGGGCGACGAAGAGCGATAAAAGGTCCCGACCATCGGGCTGGCCACCAGCTTCTGATTCTCGGCGACCTGCGGCGGCGCGGCCCCGCGCGCGCCATTGGCGGCAGCGGCCGGCTTCGGCGCGCCGCGACTCGCCTGCGGTGCGAAAGTCTTGGCGGCGATCTCTTTGGATGCGGCTACCGGCGGCACGGCCACCGCGCTCGCCGCGAATCCCGCCCGCACCAGCCGCACCTTGCCCTTCTTGTCTTCGATCTCGAGCTCGACCAGCCCGAAATCCTGCATCAGCGCGAGCAGAGATTTTAATTCCCTTACTTCCATCCGATAGCTTCCCGCCTGACTTCATTAACGCCCGAAACGCGCGCGCGTTTCGCGCCCTTTACGTCATCATCCCGCGGCCCGCGCCGCTTCGACCAGGTTGCGCGCGGCCCGCAATGCGATCATGTAGCCGTCGGCACCAAAGCCCATTATCCGTCCAATCGCCACGTCCGCGATAGTCGAGTGATGACGAAACGGCTCACGCTTATAGACGTTCGAGAGGTGTACTTCGATACATGCTATCCCGGTCGCCAGAATCGCGTCGCGAATCGCCACGCTGGTATGCGTGTACGCCGCCGGATTGATAATCAACACGTCGATGCGGCCGCGCGCCGCCTGGATCCGATCGACGATCGCGCCCTCGCTGTTCGATTGAAAGGTCTCGACATCGACGCCGATCTCGCGGCCCAGCGCCTTGAGTTGCGCGTCGATCTGAGCGAGCGTCGTGTTGCCGTAAACCGCCGGCTCGCGTTCGCCCAGCAGGTTCAGGTTGGGCCCATGAACCACCAGCACCGCGGGCGCTCCCCGGCGCGGGCCGGTTTCCGGCCGTGACGTTGCTTTTGTTCGTGATCCCATCCGCTGGTGCTCTCTGGCGGCATTGAATCCTACCGATTGTGCCGTTTCAAGCCGCGCCACGCGCAGTTTTCAACCGCCGCTATCCACAAGCGCCGTTGTTTCGAGCGCTCGATTGCGTTCATTTTTTTCACCCCCGACGCTTAGTTATGGTGTGCTTGGGATTCAGTAAACGCTGCCAAGTTCGGTTGGCAATGTGACACGAAAAGTTGGAGAATTGCTCTAAATCAACCGCCATTGCTTGATGGAGGGACATTATGAAGTTTGGCCTGTTGTACGAAATGGAAACGCCGCGCCCATGGCATGAACGCAGCGAATTCAATACCTACTGGGAGGCGCTTGCCCAGATTGAACTCGCCGACCGCATTGGCATGGACTACGTCTGGGAAGTCGAACATCACTTTCTCGAAGAATACTCCCATAGCCCCGCGCCCGAGGTCTTTTACGGCGCGGTCAGCCAGCGCACAAAAAATATCCGCATCGCCCACGGCGTGCGCCTGTTGCCCTTCAACTTCAACCATCCGATTAAGGTGGCGGAGCAGGCGGCCGTTCTCGATATCCTGAGCAACGGACGCATGGAACTCGGCACCGGGCGCTCGACCACCGCGCAGGAACTCGACGGCTTCGGCGTCGATTACGACCGCACGCGCGCCGAAGTTCGCGAAGCGCTGGAAATTATCGTCAAGGCCTGGACCGACGAAATCCTCGAATACGACGGCAAGCTGATGAAGATCCCGCCACGGCGAGTGGTGCCCAAGCCGATCCAGAAACCCCATCCGCCGATGTGGATGGCCTGTACCGCGCCCGAAAGCTACGAGATGGCAGGCGATCGCGGCCTCGGCGTGCTCAGCTTCAACTTCAACTGGGAGCAGGTGCAGAAGTCGATGGAGCTGTATCGCAAGGCCTGCACCACGCGCAGCGATCTAATCCCTAAGGTGCCGAATGAGAACTTCGCGGCGGTGGCGGTTTGTCATGTCTGTGAGAACAAGCAAGACGAGGAGACGGGGCTCGCCGGCGCGCGCTGGTTTTTCAAGAATCTCGCTCGGCTGTTTGAACCACTGATGGCGAAAAACCAATTGTATTCCTACGAGTACATCCGTAACGTCTTCGCCCTCGAACAGAATCCGGCGGAAGCTACCGATGCGCAGTTGAAAGACCACGATATGATCGTGGTGGGCAATCCCGATTACGTTAACCGCAAACTGGAAGCGTTCCAGAAGGCGGGCGTCAACCAGGTCATCTTTTTCAAGCAGGCCGGCCAGATCCCGCATCAGAACATTATGCGGTCGCTGCGGCTGATCGGTCAGCACGTGCTGCCCTACTTCAATCCGAATCGCGTGATCGCGAGCGACGAGTTGTCGCTCGCCGCCGCGGGGCGTTAGGCGGCAGTCGCCGCGGGGGCGCCGGCCGGGGACGGAACACGAGAGTGTTCGGTCCCCGGCCCGGCGCATCACGGGAGCGGGCGCCGTGCGCCCGCTCCCGTACGCTTCCGCCGGCGGAGGCGGAGGTCGGAGGAAAGGCGT
>Ga0207695_10008788_pt1 | contig 12592 bp, 5 predicted proteins | sample KBSC54metaG_FD_184354 | JGI IMG/M metagenome (GOLD analysis project Ga0207695, IMG submission 184354) | Corn rhizosphere microbial communities from Kellogg Biological Station, Michigan, USA - KBS C5-4 metaG (SPAdes) (version 2) | ecosystem: Host-associated > Plants > Roots > Rhizosphere > Soil...
GCATCATGCTCGGCGACGAAGGCCGCGGCATTCCGACCATCATCGAGATGGCCACCTACACGCGGCTGAGCTGCGTGCTCGGCAGCGCGGCGATGCTGCGCCAGGGCGTCGTGCAGGCGATCGCGTACACGCGCCAGCGCCATGCGTTCGGCCGCGCGCTCGCCGAGCAGCCGCTGATGCGCACCGTGCTCGCCGATCTCGCGCTCGAAAGCGAGGCCGCGCTCGCGCTCGCGATGCGGCTCGCCGACGCGTTCGAACGCGACGACTCGCCGCGCGAACGCGCGTGGAAACGAATCGTCACGCCCGCCGCGAAGTTCTGGGTCTGCAAGCGCGCGGTCGAGCTGACCGGCGAGGTGATGGAAGTGTTCGGCGGCAACGGCTACGTCGACGACGGCCCGATCGCGCGGCTGTTCCGCGAAGCGCCGGTCAACTCGATCTGGGAAGGCTCCGGCAACGTGATGTGCCTCGACGTGCTGCGCGCGGTGTCGCGCGAACCCGACGCGGCCGCGGCGCTGCTCGCCGAACTGGCCGACCTCGGCGCGGGCGAACCGCGCATCCGCGCGGCGCTCGATGCGCTGCGCGCGATGCTCGCGGCGCCGGCCGACACGCTCGAGGCGTCGGGCCGCGTGTTCGCGCAACGGCTCGCGCTCGTCGCCCAGGCGTGCCTGCTGCGCCGCGATGCGCCGGCGGCGGTCGCCGACGCGTTCGTCGCGACGCGGCTCGCCGCGCCCGATTGGGGCCGCATCGCGGGCGGCTTCGATCCGCATGCGATCGACGTCGCCGCGCTGCTGCAGCGCGCGTACCCGGCCTGACGCCGGCCCGCTCACCCGAATTCGCGTTCGTTCGCCCGCCCGGAGCCTCGATGAACCTCGTCGCCGCCCTCGACCGCGCCGCCCGTGCGACGCCCGACAAACCGTTCCTCGTCAGCGAATCCGCGACGATCACGTATGCGGCCGCGCGCGAGCGTTCGCACCGCGCGGCGGCCGTGCTGAGCGCGCTCGGCGTCGCGGCCGGCGACCGCGTCGCCGCGATGTGCTTCAACACACCGGCCTTCGTCGACCTGATGTTCGGCGCATGGCGGCTCGGCGCGGCGTTCGTGCCGATCAATCACAAGCTGCAGGCGCCGGAAGTCGACTACGTGCTCGAACACAGCCGCAGCACCGCGCTGCTGTTCGACGTGGCGCTCGCGCCGGTGGTCGAGCGCGTCGTGCATCCGGCGCGGCGGCTCGTGACCGAGGGCGAGCTCGACGGCGTGCCGAACTTCGACACGATGTGCGCGACGATGGACGGCCTCGCGGGCATCGAGCCGGCCGACGGCGACATCGCGCAGATCCTCTACACGTCCGGCACGACCGGCCGCCCGAAGGGTTGCGTGCACAGTCATCGCACGGTGACGCTCGCGGCGATGCAGGCCGCGCTCGCGACCGGCATCGGCCGTAACGAACGCACGTTGATGGCGATGCCGATCTGGCATTCGTCGCCGCTGAACAACTGGTTCGGCGGCACGCTGTATGCGGGCGGCACCGTCGTGCTGCTGCGCGAATACCATCCGCTGCGCTTCCTGCAGACCGTCGAGCGCGAGCGCGTGACGCTGTATTTCGGCGCGCCGGTGTCGTACACGCTGCCGCTCGACACGATCGACGGCTTCGCGGCGTTCGACCTGTCGAGCGTGCGCGCGTGGCTGTACGGCGGCGGCCCGATCGGCGCCGCGCAGGCCGAACGGCTTGCCCGTGCGTATCGCAGTCACGCGTTCTTTCAGGTGTACGGAATGACGGAAGCGGGGCCCGCCGGCACGACACTGTATCCGGACGAGCAGGTCGCGAAGGCCGGCTCGATCGGCCGCCACGGCGGCCCGGGCGTCGACCTGAGGGTGGTGCGGATGGACGGCGTCGATGCGCGGCCGGGCGAGACCGGCGAGATCTGGCTGAAGACCGACTCCATGATGCTCGGCTATCTCGACGACGCGGCCGCCACGCACGCCGCGTTCGCGCCGGACGGCTGGTATCGCACCGGCGACATCGCGCGGATCGATCAGGATGGCTATCTGTTCATCGTCGACCGGCTGAAGGACATGATCGTCACCGGCGGCGAGAACGTCTATTCGAAGGAAGTGGAGGACGTGCTCGGCGCGCATTCGGACATCGTGGAAGCGGCCGTCGTCGGCGTTCCGCATCCGGACTGGGGCGAGACGGTCGTCGCGCACGTGGTGATGCGGGCGAACGCGGCGCCCGATGCGGATGCGCTGCGTACGTTCTGCGGCGAGCGGCTCGCGGCGTACAAGGTACCGCGAGAGTTCGCGTTCGGGCAGGCGCTGCCGCGCACGCCGACCGGGAAGTTGCAGAAGTTCTTGCTGCGCGTGCGGCGTGAATAACGGTGATGCACGTGCGAGTCGCGCAACGGGCGTCGACGTGACACCGGCCATGTTCGTCTTCGCGCAACGGCAGGTACTTCGCCGAAGCGCTCCTGATACTTGCCGGCGTATACCCTCGCCCGGCGAATCGAATTGATGCCGGAACAGGCACATCGCCGGCCTTCCGACGAAAAGCGTAAGTGCCCGACTGACGTGGATGTGGGAGCCAGTTGCGCCAACGTCCGTGTGGCCTTCATTTACCGTTTGTGACGTTTCGATCCACCGACAAGCCGCGTCGGCTCAGGGATTCGCTCCGGTAGCGCCAATCTCGAAAAATAATCCATTCAATCAATGTATTAACGTCGTTTCTTTCATTTTTATTTCCATATGAGAGAAACGATGCGCGAGGACCACGATGGTGAAGTTCAGGTCATACTGAGTGCGGCCCAGTTGGCTGCCGTACTGAAGCGCCAGACGATCAGTCCGGGCGAGATGTTGAGCAACCGGTTATGGGGCGGCCTGCACGTCGTGGGCGGCGTGCTTGAGATGGCAGGCGCCGCGGCGTTGTGCGTCGCGCCGGAACCGACCGGCCTCACCAAACTCGGTTGTGTCGCGTTCGGCGTACACGGCGCCGACACGGGGGCAGCCGGCCTGAACCAGGTCTGGACTGGGCGACAGACGAGCGCGCTATTGCAACACGGCGTGAGCAAGCTGGTCGAAGCGGCGAAAGCGCCGCCGGAAATGGCTGATCATGTCGGGCTGTCGCTGGAGCTTGCAGTGCCGTTCGGGCTCGCTGGCGCGATCAAGGCGATTCGTGCGTCGAGCATTACGGCGGGACGGATCAATCTGATGCAGCATGAGGCAAGGGCGACGAATCCGCGGCTCGGCGGGCATACCGTCGCGAGACACGTTGGAAAAACAGAGGCTCAACTACGCGAGAGATTGAAATACCAACCTTGGCTTGGCGCCGTGTCATCCTTCAACGACTTAAGAACCGCAGAATGGGCCGTTTCAGAAGTCCTACGAACCCACGCCCATCAGATCGAACGGTGGACTGCCTCAGCACATCGAAACAGCAAACAAAAATTCGTAAGTGACGTTGGACGCACTGTCGGTCAAATCATTACTCGGGAAGCTGACTCCAGCTTTATGTCACGTCGCGTAGCAGTAGTGATAAAGCTAACGGCCTATAATTCAATGCCATATTATATTTTAACTGCGTTTTTGCTATAATCGGACCCACAAATGCATGAAAAGCACTTTGAGCTCGACCAATTCATATCCATTTATTTCGGAGAAGATTCTGATCTCTTTGGAAATACAATTCCAGAAATCATCGCCGATTACATAGGATGCAGCACGCCATCAGACAGAGAAAAGTTGATTGCTCAGATAGACGATTTCCTAGCTCGCCATCCGCATGATCTGGATGAGGCTTTTGATAACACATGGGCCCCGCAATTCAGCGTGAGATTATGGGGGCATACGGCACGATCCTTCCTCGACCAAGTCAAAAACCTGCTCCGCCAATAAAAAAACAAAACCCGCCGCAAGCGCTTCGCGCTCGCGGCGGGCCCGGCAGGCTCACCGGCACCGCACAATTCCGCGGGCCGGCAACCAGCCTGCTACACCGTCCTGCTTACTTCCCGCCGATGCTCTTCAGCGGCTTCCACTCGCCCTTCTCGACCTTGTACATCGTGATGCCGCCGTTCTTCAGGTCGCCCTTCGCGTCGTACGCGACGTGGGTCGACGTGACGCCGGCCATGTCGGTCTTCGCGAGCACCGGCAGATACTTCGCCGGATCGGTCGAATCGGCCTTCTTCATCGCGTTCAGCATCGCCATCGCGCCGTCGTACGCGTACGGCGAGTAGGTCTGCACGTCTTCGCCGAAACGCTTCTTGTACTTCTCGGCGTACGACTTGCCGCCCGGCATTTCGTCGAGCGGGAGGCCGGCCAGCGATGCGATCGTGCCTTCGGCCGCGTTGCCCGCGATCTTCAGGAACGTCGGCGTCTTCACCATTTCGCCGCTCATCAGCGGTGCGGTCATGCCGAGCGCCTTCATCTGCTTGACCATCGGCGCTGCCTGCGAATCCGCGCCGCCGTAGTAGACGAGATCCGGCTTCGCCGCCTTCAGCTTGGTCAGGATCGCCTTGAAGTCGACGGCCTTGTCGTTCGTGAATTCACGGTCGACGATCGTCGCGCCGCCGGCCTTCGCGGCCTTCTCGAACTGGTCGGCGAGACCCTGGCCGTAGGCCGTGCGGTCGTCGACGATCGCGATCTTCTTCATGCCGAGATCCTTCGACGCGAACGTGCCCGCCACCGAGCCCTGCTGCGTGTCGGACGTCATCATGCGGAAGGTCGTCTTGTAACCCTGCTGCGTGTATTCCGGCGCCGTCGCCATCGCGATTTCCGGAATGCCGGCGTTCGCGTAGATGCGCGAGGCCGGGATCGTCGTGCCCGAGTTGAAGTGGCCGAGCATGCCCTTGATGCCGTCGTCGACGAGCTTCTGCGCAACCGTCGTGCCGGTGCGCGGGTCAGCCTGGTCGTCCTGCGTCTCGAGCATGAACTTCACCGGCTTGCCGCCGATCTTCGGGTTCGTCGCGTTGAAGTCTTCCAGCGCGAGCGCGATCCCGTTCTGCATATCCTTGCCGTAGTGAGCCTGGGCGCCCGTCATCGGCCCTGCGTAACCGATCTTCACGTCGTCCGCATGGGCCGTCCCCGCCAGCGACATGACAGCGACGAACGTCGCGCCTGCCACCTTTTTCATCGTGTGTTGCATAGCATCTCCTTGGTACCAGGGTAAATGGAGCGGCTTCGGGATCGCCTTGCCGCTTCCTTTGTTTGATCCGAACGGCAAGGATGGTCAGCCGATCGTCATCAAATTCGCATTGCCGCCCGCCGCGGCCGTGTTCACGCTGACCGAGCGCTCGGTCAGCAGCCGCTCGAGCGCGTAGTCTTCCGCGTCGCCGTTCTCGAACGCGCCCGCCGACACGCCCTGCACCGACACGATCGGGCCCGGCCGCTGCGCGACGTCCTTCACGAGCGTCTGCAGCTCGTCGCTGTCGCCTTCGAACAGCACCGCGTCGAACGGCGCGTCGGGCTGCTTGCGCACGGTCGCATGCGCCTTCAGCGCAGCCGGCAGCGCCGCGACCAGCGCCTCGCCCGCCGCACCGGCGAACAATGCGCGGTTGCCCGTCGCCAGCACCGCCGCGAACTGCGCACGCGCACCGCTCGGCGTCGCCGCGACGCACAGCACCGTGCCGCGCGGGCCGAGTGTATACGTGTTTCGCTCGCCCGTCGGGCCGGTCAGCACCGCGGTCGCGCCGGCCGGCACCTGCGCGAGGTAGCCGTCGCAGCGCGCGGCCAGCGCCGGTTCGCGCTGCTCGATCAGCCAGTCGCGCAGCGTGGTGAGCGCCGCCGCCGGGTTGCCGCGCTGGTCGCCTTCGACCGTGCCGTCCGCGATCAGCATCTGCGCGAGCGAACGCGGCAGGCCCGACGGACGCGTCGCGAGCAGGCGCTGCAGGTACAGCGCGCCGCCGGCCTTCGGGCCCGTGCCCGACAGCCCTTCGCCGCCGAACGGCTGCACGCCGACCACCGCGCCGATCACGTTGCGGTTCACGTAGATGTTGCCGACGTGCGCGTTCGAGATCACGTGTGCGATCGTCTCGTCGATCCGCGTGTGGATCCCGAGCGTCAGGCCGTAACCGGTCGCGCGGATCTGCTCGAGCAGCTTGTCGAGCTGATTGCGGCGGTAGCGCACGACGTGCAGCACGGGGCCGAACACCTCACGCTTGAGCTCGTCGATGCTGCCGATCTCGATCAGCGTCGGCGGCACGAACGTGCCGTGCGCGCAGGCTTCCGGCGCCGGCAGCTGCGTGACCGTGTGGCCCTTGTCCTTCATCGTCGCGACGTGCGTGTCGATCGTCTGCTTCGCTTCGGCGTCGATCACCGGGCCGACGTCGGTCGACAGACGGTCCGGGTTGCCGAGCGCCAGCTCGTGCATCGCGCCCTTGAGCATCGTCAGCGTGCGGTCCGCGACGTCGTCCTGCAGACACAGAACGCGCAGCGCCGAACACCGTTGACCGGCCGAGTCGAACGACGACTGCAGCACGTCCGCGACCACCTGCTCCGCGAGCGCCGACGAGTCGACGATCATCGCGTTCTGGCCGCCCGTTTCCGCGATCAGCGGAATCGGCTTGCCGTCCGGGTCGAGGCGCGCGGACAGCGTCTTGTTGATGAGGCGCGCGACTTCGGTCGAGCCGGTGAACATCACCGCGCGCGTGCGCGAATCGGCGACCAGCGCCGCGCCGACGGTCTCGCCGGTGCCCGGCAGCAACTGCACCGCGCCGGCCGGCACGCCGGCCTCGCGCAGCAGGCGCACGGCCTGCGCGGCGATCAGCGGCGTCTGTTCGGCCGGCTTCGCGAGCACCGTGTTGCCGGCTGCCAGTGCAGCGGCCACCTGGCCCATGAAGATCGCGAGCGGGAAGTTCCACGGGCTGATGCAGACCACCGGGCCGAGCGGCCGGTGCGTGTCGTTCGAGAATTCGTCGCGGATCTGCGCCGCGTAGTAGCGCAGGAAGTCGACGGCTTCGCGGATTTCGGCGATCGCGTTCGGCAGCGACTTGCCGGCCTCGCGCACGATCAGGCCCATCAGCGTGTGCATCTGCGCTTCGAGCAGGTCGGCCGCGCGCACCAGGCAGTCGGCGCGCGCATCGACCGGCGTCGCCTGCCAGATCGGCGCGGCAGCCACCGCATGCGCGAGCGCCGCGCTCACGTGTTCGGCCGTCGCTTCGCTGACCGTGCCGACCACGTCGCGCAGGTCGGCCGGGTTGCGCACGTCGCGCGCCGGTGCGTCGGCGAGCGCGTCGTCGGCGAGCATCGGCGCCGCGCGCCACGGATGATGCGCGCTCGCGAGCAGCGCGGACGACAGCGACGCGAGACGGTGTTCGTTCGACAGGTCGAGGCCCATCGAATTGGGACGCTCGTCGCCGTACAGGTTGCGCGGCAGCGGGATCTTCGCGTGCGGCGCACCGAGCGGCACGATCTTCGACGCCTCGTCGACCGGATCGGCGACCAGTTCCTTCACCGACACGGTCTTGTCGGCGATGCGGTTCACGAACGACGTGTTCGCGCCGTTCTCGAGCAGGCGGCGCACCAGGTACGCGAGCAGCGTTTCATGCGTGCCGACCGGCGCGTACACGCGGCACGGACGGTTCAGCTTGTCGCGGCCCGTGACTTCCTCGTACAGCGGCTCGCCCATCCCGTGCAGGCACTGGAATTCGTACTGGCCCGGGTAGTAGTTGTGGCCGGCGAGGTGATAGATCGCGGCCAGCGTGTACGCGTTGTGCGTCGCGAACTGCGGGTAGACGGCGTCGGGCGCCGCGAGCAGCTTCTTCGCGCACGCGAGGTACGACACGTCCGTGTAGATCTTGCGCGTGTAGACCGGATAGCCTTCGAGGCCGTCGACCTGCGCACGCTTGATTTCGCTGTCCCAGTACGCGCCCTTGACCAGGCGGATCATCAGGCGGTGACGGCTGCGGCGCGCGAGATCGATCAGGTAGTCGATCACGAACGGGCAGCGCTTCTGGTAGCCCTGCACGACGAAGCCGATGCCGTTCCAGCCCGCGAGCTCCGGATCGAAGCACAGCGCCTCGAGCAGGTCGAGCGACAGTTCGAGACGGTCGGCTTCTTCCGCGTCGATGTTCAGGCCGATGTCGTAGCGGCGCGCGAGCAGCGCCAGCGCGCGCACACGCGGCAGCAGTTCGCTCATCGTGCGGTCCTGCTGCGAGCGCGCGTAGCGCGCGTGCAGCGCCGACAGCTTGATCGAGATGCCCGGGCCTTCGTAGATGCCGCGGCCGCCGGCCGCCTTGCCGATCGCGTGGATCGCCTGCTCGTACGACGCGTAGTAGCGCAGCGCGTCCTCTTCGGTCGTCGCCGCTTCGCCGAGCATGTCGTACGAGTAGCGGAAGCCGCGCGCTTCGTACTTGCGGCTGTTCGCGAGCGCCTCGGAAATCGTCTCGCCGGTGACGAACTGCTCGCCCATCAGGCGCATCGCCATGTCGACGCCCTTGCGGATCAGCGGCTCGCCGCCGCGGCCGATCAGGCGCGTGAGCGCCGACGACAGGCCCGCTTCGCTGTTGGTCGTCACGAGCTTGCCGGTGATCATCAGCCCCCAGGTCGCCGCGTTCACGAACAGCGACGGCGCGTGGCCGACGTGCGAGCGCCAGTCGCCCTTGCTGATCTTGTCGCGGATCAGCGCATCGCGCGTCGCGCGATCGGGAATGCGCAGCAGCGCTTCGGCGAGACACATCAGCGCGACGCCTTCCTGGCTCGACAGCGAGAACTCGTGGATCAGCCCTTCGACGCCGCCGCCCGAGTTCTTCTCGCGCAGCGCCTCGACGAGCGTCGTCGCGAGCGCCTGCGCATCGGCCTGCAGGTTGGCCGGCAGGCGCGCCTGGCCCAGCAGGAACGGCACGCATTCGGGCTCGGGGCGGCGATACGCGGCCGTGATCGCCGCGCGCAGCACCGATTGCGGCTGCACGTTCTGCGCGAACTCGAGGAACGGATGCGGCGAGTTGTCGTCGTCGCTGTCCGCCGCCTGACCGTCGGCGAGCTCCGTCACGCCGCTGTGGCCCGACAGCTCGGGCGGCAACTGGCCGTGCTCGATCCGCTCGAGATACGCGAAGATCGCCTGCTTGATCAGCCAGTGGGGAGTGCGCTCGAGACGCGCGGCCGCGTCTTTCAGGCGCGAGCGGAGAAGGTCGTCGACTTTGACGCCGAGAGTCGTGCTTGCCATGGTGGGTTCGTGCGCCGGTGCGGGCCCGGCAATGTGGTGTGAGAGGATGCGCGAAATCCTACGGCACGCAATAAAAAGGTGCAACCGAATTGCGAGATTGGTTGCACCCACAAGTTAGCCAATATAATCAGCCACTTAGATCGTTGCAACCTAGGGGTTGCCCGTGGTCGGCGGATCGGTGTTTTCCCTGATCGGGCCGATTTGGCGCGCGTGGGCAACCCGCGGGGTGAAGGGCGGAGAGGAAAAATGGTTGCACTGGGCGGCCGGGCGGGCGCCCCAAGCGGGTGTGGAAAGGGCCTCGACGGCCGGCCCGGGTGCCACGTGGTGGGCGCGCGGCCCGACGGCTGCGGCGCGTGCCGCTCGGATCAGATATCCAGCGGATCGACCTCGAGGCTCCACCGGTGTACGCCCTTCAGCGCACGCAGTTCCGGCTGCCAGGCGCGCAACGCATGCTGCAGGGCCGCCCGCGACGCGCTTTCGAGCAGCAGCTGCGCGCGGTGGACGTTCGCCACCTTCACGATCGTCATCGGCACCGCGTCGTATACGGTCACCCGATCGGCGCCCGGCAGCCCCGGCAGCGCGGCCGCGGCCTGCAGCAGGAACGCGAGCGCCGCGTCGAGCGTGCGTCCTTCGGCGCGCAGCAGCGCCTGGTAGACGAACGGCGGCAGGTGCGCGTCGCGGCGCTCGCCGAGCGTCGAATTCGCGAAGCCGACGTAATCCTGCCGGCCGAGCGCGTGATACAGCGCGTGACGCGGGTAACGCGTCTGCACCAGCACCTCGCCGGGCAGCCCGGCGCGCCCCGCGCGGCCGCTCACCTGCATCAGCTGCGCGAACAGCCGCTCGCTCGCGCGGAAGTCGTGCGAGAACAGCGCGGTATCCGCATTGAGCACGCCGACGAGCGACACGCGCTGGAAATCGTGCCCCTTCGCGATCATCTGCGTGCCGACCAGGATGTCGACTTCACCGGCGTGCACGTCCGAGAACAACGCCTGCGCGCTGCCCTTGCGTCGTGTGCTGTCCGCGTCGATCCGCAGGATCCGCGCGCCCGTCACGGCCTCGGCGAGCGCCTCCTCGATGCGCTGCGTGCCGCGCCCGAGCGGCGCGATGTCGACGTTCCCGCATTCCGGGCACGAGCGCGGAATACGCGCTTCCCACCCGCAGTGATGGCAGCGCAGCGCATGCTCGGGCTTGTGCAGCACGACGTAGGCGCTGCAGCGCGGGCAACCGGCGACCCAGCCGCACGCGTCGCACGCGAGCTGCGGCGCGTAACCGCGCCGATTCAGGAACACGAGGCTCTGTTCGCCGCGCTCGAGGCGCGCCTTCAGCGCCGCGACGAGCGGCCCCGACAGCCCGCCCAGCGACGCGCGCCCGCGCCGCCGCTCCTCTTCGAGATCGATCAGCCGCACGGTGGGCAGCGTCGCGTCGGCCACCGCGCGGCGCGACAGCGTGAGCCGCGTGTAGCGCCCCTGCTCGGCCTGCCACCAGCTTTCGAGCGACGGCGTCGCGGAACCGAGCACGACCGGAATGCCGAGATGTTTCGCGCGCCACACCGCGAGGTCGCGCGCCGAATAGCGCAACCCTTCCTGCTGCTTGTACGCGGGCTCGTGCTCCTCGTCGACGACGATCAGCGCGAGCGTCGGCAGCGACGCGAGCACCGCGAGCCGCGTGCCGAGCACGATCCGCGCGCGGCCCGTGTGAGCGGCGAGCCAGTTGCGCGCGCGTTCGCCCTCGGCGAGCCCGCTGTGCAGCGTGACGATCGCGTCGTCCGCGAGGGTGCCCGCGAAGCGCGCGCGAAACGCGGCCTCGAACTGCGGCGTCAGGTTGATTTCGGGCACGAGCACGAGCGCCTGCGCGTCGGGCCGCGCGTCGAGCAGCGCGGCAAGCGCATGCAGATAGACCTCGGTCTTGCCGCTGCCCGTCACGCCATGCAGCAGGAACGGCGCGAAACCCTGCGCGGCGCGGATCGCGTCGAGCGCCTCGGCCTGCTGGTCGGTGAGCGCCGGCGGCACAGCTCGTCCACTGGTTGTCGACAGGTTATCCACAGCTTTGGGCACAGGCGCATCGGCCCAGCCGATCTCCTCGATCGCGACCCAGCCGCGCGCCGCCCAGTCATCGAGCGTGGCGACCGCCTTCGGGTGCAACGCGCGCACGTCGGGCAACGTCAGCGAATCGGTGTCGGCGAGCGCCTGCGCGAGCCGCCGCAACGCGGCCCCGCGCGCGGGCAGTGCGTCGGGAAGCGCGGCGCGGCCGGCTTCGCTCAGCCGGTAGCGGACCTCCGGCGCGAGCAGCCGCCCCCAGCGCTGCGCATCGCGCAACGCCTGCGGCAGCGCCGGCAGCGCGACTTCGCCGCGGCCGCGCTGGTAGTAATCGGCCGCGAACGACACGAGCGCGAGCCAGTCGGGCGCCAGCGGCGGCAGTTCGGTACAGATTGCGTCGATCGCGCGCAACCGGGACGGCGGCACGTCGGTGTGGGTCGTCACTTCGCATACGAGCCCGACGACTTGCCGCTTGCCGAACGGCACCTGGACGAGCGTGCCGGGCTCGGGCGCCGGCTGGACGTCGCAGCGATAGTCGAACAGGGTGGCGAGCGGGTGGTCGAGCGCGACGCGCAGGTAGGTATCGGCCATCAGCGCGCTCCGGTGGCGATTCGCAGCGCGCGAACGGCCGGCGCCCACGTTCGCGTCAAGGTGGCGAACTTAAAGTAAAACTTCAGATTCGGCGCTAAGTTTTGGATTCGCATTAGGAATCGCCGTATACCCTGACCAGCCTGTGGATAACTTTGTTGAGAACTCGCCGTTCAACAGCCGCAAAGCGCGCGGGGCCGTGCTTTCCGCCGATTTGGCCCGCCCGCTGCCGCATCCCGCGAAGCCTTATTCCATAAGGCTGCTATTCAAATTCCCAAACCATAGCGAGACAATTCGACCGATACAGGGCTCTACCGCGCTGCAACGTGGAAAATGTGCATAAGTCAAGTCTTGACAAGCGATGAATCGGCAACCGGTGCGGGCTTGCGCCCTGTTTAGTGCCGACTGCGAAACGCCGTCACGCCGCGGTGCAGCATGACGGCGCTTGCGCTCAGCCCGCCGCTCCGCTAAGGATCTTGCGGCTGTGGCTATGCACTTCGTCGACGAGTTCGGCGACGTGATCCGGCGACGTGAACTGCGAAATACCGTGGCCAAGGTTGAATACGTGGCCCGGATGATTGCCGTAGCTGTCGAGTACCACGCGCGCCTGCTCGCGCACCGCGGCCGGCGGTGCAAACAGGATCGTCGGGTCGAGGTTGCCCTGCAGCGCAACGCGCCCCGCGACGCGCTCGCGCGCGGCGCCGAGGTTCACCGTCCAGTCGAGCCCGACCGCGTCGACGCCGGTCGCCGCGATTTCCTCGAGCCACAGCCCGCCGCCCTTCGTGAACGTGATCACCGGCACGCGCTCGCCGTCGTGCTCGC
>Ga0207695_10008789_pt1 | contig 12592 bp, 6 predicted proteins | sample KBSC54metaG_FD_184354 | JGI IMG/M metagenome (GOLD analysis project Ga0207695, IMG submission 184354) | Corn rhizosphere microbial communities from Kellogg Biological Station, Michigan, USA - KBS C5-4 metaG (SPAdes) (version 2) | ecosystem: Host-associated > Plants > Roots > Rhizosphere > Soil...
TATTCACCGACAGCAGCCGGCGCTGGCCTTATGCCTTTGAGGACCGGCCTATCGTGGCGAAGGGGCAGGATACCGTCCCGACGATCTATTCGCTGAACGACATCGCCTGGAAATGGTGGAAGATGCGGACGGCGGTAGGCGGGGGGCCGGTGCTGATCCATGACGGGAAGGTCTTTATCAGCGACATGCAGGAGCAGCTGTATCCCGGCGAAGGACGGGAGGGCGAGCATCTTCCGCGGACGGCCATGGGATATACCCGTGACGGGAGGCTGATCGTGCTGACCGTTCAGGGACGAAGTCTGACAGCGGCGGGGATCACACTACAGGAAGAGGCGGAGATCCTTCGGGATCTGGGTTGTTATGAGGCGCTGAATCTCGATGGGGGAGGCAGCAGTTGTCTGCTGATCAACGGGAAGGAGACGATACGTCCGTCGGATGCGGAAGGGCAGCGGCCGGTACCGGCGGTATTTCTGGTCAAATGGAAGAAGCCCTAGGGGCATTGGGCCCGGGGAAGGGGGTAAGTCCAGGTCTGGCTCCTGCGAAGGCTTAGCCTTTCATATCCCACACCAGTGCGCTGGCGCCGAGTATCGCGGCGTCGGATTCCTTCAAATGGCTGATGAGGATCTTTACTTTATTCTGAAATACCTGAATGAGGTTGGCCTCCATTGCTTCGCGGGTCGGCTTGAGGATGAGGTCGCCGGCCTTTGTCAGTCCTCCGAAGAGGATGATGGCTTCGGGGCTGGAGAACATTACGAAATTGGCCAGCGCCAGGCCGAGGATATTTCCGGTGAAATCGAAGATCTCTTTGGCGAGCTCGTCGCCCTGTATAGCCGCATCGTAGACGGTCCTTGAGTCGAGTTTCTCTTTGGGCACTCCGCGAAGCAGGCTGGGTTCGTCGTGGCTTTGGAGCTTCTCCAGCGCGGTCAGCATGACACCCGTAGCGGAAGCATAGCTTTCAAGCGAGCCTTTCTTCCCGGTGCCTTCGTGCAGCCGTCCTTCGGGGATGATAATGGTATGTCCGAGTTCCCCTGCGAAACCGTCGTGGCCATAGATGAGCTTGCCGTTGGCTACGATACCGCTGCCGACTCCTGTACCCAGGGTGATCATGATAAAATCCTTCATACCCTTGGCGGCTCCGTACATCATTTCGCCGATGGCGGCTGCGTTGGCGTCGTTGGTAAGGACGGCGGGCAGCTGAAATCTGTTCTGGATGAGCTTGGCCAGGGGGATGATACCCTTCCATGGCAGGTTGGGCGCATATTCCACCGTGCCGCTGTAGTAGTTGCCGTTGGGGGCTCCGACGCCGATGCCTCTCATTCTTCCCGGACCGCCGGCTTTTTCGATCAGGGCGCTCAGCTGGTTGAACAATTCATCGATATAGTTCTCTACCGGGCCGTGGCCGCGGGTAGAGAGCGAGCCGGAGAAGAGTACGTTGCCGTTGCGATCTACAATGCCATATTTAGTTCCCGTGCCGCCGATGTCGATGCCGATTGCCAGAGATTCAAAGCTGAGAGAAGAGGCCGATTTTGCCATGTGCGCTGATACTTTTTATATGCCGGAAGACCCGGAGGGGCCTCTGGCGGCTGCAAAGATAAACAAGAAATCGGACCAGTGGCCCGATTTCCGTATATTAAAATGTCATTACTAGTGTCCTCCGGCAGCCCGAAGTGCGTCGAAGTCGATCCCCTGGGAAATCAATTCCTTCTTGGCGCGGATGGCGTAGTAGGCCAGATAGCAGAAGCCGACGACGGGGACGAAGTAAGAATATTGAATGCCGAGTAAGTTATCACCGGCTAGCCAGCCCTGGAGCAGACTGATGAAGCCGCCGCCGCAGATCATCATGATCAGGTAGTTGGAGCCCTCGTTGGTGTGCTTGCCCAGGCCTGCGATGGCGAGGGTGAAGATACAGGGCCAGAGGGTCGAGCAGAACAGTCCGACGCTGGTAAAGGCGTATACGCTGACCATACCGCTGGCGAAGATGCCGATCAGCAGAGCCGTGATGGCCATCAGTGAAAAGATCAGCAGCTGGCGGGCGGGGTTGCCTTTACTGAGAATATCGCCGATGATCATCGCGATGATGATGACTGCATACAGATAAAATGGAGTAAGGTCGTGACCGGCGATCTTATTGACGAGCAGGAAAACCCCGAATGCCAGGTAGGGCATCACGAAACTGAGTACTTTTTGGGCGCTCTTGCTGACCCCGAAGGCGCCGACGGATGCCGTCCAGCGACCGATCATCAGGCTGGCCCAGTACAGGGAAACATAAGGCGCGATCTGGTCGGTGGGCGTATGCAGTTTTTCTCCCATGAAGAGGGGGAGGTTGCTTGCTGTGGTCACTTCGACGCCGACGTAGACGAAGATGCCGATCATACCGAGCGCCAGCTGCGGATATTTTAGAGGGCTGGTGCGGTGCAGTAGTTTGGATGGAGCGTTGGCGTCTTCCGCGCTCATCTGATCGAGGTCGATCTTGTTGGGCAGGGAAGAGAATTTAAAGATGAGGGCGATCACGATGAACAGCGCCCCGAGAATAAGATAGGGTGTTTTCACGCTGCTGATGCTGGCTACTTTTGCGGCGCCTGCTGCGCTGGCCGAACCGAAGATGGCAAAGCTGACCAGGAGTGGGCCGATGGTCGTGCCAAAATTATTGACGCCGCCGGCCATGCTCAGTCGCTGCGCTCCGCTGGCGGGGTTACCCATGATGATGGCCAGTGGATTGGCGGCTGTCTGCTGCAGCGAATAGCCGAGACCTATAATAAAGAGACCGGTGATCAGGATACCAAAGGAAGCGGACATTGCGGCCGGGTAGAATAGCAGTGCGCCGACCGCAGAGATGATAAGACCCAGGCCGATACCATTCTTATAGCCGATGCGGTTGAGGATATCGCCTCCTGTGGCTTTGGAAATGCCGGTGTAAATGATCGAACCGACGGTATACGCTACATAAAAAGCGAAGGAGATCAGCTGAGCCTGCCATTGTTCCAGGTGCAGTTTCTCTTTGAACACGGGAATGAGGATGTCATTACTTGCTGCTACGAAGCCCCAGAAGAAGAATACTGTTACGAGTGTTCCGAACTGCGACCATTTGGTTTGTTGTTGCATATGCAATCAGAAAGTGGTTAATGCTTGAGTCGAATAGGGGCTGAAAATACATCTTTTTCCGATGCTAAAAATATTTTCTCTATACAGTCATCTTTTAATTGAAATCCTTACTAAATTGAACAGCAATTGTTTCAATGGAAATCATTCATGTCTCAGCAGAGTGTTATCCCGTGGCCAAGGCCGGTGGATTAGGTGATGTCGTAGGCGCGCTGCCAAGGTACCAGCGGGAGGCCGGACACGTCGCCAAAGTGGTGATGCCAATGTACCGGACCAAATTTCTGAAAGATAACCAGTGGGAGGTCGTTCACAAGGGCTATACCCATATGGGCAGCTACTGGTTCAACTATACCGTAATAAAAGAGCAGACCAACAAGCTGGGGTTTGATCTTTATCTGGTGGATATCTACGGTTTGCTGGACAGGGAGAAGATTTACGGGTATGGGGACGACGCAGACCGTTTCATCGCGTTTCAGATAGCCGTAGCCGACTGGATAGCGGTATGGCGTCACCGTCCGGACATCGTGCACGTGCACGATCATCATACGGCCCTGCTGCCCTTTATGTTCAAATACTGTTATGCCTACCGGCATTTACAGTATATCCCGACCGTTCTGACCATCCACAACGGGGAATATCAGGGCTGGCTGGGCTGGAACCGGAGTCATCTGATACCCGAATGGGATAGCTTCAAGACGGGGCTGCTCGACTGGCAAGGCAGTATCAATCCGCTGGCCTGCGGCATCAGGTGTGCGTGGCGGGTGACGACGGTGAGTCCTACCTATCTGGAGGAGATGCGGCATGAGGCGGCGGGGCTCGAGGCGCTGCTCGAGTATGAGAAGGGGAAGTGCAGCGGCATTCTCAACGGCATCGACACCGTGGTCTGGAATCCGGCGACGGACTATTATATTGAGGACCACTATTCGATCGATACGGTGGAAGAGGGGAAACAGCGGAACAAACTCCGGTTATGCGATCGGTTTAATCTTGATCCCAGGAAGCCGTTGATCACCTTTATCGGCCGGCTGGTAGGGGAAAAGGGGGCCGACCTGCTGCCCCAGGCGGTCGAGGACTCTTTTTACTATATAGGGCGTAAGATGAATTTCCTCATCCTGGGCAGCGGATTGCCGGACATACAGGGAAGGCTGACGGGGATCCAGGAGCTGGCGAGGGGCGACTACAATACATATATCGGGTATGACGAAGCGCTGAGCCATCTTATTTATGCGGGTGCGGATTTTATCCTGATGCCTTCGCGGGTGGAGCCCTGCGGTCTTAATCAGCTGTACGCTCTGCGCTATGGCACGGTGCCTGTGGTCAGGAATACCGGAGGGCTGCACGATACGGTCATCGATTATGGTGACAGGAACGGATATGGCATACGATTCAATCAGGAGACCGTCGGGGACATGACCCATGGCATCTGGCGGTCGGTGGAACTATATCAGCAACCACAGAAGCTGTACGAGTTGCGGCAGCGGATGATGAAGCTGGATTTTAGCTGGCAGTCCAGCGTGCAGGCATATCTGGATCTTTATGAAGGCATGCGCAAGGAAGCAGAAGTATAAGGGTAATTACCCGGGGGTATAATATTTTTAGGCAGGAATTTTTAATAACAAGAATTGTTCATTACTTAAACGCTTGTATATGTCAAAAGAGATTTTATCTGTGATATTGGGTGGAGGGGCAGGAACGCGTCTCTATCCCCTGACCGCCAGCCGCAGTAAGCCAGCCGTACCCATTGCAGGGAAATACCGGTTGGTGGATATTCCCATCTCCAATTGTCTTAACTCGGGCATATCCAGGATGTTTGTCCTGACGCAGTACAATTCGGCGTCGCTGAACAGGCATATCAAGAACACCTATCATTTCAGCGCTTTCAGCAGCGCCTTCGTGGACATTCTTGCGGCCGAACAAACGCCGGATAACCCTACCTGGTACCAGGGAACGGCCGACGCCGTGAGGCAGTGTCTGCGGCATATCGGACCTTTTGACAGTGAATACGTGCTGATCCTTTCGGGTGACCAGCTCTACCAGATGGATTTTATGGAAATGCTTGAGCACCATAAGAAAAGCGGTGCTGATATCTCGATCGCGACCATTCCTGTCAACGACAAGGAGGCCTCCGATTTCGGGATCATGAAAATGGACGAGAGCGGCTTTATCACTTCCTTTACGGAAAAGCCGAAGAAGGATATGCTTCCCCCGTGGGTCAGCGACACCGGCCATGCGATGCAGGCGCAGGGACGGCACTATCTGGCCTCGATGGGGATCTATATCTTCAACCGCCAGCTGCTGAGCGACCTGCTGCAGAATGAATTTGCGGAATCCACGGACTTCGGTAAGGAAATTATTCCACAGTCCCTCGAAAAATACAAGGTGGTCAGCTACCAGTATGAGGGCTACTGGACCGATATCGGGAATATCCCTTCTTTCTTTGAAGCGAACCTGGGCCTGACGAAGGATATACCGGATTTCAACCTGTTCGATAACGAAAAGGCCATCTATACCCGCGCGCGCATGCTGCCGCCGGCCAAGATCAGCGGCACCACGCTGGAAAAGACCGTCATTGCGGAGGGTTGTATCATCAATGCCTCGCGTATCGAGAACAGTATTATCGGCATCCGCACCCGCATCGGGACGGGGACGACCATTGTCAGCAGTTATCTTATGGGGGTAGACTTCTATGAGACGATCGAGGAGATCGACCTGGCCCGGCAGCACGGGTTGCCAACGGTAGGCATCGGCCACCGCTGTTATATCCGGAACGCGATCGTGGACAAGAACTGCCGCATTGGCGACGACGTCCGGATCAACGGCGGGCACCACCTTGAAAATTCGGATCACTCCCTATATACGGTGAAGGAAGGGGTTGTGGTGATCAAGAAGGGGGCGGTGCTGCCGAATGGGTTTGTGATCTAACGGGGGACCACGTGAACCGCCGCGGCTCCTTCCGTTGTGAACCGTTTGCGAACTGTCGCGGGCGATCCGGGTGTGAACCGTAACCTTGCTTCTGCTTATAACCTTAAATCGATTGTCATGGCCACTGCACAATCCCCGGGGATGTCCCGGCGCGGGGTGGAACCCAAGCCTCCGCTGACGCTGGGACAGATCTTCACCATGAGCTTTGGTTTCATGGGGATACAGTTTGGCTTTGCGCTGCAGAATGGTAATACCAGCCGTATTCTCAGGTCGTTTGGCGCGGACGTCGACCAGTTGCCGTTGTTCTGGCTGGTAGCTCCCCTGGTGGGTATGATCGTTCAGCCGCTGATCGGTCATTACAGCGACCGGACCTGGAACCGGCTGGGCAGGCGAAAGCCCTATTTTCTGGCGGGGGCTATTCTTTCATCACTGGCGCTTATTCTTCTTCCCAATTCCGGCGGTCTGGCGGGTGTCGTTCCCGCACTCTGGGTAGGCGCGGGTTTCGTCATGATCATGGACGCCTCTTTCAACGTTGCGATGGAACCCTTCCGGGCTTTGGTCGCCGACAACCTTCCCGACAGACAGCGCACGCTTGGATTTTCGGTACAGACCTTTCTGATCGGGGTGGGAGCGGTGATCGGCTCTGCACTTCCGGACTGGCTGGCCAGCCTGCACGTAAGTCAGGTGGCGGGACCCGACGGCGTCGCGCCAAATATCAAATACTCCTTTTATATCGGCGCGGCGGTGTTTATCATCGCCATACTGGTGACCGTGCTCTTCTCCAAAGAATATCCGCCGGACCTCTACAGGCGTTATCACGGGGAACCGGAGTCCGGCGAGGGCAGCGGCGGCCTGGGAGAGATATTGAAGGATTTCAGAAAAATGCCTCGTACCATGCGGCAGCTGGGGCTTGTACAGTTCTTTAGCTGGTTTGCCCTTTTCAGCATGTGGGTATTTACCACCGACGCGGTAGCGACCCACGTCTATGGATTGACGGGACACTACGAGCACAGTACCGCTTACAACGAGGCGGGGAACAAGGTGGGCAGCGCTTTTGGCATTTACAATCTCGTAGCGACAGTTTATGCGTTATTTCTGCCGGGAATCGCAAGGCTGGTTGGCCGCAAGACGACACACGCACTTTCTCTGACGGCCGGAGGCATCGGTCTGATCGCCATTTATTTTGTCCACAGCCCGGCCGGGCTCTATTATTCGATGGTCGGCGTCGGCCTGGCCTGGGCCAGCATCCTGTCCATGCCCTATGTCATTCTCAGCGGCTGTCTGCCCGCGGGGAAAATGGGTATCTATATGGGGATCTTCAATTTCTTCATCACCCTGCCCCAGATCATCAACGGGGTGTTCGGCGGCTGGATCGTCAAACATATTTATGCCGGTCAGCCCGTCTATTCGATCGTCCTGGCGGGCTTTTGTCTGATAGCCGCGGCGATCAGCGTCCTTTTTGTCTACGACGGAGGCGCCATCCGCATGCAGCAGGAGAAGGCCGGTTTTTTTGCCGGGCAACAGCAGTAAAATGATGTACTATTTTAAACGAGCCCTCACCCTTGCCTGTCTGATCATCGCCCTGGAGGCGTCTGCGCAGCAGGTCTATCCTACCAACTGGTGGGCAGGGATGAAACATTCCAGTCTGCAGGTGATGATCCACGCGCAGAATATCGGGGAGGGAGCCACGGTGGCCGTTTCCTATCCTGGCGTACAGCTCAAAGAATTCCATCGGGTCAGCAATCCCAACTATCTCTTTGTCCGGTTGCAGCTGGGGCCGACCGTCAGACCGGGAAAGGTGCCCATACAAATTAGCCATGGGGCGGGTCCGGCGACTGTAATACAATATCCTCTGCTGGCGCGGCGCAGCGGTAATGGTGTTTCTTACGCGCAGGGTGTGGGAGCTGCAGATCTTATCTACTTTCTGATGCCCGACCGCTACAGCAACGGAGACCCTGGCAATGACCGTGTCGCAGGCCTGAGAGATCAGTCATTGAACCGGGACTCAATATTTTTAAGGCATGGCGGAGACATGCAGGGGATCATCAACCACCTCGACTATCTGCAGCAGCTGGGTGTGACTACGCTGTGGATGACGCCGGTCCTCCTCAACGACATGCCCGACCGCACCGAACACGGATATGCGTTCACCGATCACTACACCATCGACCCGCGCCTTGGCGGCGCCGCCCAGTACCGCCGGTTGTCGGACTCCCTGCACCGGCGCGGGATGAAGCTGATACAGGACGCTGTATACAACCATGTAGGGCTCTATCATCTTTTTATACAGGACCTGCCTGAGAAAAGCTGGCTGCATCAGTGGCCGAAGTATACCCAGACTAACTATCGCGATCAACCGATACTGGACCCTCACGCCGCGCTCGGCGACAAAAAGCTCAGCAGCGACGGTTGGTTTACACCCCAGATGCCGGACCTCAATCAGGGCAATGCCGATCTCGCCGATTTCCTTATCCAGCATGCCCTGTGGTGCGTAGAGACCTTTGGCGTGGACGGCTGGAGGATCGATACCTATATCTACAATGACCTCGAATTTATGAACCGGTGCAACAAGGAGTTGCTGGAGGAATACCCGCATATTACGATGTTTGGCGAAGCGTGGGTGCACGGGACGGCGAACCAGGCTTATTTTACGCGCAATCATCTGGACGTCCCGTATAAAAGTAATCTGCCCGGCGTGGTGGATTTTCAGTGCAATTTCAGCGGCATCGTTCCTGCGGTAAAGGACACCAGCGGCGAGGGGGTGGGGGAGCTGTACAATACGCTGAGCAACGATTTTCTGTATGAAGATCCGGCGCGTAATGTGGTGTTTCTCGACAACCACGATATGAGCAGGTTCTTCTCGCAGGTGGGAGAGGACCTGGCTGCGCAAAAAATGGGGTTGCTATGGCTGCTTACAACCAGGGGTATACCGCAGCTGTATTATGGGACGGAGATATTAATGAAGGGGTTCGCCAATCCGGACGGGCTGGTCCGCCTCGACTTCCCCGGAGGCTGGCCGGGCGACAAAGTGAATGCATTTACGGGAGTGGGGCTTACCGAAGACCAGCGCCAGGTGCAGCAACTGGTGCGCCGGCTGGGGCAGTTTCGCCTTGGGGCCTCCGCGCTGAAGACGGGCCGGCTGATGCAGTATGCTCCGGAAAAAGGCCTCTATGTCTATTTTCGCTATGACTCTGCGCAGACGATACTCTGCGCCATGAATACGGGCACCGGGCCGGTGTCGTTAAATTTCAGCCGGTTTACAGAAAGGACGGCGGGGTTCAGGTTCGGCATAGACGTGCTGACGGGCGAGCGTCGTTCGCTGGCGCAGCCTGCCGAATTGCCTGGGCGTACGATGTGGGTGATGGAGCTTACCAGACTATAGCAGTGCGTCCTGCATGAAACGCCTTCCATATTTTCCCTTGTCTCCGAGGCCCTGGCGCACCGTATTTGTCAGGGCAGTCCTGTCGGTCTTCTTTCCTTTTACGGGCGGCGCCAGCTGGGTTTCCGTGACGGGGACCGCTTCGACCTTTGTAGCGAACCAGGAGATGTGTTCGTGCGGAAGGGATATGCCAAGGATCATTCCGGGCAGGCCGGTAAAGGACTCGGGCCCGCTGGAAGTCAGTATCTCGTCGGTATAAAAAGCTACCACATAGATGGAGTCCATGATGATGGCATTGGCGCGGCGGCAGTTGAAGCCGGCGATGGAACGGGTCTCGGTGGTGATCTTCCATTTGATCTGTCGGAGGCTGTCCTGTATCAAAAAGATCTGGTCGAAAATGTTCTTCTGGCAGGTGCCCTGGTCTTTGTCGATGTCTGAATAGACGATATTGTCCTGTGCCGGGGGTTGTATCCACATATTGTCCTTTTCGCCGGACTCCCTGCCCGGGCGGTAGAGGCTCTTACCGTGGTTGAAATAGAGATCGTAGTAGCTTTTCTTGAAATGGCTGTTCATTTTCTTCAGCAGGTCGGACCAGGCGCCGTCGTCGTCGGCGGAGATGCGCGCGTACATATTGATGGTCTTTTCGAATTCGATCTTTCCCTGCGAGAGGAATACAGTATTGTTCTGGGCGCCGGCTTTTGCTGCGAAGGCGAAGAGGAAAATGGTAAATATGATACGAGACATAGGAGTTGTTTTGTTTTAGTTCCGCATTTGGTTCCGCTTTTAGTTCCGCGTCGGAGCGGGGGTACCGGCTTTTGTGAAATTCCAGACCAGGGAGAACATGAAATAGCGCTGGATGGTGGTATAGGTATTCTGTGTGATAAAGTTACTGTTTACGGTCCGGTTAAAGCCGATATTCTGGTTCAATAGGTCGTTGCCGGCGACTTTCAGCAGCAGGGCGTCATTCTTCATGAATTTCCTGCCCACCCAGGCATTCAGCAGGACCACGTTGTTGTTGCGGTCGAATACCGAGGTCTTTTGCCGCAGGTTGATATCACCGTCTGCGTGCAGCTGGAGCTTCAGAGGGAAGAAGAAGTCGAGGTTTGGCTGGATCGACTGGGTCCAGTAGTGGGTGGTGACGCCGGTGTTGATGGTCGAATGGCTCTGTGTGTAAGTGGGGTTATACCGGACCGAAATGTCTAATTTCTTTTCTATAGTCCAGCCGACACTGGTACCGACGCCATAGGTTCCGCTGGTGGTCTTGTTCTGCAAATTGTTGACAAAGCTGACGTTCGTGTTGCGGCTGGCGTTGCCGTAAAATTCCAGGTTGATGCGGGGTTTGTGGAAGCGCATGCTGTAGCCTGCATAGCCGAAGAAGCTGCGGTTGCCGTCGACGTTCACGTATTGTGCGACCCTTTTCCCCACCGAGTCGACCGTGGTGCTGTTGGCGATGGCGTTCTCGGTGAAGTTATAGGAGAAGTTGGCATACATCCCCCTGTCCGAAAGGACGTTGTAGTTGTTGTAGAACATCTGGAACCGATTGGAGAACGAAGGCTTCAGGCCCGGGTTGCCGATGGTGATGTTCAGTGGGTCTTCGTTGGTGCGGAGGGGCTGTATCTGCTGGAGGTCCGGCTGGGAGGTATTTCCGGAATAACGGAGGAATATCCTCTGCATATTGGTAAAGCTGTACGTGATAGACGCGTTAGGGAACCAGTTGACAAAGCTGCGTTTGTACGAGGTGTCCGCGTGCAGGTCGTTCTGTTTCCAGCTGGTGAAGCCCAGGTCGTTGCCGGCGGAGAAGCGAAATTTCTTTTTGATCAGATTATAGGTCAGGCCGCCCCTGTGAGAGAATATATTGTACTGGTAGTCGTTGCTGTACAGAGAATCGAGCTCGCTGTATTTACCGCCGCTCGTTTTATTATAGGAATTGCGGTTCGACCGGCTGTTGTTGACGGTGACGCCGTAGCTGGCCGAGAGGAAGGAGGATTTGGAGATGGGTTCGGTATAGGTGGCCCTTGAGTCGAACAACAGATTTTGCGTGGAGTAGTTCTTGAACTGGTCGATCAGCGAGTCCTTGAAAAGGATGCCTCCGTCGCTGTACAAGCGGGTGTCGGAGTTCAGGAAGCCGTCCGATTTGTTCTCTGTGTAGTTCTCCCGGATATTGAGAGAGATGGTCCGGCCTTTTTTGGCGAGCTTTTTCCGCCACAGCAGGTTGCTGTTGATGCTGCGTTTGTCGCCGGCGGTCGAGGTCGTGCGGTCGTTCTGGTTGACGAGGGCGCTGTCGCTGGCGAGGGCTTCGGTGTGGAATATGCTGTTGGTAGTTTTGTGGTCGGTACCGCCGTCGGCCATAAATTTCAGCGAGGAGGTGCTGTCGAATTTGAATTCGTATATGCCGCTGAAGCTGTTGCGGATGATCTGATTCCTGAATTCCTGGTGTTGGTTATTATAATAGAACGTATCCGGCAGGATGTACTGGGAGTTGGTGGTGCTCTTACCATTGACATCCAGCATCATGTATTTATAATTGGCATTGAGGGACTGCTGGTCGTCGTTGAACTTATTATTATAGTGCAGGCCGCCTGTTTTGACGGATGGGTAGCCCTGGCCTTCGAACCGGCCGGACCAGGAGTCCAGTTCGTCGTGGGACCCGCCGGAGATACTGACCATGCCGGTATTCTCGTCGACGTCGGCGCCGGCGGCAAAGCTTTGACCATAGGTGTCCTGTTCGTTCCAGCTGAGACCCGTCTTGCCGGTATTGGAAATAATGCCGTAACCTGCCATCTTTTCCTTATTCCGGAAATAGTTGGCCATGAGCTGGTAGTCATAGTAACCGTCGGTGCCCTGTCCGGCGTTGGCCCGGCCGAAATAGCCGTTCTTCTTACCGTCTTTGAGCTTGAGGTTGATGGTCTTGTCGCGCTGTCCGTCGTCGATCCCGGTGAAGGTTGCCTGGTCGCTTTTCTTGTCATAGACCTGTACCCTGTCGACCATGTCGGCGCGGAGGTTTTGAGTGACGAGGGTGGGGTCGTCGCCGAAGAACTCTTCGCCGTCGACAAGGACCTTCTTTACTGCTTGTCCCTGGGCGGTGATCTTTCCGTTCTTGTCTACCTGTATGCCGGGTAATTTTTTCAGCAGGTCTTCCACGGTGGCGTTGGGCTGGGTGCGAAAACTGTCGGCGTTGAACTCGGTGGTATC